>Ga0209476_10003247_pt1 | contig 10789 bp, 11 predicted proteins | sample KloWWTrecipitate_FD_187179 | JGI IMG/M metagenome (GOLD analysis project Ga0209476, IMG submission 187179) | Active sludge microbial communities from Klosterneuburg, Austria, studying microevolution and ecology of nitrifiers - Klosterneuburg... | ecosystem: Engineered > WWTP > Aerobic digester...
CCGGGTCGCCGACGGCGCGGTCGGCGAGTACAACGGCAAGTTCATGTGCGGGCAGTACGTGCTGCGCGGCGGATCGTGCGCGACGCCGGCCGGGCACCTGCGGCCCACCTATCGCAACTTCTTCTACCCGCACCAGCGCTGGCAGTTCTGCGGCGTGCGGCTGGCCCGTGACCGCAACTCGACGTCCGCGGCGGGTGGATCCCGGGACGCTTTCCTCGCGCCGCTCGAAGGTGAATAATCGTCGGTTCGTTCCCGACGGCATGGAGGCTCGCATGCTCGCAAACGCCCCCGTCACCACGATGCTCCCGGTGATCGACCTGGACCGGGCGCGCCGCTTCTACGAAGGCAAGCTCGGCCTGAGGCCGCTGGGCAGCTCGCCCGACGGCAAGTTCAAGTACACCTGCGGCGGCGCCACGCTGGCGTTGTTTCCGAAGCCGGAGGGCACGCGCGCCGAGCACACGGCGGTCAGCTTCGAGGTCGCGGACATCGCGGCCGAGATCGCCGAACTGGAGTCGCGCGGCGTCGTGTTCGAAGACTACGACCTTCCCGGCTTGAGGACGGTCGACCACGTCTGCGTGCTCGGCTCGGAGAAGGCGGCCTGGTTCAGGGATACCGAGGGCAACTACCTCTGCATCCACGAGAACCTCGTTTGAATCCGGGGGATCGACGAGTGCCCTCCGCGTTCATCGCCGCGTCCGCGTCGGCCGCGTCGTCCGGCCCCCCGCCGCGCTTTGTTTCGTCGCGCGCGTCGCCGGTCGTTGCCGATCGCGACAAACTGCTGGCGGGCCTGCTGGCGCCGCGCGCGTCGATTGCCCCGAAGTACTTCTACGACACGCTGGGTTCGGCGCTGTTCGAGGCGATCACCGAGCTCGACGAGTACTACCCGACGCGCGCCGAGCGGTCGATCCTCGCCGCGTGCGATCGCGAGATCGCGGCCGCCTTCGGGCGGCCCGGATGCACGCTGATCGACCTGGGCGCGGGCAATGGCGAGAAGGCCGCGCGGCTCTTTTCGGCGCTGCGGCCGCGTGAGTACGTGGCCGTCGACATCTCGGTCGAGTACCTTCGGCGTTCGCTCGAAGCCCTGCAGAGCCGCTTCCCGCACGTCGTGGTGACCGGTGTCGGCGCCGACCTCGTCGAGCCGCTCGACCTGCCGGAGCGAATCGCGCGGCACGGGCGCCTGTTCTTCTATCCGGGCTCGTCGATCGGCAACTTCCTGCCGGACGAGGCGCAGCGCTTTCTTGCAGGACTGCGCGCGCTTCTCGACGACACAGGGGGGCTGCTGGTCGGTATCGATCTCGCGAAGGACGCGCAGACGCTCGAGGCGGCCTACGACGACGCGCTCGGCGTGACCGCCGCCTTCAACCTCAACGTGCTGCGTCACGCCAACCGGATCGCCGGCACCGATTTCGTCCTCGCCGACTGGCGGCACGTCGCGCTGTTCGATGCGACGCACGGCCGCATCGAGATGCACCTGGAGGCGCGGCGCGCCGTGCGGGTGACCTGGCCCGGGGGCGAGCGTCGGTTCGCTGCGGGAGAGCGGATCCACACCGAGGATTCGTACAAGTATCGGCTGGCGGACTTCGCCGAGCTGCTCGGTCGCGCGGGGTTCGCGGTGCAGGGACGCTGGCTCGACGAGCACGAGCGCTTCGCGGTGGTGCTCGCGCGTCCGGAGCGCGCCTGGCGGGAGCAAGACTCCTAGTCGGCGCGGCCGCAGCAAGGGGAGAAAAGGCGAAATCAGGCCGCCTGCAGCAGACGTCGTCAGCCACTCCAAAGCTGTCAGGCAATGGCGCCCGCCTGCGACCCTTGCGCTAGAGTTCCCGCGAGGCCCGTTTCGGCGGAGCCCGAACCGACGAGCCTGCATGCCTGCCGCGCTTCTTCAGCGGTTCTCCAACATCCGTCGCGAGGAGCTCGCGCCGGTGCTCGTCGCCGGCCTGTTCTTCTTCTGCGTGCTCACCGCGCTGATGGTCCTGCGGCCGGCGCGCGAGGCGCTCGGCATGCAGCGCGGCATGGACGAGATCCGCTGGCTGTTCATCGGGACCGTCGTCGTCACGCTGCTGGTCAATCCGGTGTTCGGGCTGCTGGTCAGCCGCTTTCGCCGCCTCGCGTTCATCGGCGCGACCTACCTGTTCTTCGCCGCCGGCCTGCTGGGCTTCTACGGGTTGCTCACGCTGGCGCCCGCCAGCGTCGGCGAGCGCACCGGCCAGGTCTTCTACGTGTGGTTCAGCGTCTTCAACCTGTTCGCGACGATGCTGTTCTGGGCGCTGATGGCCGACCGCTTCTCGCTCGAGCAGAGCAAGCGCCTGTTCGGCGCGATCGCGGTGGGCGGCACGCTGGGCGCGATCTTCGGCCCGTGGCTCGCGAGCATGCTGGCCAGGCCGATCGGGACGCCGGCGCTGCTGCTGGTCGCGGCCGCCTTCCTCGTGCTCGCGCTGGGTGCGGCGTGGTGGCTCGTGCGCTTGCGGAGCGAGTCGGACGCCGGCGATCATGGCGGCGCGCTGGCGCCGGACGTGCAGTCGGTGATCGGCGGCAGCGCGTGGGAAGGCTTCGGGGCGGTGTTCCGGTCGCCTTACCTGCTCGCGATCTGCGCCTACGTGCTGATCCTCGCGGTGATGGCCACCTTCATCTATTTCACGCGCCTGCAGATGGTGGCTGCACTGGGAACGGATCTCGACCTGCGCACCGCAGCGTTTGCGCGCATCGACATGATCTCGCAGGTGGCGACGCTGGTGCTTCAGGCGGTGGTCACCGGGCACCTGATGAAGCGGCTCGGCGCGTCGGTCGCGCTCGCGCTGCTGCCGCTGACCGCGGCGCTGGGGTTCATCGGCCTGGCGATCGCCGGCTCGCTCGCGGCGCTGGTCGCGTTCGAGGCGAGCTTCCGCGCGGTGCAGCGCGGCATCATGCGGCCGGCGCGCGAGACCCTGTTCACCACGGTCTCGCGCGCCGAGCGCTACAAGGCGAAGGCCTTCATCGACACGTTCGTCTACCGGGCCGGCGACGTCGTCGGTGCGCAAGCCGAGGGCCTGCTGGGGCGGCTCGGCATGGGACTGGCGGCGCTGGCGGCTTTCGCAGTGCCGCTGGCGCTGGTGTGGATGGCGCTCGGCCTGTGGCTGGGGGTCGCGCAGCGCACGCAGGCGCGACGCGCCGGGCGGGCGCAAGGAGTGACGACATGACGACACGACGGAAGTGGCTGCAGCGGACCGCGGCCGGGGCTGGGTTGCTCGCGCTCGATGCGCGCGCGGTATTCGCGGGCGCAACGACGAAGACGGGGCTGCTCACGCGGGCGATTCCCGCCACGGGCGAGCGGTTGCCGATCGTCGGCCTGGGCAGCTCGGCCACGTTCTCGCAGGTTGCGCGCAGCGAGGACGTGACCGCGTTGCGCGAGGTGCTCGCGCGCATGGTCGCGCTCGGCGGCACGGTGTTCGACACCGCGCCGGCCTACGGCGCGTCCGAGGAGGTCGCCGGACGCATCGCGCGGGAGCTCGGCGTCGCGCAGCAGATCTTCTGGGCGACCAAGCTCAACGTCGCGGGCTTCGGCGGCGGGCGTGCCGATCCGGCGGCGGCGCGCAGCCAGCTCGACACTTCGTTCCGGCGCATCGGCAAGCCGGCCATCGACCTGGTGCAGGTGCACAACCTGGGCGACCTGCGCACCCAGCTGCCGATCCTTCGGGAGGCGAAGGACAAGGGGCGCGTGCGCTACATCGGCGTGACCACGACCTTCGAGAGCCAGTACGACGAACTGCTGCGCACGATGCGCAGCGAGCCGATCGACTTCATCGGGACGAACTACGCGATCGACGATCGGTACGCAGAGCAGGCGATCCTGCCGCTGGCGCGCGACCGGGGAATCGGGGTGCTCGTGTACGCGCCGTTCGGCCGCACGCGCCTGTGGCGGCGTGTTGCAGGACGCAGCGTGCCGCAATGGGCGCGCGAGTTCGGCGCAAACTCGTGGGCGCAGTTCTTCCTCAAGTACGTCGCCAGCCATCCGGCGGTCACGTCCATCACGCCGGCCACCAGCCGGCCGGACAACCTTTCGGACAACATGGGCGCCGCGACCGGCCCGCTGCCGGACGAAGCGATGCGCAGGCGGATGATCGAGCTGGTCGAGTCGCTGCCCGCGGCGTGAGAAGCGCGGCGCCGCGCCGCCCCTGCCGGCCCACCTTCCGGAGGCCATCATGAGACGTGAGACGAATCGCCAACGCCGGGGATTCCTGCACCTGGCCGCGCTCGCCCCGGCGGGGCTGGCGCTGAACGGACTGCCGCTGGCGGCGCGCGCCGCGACCGCCGGCGACGCGAAGCTGAAGATCGGCATCGTCGGCTCGGGCAACGTCGGCGGCGCGCTCGGCCGCGTCTGGGCGAAGGCCGGGCACCAGGTGATGTTCTCGTCGCGCAACATCGAGCACGACCGCGAGCTCGCCGCGAAGACCGGTCCGAACGCACGCGCCGGCACGCCGCGCGAGGCCGCCGCCTTCGGCGAGGTCGTGATGGTCTCGGTGCCTTACCGTTCGCTGCCCGCGGTCGGCAAGGACCTGGCGGGACTGATCGGGGGCAAGGTGGTGATCGACACCTGCAACCCCTTCGTCGGGCGCGACGGCGAGATCGCGACCTGGGCGCGCGGGAAGGGCGCGGGTCTCGCGTCGGCGCAGCTGCTTCCCGGCGCGCGCGTCGTGCGCGCCTTCAATGCGATCGGCGCGGCACGGATGGGCACCGCGCACGAGCAGCCCGGGCGCATCGGCATGCCGATCGCCGGCGACGACGCCGACGCGATCGCGCTGGCGTCGCGCCTGATCCGCGACATCGGCTTCGAGCCGGTGCCGATCGGCGGGCTCGCGAAGGGCAGGCACCTGATGCCGGGAACGCCGCTTGCGGGCGAGCATTCGCCGGAGGAGCTCAGGAGGATCGCCGCGGGGCTCGAATAGCGGGCATGGTGCGATACTGGGTCCGCGCGTCCGGGATCGACACTGCACCCGCGAACCCCACGTGCGCCCGCCAACCCCGGGCACACCGAACGAAAGGCCGAATCATGAGCGACCCCGACCGGAACCCGGAACGCGACACCAGGGTCGAGACCTTGAAGGCACTGCTGCATGGCCAGGAGAAGGCGGTCGTCAGCCGGATGCTGGTCAAGAACGCCGGCGGCAGCGTCACCCTGTTCGCCTTCGATCGGGGAGAGGGCCTGAGTGAGCACACCGCGCCGTACGAGGCCCTGCTCGTGGGGGTCGAGGGCGACGCCGACGTGCGCGTCGGTGCCGCCACCCACCGTCTCGGGGAGGGGCAGTCCTTGCTGATCCCGGCGACGGTTCCACACGCCATCGACCCGGTCACGCCGTTCAAGATGCTGCTGGTGATGATCCGCGGCGACGGGGCGCCCTGAGCGGCCGCGCCCGGGAACGGCCGGATCCATGTGGCAGGACCGCGTACGGCGCTGGTGGCGCATCACCCGCGATGCGGTCGGGCTCTGGCTCGGCAGCAACGCGTTCAGCTACGCCGGCGCGCTGGCGTTCTACACGCTCTTCTCGCTGGCCCCCGTGGTCATCATCGCGGTGTCGGTGATCGGCATCGTGCTGGGCGAGGAAGCAGCGCAGGGCCAGATCGTCGCGCAACTGCAGGACGTGATGGGACGCCAGGCCGCGCAGGCGGTCGAGCAGGCGGTCGCGCGCTCGCGCATCCAGGAGTCGGGCCTGCTGCCGACGCTGCTCGGCGTGGCCGCGCTGCTGGCCGGCGCCACCACGGTGTTCGGCGAGATGCAGTTGTCGCTCAACGCGATCTGGGGCGTGGCCGCGCGCCCGAAGCGCAACACCGTGTTCGCGCTGCTGATGAGCCGCCTGCTGTCGCTGACCGTCGTGCTGGCGATCGGCTTCGTGCTGCTGGTGTCGCTGCTGGCCGGCGTCGTCCTGCGCGCGGTGCTGGCGTTCACCGACCGGTTCGCGCCGGCAGTCGCGACGCTGCTGACGGGCGCCGACCTGCTGCTCTCGCTGCTGTCGGTCGCGCTGCTGTTCGCGGCCATCTTCAAGGTGCTGCCCGACGTGGTGCTGCGCTGGCGCGACGTGGCCGTCGGGGCGCTGGTCACCGCCCTGCTGTTCACCTTCGGGCGCTACGGCATCGCCGCCTATCTCGCCCACACCGCGACCGCCTCGACCTACGGTGCCGCCGGCTCCGTGGTGCTGATCCTGCTGTGGGTCTACTACTCGTCGCTGATCCTGCTGTTCGGCGCGGCGTTCACGAAGACGCACCTGCTGGCGCGTGGCGGTGCGGTCGTGCCGCGCAATACGGCCGTGCTGGTCAGGCGCGAGCTGGTGACCGAGTCGGCGGCGTGAGGCGGAAACGAACCTAGATCTTCCGGTCCCGACCGGCCCAGTAGGGATCGCGCAGCTCGCGCTTGAGGGTCTTGCCGGCCGCGCTGCGCGGGAAGTCGTTCAGGATCACGACTTCCGAGACGCGCTGGTAGCGGGCCGCGACGCGCTCGTTGATCCAGTCGCGAAGTTCGTCCGCCGTGGGCCGCGCGCCTTCCTCGAGGATCACCGCCGCCACCGGCGTCTCGCCCCACTTGTCGTGCGGAACGCCGAACACCGCCACTTCGCGGATCGCGGGGTGGCGCGCGGCGATCTCCTCGACGTCCTTCGGGTAGACCTTCATTCCGCCCGAATCGATCATGTCCTTCTTGCGGTCGACCAGGTGCAGGTAGCCCTCGGCGTCGACGAAGCCCATGTCGCCGGAGTACAGCCAGCCGTCGCGGATCGCCTGCGCAGTGAGGTCCGGACGCTTGTAGTAGCCCTGCATCAGGATCGGGCCGCGGCCGACGATCTCGCCGATCTCTCCGGGGGGCAGGTCGCGCCCGTCGTCGCCGACGATCCGCATCTCGAAGTACTGCGTCGGGCGCCCGACCGATCCGGACTTGCGCGCGGCGTCTTCGCGGTCGAGGATCGTGACGAATCCTTCGGTGAGGCCGTACAGTTCGTAGAACCGGTTCGGCAGGTCCGCGTTCAGGCGGTCCTTGTGCTGCTGCAGCAGCGGCGCGCCGAGCGAGACGATGCACTCGAGCGACGCGAGTCGCTCGGGGCGGTAGTGCTTCGAGCCGAGGATCGCGATGATCTGCGCCGGCACGAGCATGATGTGGGTGATGCGCTCGCGCTCGATGGTCGCGATCGTCGCGTCGGCGTCGAACTGCTTCAGCAGGAAGTAGGCACCGCCGAGGTAGAAGGTGGGCATCAGCGTCACGTAGGCGCCGTTGAAGACGATGGCTCCGGCGTGCAGCGTGCGCGATTCGGGCGTGAAACGGTAGGCGCAGGCCATCAGCAGGCAGTACATCGAGCGCACGTAGTGGCTGTGCATGATGCCCTTGGGCAGCCCGGTGGTGCCGCTCGTGTACATGATGTTGAAGAGATCGTCGGGGCCGCAGCGCGCGGGCACCAGGGTCTCCGCCTGCGCCGCGGCGAGCGCACGGTAGTCGCCGAAGTCGCCCGCGGCGCCGTCGGCCAACAGCACGCGGCCGGGCAGCAGCGGCGCGAGATCGGCGCGGATCGCGTGGAGCGTGGCCAGCATCGAGCGTTGGCTCACCAGGCACTTCGCGTCCGAGTCGCGCAGCAGGCTCGCCAGGCCGGCAGGCATCATGAGCGGCGACAGCGGCACGAGCGCCGCGCCCACGGCCGGTGCGGCCCAGATCAGTTCGAGCGCCGCGATCGAGTTGCCGAGCACGGTGGCGACCTTGTCGCCCTGGCCGATGCCGAGCGAGCGCAGCAGGTTGGCCGCGCGCGCGACGCGCGCGCCGAACTGCGCCCAGCCGAGTCGTTCGTCGCCGCAGACGACGGCGATGGCGTCGGGGCGAAAGCGCGCGTGGTGCCCGATCAGCGTCGCGAGTTCCAGCATGTGTCCTCCCGTCGCCGGCGCTTCGGCCCCGGTTCGGAGCGATCGTACGCCTGTCGTCGACCGCCGCGCCCCGCCTGATCGGGGGCGCCCCCCGGACCGGCAGCGAAACCGTTGGACACGACCTGCGGATCGTGCCAAGAATGGCTGCTCGTCTTCGCGGAAGGAGGGCCGGATCATGAAAAGCGTTGCCGCGATTCTGGGGGTTGCCGCGCTGCTGTCGCTCGGTGGCTGCAAGAAGGCCGGGGAGGCCGTCTCGGAAAAGGCGACCGAGAAGGCCATCGAGTCGGCGCTACAGAAGGACGGAACCCAGGCGAAGGTCGACATCGCCGGGGGCAGCGTGCGGATGACGACGACCGACGCCTCGGGCAAGACGAGCGAATACCAGATGGGCTCGGCCGCCGTCACCGAGAAGGACGTCGGCGTGCCGTTCTATCCCGGGGCGAAGGCGCTCGAGGGACAGTCGTCGCGGCTCACGACGCCGGACGGCAGCACCGTCTCGATCGGGCTGCGCAGCGGCGATGCGCCGGAGAAAGTGGCCGGGTTCTACCGCGATCACCTGAAGGCGCTGTCCGAGGGCAAGCAGTTCGTCGAGATGAGCGGCGGCGAGGGCAATACGATGCTCGCGCTCAACGACGAGACGAGCCAGAGTGCCGTCCAGGTGGTCATCGACAAGGCCGACGCCGAAACGCAGATCCAGATCGTCGCGCAGCGGCGAACGCCGAAGTAGCGCGGCCCGGGGCCGAGCGCCCCGCAGCGGCCCACCCCGGCGATCACCCGTCAACCGGCCGGCGCGAACACCAGGAAGTACTGGTTCGGCAGGAAGCCGTGCTGCTGCGCGACCGCGTAACCCGCGGCCTTCATCTCGTCGATTACGCGTTCGGCGGCGATGCGCGCGGCCCGCGGCGGCCCCTGGGGTGAATCCGGCCTGAAGTCGACGATCGCGACGCGGCCGCCCGGCTTCAGCGACGATGCCAGGCGGCGGAAGTAGCGCACCCGGTCGTCGACGTGGTGGTAGACGTCGACCATCAGCACCAGGTCGACCTGCTCCGGGATCTTCGGGTCGTCGTCGGCGCCGGCGACCGCAACCATGTTCTCGCGCTTCTCGCGCTTCGCGCGATCGGCCAGGTAGCGGACCATGTCGGGCTCGACGTCGACCGCGTAGACGCGCCCCTTCGGCAGCATGTTGGCCAGTCGCACCGCGAAGTAGCCGGTGCCGGCGCCGACGTCGGCCACCCTCGCGTCGGGCGCGAGCGCCAGCGCCTGGATCACTTCGTGCGGTTTCTGCCACGCGTCGCGTGCCGGGTCGTCGAACACGTGCGCCCAGCGCTCGGCGCCGCTGAACGAGTGCTGGTGGGTCGACGGCGCCTGCGCGGGCGCGGGTGCCGCGACCAGCGCGATGCAGGCCGTGGAGGCGAGGGCAATGGCGAACGACGGAAGTCGGGGCATCGGCTTGCATTCCTGTGCGGTGGTGGTTGCCTGCGGCGCCGCGCGCCGCGCTCAGCGGATCCTGCGCCCCGAGACGACGCCGTTGCCGCCCGAGGCCAGGCGGCCCGTGAAGGCGTCGCCGCGCACGTCGGCGGCGATGCGTTGGACGGACCCGGTCCGGTCTTCGTACTCGAACGTCAGCCGGGTGCCGTCGAGCCTGCCCCGCACCGGCGCCGTCGGCCCGCCGGGGGTTCTCCAGCGTCCTTCGATCTTCTGGAAATCCTGGACCAACGCGAGTTTCGCCATGCCCGGCCCGGGCAGCCCGGAGATCTCCCACTCGCCGGCCAGCGCTGCGGGAACGACCCAAAGGAAGACCGGGTTCTGTTCCGGCACCCGAACGACGCGGTCCGGCTCCCAGTCGCCCATGTCGAACAGGTTGGAGACGACGCGCGTGCCCGGACGCATCTTCAGGATGGCCGGCGCGAGCCGACGGTTCAGCTCGTTTCCGAGGAACAGCGTCAGCACCGTCGCCGACGAGAAGTCGGCCTCGAAGATGTCGCCGTGGATCATCGTGACCCGGTCCGACACGCCGGCCTGCTCGGCATTGCGCCTCGCCAGCGCGACCAGGTCGGCGTTGTACTCGATGCCCACTGCGCTCGCGCCGAATCGTCGCGCCGCCCAGATCGGGATCTTGCCGTCGCCCGAGCCGAGGTCGTAGACGACGTCGTCCGACGTGACGCCTGCCGCCTCGAGCATCGGCAGCACCAGCGGGTCGAGCGTCGGCACCCACATGACGTCCTTGCCGTGCTGGCCGACCCAGGGCCGATAGGTGTCGTCGCCGCTTCCCGTCAGCGTGCACGCGGCGAGCACCAGCGCGGCCGCGACGAACGCGAACGATCGTAGTGATCTCTTCATGGTATCGGGAGCCTGACGCAGGCGGCCCCGCGGCGCAAGCCTCGTCGGCGCAGCGCCCGCCGGCGGACTGGAGTAGGCTGCTGCGCGACACACGCCACCCGGAGACGCGCGCCGATGATCACGGTCCATCATCTGAACAATTCGCGCTCGCAGCGCGTGCTGTGGCTGCTGGAGGAACTCGGCGCCGCCTACGAGATCGTTCGCTACGAGCGCGACCCGAAGACGATGCTCGCGCCGGCTTCGCTGAAGGCCGTGCATCCGCTCGGCAAGTCGCCGGTGATCACCGAGGACGGCCTCACCGTCGCCGAATCGGGCGCGATCATCGAGTACCTGGTAGAGCGCCATGGCAAGGGGCGCCTGGTGCCGCCGCCCGGAACGCCCGAGCGCCTGCGCTACACGTACTGGCTTCACTTCGCCGAAGGCTCGGCGATGACGCCGCTGCTGCTTGCGCTGATCTTCGGCAGGCTGCCGCGCCAGCCGATGCCGTTCTTCGTGCGCCCGATCGTTCGAACCCTCAGCGACAAGGTGTCGAAGGCGCTGATCGAACCGCAGCTCCGGTCCCAGCAGCGCTTCATGGAGTCGGAGC
>Ga0209476_10003252_pt1 | contig 10771 bp, 11 predicted proteins | sample KloWWTrecipitate_FD_187179 | JGI IMG/M metagenome (GOLD analysis project Ga0209476, IMG submission 187179) | Active sludge microbial communities from Klosterneuburg, Austria, studying microevolution and ecology of nitrifiers - Klosterneuburg... | ecosystem: Engineered > WWTP > Aerobic digester...
CCCTTGGAACTTCCTGTTTATCGCCGGTATGTGGTTTCAGGATCTGTTCAACTACGATTTCCGCCGCACCGAAATGTGCATCATCCCGTACGGCACGCAAGAGGGCGAAATTTCGTTCTGTGCTTATAATACGGGTATCGGCTGGAGAAATATCATCGAGCATATGCACCAGAATGCGACCGTCGCTCAGTGGTACAAGGATCAGGGACGTCACGAAGTTTTTGCCCGCGGTAAGGAAGTCGATCTCGGCGACAAGTCGCACAACCTCGTGCTTAACGAAGTCGATCTCGCCCGTCCGAACAAGCCCGAAATGGAAGGCCCCAAGACCGCTGCCGAGGAAATGCAGATGATGCGTAAACTCTACAACGAAATGGTCATGGAGAAAGCCGGCATCAAGGGCGAAAGCCTCGTCCAGATCGGCGGCATCAAACGCGAAAAGAAGACGAAAGACAAAGAAATGGCAGTCGCTGAATAACAGTAAGCTGTTAACAGTTGTCAGTAGTCAGAAAGGCCGTCGGAATTTCCGGCGGCCTTTTTCTATTCACTATTCACTATTCACGATTTACTAAATGGCGATCGGCGGGGCTTTTTGTTTGAAAAGGGTGATTGATTCGACATTTCTTTTCTTATGGCACCTAGGCCGATCATGCAATGGATAAACAATCTCAACAGAAGATAACCTTGACAATAGGAGCGAAGGCTCTCGACCGCCCCCATATGAACTCATGGCGGACGGACCTAGAAAAACTGGCACGAACAAATTGGCACGACTTAGTGGTCCTCAAATCCGTGATGGGGGAGCTCGATCATCGCGACAGTAATAAAGCCATTCGCTTACGCGAAACAATCGAGGAACGGATCGAGGAACTAACAATCGACCAACCGTTTCGATGGCCAACGACCGACGGAGAACCCGGAAATAATCCGATCAGTCCTTTCGACGCCCCTGAAATTGGAATGCTTAAATTGCTGGGCTACACCGTTGGCAGAAATGGACTTTCGCGTTCAGGTCGAAGGAAGATACTAGACGATATTTATAGGATGAGATTGCCCATTCGTGTAAGCAACGAATATATGGACGAGTGGTCAGTGCCGAATGGTGGACGTCGACTGCAGAAAATCGCCGAATCCATCGCCGCGTTCACACGAAACGCAAAACGCGACCGTCGCCAAGACAAGTTGTTGGCAATCGAGCACTGGGAAGCCGATCTCGCTTATATGAAGAAGAGCTTCTATGATGGCAGTCGATGGTCTTTCGAATGGCCGACGACCTAGATGCGATCAGTCTTGCTCAATGACGATAACCTCGGTGAGTCTGTCCCAAGCCCGTAGTCGGTGGTGAGACCGGGTGCAAAAAATCAGAAAGCCTCGTCGAGCGATCGGCGAGGCTTTTTGTTTGCTTGATGACAAATATCTTTGATTTGATGCGGATATGACTTAAAATCAGATCATCAACGATCCTGTCGTATCTATTTCGAAAGACGTGATGGGCGGCACGCCGGTATTCACGGGAACTCGTGTGCCTATTCAGACGCTCATCGATTTTCTGACCGCAGGCGACACGATCAATGATTTTCTCGAAAGCATTCCGACGGTCAGCCGCGAACAGGTGATCACCTATCTCCGGCAATCAGAACTTCAGATGGAGAAGCTCGCTGCGTGAAGATCCTACTCGACGAATGCGTTGACCGTCGTTTTGGACGGGAATTGTCCGGCCACGACCTAAAAACGGTTCCACAAAACGGTTGGGCCGGGTTCTGTCGCCAACGGTGACAAACAATCGCCGCGTCATTTGTGCGTCCCCTACAGGGACGGGTCCGTTCAACCAACCTAACCTAGGGTTCCCCCAAGCCTCAACCCTAGGCTTTATAATGTACGTCGCCGTTGGCGACAAGCCAGTACGCCCCAACGATCCGCCTTGAAATTATTAAGTCTTGATCATGCCTTGGAAACTAATCTCCGACTAGCCGATCGTGAATCCTCTTAAGAAAATCCACTTCATCTCGATTGAGCCTCTTCTCCTTCGTTCCCTCGTGAGCCCACAGGTTCCGATGTGAGTTGAAGATCGACATCCATTTAAGCTTCTCGGCCTTGCTATTGAACCCCAAACCAACATCAATCGAAAATTCTTCCTCAAATGTAATGAACTCCGGGTCGTCGGGTTTTGGCCGCTTAGTCCAGTGCTTATCGATTATCGTCTTATAATCGTAAATGTTGAACATCTCCGTCCAATGAATATCCTTTCTCCCTAGACCTTCGCTATAGTGTCTCTGAATTTCCTCATTCGCACGAGCTTCGCAACTCGTCTTGATATTTCCAATTTCAAGGTCCCAATTATCACCAAACAGGACTTTGAGTTTACCCAACGTTCGCTGCTTGATGTTGCGCTCAATTTCGACCCCGAGCTGTCTACCTTGGCTCTGAAGTTCGTCATCCTGCCTCTCCATCCAATCCACAAGTTCAGCGGGGTAATATTCGGGAAACCCATCATTAACTCTTGATTGAAAATCTCGAAGCCATTTCGTTTCCGCAGTACTACCTAACATAGAAAGTAGACGCTCAACCTCATCATCGGGCGTATCTCTAATCTTGTCGAAAAGAACCCGCAGGTATTTTTCGACCGCTTCGAATCTCTCCGTCGGCGTACTCTTGACGGTCAAGATTCCTTTTGAAGTTTCGTGAGCGTTTAAGCTGCCAATCAGGGAAATAAACGCAAAGGTGCCACGATTGGAAATCAATAGATACTTCTCTCTTTCGAAGATATCTTTGTAGTTGTCCTCAGCAAACCGATAACATAAATTTAGGAAAGCGGCGATATTCTTCCTCGCCCTTACCATCTCGTTGCTGTGATTGTGATTATTGGTGTCGTACAGTGAGCCGGGAACACTTTCTGAGATATAGGTGTTACCTTTCGCTCTTGGAAGCAAACCACTCTTGCTCAAGGCATCAGCAAAGGGTTTCGAAGATAGAAGAGCGGAGTCCTCTCCGATTTGAATTTTTCCGTAAAGAGGCCCGTTGAGGGTATTGGTTAATACCCGAATAATCGAAGCCCGAAGAGCCTTGAGACGAGAATCTGTGCGGTCAGAATTCCAGAATAGGTCCTCTTCAAGGGTTAAGCGCAAGGTTGCACTGACCGCCTTCTGATTCTCGTTGATATCGACGAAGATTTTCAGTTGCTCAGCGGGATCGAGATTTACAAACGCCACAACAGGAATGGTGTTTGTTTCTTTGTAACCGGAGTTCGCATAGCCGTAAAGGCGGTGCTGCCCATCAATTATGTAGGCAATAGCGTAGGCATTTTGGATCTTTAGCGTCCCGAACCTTGATTGCGTGTCAGCTCCCCTTACCGAGCCTTCAAACTGTAGGTTTTTGTCTTTGGCATTAAAATTCACGATAACGGAGTTGGGAAAATACCCACCTCCGTCAATAAAGGCGGTTATCCCCTTTAGCCGACTAGGAATGAGCAAACGTTGATAGTTGGGAAGCTCCGATTCGTTTGCTTCCGTTCGATGAAGTATGAACCCCATTTTTAGAAGTAAGTGAGGCTCAATAGAGAACATGTAATAGGTCGTCTTCCCCTTACCCATCTTCCCCTCGATGGCTGGCAGTTCAATTCGTTCACTACTTATATCCTCCCCCTTGAAAAGAGTTCCCAAAAACTGGTACGAGGCCGCTCCCTTGTATTTGGCGATAAGATTATTGACGTACCTATAAGTGTTGTCATTGTAAAAGAAGGACTTCGTGGCTATGAGTCGCTGAATGTCCGCTCCTTCACTGTCGATCCTTAAGTTCCTCGTCGCGAACACGTATTTGACCTTAACGCCTTTCCCAAATAGTTCAGCTATTGATTGTTTGAAGCCGCTAAGTCGTTGGGGCAAACCCTCGAACTCAGTCTTCAGGGACGGCGGTTCGGAACGTTTCTTACTGGACTTGCATTCCACGAGCAGTACAACGCCGGCAGTTTGATTAATTGCCACGACGTCGATCTGCTTCGTTTGAGAAGGGTCCTTGCCGAAGGGTAGACAAAACTCCCGGTCATAGTTGAGATGGCGGAAACCAAGCTCGTAAAGCTGACACCAGATATCATCCTCAAATTTTTGATCGTGATCCTTAACTTTCCGGAGCTTTGTTTTTGTCTTCAGCGGTGAGCCGTATTCCTCCCAGCCCTCGTTCGCCACCATGTCATTAACGAGTGAATGATCTACATTCTTGAGAAAATACTCGCTCTTTTTCGCCTTATACAACTTTCCTAAGGTAGAAGGATCGTCAACGAGCTTTCCCTTTAGTTCTGCGATTTTATAATCGGACAAGAATCCCATCTTTACACCATGCTGTCGCCGGAGCGATCCATCTCGCTTCGCGGTCAAATATCCCAGCCGAGCCGCATTAAGACCTCAGTCGTTTGTTTTCGGTATTCACTCTGGCCTGCTATCACGCTTGACCGTTCAATCCGGGCAGGATCACCAATGTCCCTGTACAGGTTGTGAATAGAGTCGTGGTCTGCATTGGATACGGTAACCATCGCCCCTCGTCTAACTGCCCGCACGATCGCATTCTTCAGCCTGATTTGATCTTCCCAAGAGAAGATATTGTTGTTGTACTTTAAGAAACCGTTTTGGTTATGATTCACCGTGTACGGCGGATCCACGTACACGAAATCGCCCTTTCTGGCTCTTGAAAGAGTGATTTCGAAGTCCTGAGATAACACCTGACTGTTTTGGAGAAGATCAGATGTTTTTTTGAAGTCATCCGTGTCGAGAACCACGTTGTTCTTAGACCCCCGCGGGACGTTAAATTTCCCGTTCAGATTCACTCGGTAGAGACCATTCCAACACGTTCTATTCAAATAGATAAAACGGGCGGCCCGAGTAACATTCGTCCGCGGTCTCGAGTCTCGTAGCTTATAGTAGTAGCTATCGTCGTGGTTCCTTTCGTGTCGGCGTAATTGACTCTCCACCTCTTTCCAGTTTGTCTTGATGGCATTATAGGTATCTACAAGTTCCGTGTTTACATCTGCAAGAATACTGCGGCTTGGGTTGAGTGAAAAAAATACTGCCCCGCTGCCCAGAAATGGCTCGATGTAGGTGTTGAACCGAACGGGGGCTAATTGAGCTCCATTTCGGATCAGCCATCGCTTACCTCCGGCCCATTTCAGGAAAGGTACGTTTGCTTCTTCCATTGATATCTGATTAGCTCGTTCCAGAGTAAAGTACCCATTCTTTGGACTCTTTATCCCGTTAACCGTCAATTTTACTGTTTAGCGGCTCGCTCGGGAAGAAAGCGATTTTCATTTGAATGGAAGCATAGTACTCGAAAACGGCCGGAGAAGCAAAGGTACTCGATCCGTTATCTATAGTCGCGTCGCTGAAGATCATTGATCAGTTTTTCTAGTGCGGGGTGAGCTTCGCGTCTTTGGGTCAGCAGTTGTTCGAGCAGCCATTGGACGCAGTGTAGTTGGGACCAGTAACCGAACAGTTTGTGTTGGCGACCACATTCTGGGTGGCAGACGATGCAGTTGGCTTAATTGCCGGCCTGGGGAGTGAGGAAGTCGATCGTCTTGGAGATGTCTGTCGCTTCCCCGCAGAAATCGCTAAGGGCTTCGAAGACGGTTTCGCGTCGGTTTTGGGAAATTCGGATGTTCATGGCCTTAGTTATTAGTTAAATGTGAAACGTGAATAGTTTAGATCAATCGCCGTTGAGATACCTTCCGCAACTTCCATCCTTTTAAGTGAACGGTGAATGGTGAACAGTTAAAAGCGGATCATTCGCCGCGTAGTTTCGTCCGTATGATCCGTCGAGGATGCCATCGACCATGGCGGCGCGGGATGAGCGGGTGCGGAGGCGTTTTAGTTCGCGTTCGTGGGAGCCTCCCACCACCTCGTCACCGGAAACCGGTGCCACTCCTCCTCGGGCAGGAGGAGAGCCCGCACGAAGTAAGGGCGTTCATGGTTCCGAATGCGGAAGCCCGCACGGAGTAAGGGCGTTCATGGTTCCGAATGCGGAAGCCTGCACGGAGTAAGGGCGTTCATGCCACTCAATCGAGCAGCTCAAACGGAATATCACTCTGGCAGTAGAGGACGTAATCTATCGCTCCGCTGACATGCTTCGGTTTCCACAAATATTTCCGGCTACGGCCTCGCGACCATACTTTTGTATCCGAAGAGATCAGCAACTCCTCGCGGAGCATTTTCGTCGCGTTCGCTTTCAGAGCGTCCGCTATTCGTTCGGGCTTCATCTGAGCAGAAACGACCGCGTGAGCATGGTTGGTTCTTACATTAACTGCAGACAAACCGTACCCGCGACGTTGGCAGAGTTCTTTGATCGCCGATTCTACAATTCGACGCATTGGTTTTGTGAGGATAAAAGGAGGTTGCTTCATTTCCCCCTTCATCGCTGTTTCGAATTCGGGTTTCGGATGAATTCGCGGCTTTCCATAATGGTTTCTTCCGTCTCTTCCTACGGACAGACGTTCATCACCATGAAGCCACGTTCCGAAGGTGCGAAATGTCAAAAGGTATGCGAGTAGAAAATCGTTTTCTTCGTAGATCTCTATTCCATGAGCGTCCTGCATATGTGTTTTTCACCAAGTATGCAATAAATCGCTTTAGCGTCAAAGTTTTGATCGGCCTTAGACCTCTCGAAGGCTAAGAACGCCCTTACTTCGTGCGGGTTTCCGCATCTTGGATCCAAAGAACGCCCTTACTTCGTGCGGGCTTCCGCATCTTGGATCCAAAGAACACCCTTACTTCGTGCGGGCTTCTGCATCTTGGATCCAAAGAACGCCGTTAGTTCGTGCGGGCTTCTGCATCTTGGATCCAAAGAACGCCGTTAGTTCGTGCGGGCTTCTGCATCTTGGATCCAAAAGAACGCCCGTACTTCGTGCGGGCTTCCGCAACTCGGATCCAAAGAACGCCGTTAGTTCGTGCGGGCTTCTGCATCTTGAATCCAAAGAACGCCGTTAGTTCGTGCGGGCTTCTGCATCTTGGATCCAAAAGAACGCCGTTAGTTCGTGCGGGCTTCCGCATTGTAGATGGCGAATTTTGGCGTGGGTTTAATTGGGAGAGCGATGCCGCCGGCGGCGCGTTTCGCGGCCTCCGCCCATATACGCGAGGATCGCCACTATCAGATGGGCGGCAAACCATATATTGTCATAGCCCATTGTCTGATAGATGTAGATCAATATCAGAATACGCGGAAAAAACACGCCGAGAAGCACGTCGGCCCATTGTGGAACCGTATTTACAGGAAACAGATGCGGGTACATCAGCAGATAGACCAACATCACGATCCGCGGCACAAAAAGCGAAAACAGCAGAAAGTAGAAGTCCATATGGGAACAGCATACAGCAGTCAGCAGATGGAACTCAAAATCCGGTTGTCTTGATTAATCATTTCGCTTCTCTTACGCTATCATTCGAAACACTGAAATGAGCATCCACGAAATCGGCTACGAAAACACACCGCTCGGCGAACTCACGCTTCGCCGTCGAACCGAACCGCTTTTGCAGAACGTAGAGGTTTTTGAGGTCAAGCTCGGTGACGAATATCTGATGTCGAGCCTTTTCACAGGGAGCGAACGCCGGCTTGCAACGCTCGGATTAGCTCCGCTCAAGGGTAAATTGGACGTCGTGATCGGCGGGCTCGGCCTCGGTTATACCGCCGTCGAAGCGTTGAAAAATGAGAATTTGCAGAACCTTTTGGTCATAGACCTTTTTCAAACAGTGATCGAATGGCATAAGGCCGCTCTCGTGCCGTCGGGCTCGGTCCTGATGGCAGATCCAAGATGCGAACTTCGCCAGGGCGACTTTTTCGAACTCGCGCGGACGGGCTTCGACGCCAACGCTCCCGGCCGACAGTTCGACGCTATCCTCCTCGACATCGATCACACTCCCGATCATTTCCTCGGGCCCACAAGCCAAACGTTTTACACCGCCGACGGCCTCGCCAACGTGCTGGACCAACTGACCACAGGCGGCACCTTTGCACTATGGTCCGACGACCCCGCAAGCGAGGATTTCACCGAGCACCTTCGCCAAATATTCGGAGCCTCCGCCGCCCACAATGTCGAGTTTCCAAACCCATACAGCGGTTTAACCTCCGTCAACTCCGTTTACGTCGCACAGAAGATCGGAGGTTAGTAGTCAGACGAACGCGATTCGCCGCTCACGTCGATTCTAAGATTGCTCCCCGACGCTCGAGGCTCACGGGTATGACTTGAACGCGCGGTAGCGGGGCGGTTTTAACGCTAAGTTCGCGAAGGCAGGACGCAAAGGGCACGGAGAGAACGGAGGATCGGGATCGAGGCCGCGATCGCTAGCGGGATTTTTGCTTTACTAATTGCGAGCATTCTCATATATTATAGCTAGGCTAGCCAAGCCAGTTGGAGGTGTGGGATGAAACAAGTGTCAGTATTCGAAGGGAAAAATAAATTTAGCGAACTCGTCGCCAACGCGGCCAAGGGTGAACCGCAGGTCATAACCAAAAACGGCACGGCAACCGCCGTCGTGATCTCATTTACGGAGTATAAGCGCCTGACGGCAAAGAAGCAGACGTTAAGCGAATTGTTGCTCGATAATCCGGCGCGCAAATACGGTATCGATCTTGATCTGGAACGTGATAAAGATATGGGACGGCCAACGATCGATTTTAACAGTGCGGAATTTACCGGAGAGTCTGACAAATGAATTATCTGCTCGATACCTGTTTGCTGTCAGAATTTATGAAGCCGCAAGAAAATCGCGGGGTCATAAACTGGTTTAAGGCACAGGATGATGAGACGCTCTACATTAGCGTATTAACGATCGGCGAAATTCGGAAAGGAATCAAAAAGCTCGGTACGACGAAACGATCCGACGAGTTGAGAACATGGCTCGATTCTGTAGTCTTTCGATTCGATTCTCGCATTCTCGCGTTCGATATATCAATGGCAAATCGTTGGGGCGATCTGATCGCCAATCTCGAATCAAAGGGCCGTCCAATGCCCGTCATCGATTCCCTAATGGCAGCGACCGCACTCGAACACAACCTCACCATCGTCACCCGAAACGAAGACGATTTCGAACCAACCGGAGCCAAGGTTCTCAATCTCTGGCAGTAACCCTCAGAGAAGCCTCGTCGAGAGTTCGGCGAGGCTTTTTCGTGTTACAATCCGATTATGATCACTATCGCAAAAGATGTTCCCATCAGCATTGACCCGGAGGTGATGAGCGGCGTTCCTGTATTTACAGGAACGCGCGTGCCTGTTGCGGCGTTGCTTGAGAATCTTGAGGTTGGCGTGTCGCTTGACGAATTTTTAGAAAATTTCCCGACCGTATCCAGGAACAATCTGCACTGGTTCACGAACAACGGCTTTATATGCGAGAGAAGCCATAAGGCTTTAGTGTCCGCTTAGAACCCGTAGTAATCGTTGCAAATAGTTAAATGACGGTAACTAATCTTTTAGCTTTATTTCAAATAGCTCGTGGTGTATATCAGTCAAATCATATCCGGTAGGTCCGACGATCTTGGCTACCGCGTCATCAATGCTGCTCGTAATAGCGTCGAAATCGATACTGGTTACGGCGTTATCAATACTGCAAGTAATCTCGAAAAAGTCAATTTTGTCGGACGCATCGTCAATTTTGCTTGCAATGTCATCGAGGCTATTAAATCCATCAACATTTTCCAATTTCCCCGAAATTTCGTCCAAACGGTCCGTAATCTCGTTAAGTTTAGTCAAAATCGCTTCGGCCACAGATATAAGTTCGTCCATAAGTCTCCTAATAAGTCAGCAGGGATTTTATCCTCGGAGGCCAATACCTAAACTGCCCTCGCCAATCACCTCTTCCTGTAACAGGCTACGAATACTATCTTCAATCGCCTTTTTTGCTTTTTCTCCAGTCCTGTCAAAGCCAAACACAGCCCTAACGTAATTAATCAGTGTCGGACGATCAAAACAATGACCATCCTTTAAGACAAGTAGTACCGCGTTGCTTAGTTCCTCAGGTGAAATCCTGTCGACCGGAATTCCAGTACCTGCACGAGTTCGAGCCCTGATCTCACCACCAACTTTGTACACAAAATCTTCCCGTTGTTGAATACGTCCTTTTTGCACTGATATCTTGATAATTGACTTTATGCGACGCGAAATTCGACTTCCGGCTCTCAAGTCGAAGGCCCCTGCAATCCGCGAAAAAACATCGGTAATATGCAACGGGCCTTCGCAATCTAGCAACGCATTTAGCATTTCCAACAAATCCTCATCATCAGTTCCATAAAAACCATAATAGTTATATGGAATCTCTAATGAGGCAAAAGTATAAGAATCAACTGTCGGAAGATTAAAATTTTCGAGGGTTGGTAATGGCTCGGCTACTAACGCTGAGTTTTCAATTTCTAAATCCAGATAGTCACGACTTAGTAAATCAAAATCCTCGGAATGTGAATCCTCAGAATCATTAGAATCAGCATGAATTCTCGCTCGTGACTGTTCTACCAAACCTATTAAGCGTTCGATTTGTCCATTTCGATCCTTAAACCAATCCGTAGACCATATTCGATGAATTTCCCAGCCTCGATCCTCCAAGACCTGTTGTCGCAAACGATCTCGATCACGAGCTGTTTCTGAGGAATGATAAGCTACACCATCACACTCAATTCCGCAGATAAACCTGTCTGTTACAAGATCGTCATAGACACCAAAATCAATCTTGTACCCAGATACACCCACTTGTGGCTGCAGATGCAAACCACGCCTCGTAAGTTCCTGATAAACTTCCAATTCAAAAGGCGA
>Ga0209476_10003257_pt1 | contig 10763 bp, 11 predicted proteins | sample KloWWTrecipitate_FD_187179 | JGI IMG/M metagenome (GOLD analysis project Ga0209476, IMG submission 187179) | Active sludge microbial communities from Klosterneuburg, Austria, studying microevolution and ecology of nitrifiers - Klosterneuburg... | ecosystem: Engineered > WWTP > Aerobic digester...
TGAACAGCGCAAGCGCAAGCGCGAGGGCAAGGGCGTGGCGTGGCATCAGGCGTCTCCGTCGGGGGGATTGGTGCGCAGCCAGCCGCGCGGCAGCATGCGCGCAAGCGTGGCATCGCGCTGGAACAAGTGGTGGTAGAACGCCGCCGCGGCATGCGCCACGACCAGCGCGACCAGGATCCAGAACAGCAGTTCATGGGCCTGCTCGGCGAGTTCGTGCAGGCCTTCGTCCTTGCCGGTGATGGCGGGGACGTTGAACAAGCCGAACCATTGCAGCGGGAAGCCGGAGGAGGAGTTCAGCACCCAGCCGCTGATCGGCATCGCCAGCAGCAGCGCGTACAGCGCCCAATGGGTCAGCGAGGCGATGCGCTCCTGCCAGCCCGGGGTGCCCGCTACCGCGTGCGGCGCGCCGGCGTACAGACGCCAGCCGAGACGCAGCACGACCAGCGCGAGGATGCTGATGCCGATCGACTTGTGCAGGGCGTAGGTCGCGATCTTGTCCGGGCCGTTGGGCAGGTCGCCCATGGTCAGGCCGATCCAGGCCATCGCCAGGATCAGCGCGACCACCAGCCAATGCAGCGCCTTGCTGATGCTGCCCCATTCGTTCGCGGTGTTCTTGAGTGGCATGGCGGTCCTCGTGCGGTTCAGTCCGGGATGGGGTCGGGGGTTGTCGACGGTGGTGCGTCGACGGCAGCAGGTGGCGGATCGTCGCCGTTGCGGCGGAACAATTCGGCCTCGATGCGCAGTTCGACCTCGTCGCCGACCAGCGAGCGCCACGATGTCATCCCGAAATCGCTGCGCTTGAGGCTGGCACGCGCGGAGAACCCTGCGGTGCGCCGGAACGGCGGCAGCGGATAGCGCGCGATCCTGTTCAGCACCAGCGCCATGCACAGCGGCCGGGTGGTGCCGTGCAGGGTGAGCTCGCCGCAGACCGTGCCGCGGTTGCCCTCGTGGCGCTCGACGCGGGTGGAGACGAAACGCGCCTGCGGATAGCGCTTGATGTCGAGGAAGCGCGGCGCGAATACCGACGCCGACCAGCCGGAATCGCCCATGTCCAGGCGCTGCATCGGCACCGTCACCTCGAGCTTCGCCGTGCTCCAGTCGTCGGCATCGAAATGCAGGCTGCCCTCGCTGCCGGAGACGGTGCCGATCGCCTTGGAAAAACCGGCATGGTCGATCTCGAACAGCACCCGGGTATGCACCGGGTCGATCACGTAGCGCGGCGGCTCGCCGGCATGTGCGGTCGCGCATGCGCAGCACGCCGCGATGACGGCTGCGAGGGGCATGGACAGGCGCGACAGGGCGGGCATGTCCGGATTCTAGGCCGCGCCGGGCGGGCACGGGTGCTTGCACATGCAACGTTGCGTTGCCAGCATGCGGGCAGGGGAGGATCCGGATGCCGCGCAGGTTCGCCGCATTGCTGGGGCTGTGGTTGCTGTGCGCTTGCGCACTGGCGGCGGTGCCGGAGCGTCCGCGCTTCCGCATCATCGGCGCGGCGCAGGGGCTGCCCTCGACCGAGATCCGTTCGCTGGCGCGCGATGCCGACGGCTACCTGTGGATCGCCACCGCGGACGGACTGGCGCGTTACGACGGCGTCGGCATGCGCGTGTGGCGCTACGATCCCGCCGATCCGCAAGGCTTGCCCGGCAACCACATCCAGGAATTGATGGTCGGTGCCGACAACCGCATCTGGCTGGCGGTGGAAGGTGGCGGGATCAGCGTGCTGGATGCGCAGCGGCGCGGCTTCCGCCACTACCGCAAGGCCAGCCATCCGCAGCTGGCCAGCGACGATGCCTGGGCCTTCGCACGGCAGGGCGACACGGTCTGGTTCGGCACCTACGAAGGCGGGCTGTATGCGTTGCACGTGGATGGCCGCATCGTGGCGTATCGGGTCGCGGACGGTTTGCCCTCGGACACCGTGCTCGAGCTGGCGGTCGATGCGGCGGGCACGCTGTGGATCGGCACCGATGCCGGTCTTGCGCGCCTGCGCGACGGGCGCATCGAGCGCATGCCGCTGCCGGGCGAAGCCGAGCCGTCGCTGGTGTATGCGCTGGTCGCGCGCGGCGATGGCTTGTGGGTAGGCACCGCGCATGGCGTGTGGCATCGCGATGGGCATGGGCAGTGGTCGCAGCCGGCATGGTCGTCGATGTTCCAGCGTCCGAATGCGATGACCGACATCGCCTGCACGCGCGATGCCGCTTGCTGGATCGCCAGCCAGCGCGGGCTGTGGCGGCAACGCGGGGATGCAGCGCCGGAACCGGTGCGCACCGGCGGGCCGGACATCGCGCGCCGGATCGGTGCCTTGCTGCAGCAGGACGATGGTGCGCTGTGGGTGCCGGTCGCCGGCCTCGGCCTGGGTTACCTGCGCCCGGACTGGCAACGGATCGCGCAGTACACCGGCGCGCCGGACGGCCTGCAGGGCGCGATGTACCGCGCGCTGGCACCAGCACGTGCCGGCGGCTTCTGGCTGGGCGGCTTCAACGGCATGGTCGAACGCCTGGCTGCGGACGGCGGCATCCAGCGGCTGGACGAAGACAGTCTTGCGCGCCTGCGCGGCATCAAGTTGCTGGCGGTCACCGAGGATCACGCGGGTCGCCTGTGGCTGGGGCATCGCAATGGCCTGATGCGGATCGGCAGCGACGGCTCCATCGACGAATGGAGCGCGAAGGACGCCCGCGACGCGATCCCGGCGGGCCAGGTCGACCAGTTGCTGATCGCACGCGACGGCAGTCTGTGGCTGTCGGTGCCGGGTGGCGGCGTGCAGCAGCGCGACCCGGTCAGCGGGCGGGTGCTGCGCAATTTCCCCGCCGACGCCGCGCATGGCCTCGGGGCCGGGGATTTCGAAGCACTGGCAATCTCGCCGCGTGGCGACGTCTGGATCGCCGGTGGCGATGGCGTGGCGCGGTTGGACACCGGCAACGACCGCTTCGTGCCGATGCCGGAGTTCGGCGGCGAGCGCGTGTACGCGATCGCCTTCGATGGCGACGACAGCGTGTGGCTGCAGCGGCAATCGGGGCTGGTGCAATACCACCTGCGCGACGGTCGCTGGCAAGCGGGAGTGCAGGTGGATGCCGCGCACGGCATGCCTGCGGTGGGTGCCTCTGGCATGCAGGTGGATCATCGGCAGCGGGTGTGGCTGTCCACCTCGCGCGGCCTGTACCGCTACGACCCGGCAAGCCGCAACCTGCGCCGCCACGGCATGCGCGATGGCAGCAGCCAGGAATTCCTCGATCGTGCATTGGCAATGGACGCGCAGGGCGTGCTGGCGGCTGCGACGGCGGATGGCGGCATCGTGCTGGTCGATACCGCCGCGGCCGATCCCGCGGCGCTGGTGCCGTCGCTGCGCTTCGATCGTGTGTCGGTGCGCCGCGACGGTGACTGGCGCGACATGCCGATACGGTCGCAGTTGCAACTTGCACGCGATGACCGCGAATTCCGCATCCGCGCGCGGTTGCTCTCGTTCGATGATCCGGAATCCAATCGCTACTGGTCGAAACTGGATGGCTTCGACCGCGACTGGATCGCGCTCGGCAGCAGTGGCGACCGCACGTTCACCGGTTTGGCGCCCGGCGACTATGTCCTGCGCATCCGTGCCCGCGATGCGGCCGGCAATGCGGCGCGCGAACAGCAGGTGGGCTTCACGGTGCCGCCGCCGTGGTGGCGCAGCTGGTGGGCGCAGGCGATGTTTGCATTGGCCGTGATGCTGGGGATGGCCGGCGTGGCCGCGTCCTACCGTGCACGCCTGAAGCGCCGCCATGCGATGCAATTGACCGAGGCCAAGCGCGAACTGGCCGAGCATGCCTCCGATGCGAAATCGCGCTTCCTCGCCACCCTCGGTCACGAGGTGCGCACGCCGATGACCGGGGTGCTGGGCATGAGCGAGCTGCTGCGCGGCAGTCGGCTGGACGACAGACAACGCAGCCAGGTCGAGGCGATCCAGCGCGCGGGCGAACACCTGCTGCGGCTGGTCAACGATGCGCTGGATCTGGCGCGCATCGAAGCCGGCAAGCTGGAGCTTGCGCCCACGGACTTCGTCCTGCGCTCACTGCTGGATGAAGTCGCCGGCCTGATGGCCCCGATGGCCGAGCGCAAGCAGCTTGCCTTCGTCGACGCGGTTTCGCCGGAAGTACCACTGGCAGTGCATGGCGACCGCACCCGCATCCAGCAGATCCTGCTCAATCTGCTCGGCAACGCGATCAAGTTCACCGAGAGCGGGCATGTCGCACTGGAGACCACGGCACTCTCGCCGCAAGGGCTGCGCTTCGTGGTGTCCGATAGCGGCCCGGGCCTGAGTGCCGAACAGCAGTCGCGGCTGTTCCGCCGCTTCGAGCAGGCCGAAGGCGCACGCACGGCATCGCGTTACGGCGGCAGCGGGCTTGGCCTTGCCATCTCGCAGGAACTGGCGGCGGCGATGGGTGGACGCATCGTGGTGGAAAGCGCACCCGGCAAGGGCACGCGCTTCGTCGTCGACTTGCCGCTGGCTGAGGCGCAGCAGGCCATGGTGCCGGCGCTGCCGGTGGCGCCGGCGCAGGTACTTGCGGATGTCCTGCATCTGCTGCTGGTCGAAGACGATCCGATCGTCGCCGAGGTCGTGCAGGGCCTGCTGCGCGAACAGGGGCATGCAGTCACCCATGTCGCGCACGGACTCGCGGCCCTGTCCGAGGTCGCCACGCAACGCTTCGACGCCGCCCTGCTCGATCTCGACCTGCCCGGCCTGGACGGGATCGCGCTCGCGCGCATGTTGCGGGCGCAAGGCTTCGTTGCGCCGCTGCTGGCAGTCACCGCACGGTCCGATGCCGACGCCGAAACACTGGCGCGTGCGGCCGGCTTCGACGATTTCCTGCGCAAGCCGGTGACCGGCGCGCAGCTCGCGGAGGCGCTCGTCGTGGCGCGGCGAAGCGTGGACGTTCAGCGCGCGCTGTAGCGGTGCACCTCGTCCACCAGCACGGCGACGTGCTCGGGATCCATGTCCGGCGACATGCCGTGGCCGAGATTGAACACATGGCCCTCGCGCGAACCGCCGTTGCCGTCGCGGTAGCTGTCAAGCGCGACGTGCACCTGGTGGCGGATCGCCTCCGGGCTGCCGTACAGGATGGCGGGGTCGAGGTTGCCCTGCAGCGCCACCCGGCCCTTGGCGCGGCGCGCGGCGTCTTCCAGGGTCACCGTCCAGTCCACGCCGATGGCATCCGCACCGCTGGCGAACAGGTCATCCAGATGCGGCGCATTGCCCTTGCCGAACAGGATCACCGGCGCGTCGAGTGGCTTCAGTGCCGCCGCAATGCGCGCGAGGTAGGGCAGCGAGAACTCGCGGTACATCGCCGGGCCGAGGGTGCCGCCCCAGGTGTCGAACACCTGCAGCGCCTGTGCGCCAGCCGCATGCTGGGCAGACAGATAGGCAATCACCGCATCGGTGACCACGTTCAGCAGCTTGTGCATCGCCGCCGGTTCGTTCAGCGCCAGCGCCTTGACCTTGCCCCAGTCCTTGCTGCCGCCGCCTTCGACCATGTAGCAGGCCAGCGTCCACGGACTGCCGGAGAAACCGATCAGCGGCACGCTGCCGTCGAGTTCGCGGCGGATCAGGCCGACTGCGTCCATCACGTAGCGCAGCGTGCTGCCCATGTCCGGCACTGCGAGTCTGTCGATGTCGGCCGGGCTGCGCAGCGGGCGCTCGAACTTGGGGCCTTCGCCATCGACGAAGTACAGCCCCAGGCCCATCGCGTCGGGCACGGTGAGGATGTCGGAAAACAGGATCGCGGCGTCGAGCGGGAACCGGCGCAGCGGCTGCAGGGTGATCTCGCAGGCGATCTCGGGATTCTTGGCCATCGCCAGGAAGCTGCCGGCGGCCTTGCGGGTGGCGCGGTACTCCGGCAGGTAACGGCCGGCCTGGCGCATCAGCCAGACCGGGGTGCAGTCCACGGGTTCGCGCCGCAGCGCGCGCAGGAAACGGTCGTTCTTGAGCATGTGGATTCCGGTCAGCGGGGGGCGTCCGCGCCTTGCGCGAACATCAATTGGAAGCCGCGCTTCAACTGCGCGTCACGGGCCGATTCCAGCGCGGCGATGGCGCTGCCCTGGTCGGCGTACAGCTCGCGCTTGAGCGTGCTGCGCCCGCCGATCTGCCCGCTCTCGCGCAGCAGGGTCCAGCCGCCGAGCAGGTCGGGCTGGAGCTGGAGCTGGACGAAGCGCGGGGCTTCGCGGCCATCGGGACGTTGTTGCAGCAGCAGGCGCATGGGCGAATTGTACGTTCCTGCTCCCTCTCCCGCTTGCGGGTGAGGGCTGGGGTGAGGGCGGGTTTTCAGCGATCCAGCACGCCGAGCACCGCGTCCTGCTCCACATCCGCCACCACTCGTGCCTTGCCCGCGCCGTCCCACAGCACGAAACGCAATCCGCTGGCCTGGGCCTTCTTGTCCAGCCGCATCCGCGCGAGCAGGGCGTCTGCGGCAAGCCCTGCGGGAATGGCGGTGGGCAATCCGAAGCGTTGCAGCAGGCATCGCAGTGCATCGGCATCGGCTTGCGAGGCCAAGCCCAGTCGCGCCGACAGTCGCGCCGCCAGCAGCATGCCCACCGCCACCGCCTCGCCGTGGTTGAGGCCGTCGGCATAGCCCTGCTCGGCCTCGATCGCGTGGCCGAAGGTATGCCCGAAGTTGAGCAGGGCACGCTCGCCGTGCTCGAACGGGTCGCGTTCGACGATCGCTGCCTTGTGCATGCAGCTGCGGGCGATGGCCTCGGCCAGCACGCCATCGTCGCTGGCCAGCAGGCCATCGGCATGCGCGCCCAGCCAGTCGAGGAAGGTCGCATCGATGATCGCGCCGTACTTGATCACCTCGGCGAAGCCGGCGCGCAGTTCGCGCGGCGGCAGGGTGCGCAGGGTGGCGGTGTCGGCGAGCACCGCGCGTGGCGGATGGAACGCGCCGACCAGGTTCTTGCCTTGCGGGATGTCCACCGCGGTCTTGCCGCCGACCGAGGAATCGACCATCGACAGCAGGGTGGTGGGCAGTTGCACCACGTCGATCCCGCGCATCCAGCACGCGGCGGCGAAGCCGGCCAGATCGCCGACTACGCCGCCGCCCAGCGCATACACGCAGGCATCGCGGGTGGCACCGAGCGCGGCCAGTGCGTCGATCACGCCGCCGAAATTGGCCAGGGTCTTGTGCGCTTCGCCGGCCTCGATCACGTGGCTGGCAATGCGCGCGTCAGGCCTGGCGTGGCGCAGCACGGCTTCCACCCGTGCGGCGTACAGCGGCGCGACATGCGTATCGCTGACGATCAGTGCATGCCGGCCGCGCAGATGCGCAGCGAGCAGGGCACCGTCGTCGAGCAGGTTCGGAGCGATGTGGATGCGGTACGGCACGGCACCGCCGACGTCGACCTGGCGGATCGCGGTGCTCATGCGGGTGATTCCTCTTCGTGTGCGATCAACGCCGCCAGCGCATCGGCGGCGGCTTCGGGGGGCAATGCGCTGGTCTCGAACACGAAATCGGCGACCGCGCGATACATGGGTTCGCGCAAGGCCTGCAGTTCGGCCAGTCGCTGCGCGCGATCGGGCACGGCCAGCAACGGCCTGCCGGTATCGCCGGCCAGGCGCCGCAACTGTTGTTCCGGATCGACATGCAGATAGACCACGCACCCGGCCGCGCGCATCGCCGCGCGATTGGTGTCCGCCAATACCGCGCCGCCGCCGGTAGCGATCACTTGCGCGTCCTGCGCCAGTACATCGGCCAGCGCGACGCGCTCGCGTTCGCGGAAGCCGGCCTCGCCTTCGCCTGCGAAGATCGCCGGGATCGGCATGCCGGCATCGGCTTCGATGCGCGCATCGACATCGACGAACGCCAGCCCCAACCGCGCTGCCAGCAGCCGGCCGACATGGCTCTTGCCCGAGCCCATCGGGCCGACCAGCACGATGTTGCGGCGGTTGGTGGCGGTATTGCGCATTGCAACATGCTAGCAGCCTGCTGTGCTCGGGCCCGCGTCCGCGCGACAATATCGACATGACCAGTCTGCCATCCGAAATCCTGTCCACCTTCGACACCCTGTTCGCCGAGGCGCTGGCCGCCGGTGAGCCCGATCGCACCGCGATGACGGTGACCACTGCCGTCGATGGCCGGCCATCGGCGCGGGTGGTGCTGCTGAAGGCGCACGATGCGCGCGGCTTCGTGTTCTACACCCATCTCGACGGCCGCAAGGGCCGCGAATTGCAGGCCAATCCGCATGCCGCGCTGCTGTTCCACTGGCCGCGCGTACGCGAGGGCGTGCAGGTGCGGATCGAGGGCGATGTCGAAGTCGTCGCCAAGGACGAGGCCGACGAATACTTCGCCAGCCGCCCGCGCGGCAGCCAGCTCGGGGCGTGGGCGTCGATGCAGTCGGAAACGCTGGATGCGCGCGAGACCTTCGAGGAGCGCCTGGCGCACTTCGAACGCGAGTTCGAAAGCCGCGAGGTACCGCGACCACCGCGCTGGAGCGGCTTCCGGGTGATCCCGCGCGCGGTCGAGTTCTGGTACGGCGCGCAGTACCGCCTGCACGAACGCTGGCTGCACGAATGCGATGCCGCAGGCGGCTGGTCGAAGCGGATGCTGTATCCGTGAGCGAGCGGATGATCGGCCCGCGCCGCATCGTCTGCCTGACCGAGGAACCCACCGAAGTCCTGTATGCGCTCGGCGAGCAGGATCGCATCGTCGGCATCAGCGGCTTCACCGTGCGGCCGGCGATCGCGCGCAGGCAGAAGCCCAAGGTCAGTGCCTTCACCAGCGCGAAGATCGACCAGATCCTCGAGCTGCGGCCGGATTTCGTGGTCGGCTTTTCCGACATCCAGGCCGACATCGCCGCCGAGTTGATCCGTCGTGGCGTCGAGGTGTGGATCAGCAACCATCGCAGCGTGGCGGAGATCCTCGACTACATCCGCCGGCTGGGTGCATTGGTCGGCGCGGGCGACAAGGCGAGTGCGTATGCCGATGGACTGCAGCGCGGGCTTGAGGCGATCGAGCGCGAAGCCGCCGCGTTGCCGATGCGCCCGCGTGTCTATTTCGAGGAATGGGACGAACCGCCGATCACCGGTATCCGCTGGGTGGCGGAGCTGATCCGCATTGCCGGCGGCGACGACATCTTCCCCGAACGCGCGCTGGAACCGCTGGCGAAGGCGCGCATTCTCGAAGACGCGGGCGAAGTGATCCGGCGCGCGCCGGACCTGATTCTCGGCTCGTGGTGCGGCAAGAAATTCCGCCCCGAAAAAGTGGCGGCGCGCCCGGGCTGGGATGCGATCCCGGCGGTGCGCGACGGCCAGATGTTCGAGATCAAGTCGCCGATCATCCTGCAGCCGGGGCCGGCGGCATTGACCGATGGCGTGAATGAAATCGCGCGGATCGTGCGTGCGTGGGCAGCTCAGCGCGGATAAAGCTCCGTGCTCGTCGCGATGTCCGCCCGCGATCCACCGCGCGACGCGGTCAGCTTGAACTGCACGCTGGCCGGTGCGGCGATGTTGAACACGCCGATGTAGTCGGTCATGCCCGCGGTCTGGATGGCGCGCAGTGCCAGCGGACGCGGTGGATCGGGCAGGGCGGCGGCGCTCGCGTCGAGCCTCAGGTCGCCGGGATCGATGCCGTTGCCGTGCGCATCCCGCACAGTGACCAGCAGCAACAGCCCGTCCTGCGTGCGGTCGATGCCGTAGCGTTGCGCCATGGCTTCGTTGAGGTCGGCGATGTTGGCGGTCGAGGTGTGCAGGCTCACGCCATCGACCGTGCTGCTGGCCGATGCGGCAGCCGTCGGCATCGGCGTTGCCGGTTGCACCGGCTGGCCGCGATTGCAGGCTGTGGATGCGAGGCAGCACAGAAGCAGCGGGAACAGGCAGCGCATGGTCATGACCTCAATCGTTGGCCGCGGACAGTTCGCCGCCGCGCACGCGCGCCGCATGGATCGCCCCGGCGACCAGCGTGCGCAGGCCACCGGCTTCGAAGGTCTCGATCGCGGCCTGGGTGGTGCCGTTGGGCGAGGTGACGCGGCGGCGCAATTCACCGGCATCGACATCGGATTCGGTGAGCATGCGCGCCGCACCGAGCACGGTCTGCAATGCCAATGTGCGCGCGGCCTCGGGCGACAGGCCTTCCTTGATCCCGGCGTCGATCATCGCCTCGGCCAGCAGGAACACATACGCGGGGCCGCTGCCGGACACCGCGGTCACCGCATCCATCTGCGCCTCGTCGGCAATCCACACGGTCTTGCCGGCCGCCGACAGCAAGGCATCGGCGAAGGCGCGGCCTGCGGCATCGACGCGTCCGCTCGCGTACAGGCCGGTGACGCCGGCACCGAGCAGGGCGGGCGTGTTCGGCATGGTGCGCACGATGGGCAAACCCCCGCCGCCCAGCCAGCGTTCCAGTTGCGCGGCGGTGATGCCGGCGGCAATCGACACCAGCAGCGGTCGCGTCGCCTGCGCCTGCATCGCCAGCGATTCGCACACCCCGCGCAGCACCTGCGGTTTGGTTGCCAGCACCCAGGTCGATGCGCCTTCAATCGCCTGTGCGCCGTTGTCGAACACCATCACGCCGAAATCGGCATGCAGGGCTTCGCGCACTGCAGGCACCGGCTCCGCCACGCGGATCAATGCGGGACCACGGCCCTGCGCCACCAATCCGCCGATCAGGCTGCGTGCCATGTTGCCGCCACCGATGAAGGCGATGCTGTCGTTCATGCATTCGTTTCCGTCTTGGGCGCGCGCGCACCGAACAGGGCGCTGCCGATGCGCACCATGGTCGCACCTTCCTCGATCGCGGGCACGAAGT
>Ga0209476_10003266_pt1 | contig 10747 bp, 9 predicted proteins | sample KloWWTrecipitate_FD_187179 | JGI IMG/M metagenome (GOLD analysis project Ga0209476, IMG submission 187179) | Active sludge microbial communities from Klosterneuburg, Austria, studying microevolution and ecology of nitrifiers - Klosterneuburg... | ecosystem: Engineered > WWTP > Aerobic digester >...
GTTACCGATATACATGCCCGGGCGCTTGCGGACGGCTTCCAGCCCTTCCAGGGCGGTAATGCTGTTGGCGTCGTAATTCCCGGCGGTTGCCGCTGGGGAGGTAGTTGGGGGCGTCTGGCCCGGAATCTGTTCGTTCTGCGACATCAGCGCGTTCGGCTCCCGAGGCGCGCCGAAAGACGCGCCAAGACACATTAACAATAGGAACCCGCAGTATAGCCGACCCGGGACAAACCAGCCCTTGCTAGGGGTGCAACGGTCCGGTGATGGCACCATGTTCCACGTGGAACATCGCAACCGGCAACTGCATCGCCGCCAGTGCCGGAGGCGGCTCGGTGCCGGTCACCAGCACTTGCGCGCCACTCGCGGCCAGCACCTCCAAGACGCGCTGCTGATGATGACGGTCCAATTCCGACCCCAAATCATCCAGCTGCAAGACCGGCCAATGCCCCAGGATCTGCGCCAACTGCGTGGCCTGAGCCAGCAACAAAGCCAATGCCAGTTGTTTGGTTTGCCCGCGCGACAAGCCTTCGCGGCCCGGCAGGTGCTGCAAACCAAACCGCAGATCCGCACGATGCGGGCCCACGCTGGTATAGCCAAGGCTTAAATCGCGTTCGCGGGCCAACAACAAGGCATCGGCCAGGGCGAGTTCTTGGCGCTTCCAGCCAGGTGATAACGCCAATACCACCGAGCCCGCTGCGGGGAGTAGTTGTGGCAATAGCGCAATGAGATGCTCTTGCAGGCTGACGACATAGCTTTCACGCAATTGGGTCAGCACTTCACCCGACTGCGCCAGCTCATGCTCCCACGCCTCCAATTGGCCGCGACCGCCGGATTGCCGCAACAACGCGTTGCGTTGCTTCAACGCCCGTGCATAGCGCCGCCACTGCGGCAAAAAAGCATGTTCCACGTGAAACATGCCCCAATCCAGATAGCGGCGTCGACCCTCGCTGCCGCCATCGACCAAGGCATGACTGCCGGGTTCAAAGCTGATCACCGCCAACGCTTCACACAATTGGCTGATCTGCCGAAGATCGCTGCCATCCAGCCGTGCTTGCCATTGGCTGCCGGTGTGCCGCAACCCGGCCCGGTGGCTGGATTGATCCGGCAAGCGCCATTCCACATAGGCCTGCAAGGCCGGATATCCTTGTCGCACCAGACCATCGCGCACCCGGCCACGGAAACTGCGGCCATGCGCCAGCAAGTGCAACGCTTCCAGCAGGCTGGTTTTGCCAGAACCATTGTCACCGGTAATCAGGTTGAAGCCCGCCACCGGCGAGAACTCGGTCTCAGCAAACCGGCGGAACGAATGCAGATGCAGGCGCTGAATCAACATTGCGGGATCACGGGCAGGCACATACAACAACGCCCGGCGGATGCCAGGCGTTGCCAAATCGATTTACATGTGACAGCAGGAGCATTTACAGGCGCAGCGGCATGACCACATGCCGTGCATGTGCACTATCGGCACCGCGCACCAAAGCCGACGAATTCGCATCGCGCAGTTGCAAAACCACCGATTCGGAACGCAACGCACTCAGCGCTTCCAGCAAGTAGGTGACATTGAAGCCAATCGCCAGCCCATCGACGTGGGTATCGGCTTCCACTTCTTCCTGCGCTTCTTCTTGCTCGGGGTTATGCGCACTGATCCGCAACAAATTGGGAGCAACTTCAACGCGAACGCCACGGTATTTTTCATTGGACAAAATCGAGGTTCGTTGCAATGCCGCACGCAACACCTCGCGATCAACCGTGACCTCACGATCGGCGCCAATCGGGATCACCGCCTCGTAATCCGGGAATTTACCTTCGATCAATTTGCAGGTGAAGATGACATCGTTGCGTTTGATCCGGATATGCCCTTTGCCAAGCTCCAGTTCCAACAGACGATCGCCGCCTTCCAGCAGGCGTTGCAGTTCCTGTACCCCCTTGCGCGGAACGATGATCTGCCGCTTGCCGCCTTGTCCTGGCTCCAGTGCCGCTTCGCATAGCGCCAGGCGGTGGCCGTCGGTTGCGACACAACGCAACGACGTTTCACGCAGATCAAACAAAAGACCGTTGAGATAAAACCGAACATCCTGCTGAGCCATGGCAAATGCCGTCCGCTCCAGCAGTTCTTTCAGGGATGCTTCCGGAATCTGCAGGCGTTCGCTGGCATCGACTTCATCCAGCGACGGGAAGTCATTGGCGGGCAAGCTGGCGAGCGTGAAGCGGCTGCGTCCTGCTTGAACAGCAACTTTGTCACCCGTCTGACTGATGGTGACAAGGCTTCCATCGGGCAGGGCACGCACGATTTCGAACAATTTGCGTGCAGGAATGGTGAGTTCGCCATCCTGAGCGCCCTCCACAGCCACACGCGCCACCATTTCCACTTCAAGATCCGTGCCGGTCAGCGACAGTTGGCCACCATCGAGACGAGCAAGCAGATTGGCCAGCACTGGCAGCGTATGGCGTCGCTCGACCACATTCACGACTTGTGCCAATGGCTTGAGTAGAACTTCGCGTTGCAGGGAAAACCGCATATCAACCCCTTGCCCTAATTGGGTGGTGAAGCGTTGCCGCTTGGCAAGCTCCGGCTTTTGAAAGGATATAAATCTAAAAAGCAGGTGGTGTTGGTACAACGAAATTGTCGGTAAAACTTTATTAACTCATTGTTTTTTAATGGAAAATTGCAATCCAAAAAGCTGCGTGAAAAGCGCTGGTAGGTTGCGGGAAACTTGTGGATAACTTTGTCGCCGCTGTGCCATCCCGAGTTATCCACAGCTCTTGCCGGGCTTATTCACTGAGCTTGCGAATCAATTTTTCCCAATCTTCATACAACTTGCCATCACTGTCTTTGAGTTTCTTGATCTGCCGGCACGCATGCAACACGGTGGTGTGGTCGCGGCCATCAAACGCATCCCCGATGTCGGGCAGGCTGTGTTCCGTCAACTCTTTGGCCAATGCCATTGCCATCTGCCGCGGACGCACCAATGACCGGGTGCGGCGCTTCCCCAACATCTCTCGAAGCTGTAGCCCGTAGTAGTCTGCCACGGCTTTTTGGATGTTGCCGATGCTGATCGCTTGCTGCAGCACGCGCCAACGATCGCGCAGCGTTTCCTGCGCAAACTCCAGCGTCACCGGTCGTCCCAGCAAGCCAGCTTGGGCGGTCAATTTGTTGATTGCACCTTCCAACTCACGCACATTGCTGGGCATTTTCTTGGCGATCAGCTGGGCCACTTCATCCGGAATCGATGTGCCCCGCTCCCGCGCCTTGGATAACACGATTTGTGCGCGGGTCTCGAAATCCGGCGGATCAATGGCCACCGACAGTCCCCAGCCCAGCCGCGACTTCAGCCGTGGCTCCAAGCCTTCCACTTCGCGCGGGTAGCGGTCGCAGGTCATGATGATCTGCTGCTTGCCATCGAACAGGGCATTGAAGGTATGGAAGAACTCTTCCTGGGTGCGATCCTTGCCGGCAAAGAATTGGATGTCGTCGATCAGCAGCGCGTCGATTTTCTGGAATTGGCGCTTGAATTGATCGGCGGATTTTTCCTGAAGCGCGCGGAAAAACGCGCTGTAGAAATCGTTGGAACGCAAATACAGCACTTTGGCTGCCGGATTGAGCCGACGCATTTCGTTGCCCGCGGCAAACATCAAATGCGTCTTGCCCAAGCCGGTGGCGCCATACAGCAGCAACGGGTTGTGGCTGCGCTCGCCGGGCTTTTGCGCCGCTGACCATGCCGCCGCACGAGCCAGCTGATTGCTGCGGCCTTCAACGAAATTCCCGAATACATAATGTGTATCCAGGTTGCCGCGAAACGGTTCCTCGGCGGCCGCAGCAGGTGCGGTGCCCGCGCGTGGCGATGCGGGTTCGGCAAGCGTGCGTGCCGGCGCACCGACGTTCAGCGAGACGTCGTCGAAGCCACCGAAATGGCGCGCCAATTCGCGAATCCGCGGCAAAAAGCGGTCGCGGACTTCGTCGCGCACGAAGGTATTGGGCGCGTACAGCTGCAGCCCATCATCACGTGGCACCGATTGCAGGGGTTTGAGCCAGGCCAGCACATCTTCCTGGGCGACTTCGGATTCTAGGCGGTGCAGGCAGGCGGGCCAGACGTCCATGCGTTGGTGCGTTCTCTGAAATACGATCAATCCACAGGCGCAAGCATGGCCTGTGGATAAGGTTGGGGAAGACGGGCAGGTTAGCATCCCGAACGATTCCCGCCAAACCGCAGCCGCGTGCAAGGCGAATAGGTTTGAAGGTGATCCATGCTTGCGCCCGCTCTGTAAAGCCGCTATCATTCCGAGTCTTTTCCGTTCAAAACAAGCAAGCAGGCCCGAAATGGCGACCAAGCGCACTTACCAGCCCAGCAACCTCAAGCGCAAGCGTGATCATGGCTTCCGCGCCCGTATGGCAACCGCCGATGGCCGCAAGGTGTTGGCGCGTCGCCGCGCCAAGGGCCGTCGTCGTCTGACGGTCTGACCCCCGCGCGGGGTCAGCTCTCCGGTTTCGGCCGGAATGCGATGACGCAGGATGCTTTGAACCTAACGCCGGTATCCACCCAGGATGCCGGCGTTATCGTGTTTGCCGGTTCGCATGGATTACCGCCACAGGCACGAGTCCGCGCCAAGGCCGAGTTTGCGCAGGTGTTCGAGACCGGCAAACGCGTGGCCGAACCGCTGATGGCGTTGCATTGGTTGCACGATACGCGTGTCCCCAGGATGGGCTTGGCGGTGTCGCGCAAGGTCGACCCGAATGCGGTGGGTCGCAATCGAATCAAGCGCGTTCTGCGCGACGCCTTCCGCCATCTGCGCCCGCAGATGCGCCCCGGTGCGTACGTGATTGTGGCGCGTGCAGCCGCGCGGCAAGCCGATAACGCAGCGCTGCGCGATTGTTTCGATCGCCTGCTCAAGCGTGCTGGTGCATTGCCGCAAATACAGTCGCGGGGCACAATGCCGCCCGCACCTTCCCTTCCTCAAGATGCTTCCGCACCAATCATGGCCGTGGAACCAGGCAAGCCTGTCCAATGAATCAGACCCGTACTTTCCTGTTGATGGCCTGGCTGATGGTGGCCTTTTTGCTGTGGCGCGAGTGGGGTAATGAGCACACTGCAACGTCGGCCACCCTCCCTCAGTCGTCGCAACAGGTTGCGGCTACCGCGGTGCCCTCTGCCAATGCCCTGCCAGCGGCCACGGTTGCCGGACAGCCTGCACAAGTAGGTCCCGTCGCCAATGCCGGCCCACTGGTACATTTGCGCAATGATGTGTTGGATCTGCAATTGAACGGGCAGGAGGTGGTGCGGGCCGAGTTGTTGCAGTACCGCCAGACCCGCGCCGCCGGCAGCCCTTCGGTGGTGCTGTTCAATCCGCAACCGGCGCAGTTCTTTGTGGCCCAATCCATTTGGCGTGGGCTGGATGGTGCGCCGTTGGTGCCGGTGGCCGAAGATGCAACCCGTGAATTCGCATTGAGCAATGCGGCGACATCGGTAAGCGCGCACTTCGTTGCCAACGCCGGCAACGGCATCCAGCTGAAGCGCACGGTCACCCTGACGCGTGGCAGCTATGCGCTGCAGGTGCGCGACGAGTTGGTCAATACTGGCAATGTGGCATGGACCGGCAATATTGCGCGGGTGCTCGATCGGGTACCGCCGGTGGTCAAGGCCGGGTTCACCAATCCGGAAAGCTTCAGCCTGAGTGGGGCCGCGTGGTACAGCCCTGGCGACAAATACAAGAAGCGCAAATACACCAATTTCACCAAGGACGGCGCGCTGGACATCACGGTGACCGGTGGCTGGGTGGCGTTGTCGCAGCATTATTTTTTGACCGCGTGGGTGCCACAAAAAGATCAGGCCGCGTTGTTCACCTTGGCCGAAAAGGGCCGTACCTATGAAGTGGCTGCGCGTGGCCCGCAGGTGAGCTTGGCACCTGGACAACGCTTTGAAAGCAATGCGACATTGTGGGTGGGGCCAAAGCTGGCCGACAAGCTGGAAGCCACGGCACCTGGCCTGGAGCTGGCTCTCGATTACGGCATGTTCACCGTGCTGTCCAAACCCATTCACTGGCTGCTGACCCAATTGCACAAGTTCACCCACAATTGGGGCTGGGCGATCGTGTTGTTGGTGGTGTTGATCAAGCTGGCGCTGTATCCCCTGTCGGCTGCGCAGTACAAGTCGATGGCGAAGATGCGCAAATTCCAGCCGCGCATCGCCCAGCTCAAGGAACGCTACGGCGAAGACAAGCAGAAGTTCCAGATGGCGATGCTGGATCTGTACAAGAAGGAAAAGATCAATCCCGCTGGCGGTTGCTTGCCGGTGTTGATCCAGATGCCGGTGTTTCTGGCGCTGTATTACGTGTTGCTGGAAGCGGTGGAGCTGCGCCAAGCGCCGTGGATTTTGGGTTGGGTGAACGATCTGACCGCGCAAGACCCGTACTTCATCCTGCCCCTGCTCAATGCCGCAGTGATGTTCCTGACCCAACGCCTGACCCCGGCGGTGGGCATGGATCCGATGCAGCAAAAGATGATGCAAATGATGCCGCTGGTGATGGCGGTGATGTTTGCGTTCTTCCCGTCCGGTCTGGTGCTGTACTGGGTCACCAATGGCACCTTGGGGCTGGCGCAGCAGTGGTGGAATACGCGCAGGTATGCCGAGGTACCGGCGCAGGCGTGAGGCATGCCCACCACCGACACCATCGTCGCCATCGCCACCGCACCGGGTGCCGGTGGCGTGGGCATCGTGCGCTTGTCCGGCCCGGCGGCGCGCGCCATCGGTGAGGCGATGTGCAGGCGTCGCCTGCTTCCACGCGTTGCGCAGTACGCACGTTTTGCCGATGCCAATGGCGACACCCTTGACGATGGCATCGCCTTGTATTTTGCCGCGCCGGCCAGTTTCACCGGGGAAGATGTGGTGGAGTTGCAGGCGCACGGCAGCCAAGTTCTGCTGCGTGAGTTGGTGGGCCGCTGCATCGCACTGGGTGCGCGGCAGGCACAGCCGGGGGAATTCAGCCAACGGGCATTCGGCAATGGCAAATTGGATCTGGCACAGGCCGAGGCACTGGCCGATTTGATCGCTGCGGCAGATGTGCGTGCGGCGCGCGCTGCCAGACGCTCACTGGATGGCGTGTTTTCACGGCGGGTGGATGCGCTGATGGCGCAGGTGTTGGCCCTGCGCGTACACGTGGAGGCGGCGATCGACTTTGCCGACGAGCCCTTGGATACGCTGGGTGGACGCGTGTTGCAGGACAATCTGCGCGCAGCGCAGGACACGCTGGCGCAATTATTGGCTGCTGCCAGCAATGGTCAAGCCTTGCGTGATGGGTTGCATGTGGTGCTGGTGGGGCCACCGAACGCGGGCAAAAGCTCGCTCCTCAATGCTTTGGCGGGCCGCGATCGTGCGATCGTGACCGACATCCCCGGCACCACCCGCGATCTGCTGCAAGAAACCATTCACGTCGATGGTGTGGAGCTGACGTTGGTCGATACCGCGGGTCTGCGCACCGCCAGCGATGCCATCGAGGCCGAAGGTATCCGGCGTGCACAACACGAGCTTGCGCGTGCCGACTTGGCGCTGGTGGTGGTCGATGCCCGCGATCCACAGGCGGGGCGACAGGCGGTCGAATCGGCGCTGATTGGCATACCGCACGTGTTGTGGCTGTACAACAAGCTGGATTTGCTGGCCACGCCGCTGGAGCTTGCCGAAGATGCGTTGGCGGTGTCGGCCAAAACCGGTGCCGGGATGCCCGCGCTGCATGCGCGGTTGCTGGCGCTGGCAGGGGGTGAGGCCAGCAGCGGTGCATTTTCTGCGCGCAGCCGCCATGTGCAGGCGCTGCGGCATGCCCAGCATGGGCTTGGGCAGGCCACCCTTGAGCTGCAGCACGAGCGACTGGAACTGGCAGCTGAGGCGCTGGCGCAGGCGCACGCGGATTTGGGCACCATTGGCGGCGCAATTGACGCAGATGGATTACTGGGTCACATTTTTTCGACGTTTTGCATCGGAAAATGACATTCAGATCGCGCACGCTTGACAAATGCGCTGCGTTGCCGCGTGCTATCGTCAAACAAGCCATGGTTCAACGGGGGGAAATACTCATGTCTGCAAGCAAAAAGCTGTTCCACGGGGTCGCACCGGTTGCCCTGACGCTGGCCATCGTCTGTGCGTTGGGTGCCTGCAAAAAAGAGGATGCCGCAGCCACTGGGCCAGCGGCGCCCCAAGCGGCCGCCAAACCCACACCGGAATCGGTGGTATCGGCCAGCGTGGCATCCATGGGGGCCGATCAATTGCGTGAAGCCGCAGGCAAGGCCTACAACGAAAATAGGCTGTATGCACCGGCTGGCGACAATGCGATGGAGTATTACCTCGCGCTGCGCGACAAGATGCCAGGTGATGCCGGCGCGTCAAGTGCGCTGAATGATTTGCTGCCGATGGCGGTGGTGGCAGCTGAGCAGGGTGTGACTCGGCAGGACAATGCCGAAGCCAATCGTCTGTTGGCGCTGATCGGGAAGGCCGATGCCAACCATCCGGCGTTGGCGCGTTTGAAGGCCAGCGTGGCCAGCAATGAAGCCAAGGCTCAGAAAGATGCCGAAACACAGAAATTGACTGCGGAAGAAGAAGCCAAGAAGCAGGCAGATTTGGCGAAGAAGCGCGAAGAAGACCAAAAGAAGCTGCAAGAACAGCAGAAGCAGCAAACCGCAGCACAAGAGCAGCAGCGCCAGCAGCAGGCCGCCGCCGAACAGCAGCGCCAACAACAAGCCGCAGCAGCGGCCGAGGCGGAACGTCAGAAACAAGCGGCAGCCGCAGCAGAAAAACCAACCCAAGCGGCAACCGCACAGGCCGCGGCATCGGCCGCACGGCCGTCTGCAGCATCCAACGAATTGCGTCCGATCTCCACGCCCAGTCCGCGCTTCCCGCCGGCGGCGCAGCGCGCCGGTGGCACCGGTTCGGTGCAGGTGGAATTCACCGTGGGTACCGATGGTTCGGTGTCCAGTGCGCGTGTGGTGTCCAGCGATACCCCGCGTCAGTTCCAGCGTGATTTTGAGCGCGAGGCACTGGCCGCGGTCAAGCGCTGGCGCTTCCAGCCGGTGGGTCAGGCCACCACCAGCCGGCGCACGATTTCGTTCGAATAATTCCGAACCGATGGACGCTGCAAAAAAGCCCGGCGCAATGCCGGGCTTTTTGTTTGCTGCACATTCGGCGTCAGGTCAGGCCGAGATCGCCAACTTCTCCTGCTTGTAGCGCCACACGGCCAGCGCCCACAACAGCGTGGCCAATGCCAGCGAGCTGGCCAAGTACAGGCCCCATTGCTGGAGTGATGCCGCTTCGCCACGGGTGATCTTCTGGATCAACTGGTTTTGCGACAAAAACGGCACTGCGTACTGCCATAGCGCGGTGTCTTTCAGCGGGTAGGCCATCAGCCCATAGGCCGGCAGCATCGGTAGCATCATCAGCCACATGATGTGGCTTTGCGCTTCCTTCATGCTCTTGGCACCGGCGGCCAAGGTGGTGATCAGGGCGGTGCCGATCAACACCAGCGGCAGCAAGGTCAGCAGCAGTTTGCCCATCGCCGCGAAGCTCACATCCATCTGGCTGCCGATGCCGCCGCTGGCCAGTGATGCCGACGTTTTGAAGGACACCAGGATCAGCAGCATCGACAGCAGGCCCAATGAGACGGCCGCCAGCATCTTGCCGCCGACCAATGCTGCCCGTGAGGCAGGCGTTGCCAATAGCGGTTCAAGTGATTGCCGCTCACGTTCACCGGCGGTGGTATCCATCGCCAGATGTGCGCCGCCGATGAAAGCGAAAATGGTCAGGATCATCGGTAGCAACACGCTCATGAACTGGCTGTTCTTGGCCTCCTGGGTGGCCATGTCGCGGGTGCCCACGCGCAGTGGCGCGGCGATGGCCGGATTGATGCCGCGGATCAGCAGCCGCATCGCGCCAATGCTGTTGCCGTAGCCTTCCAGCACCTTGGTGACCCGCGCCACTTTGACATCGCCATTGCGACGGGTGGAGTCGGTGATGATGTCGATTTTGGCGGGCTTGCCCGCCGCCCAGTCTTTGTCGAAATCGGCGTCAATCGCCAGTGCCAGATCTTCCTGTTGGGCCCGCACGCGGGCGTCGATGTCGGCCGGTGCGGCATGGGTGTTGATGCCGTAGCTGGCCAGGAACGCGATCAGGTTCGGCGCACGCTCAATGCCCACCACGGGCAGGTCCAGGTTTTTTTCCAGTTGGGTTTCGGCCCGCATCTGGGTGAGTTTGCCGATTCCAAGGAACAGTACCGGATACAGCAAGGGCGCGACCAGCAAGGTCAACAGGAAGGTGCGGCGATCGCGCACGAAGTCACGCCATTCCTTGCGCATGACCGTGAACAAAGTGCTGAAAAAATGTTGCTGATTCATGCGTGCAGGCCCTCTTCGCTGCCGATTAAAGTCACGAATGCGTCTTCCAGATTGTCTTCGCCGGTCATCGCACGCAGTTCATCGGGCGTGCCCTGCGCGGTCACCTTGCCGTGCGCGATGATCACGATGCGGTCACACAGGGCGGCCACCTCTTGCATGATGTGGCTGGAAAAAATCACGCAGCGGCCTTCGCTGCGCAGCTCTTTCAAAAAGCTGCGCAGGCCACGCGTGGTCATCACATCGAGGCCATTGGTGGGCTCATCTAAAATGACGTTTTTGGGGTCATGCACCAGCGCGCGGGCGATCGCGGTCTTGGTGCGCTGGCCTTGTGAAAAGCCCTCGGTGCTGCGGTCGAGAAAGTCTTCCATTTGCAACGCG
>Ga0209476_10003267_pt1 | contig 10746 bp, 7 predicted proteins | sample KloWWTrecipitate_FD_187179 | JGI IMG/M metagenome (GOLD analysis project Ga0209476, IMG submission 187179) | Active sludge microbial communities from Klosterneuburg, Austria, studying microevolution and ecology of nitrifiers - Klosterneuburg... | ecosystem: Engineered > WWTP > Aerobic digester >...
ACGCTGATAATTCCGATCATAACCAATTGTTTTTAAAACCCTGACCATCTGAGCATTCAGATAATGCTCGTGCAGATCAAATTTATCCGTACGATGCTGTGACAACAGATCGGCTATACTAAAAGACATTCATGACCTCTGCGTTTGAGAAAACACCGCCAGCATAGCCGGTGACTAATATCCATGCGTTCCGAGAAAGAGAAAAAACTGATGCCGCTCATCAGCAGCATTACCATAACCATCTAACTAAGTGTAAATCGATCATACCATTCATCTGTTTCATTTGATGCTCAAAAAACACGATGATTCCCGCATATTTATTATAATTGACCTATACGACATTGCTTAAATGCTTCGTCGCGATTCTGACTTAAAGGCACGCGAAATTCAACCATATGAGCGATAGTAGAAAGTATTTGGCATGCCAAATACTGATAACCACTAGCGTTGCTATTAACCTCTACCAAGATTGGCATCGACCATAAATAACCGAGGATATGGCGATTCTGGGCGCAGCTGTAACGGCAATTTCACTTCAGGATTCCCAGAAGCTGGATAAACTTGGATAAAATCATTCAGTGACTGATAAAAACATAGTCGAATCTGAGCCATTGCTAGTTCTTCATCAAATAAAAAATTGAGTTAAGCAGGGAGTCTAATCTGAAAAAATTTAGCCAAATAAAGCGAGTAGGCAGCCAGCCTAAACACTATTTTAGTATCAAGGTTAAGCTAGTTTGATCAAGATCAATATTGTGCCTATCGGTACCCGGTAATCTGTAAACCGCAGTAACAGGAAGGTTTTACTTTTCAATCGATAATTAATTAGAAGGTTAGATATGAGAATTAAGCATTTTTTTGTAGTTACAGCGGTTTTAATTCTAACTGCATGCGGCGGCAAACCTACGGCTCCGGAAACACCTGATCCCGAGGCTTATGGAAAGACCATTCAACCTTTCCATCAAATACCTTCCGGCGATCAAGAAGGAGGCGGCAAAGCTAGATCAACTGAAGACAAATCAAATTACTAAACGCTGATCAGTGTTCTTTAGCAAAAAATCACAAGCAAATTTAAGCGACAGAACACTGATTTTCCAACTACGCACTTGTTATTCACGCCATCGAAAACGCACCTGAACTTCTGAGTATTCCAGTTTACAAACTGCATTAACACGCACAAAATCCAATGCAGCGCTAACTCTGCCATCAAATTAAACACTGACTATTGCGTGGTCCATGTAAGATCATATGATTCCGGGAAAGGTCCCGATTTATAATCAATATCACCCTTTGGCTCAACCCCTTGCTTTATTAATACCTGGCGCACCATTTCCGGAATCATGACCATTCCAACGTAACGCCCCAGGCACTCGTGACTACCAAAACCAAAATGAAAATAGTTATACCAATTGCGTTGCGGAATAAATGCTTCCGGTGATTCGAAAGCACGTTCATCGAAGGTAGCCGATAGCGTCACAGGCAAAACATAAGTACCTGCCCGTAAAACGGTTTCATAATTGGTATCTTTCGCTGCCGTGTAATCACTGACCGTAGTACGAAACAAATATGAAGTGATTGGAACAAATCGCAAAGCTTCCCAGACAATCCCATCAAATTCGGCAAGATCGCTCTTCTGAGCCGCCGTTTGCGCCGCCACCAACCATTCTTTATGCTGAAATAAATATTGCAGCACTTGAGCAACGGCCTGCGAAGTGGTTTCAATCGCGCCAATCAATAATCCACCCGCATTGACTCCCAAGCGCTTAATATCAAAATCCAGTTCTTTCGCAAAACTGGTGCGCAGCATTCTAGTCACAATATCATCTTCTAACTTGATGATGGTTGAGAATGTCAATTTCTCAAGCTTAACCGCCAACAATCGTTTCCCGATGAGCATAGTGATATAGTCACCCAGTTTCTTGGATGTCTCGGCATGATGGTCTACAATTTTTTGGTATAGTTCAGGCGAAACGATATCAAAAGGCTGGTTATGAAAGGTATCATATTGATTCCAATAGGACCATTCAATCAAATCACTTCTTTTTGCACCGGTTAACCCAAAATATTTTTGCACCAGTGTCGCAGGAACCATGCGGCAAAAATCATTCACAACTTCGATGTCGCCATTGGCTTGATTCAGGATCCCTTTGGCAATATCGGCCACCATGTCGCGAACCCTGGGAATATCATCACGACTCAGCATGAACTGCATGAGTGACTTTTCACGCGTATGCAACGCATCATCATCATGCGCCATTAGGTAATTATCCATCTTAGGAACGTAAGGCTGGACAGTAAAAACCTTGGGCATATTCAGAATTTCCCTGACATCGTCAAAGCGGGTAACCAAAGTACACTTTGGCGTAACCAGAATAGGACGCTTAGCACGCAATTCCTTAAAAAATGGTAATGGCTCTGTATCCATCCACCGACGAACCAATGGAAACTTATCCGCTTCAGCCGTCGCATCATACTGGTCAAGATAGCTTGTACTTGTATTCATTGCTTTGCTCCTTTACATATAAGGATCGTTAAATAAATTACCTTGATTACAAAGTCTTAAGATATTCCAGCAAATCCAGTTTTTCATCTTTGGTGAGTGGTTTCAACACTTTTCCATTTAGCTGCGCAGTCTTGCCGGATGCGTATTCGTGACCGGCATTACTGTTACTTTTCAAACTGGTATCAAAGGTATATCCCTTATATCCGCTACTTTTCAAGCCTACTTTTACGGGATCGAATTCACGTGATCCGACTTGGAACTGATCAGGGCGATATTCGCCATCTTCGGGATCACCTTCACGCTTCTTCGGCAGCAATAAATCATACAGTGTAGGGACTGAACCATTGTGCAGATATGGAGCGGTCGCCCAGATGCCATTTAAGGAGCGCGCTTTGTAAGCATTTAACGAAGCAAGCGGATTGGCAGTAGTATCTGGATCATAGTTACCTTGCTTAATGGAAGACTTAATTTCATTATGAAAGAAAGCCTTGGTGATATTCACAATCCAATCGGTCCATCGTTGAAAGAACCATTTATCGGGATCCGGGGTAGCAACCACGTTGAGTGTTGCTTTGGTCAGTAAGGCGGCAACCGGTGCTTTACGGTCCAGCAGAATATCGCCAACGTCAAGACCCACGTATTGATTCCGCAGAATACCGGAATATCCCTGCGCATTGATGCTGTTCTCGGACATGCGTGGATCGGTTCCCACATCACTTACCCTCGACATATTGGCAATGATGCGACGATCAGGATCGGCACGATCAATCCGCGCATGGCAACTGACACAATATTCATTAAATATTGATTCACCTCGAGAAGCGCGTTGCTGATCGATCGATCCCAAGACATCCTGCGGCCACACAGGTGATTGTAATTTTTCCAGATGGGATTCAATTTTGCGCAAATTGTGCACATCCACCGATGAGGTAAAGCTGACTTGAGTAATGCCCGAAGATTGCCCACCGATCAATGTGGACAGATTCGCTCTTTTGGCTTCTTGCCAATCTAATGTTCCAAATACCCCAATGACTTCACCCGTATTACGCCCAACCGGCCCCAATCCGGCATTGGCTGCCAAACCATTCCATTGCACATAATCATGCTGCGGAATATCCCATAAGAATGGATAACTAACGGGGGCGTCCGCCGGATTGAATAATTCTTTGCGTAATCTGCCTAACTGCCATTTTGTGAGGGTCTTGCTCAGGCGTTCAACCATATGATCGCGCTGTTCACCTGACAGTACCTTGTCCGTATCTTGCACGATCTTATCAAGATCCTGATCCGATAACTGGTCATCGCGCATGATCTTGCGGTCACGCAACAGCTCGCTGAGTTCTTTTTCATTGGTAAGATGCTCAAGCACCCGGTTATAAATGCGCCCGAACGCATCCAGTCGTGCAAAACCATAGGGAGTCGGGCTACGATTGATAATGGTGTAGCTAGTAATGCGTTGTTCATATTTCTCCAAATCAGCCAATACTTCCGCTTCTGATTTGTAATGCCCGCTCGCCAATACATTTTTAACAAACCGCCCTCTGACCGCTTCATTCTCGCGCGTATATTGCAAGGCCTTGGCAAGATCAATCATGATATTTTCCATATCAGCGCTGGCCGGACCGCCATCAATACGAATACCTACACCGTTATAATTGATTTGTCCGGTATGGCAAGCCGCACAAGTCAATCCCACATAATCTTTTCCTTTGTAGTTGTCTTTGACCCAGCCGACTGGCAAAGCATCCGGGTTACTAGGAGTCGCTTTCTGCGGCAGGTAGCGATACGCATTCATATTTTCAGAAGAACGAAAAAGCTCGGATTTCCCTACTTTTTCCAATGCCAGAAAGAAATCATACGGCATCAAGTCAGATCCTTGCGTGGTATTATAAAACCACATGCTGTCTGCGGTATCCCAACCCTGCTCAAGGTATTTGATCGACGTATAACTATCACCAAATTGATCTTGCTTAACCGTTGCTGCACCACGATCGGGCTCGGTTTCCGGAATTAATGTGCAGGCAGATATTCCAAGGAAAGAAAACAGTATTACTGAAATTAGAAACAGAAGCGGTTTTCCAGACGACACAAAATATTGTTTCACGATAATTCCCCTTTTCAATTTGAATTAGATTAGTCAGTATTGTCCGAAACAAGAAGCCATATACAAATCAAATCGATCTTGGCTTGAGTCTGCAAATAAGCTTGCAGTATTTTCCCATTTCTGACATTACATAACCCTGGATTATCCTTCTTCGAGGTTCACGCTGATAACTCAGCCTTAATGAATGGCACTACTCCCTTTACGTACTCTAATAGCACCCGATTATATTAAGAATTAGTCGTATACAACAGCAATACCGCTCCCTCTCGGAAAACTCTTTTAGAATCACTGGCTATTTGCCAATCACTCTATTGCTGGTTAACATAAATAAGCCATTATAAACACAGCGGCAGGAAACCACCGTGAAAAAACACTTCTTCGTATTACAGACCATCTGTCTTTTTTTCATCACCACCGCTTGCAACACGCTTCCCTCGACTGGCGCTGACGAGAATAGAATTCATGTGATGATTGTCCATTTCAACGATACTTACGAAATCACACCGATCAGTGGCGGTCAGGAAGGAGGGATCGCGCGAGTGGCAACCTTACGCAATCAGTTGCCGACTCGCAATCCAAACACTATTACTACACTGGGCGGAGATCTTTTTAGCCCTTCTGCCGTTGGTATCGCATCCTATCAGGGCGATAGTTTAGCTGGGTGACAAATAATCGATGTGCTGAATCATTTCGGACTTAATTACGCTACTTTTGGCAATCATGAATTTGATATCAAAGAAAATCAATTCAAGCAACGCATGCAGGAAGCTAAATTTACCTGAATATCCAGCAATGTTCTCAATGCAGATGGCCAACCTCTTTCAAATGTCCATCAAAATCTTATCATTCCATTCTCGAGATCTCTGCATAACTGTATTTTTGAGCTTTTCTGTTCATTTCCATCATAATAAAATCAAATGCTTACAGAGCTTACGCATTCGATAAAGCCAGTTATGCAGAGGTCTCTCACTGTTTACGATGTCATTCGTATATTGCCCTTTGGAGGTAATGTACAATTGACCTCGATAAAAGGTCATTTATTGATAAAAATACTAAATCAAGGAATCGCTAATGCTGGCACGGGCGGCTTTCTACAATCAGCAAATACTCAATATTTTAAAAGTACTTGGCATATCAATCATGCTCCGATTGATCCTCAAAAAACCCACAAACTGGCCATAAACGACTTTCTCGTTTCCGGAAAAGAACAAGGACTGGGTTATCTCAATGCCAACAATACAAATTTTGTTATTATTAATCAGGGCAAAAAGCAGGATATCCGTCAACTAGTCATTGATCAGTTGAAAATAAATTAAGCGGATCGCAAGCAGAATTGCAGAAGATCATTCATGAAATGACTCTCTTCCATAACGCATATTCATAGAAAAATAAACCTTTTTCGAGTATAATTCCATGCTCAAAAGCTAGGGTATGCAAAATTAATTGCCCCTATTTCCATATATATCGAGTCAGTATCCAAGGAGTTCTTTGTGTCACAACGCCCTCACGCCATCCTCGCACTTGCTGATGGGACTATTTTTCATGGCGTATCTATTGGCGTTGCAGGCATCAGAGCGGGAGAAGTCGCTTTCAACACGGCAATGACCGGTTATCAGGAAATATTAACTGATCCGTCTTATTGCCAGCAAATCATTACCTTGACTTATCCACATATTGGCAATACGGGTATCAACTTGGAAGATTTTGAATCCGGCAACATTGACAAAGTGTATGCGGCAGGTTTAGTGATTCGCGACCTTCCCCTGATGGCCAGCAGTCACCGCAAGACTCAGACACTACCCGAGTTCCTGGCGGATCAAAATGTAGTAGCCATCGCTGAGATTGATACACGCAAGCTGACCCGCATACTGCGAGAGAAAGGAGCGCAATCCGGCTGCATCATGGCTGGAGAAATTAATGAAGACAAAGCACTGCAAACCGCCAGAGCATTCCCTGGCTTAGCCGGCATGGACCTTGCCAAGGTAGTCAGTTGTCAGCAATCGTACACTTGGACTGAAGGTGAGTGGTCACTCGAATCAGGTTTTTCGTCACGAGAAAATCCAAAATACCATGTAGCCGCATTTGATTTTGGTATTAAACGTACAATCTTGCGTAAATTGGCACAACGTGATTGCAAAGTAACCGTGTTTCCTGCACAGACTACAGCCGATGAGATTCTAGCCATTCAACCCGATGGCGTATTCCTTTCCAATGGCCCTGGTGATCCAGAGCCTTGTGATTATGCAATTGAAGCTACCCGAGAATTGCTAAAAAAAAATATTCCCATCTTTGGCATTTGCCTGGGACATCAATTACTCGGATTAGCTACAAGTGCTCGCACCATCAAAATGAAATTTGGCCATCATGGCGCCAATCATCCCGTACAAGACATAAATAGCGGAAAAGTAATCATTACCAGCCAAAACCATGGCTTTGCCGTTGATATAGACACGTTGCCGGAGAATGCGCGCATCACTCATGTATCATTGTTTGATGGCAGCTTGCAGGGATTTGAATTACGCGACAAACCTGCTTTCTGTTTTCAGGGTCATCCTGAAGCCAGTCCAGGACCACATGAAGCGGATTATCTATTTGATCGCTTTATTAACATGATGCAGCGTTATAAAAATTAAGTTACACAACGACACATCAGATTCAAGAATCTAATAATTGCCTCGTAATTTTTTCCGGTTAAACAGTATGCCTAAACGTACCGACATTAAATCCATTCTCATCATCGGCGCTGGCCCTATTATTATTGGCCAGGCTTGTGAGTTCGATTATTCCGGTGTGCAAGCTTGCAAAGCTTTGCGTGAAGAAGGCTATCGCATCATTCTGGTCAATTCCAATCCGGCTACGATCATGACTGATCCGGAAATGGCTGATGCGACTTATATTGAACCCATTACCTGGACAATGCTGGAAAAAATCATTGCGATAGAGCGCCCTGAAGCATTACTGCCGACCATGGGCGGACAAACTGCACTGAACTGTGCACTTGATCTGGTTAAACATGGCGTATTGGAAAAATACGGTGTCGAGCTCATTGGTGCATCACGCGAAGCAATCGATATGGCAGAGGACCGCGAGAAATTCAAACAAGCCATGACACGCATTGGATTAGGCTCTGCCCGTTCCGCAGCGGCACACAGCATAGAAGAAGCATTGCAAGTTCAAGCGATGGTGGGCTATCCTGTCATTATTCGCCCCTCTTTTACAATGGGTGGTAGTGGTGGTGGAATTGCATACAACCGCGAAGAATTTCTGGATATCTGTGAACGCGGACTGGAAACTTCTCCAACCAAAGAGCTGCTAATTGAAGAATCCGTCATTGGTTGGAAAGAATTCGAGATGGAGGTGGTGCGCGACAAACAGGACAACTGCATTATAGTTTGCGCCATTGAGAATTTCGATCCAATGGGCGTTCATACCGGCGATTCAATTACGGTAGCGCCTGCCCAAACACTGACTGATAAGGAATATCAGTTAATGCGTAATGCCTCCATTGCAGTATTGCGTGAAATTGGTGTGGAAACGGGTGGCTCCAATGTGCAGTTTGCCATTAACCCCAAAAATGGCCGCATGTTGGTAATTGAAATGAATCCGCGTGTATCACGTTCCTCCGCATTGGCTTCTAAAGCAACTGGCTTTCCAATCGCGAAGATTGCCGCCAAACTGGCCGTTGGCTATACCCTCAACGAGCTCGGCAACGACATTACCGGTGGTGTAACGCCCGCATCTTTCGAACCGACCATTGATTACGTCGTCACCAAGATTCCTCGCTTTGCTTTTGAAAAATTTCCACAAACGAATGATCGTCTAACCACTCAGATGAAATCGGTCGGCGAAGTTATGGCGATTGGCCGCACTTTCCAAGAATCACTACAAAAGGCTTTGCGTGGACTAGAAACTGGCGTTGATGGATTGGATGAAAAAACCAATAACCTGGACACCATTCGAACTGAACTGGCAAACCCGGGTCCAGAGCGCATCTGGTATATAGCGGATGCCTTTCGTTGTCATCTATCAATCGATGAGGTCCATGCCTTAACTCATATTGACATCTGGTTCCTAGCACACATTGAAGATCTGATCACACAAGAACAAGCACTCATTGGTCAAAAGCTGGAAACACTCGATAAACAAGCATTACGTAGACTTAAACGCAGCGGCTTCTCTGATCGGCGCTTGGCGAAACTGCTTAATACAGAACAAACCGCTGTGCGCATCCATCGACATCAATTCAATTTACGTCCAGTCTATAAGCGTGTAGATACCTGCGCAGCTGAATTTGCTACCAGCACAGCCTACATGTACTCCACTTACGAAGACGAATGCGAATCGCAACCCACCAATAAAAAGAAAATCATGGTGCTGGGTGGCGGTCCTAATCGCATCGGACAAGGCATCGAATTTGATTATTGTTGTGTTCACGCAGCACTGGCTTTGCGTGAAGACGGTTTTGAAACCATCATGGTCAACTGTAACCCAGAAACGGTTTCAACTGACTATGACACATCAGATCGTTTGTATTTTGAGCCGCTGACACTGGAAGATGTACTGGAAATCGTCGCAGTAGAAAAACCGCATGGCGTGATCGTTCAATATGGTGGACAAACACCTCTTAAGCTTGCACGTGACTTGGAAGCGAATGGTGTGCCAATCATTGGCACCAGCCCAGACATGATTGACTGCGCAGAGGATCGAGAAAGATTCCAACAGATGTTAGAAAAACTGGGTTTGCGGCAGCCGCCTAATCGCACGGCACGTAATCCAGAGGCTGCCTTGATTGCTGCTGAGGAAATTGGCTATCCATTGGTAGTCAGACCCAGTTATGTGTTAGGCGGACGAGCGATGGAAGTCGTGCATGAACGTGTCGACCTGGAACGTTATATGCGCGAGGCTGTCAAGGTTTCAAATGATTCTCCTGTACTGCTGGATCATTTTCTCACCAATGCAACGGAAGTAGATGTCGATGCAATTTATGACGGAGAAACCGTTCTGATTGGCGGCATTATGGAACATATCGAGCAAGCAGGTGTGCATTCTGGTGACTCTGCTTGTTCTCTGCCAACCTTTAACTTATCGCCTGAAATTCTGGATGAGTTGCGTCGCCAAACAGCCGAAATGGCGCACGCATTGAATGTCGTGGGCCTCATGAATGTGCAGTTTGCAATTCAGGACAATATAGTCTACGTGCTCGAAGTCAATCCCAGAGCTTCTCGCACAGTACCTTTCATTTCCAAAGCAACCGGTCTCCAGTTAGCAAAAATCTCAGCACGCTGTATGACGGGAAAAACATTGATTGAACAAGGAATCACCAAAGAAGTAATTCCTGAATATTATTCAGTCAAAGAAGCGGTATTCCCTTTTATCAAGCTGTCCGGTGTTGATACGATATTAGGCCCCGAAATGAAATCTACTGGTGAAGTGATGGGAATGGGAGTTACTTTTGCTGAGGCTTTTGTTAAATCTCAGTTGGCAACTGATGTTCGCCTGCCTACTTCTGGTAAGATTTTCATCAGTGTACGGCAATCTGACAAATCACACGCCATCGAAATCGCACGCAGTCTTGCAGAACTTGGCTTCACCCTCTATGCTACTCGAGGTACTGCCGCCGCGATGACTGAAGCCGGCATTGATGTCATCATTATCAACAAGGTTGCAGAAGGTCGTCCACATATAGTAGATATGATAAAAAACGGGGAGATCAGTTTAATAATTAATACAGTTAAAAATCAACGCAGCGCTATACGCGATTCATACTCAATTCGCCATGCAGCACTGCAAGCAAGAGTAACTTATTATACGACTTTGGCAGGTGCACGGGCTGCCTGTGTAGGCATAATTAATAGGCGGGAGTTACAAGCTTATAATTTGCAGAAATTACATATTCAGCTAAAAGAACGCGAAATTGCAAATTGATCTATATCGATTATTAAACCATACGACGAAAATGAAAGGCAAAAAAATACGATGAGTACAATTCCATTAACGGTAGCAGGAGCGGAAGCACTGCGCAAGGAATTACATGAGATGAAAACTGTACATCGCCCTGCAGTCATTGCAGCAATTGCTGAAGCTCGCTCTCATGGTGATCTTTCTGAAAATGCTGAATATGACGCCGCAAAGGAAAGGCAAG
>Ga0209476_10003271_pt1 | contig 10742 bp, 9 predicted proteins | sample KloWWTrecipitate_FD_187179 | JGI IMG/M metagenome (GOLD analysis project Ga0209476, IMG submission 187179) | Active sludge microbial communities from Klosterneuburg, Austria, studying microevolution and ecology of nitrifiers - Klosterneuburg... | ecosystem: Engineered > WWTP > Aerobic digester >...
CGAAGTGCAGATCGATTTCGGGTAAGGGTTGTAGCCGGAAGGAGCGTAATTGAGGGGGGCGGGAATGCAGTCCTGCACATTGACCATGTAGTTATGGCAAAGGTGGTCAAGCTCTTCAGTGGTTACGCCGACCTTGACGTAGGGCTCGATGTAATCAAGCACTTCCGAGGCCAGGCGCCCGGCAACACGCATTTTTTCGATTTCTTCGGGGGTCTTGATGCTAATGCTCATGGCTGTTCTAGTTGTCTTTGGGGAGGGCGAAGGATAAATGACGGACACGGTTTCTCAAAGCCGCCAACGCGGGAAATGGCATACTTGGCGCCTTTCTAAATCACAAGTCTTGTCATGAGTATTCTGCTACTGGGTAAGGATGGTCAGGTTGGCTGGCAATTGCAGCGTTCACTGGCGCCGCATGGTCAGGTCATCGCGTACGGACGTATCGAGTGTGATATGGCAGACCTCGACTGCGTTCGTTCCGTGGTTCGGCAAATAAAGCCCTCGGTGATCGTAAATGCCAGCGCTTACACGGCAGTCGATAGAGCCGAGTCGGAGCCTGAACTGGCCAGGCGTATCAACGCCGAAGCGCCAGGTGTGCTGGCCGAGGAAGCGGCCGTATTGGGCGCGCTGCTGGTTCATTATTCGACCGATTATGTCTATGACGGCGGCAAATCCGGCGCTTATGTCGAGACGGATGCGCCTTCGCCGCAAAGCGTTTATGGTCGCACCAAGCTGGCCGGTGAAGAGGCGATTCGGTCCGTAGGTGGCAAGTCTCTGATTTTTCGTACCAGCTGGGTGTTCGGCGCGCGCGGCGGGAATTTCGTCAAGACCATCCTGCGACTGGCCCGCGAGAAAGATGCTCTCAATGTAGTTGACGATCAAATTGGCTCACCCACACCGGCGGCGATGATCGCCACCGTCACTGGTGTCGCGCTGGCCATGCTTCGCCGCGGTCAACTGCTCGAAAAGGGCGAAAACCGCCTTTATCATCTGGCGGCAGCTCGGCCGGTGAGCTGGTACGAATTCGCCAGAACCATCGTTGATCTGGCCGGCCAGGCGCCTGGTTTTGATTTGCGCCTGAAATCTGAGGCAATCAAGGCGATTACGACCGCCGAATACCCAACCCCGGCGCGTCGTCCAACTAACTCCCGGCTTGACTGCAGCCGCCTGGAAGCTGATTTCGGGCTGCAGATGCCCGATTGGCAACCTTACCTGGTGCGCATGCTGCAACTGCTGGCACTTAAACAGAACGGCTATTAGCGTTCGTCGGGCCAAGTTGCCGAGTCAGCCATTGGTGCAGAGTGCATCTTGGGCTTTCGGCTTGTCCTTTCTGCTGCTATAATTCTCGGGTTTTTCTCGGCCATCATGGTCGAAAAGAACGGTCGTGTGCAAACTGTATGCAACCAAAATTCACACATTCGCCGATTAAGGGTGCGCGCCAGAATACAACAATGGCGTGCGTTTCCGGCGAGTGGAGGCTCAACCCTTAAGGAGTTTTATTATGTCCGTAACCATGCGTCAAATGCTGGAGGCCGGTATTCACTTTGGCCACCAAACTCGTTTCTGGTCCCCAAAAATGGCACCGTACATCTTCGGCGCCCGTAACAAGATTCACATCGTCAACCTTGAGCAGACTCTGGCCAAGTACAACGAAGCCGTGGCTTTCGTGAAAAAACTGTCGGCCAATCGCGGCAATGTTCTGTTTGTTTGCACCAAGCGTCAGGCGCGCGAAATCATCGGCGAAGAAGCAATTCGCGCCGGTGCCTCCTACGTTGACCAGCGCTGGCTGGGTGGCATGCTGACCAACTTCAAGACGGTCCGCACCTCGATCAACCGCCTGAAAGAGATGGAACTGGCGGTCGAAGCCGGCGACCTCGAGCGCATGCCGAAGAAGGAAGCGCTGACCTTCCGTCGCGAACTGGAAAAGCTGCAAAAATCCATCGGCGGCATCAAGAACATGACCGGTCTGCCGGATGCCATCTTCGTCATCGACGTTGGCTACCACAAGATTACGATCACCGAAGCCGGCAAGTTGTCGATCCCGGTTATCGGCGTGGTTGATACCAACCACTCTCCGGAAGGCGTTTCCTACATCATTCCGGGTAACGACGACTCTTCCCGCGCCATCCAGTTGTACGCTCGCGGTATGGCTGATGCCATCCTCGAAGGCCGCAGCCAGGTTCTTCATGAAATCGTTACTGCCGGTGGTGATGACGAATTCGTCGAAGTTCAGGACGTCGCAGCACAATAAAGTTGTAACGGCGGAGCCTTAAGCTCCGCCTGTTTTATAAGCTCAGGAGAAAAGTATGGCGGCAATTACCGCAGGCATGGTCGCAGAACTACGTGGCAAGACCGATGCACCGATGATGGAATGTAAAAAGGCGCTGACCGAGGCCGATGGCGACATGGCCAAAGCTGAAGAAATTCTTCGCGTCAAATTGGGCAACAAGGCAAGCAAGGCAGCTAGTCGTATCGCCGCAGAAGGTATTGTTGCGCTGCATATTTCCGCTGACGGCAAGCTCGGCGCCATGGTCGAAGTCAACAGCGAAACCGACTTCGTGGCCAAGAACGATGAGTTCATCGCACTCGCGAAGGGTTGTGCTGAACTGGTTGCGACCAAAAATCCGGCTGATGTCGCTGCGCTATCCGCGCTGGCGATGGGTGACGGTACCGTCGAATCCACTCGCTCGGCACTGGTCGGCAAGATCGGCGAAAACATGTCGATCCGTCGCTTCGTCCGTTTCGAAGCCAAGGGTGCATTGACCTCCTACATTCATGGCGGTTCCAAAATTGGTGTTGTCATCGACGTTGTTGGTGGTGACGAGCAACTGGCCAAAGATCTGGCGATGCATATTGCTGCCTCCAAGCCGAAGTCGCTGGATGCCAGCGGTGTTTCCGCCGATTTACTGGAAACCGAACGTCGCATCGCTATCGAAAAGGCTCGAGAAGCCGGCAAGCCGGAAGCCATGCTGGAAAAAATCGCCGAAGGTACGGTTCAGAAGTACCTGAAGGACGTTACCCTGCTTGGTCAGGTTTTCGTCAAGGCGGCAGATGGCAAGCAAACCATTGAACAGTTGTTGAAGAGCAAGAGCGCATCCGTTGCTGGCTTCTCGCTGTTTGTGGTCGGTGAAGGCATCGAAAAGAAGGTAGATGACTTCGCTGCCGAAGTGGCTGCCCAAGCCGCTGCTGCCGCTGCCAAGAAGTAATTAGCAAGGAAACGTTGATGACCACGCCCAAGTACAAGCGTATCCTCCTGAAACTCTCCGGCGAGGCCCTGATGGGCGATGACGCCTATGGCATCAACCCGCAGACCATTGCAGGGATTTGTGGAGAGATCAAGGCAGTCGCCGACCTGGGTGTGGAAATCGGTGTCGTGATCGGCGGTGGCAATATTTTCCGCGGTATGGCTGGTACGGCGACCGGGATGGATAGGGCTACCGCAGATTACATGGGCATGCTGGCGACGGTAATGAACGCCATGGCGCTATCCGATGCCATGCGCCAATGCGGTTTGAACGCCCGTGTGCAATCAGCGCTCAATATTGAGCAAGTGATCGAACCCTACATTCGCGGCAAGGCGATCCGCTACCTGGAAGAGGGCAAGATCGTGATTTTTGGTGCCGGTACCGGCAATCCATTTTTCACAACCGATACCGCTGCAGCACTGCGCGGTTCGGAAATCGGGGCTGAGATTGTCCTCAAGGCGACAAAAGTGGATGGTATTTATACCGCCGATCCAAAGAAGGATCCCGCCGCGACGCGCTTTGACAAGATCAGCTTCAACGAGGTCATCTCGAAAAATCTTGCCGTCATGGATGCGACAGCCTTCGCTCTCTGTCGCGATCAAAAATTGCCAATCAATGTGTTCTCCATCTTCAAGGCCGGTGCGCTGAAGCGCGTGGTCTGCGGCGAGAATGAAGGCACGCTGGTCTATTGCTGAGAAATAATGATGATTGCAGAACTTAAGAAAGTATCCGAAAGCAAGATGCAAAAGTCGCTGGAGTCATTGAAAAATGACCTTCAGAAAGTCCGTACCGGCCGTGCGCACACCGGTCTGCTCGACCACATCCAGGTCGATTATTACGGTTCCATGGTGCCAGTGAATCAGATCGCCAATATCACCTTGATTGATGCCCGTACCATCGGCGTCCAGCCATGGGAAAAGAACATGGCATCCAAGGTTGAAAAAGCTATTCGCGATTCCGACCTTGGCCTCAATCCGGCGGCGCAGGGCGAACTGATCCGCATACCGATGCCGGCCCTGACCGAAGAACGTCGCCGCGACTTGATCAAGGTGGTCAAGAACGAAGGCGAAAGTGCCAAAGTGGCAATTCGCAATCTACGTCGTGATGCCAATACGCAACTCAAGGAAGCATTGAAAAAGCACGAAATCCCTGAAGATGATGAGCGTAAGACGCAAGACGATATCCAAAAGCTGACCGACCGATACATTTCGGAAGTCGACAAGATGCTCGCCCTCAAAGAGGCCGAGTTGATGCAGGTTTGAGCGCCGTTTCAAGCTGATCGCCAGCGAAATGGCTATTTTTTCCAGTTCGACACGACAGCTTCCCGATGTGGCAGCGGTGCCTCGACACGTCGCGGTCATCATGGACGGTAACGGTCGCTGGGCAAAAAAACGCTTTTTGCCGCGCGTCGCCGGTCATGTCAAAGGCGTCGAGCTGCTCCGTGAAATGGTCCGTGCCTGTCTTGAACGCGGCGTCCAGTACCTGACCCTGTTTGCATTTTCGTCCGAAAACTGGCGTCGACCGCAGGACGAGGTCACTCTCCTTATGCAATTGTTCGTCAAGGCCCTAGAGCAGGAAGTTGAGAAGCTTGACCGCAATGGCGTTCGTCTACGGGTGATCGGTGATCTCGCTCCCTTTGAGCCACGTCTACGCGAACTGATTTCTCAGGCGGAAGAAAAAACTGCCGGCAATAGCCGGCTTGATCTGACGATTGCGGCCAATTACGGTGGACGTTGGGACATCACGCAGGCGGTCAACCAGATGCTGGCTACGCAGCCGGAAAAACGTGCGGCATGGAGCGAGTCCGATCTTGAATCCCATCTGTCGATGAATTTTGCGCCGGAGCCGGATTTGTTTATCCGCACCGGCGGCGAAGAGCGGATCAGTAATTTCCTGCTCTGGCAACTCGCCTACACTGAACTCTATTTCACGCCGACCCTGTGGCCCGATTTCGACACTGCGGAGTTTGACAAGGCTATCGTTTCTTACCAGAAACGTGAGCGCCGTTTTGGTCGAACCAGCGAACAGCTTGTCGAAACGCCGAATGCTTAGAACCAGGGTTATTACAGCGCTGGTTCTGGTGGCGCTCTTGCTGCCGGCACTGTTTTACCTGCCCCAGTCTTACTGGGCGTTTGCCGTCGCTGCCTTCATCGGAATCGGCGCCTGGGAGTGGGGCGCTTTGCTGGGCTGGCGCAATACGCCACGTCTGCTCTTGGGTGCTGTTACCACATTGATCTGCGCCTCCGTTTCGTTGCTTGATCCCGAGGCTATTGGTGCAACTGCCGTTGTCAACCCGGGCAAAGATTGGGTTTTAGCAATCTACGGCGTTGCAGCGGTCTTCTGGTGCCTGGTCATGCCATTCTGGCTGAAAAATAAATGGCCACTGGTCGGCCTTGGCGGTTTGCTGGTTGGTACGGTGGTATTGCTTCCCACCTGGCTGGCCATGGTGCAGCTGCGCATTCTTGGCCCGGGGGTACTGCTGGGGATTTTCGCTGTCGTCTGGATGGCCGATGTTGCAGCTTATTTCTCCGGCAAGGCCTTCGGAAAGCATAAACTTGCTCTCTCTATCAGCCCTGGAAAAACTTGGGAAGGGGCCATTGGTGCCGGCGTCGGGGTAATCATTTACGGGCTGGTCCTTCGCCACATTTTTTCCCTTGAGTTAATGCCACTACCGCTCTGGGTACTTGCCCTGATCGGCTTGACTGCAGTCAGCATCATTGGTGATCTCTACGAATCCCTGTTGAAGCGCAAGGCTGGCATCAAGGACAGTAGCAACATCCTGCCGGGCCACGGCGGAGTACTGGACCGTATCGATAGTCTGACCTCGACGCTGCCGGTTGTGGCCTTGTTCTGGCTGCTCGTGATCCAATCCCGCTTATGAAAATTCAGAACGTCACCGTGCTCGGCTCGACCGGCTCGATCGGGATGAGTACGCTGGATGTGATCCGTCGTCATCCCGACCGCTACCGCGCCTTTGCCTTGTGCGCCCATAGTCAGATAGATAGTTTGTTTGCGCAGTGCCAGGAATTCAGACCAAAGTTTGCTGTGCTACGCGATGCGAAGCTGGCCGGCAAGTTAGCTACCCGTTGCCGCTCGGCCGGGCTGGCGACGGAGGTCAGATTTGGCGTCGATGCCCTGATCGATATGTCTTCATCGCCGGAAGTCGATTCGGTAATGGCGGCGATTGTGGGTGCGGCGGGTCTGGAGCCGACGCTGGCTGCGGCCCGAGCCGGCAAGAAACTGATGTTGGCCAACAAGGAAGTTCTGGTCATGGCTGGCGAACTGTTCATGCACGCCGTGCGTCAACATGGTGCCACCTTGCTGCCAGTCGACAGCGAACACAACGCTATTTTTCAGTCGCTGCCGGCCGATTTCGGGCGCGGGCTGGCGGCTTGCGGTGTACAGAAGATCCTCCTCACCGCGTCCGGCGGGCCATTCCGCAATACGCCATTGGCCGATCTCTCCGCGGTTACCCCGGATGCCGCTTGCGCCCATCCAAACTGGGTCATGGGGCGAAAGATATCTGTCGATTCGGCCACCATGATGAACAAGGGCCTGGAAGTGATCGAGGCTCACTGGATTTTTGCCGCGCCGCCTGAAATGATTCAGGTGGTTGTTCATCCGCAAAGCGTCATCCATTCTGCCGTGCAATATGCCGATGGCTCGGTGCTGGCGCAACTGGGTAATCCCGATATGCGTACTCCAATCGCTTACGCAATGGCTTATCCGGAGCGGATTGCGGCAGGCGTCGAACCGCTTGATCTGTTCAAGATCGCGCGCCTGGAATTTTTTGAGCCTGACTTTGAACGTTTTCGTTGCCTCCAGCTTGCCTACGATGTACTACGCGAAGGCGGAACGGCACCGGCGATTCTGAATGCCGCCAACGAAATTGCCGTTGCCGCTTTCCTTGAGGGCTGTTTGCCTTTCCTCGGAATTGCCCGGCTTAACGAGGCAACACTAGCCACCTTGCCGGCACGCCCCGAGGGCAGTCTGGAAGATGTGCTGGCCGCTGATGCCGAGGCACGCCGACTGGCTGGCCAGATGATTCGGGAAAAACGGTTTTCGTGAGCGAACTGCCTTTCTATCTGGCCGCTTTCCTGGTCGCGCTCTGTATCCTGATCTTCATCCATGAGCTTGGCCACTACACTGCGGCGCGCCTGTGTGGCGTCAAGGTGCTGCGTTTTTCCATTGGTTTTGGCCGCATGGTGTGGCAAAAGCGGCTGGGGCGTGATCAGACCGTATGGGCGATCAGTCTTTTTCCGCTCGGTGGATACGTCAAGATGCTCGATGAGCGTGAAGGCGAAGTCCCGGCCGACGAGCAACATCGTGCCTTCAACCGACAATCGGTCGGCGAGCGCAGTGTGATCGTTGCGGCAGGGCCACTGGCCAATTTTGCACTGGCCATTGTCCTCTACTGGGCCATCTTCATGGTGGGCAGCCAGGAATTGCTGCCGATTCTTGGCAAACCGCCTGCAGGAACCCCCGCGGCCATGGCGACAATCAGCAACGGTGATCAGGTCAGAGCGGTGGATGGTCGGTTTGTTGCCACCTGGAACGATTTACGCTGGCTTCTTTTGCAGAAAGCTGCAGAGCAGGAAAGTGTTGAACTTGAGATCATCAACGAGCAGAACGAGATATCGGTTCGCCGTCTACTCCTGAGCGCGGTTAGCGAGCAGGGCTGGGAGGGTGATGGCCTTGAACGACTGGGAATTGGTTTCTACCGCCCAGAGGTACCACCAATCCTTGGCAATGTGGTTGCTGGCGGCCCTGCAGAGCACGCTGGCTTGAAAGCAGGTGACAAGGTGTTGAGCGTGAATGGTCGTCCGATTGCCTTCTGGCATGAGTTGGTGATCCACATTCGTGATTCTGCGGAGAGTTCGTTACACCTTGAAATCGAACGCCAGGGACAGATTGCTGCGGTCGACGTCGTTCCGGAGTCTATTTCCGAGCGGGGTCGTGTTGTCGGAAAAATCGGCGTTGCTGTTGCGGAGAGTGGGGATATCCGTCGTGAAGTGCGGACTTTCGTCAATTACGGCTTTTTTGAGGCCGGTGGAAAGGCTATTGCCGAAACCTGGGATAAGTCCATTTTTAGTCTGGTCATGATGGGCAAGATGTTAACCGGTGAGGTTTCCTGGAAAAACCTGTCCGGTCCGGTGGCGATTGCCGACTACGCCGGCAAGTCGGCCAAGCTCGGTTTGGACTATTACATAAAGTTTGTGGCACTGGTCAGTATCAGCCTTGGTGTGCTTAACCTGCTGCCGGTCCCAATGCTCGATGGCGGACATTTGATGTATCATATAATTGAGGTTATCAGGGGAAAGCCACTTTCCGAGCGAGCAATGGAAATCGCTCAACAAATCGGGGTTTCCCTGCTTTTTGTCCTGATGGCTTTTGCCCTTTTTAACGACCTGAACCGCCTGTTCTTCGGCTGAATAATGAATAAATCCCTGTTGTCTGTCCTGATTGCCAGCTTATTCACCACATCTGCGCTGGCTTTCGAGCCCTTTGCAGTCAAAGATATCCGTGTCGAAGGGATTCAACGTACCGAAGCAGGGACCGTCTTCAGCTATTTACCGGTGAAGGTGGGCGACACACTCAATGACGAAAAAGCTGCACAGTCAATCAAGGCTTTATTTGCCACCGGTTTTTTCAAGGATGTCCGGATTGAAATTGACCAGAATGTAATGGTTGTTGTGGTGCAGGAGCGTCCGGCCATTGCCAAGCTTGATTTCGTTGGCATGAAGGAATTCGAGAAAGACGTTATCGTCAAGGCGCTCAAGGAAACAGGAATTGCCGAAGGGCGAATCTTTGATCGTGCGCTACTCGAAAAAGCTGAACAGGAACTCAAGCGCCAGTACCTCACCCGTGGCAAATATGGCGCCATCATTACGACAACGGTTACACCGCTGGAGCGTAACCGGGTTAGCATCAACTTCAATGTTGAAGAAGGTGCAGCTGCCAAGATCAAACAGATTAATCTGGTCGGTGCCAAATCCTTTAAGGAAAAGGACCTGCTTGCACAGTTCGAATTGACGACGCCGGGCTGGTTAACCTGGTACACCAAAAATGACCAGTACTCCCGGCAAAAGCTCTCTGCCGACTTGGAGAAGCTTAAGTCCTTTTACATGAACCAGGGTTATTTGGAGTTTGCTGTCGAGTCGACCCAAGTCTCCATCTCACCGGATAAGCAGGATGTTTATATCACTGCCAGCGTTAGTGAAGGCGAGCGCTACCAGGTTTCTTCCGTAAAACTGGCCGGCGATTTTACGCTGTCGGAAGATGAGTTAAAAAAACTGGTTACTGTCAAAGCGGGCGATGTCTTCTCGCGCGAGCAGCTGAATGCTTCAACCAAGGCTATTAGCGAGCGTCTGGGCAAAGAAGGTTATGCCTTCGCCAATGTTAACGCCTCGCCTGAAATCGATAAGGAAAAACGCAAGGTCGCTTTCACTATTTTTATCGATCCGGGCAAACGCGTTTATGTCCGTCGAATCAATCTTGCCGGCAATACAAAAACACGCGACGAGGTAATTCGTCGGGAAATTCGTCAGATGGAGAGCGGGTGGTACGACGCTGATCGCGTTACCGCATCCAAACACCGTATTGACCGACTTGGTTTCTTCTCCGATGTCAATGTTGAAACGCCGGCGGTAGCTGGAACGTCCGATCAGGTTGATGTAAATCTTAAGGTAACAGAAAAGGCGACGGGTAACCTGATGTTGGGTCTAGGAACATCCAGCACCGACAAGGTCATTTTTTCCGGGTCCATCGCCCAAAATAACTTTCTGGGTAGCGGTAATAACGTTGGCATCCAGGTGAACTCTGCCAAGCGTTATCGCACTTATGTTTTTTCATTTACCAACCCCTATTTCACCCCGGATGGTGTTAGCCAGGGCTTTGATATTTATCACCGGACTGTGGACACAACGTCTACCGCTGTTGCTCCGTATAAGTCGGAATCAACTGGGGGTGGCATCCGTTTTGGTTTTCCGATTGGTGAAAAAGAGTCACTTGGTTTTGGCCTGGGAGCTGACACAACCACCATTACCACCTATGACGATAGCCCAAAATATTACAAGGACTTTGTCTCGGAATTTGGCAACACCAATGCTTCAATTCCTGTAACAATCAACTGGACCTCTGACGGCAAGGACAGCTATTTTTTCCCGACGAGCGGTACCTTCCAAAAGGCAGGTATTGAGATCGCCGTGCCAGGCGGGGACTTGACCTACTACCGGGCAACCTATCAGTTGCAGCACTTTATTCCTCTGAATACAAAGTTCACGTTGATGCTGAATGGTGAAGTTGGATATGCGGATGGATACGCTGACAAGAGTTTGCCGTTCTACAAAAACTTTTATGCCGGTGGTGTTAACTCTGTTCGTGGTTATAAGGCGGGCAGCTTGGGGCCGGTAGATATCGACAATGGAAATGAGTATCGTGTTGGGGGTAGCAGCAGGGTAATCGGTAATGCGGAATTGCTCTGGGGTGTGCCGGGCATGG
>Ga0209476_10003273_pt1 | contig 10738 bp, 10 predicted proteins | sample KloWWTrecipitate_FD_187179 | JGI IMG/M metagenome (GOLD analysis project Ga0209476, IMG submission 187179) | Active sludge microbial communities from Klosterneuburg, Austria, studying microevolution and ecology of nitrifiers - Klosterneuburg... | ecosystem: Engineered > WWTP > Aerobic digester...
TGGAGCGATAACCCTGGTTTTGTACGGGCCGACCGAATGCGTTTCATTTTTACATCTGAATATTTGGTGGGAACACCAACCGGTATGAATTCATTGGAAGGGTTGGAAGGCATGCGTCTTTGGCCAAAGAATGATCAAGAGATCAACGTAGGTATCGGCGATTTTAATGCGATAAGTGGTGAACCCCTCGATCGTTTGGATGTTGGGAGTGGGAAAGTTCGTATTCGGCAATTACCAAGCGACGCTGTAAGTAATAGCGACGAGGTAGTGATGGTGGATATGGCAACTGGGTTGCTAGAGCACCGCCCGGCAACCGACTTGCCGGGTACTTGTGAATGGACACTTCCGGGTGGCGCAGGAACGAATTCGAATGTTGCTACTGCTTATCCAGGGAATCCAGGTTGCCCGCAAGGAGATCGTGCGGTTGGTATTGGTATATGGAACCCACTATATAAGCTTGATGTAAAACATTCGGCTGCTGATGCGAACTTTAGTGGAGGTCTAAAGGTGAATTACCTAGGGAACTCAGCCGGGATTACTTATGGAATCAATACCGTAGTTCAACCATTGGCTGGTTCCAGCATGGGTATTGTGACAGGGATAAGGTCAAGTGTAACGGGGGTTGAAAATATCGGAACAGCAATAAGTGGAGAGGTCACAGCCCAAGCAATCGGTGGTGCATCAACTGAAATTGTTGGTGTCACAGGTTTAGCAAATTGCCCAACGAGCGGAACGCTAACAAAGGCTTCTGGAACTAGAGGCGCGGTGGCTACCGTTGCGGGTGGTACTATGACGAATGCATGGGGTTTGCATGGTTTGGTCAATGGTGCAGGAACCATTGGAAGTGGCTATGGATTGCATGCGGAATCGAATGGAGCAAATGGAAATATCGCCAACAGTTATGGTGTAAACTCTAAGGGAGTTAACGGAACCGCGTTTAATTATGCGTACAAGGGTGTGGCAATTGGTGGTGATGGTACTACTAATTACGGTGCCCTGGTGTCTGCGACTGGCCCGGCCGGATCGATAAACTACGGTGTTTACGCAATAGCGCCAACTAACACCACGAGTTGGGCAGGATATTTTCAAGGTCATGTGCGCATTCAAGGCAACTTACACGTCACTGGAACGATAACAACTTCTGACGAAAGTCTCAAAACAGACGTGCAAGAGATTACGGATCCCATGGAAATAATTCGGCAATTACGTCCGACTACTTACCAGTTCTTGACCGACCAAAATCCTTACCTAAACCTGCCAACTGGGTTGCAACGTGGTTTTATTGCACAAGAGGTAGAGAATGTCTTGCCAGATGTTGTGCATGACGTACATATCACTCCTGTGTTGGACATAGAGACGAATGAAGTTTTAGCAGAAGAAAGGGTAATTAAAGGTATTAATTACACATCTATCATACCCGTAGTCGTGGCTGCAATGCAGGAGCAAGATACCAGGATCGCCGAACAAGATGCTCAACTTGCCGATGCTCAAGCCACCAATGATGCATTGAATGATCAATTGCAACAGGTCATGGATCGGTTGGATGCAATGGAGCAGAGTGTTTCAAATTGCTGCGCAGACCGTGGGGCATTGCAGAATGGTGGTGTAGAGATCGATGAAAAATCGTTGAACTCAAATGACCGTTACCTCCGCATTGCGCCTAATCCATTCGAAACACAAACTACAGTCTACTACCAGCTGGAACAAGGTGGTCGTATGCAACTCATGGTCAACAGCGCCAATGGAAAAGAGTTACGCCAATTACATGAAGCCAATTTGGAACAAGGCAATTACCAGTACGAGTGGAACACCGGTGATCTAGCGCCAGGTGTATACTACGTAACGTTATTGATGGATGGTAAGCCTGTGACCGAACGTGCGGTGAAGATCAATTAAAATATACTGCTCAGGTAACGAACGGCCCGGAGCATATCGCTTCGGGCCGTTCGTTATTAGTGGGTCAGTGGCAACAACATGGCTTAACTTTCTATTCACCCTTCACTCATCACCATTCACCATATATAGCCCCCACCGCGAAGGTCGTTCACCCCAACTGTACCACTGCAACAATTGTTCATTCAAAGCGGTTTCCGTGGTCGTGATCAGTTCAAGATCCACGTTGGCGTTTTCGTTGATCAACGCAGCGTCAGCTTCGTGTGCCACAACGTATTTCGTTACATGAAAGGTCGTATCGATCCGTGAGCGATCGAACGAAGTTTGTACTAACCCGTCCGGTAAGTAGAAGTGGGGGAGTCGAACGCGCCACGAGTCGATACCGCCAATGATGTAGGTGATCTCTGTTTCCGGTCCCGGCTTGAGTTCGTGTAACTTCTTGGCCAATGCCACACGCCCATTTCCTGCCGGGCTGCTGCCAACAACAAACAACGCCATCAAGTTAAATAGGACCAGCACTCCAAGTCCTGCTATACCGATCACGCGCACGGATCTGTTCTCGAAAATGCTGCTCCATTCGCGGTAGCCAGCAATCAGGATCCACGGTACACAAAATGCCAACGGGTACAGGAACCGCAACTCTTTGTGAGGGATGAAGGTGTGTACTACAACGAACGGAACAATGATCCAGACCAACAGATGCCGCGGGTGTTTGAATGCGAGTTTGAGAAATGCTAAAAGGATGCAGATCCCGATGGGCGGTACGCAGTATTTCACGATCCAGGGCGCGTAGTAATACCACGGCAACGTGTCGAATACATGTCCGGGATCACCTTGCACTGCCATGGAAAAATAACGCCATGCGCTGCATGTTGGGATTCCGTAGAACAGGGAGTCGATCCCGATCGTGAGAAGCATCAGAGCAAGCGCAGCTCCCGTAAATTCCAAGAAGATGCTGCGCGGTTCGTTCTGTACCCGCCACAACCAACCCACAAAGCCCAATACCGCAAACACCATCGGCACGCGCACCCAGATGGAGAGCGCCATCAATAATCCAGCATGCACGGCCCACCAGCGGCTGCGGTCGGTTCTTAATGCAGCGGTGAGGCCCATCATGAACAGCAGCCCCGACCATGTTTCGGAACTGAAACGGACCATTAGGAATGGCAAGAACCACAAGAAGTATGAGAGCAGAATGAATCCCTTTTGAAGAACATCCGGTACACTCGGCAGAACCGCGCGTATAAAACCCGTTATCGCTAATAGCGCGATCAACGCCGTTAACACCCGAAGCAAGAATGCCTTGGTGAATGGACTGGAAACTCCAAGCACATCCGCAGTAGAAAAGATACCCATTGCGACCCACGGCAGACCCGTTGCACGGATCCTCGCTTCATACTCCCACGCACGTTCATGCTCCGGTAGGTCGCCCATCCGGTACTCCGCAAACCCGATCACCTGATGATGCTCGTCCTCACCGTGATACCCTACACTGAACCACGCCGTGATCAGATAGAGCACCAACGCCCCCAGAAAAACCCAACGATGGAAATAGGTGTTGATGGCTTTGTGGTATTGAGTAAGATGGTACAGGGTAACTGGTACAGGGTATTGAGTACCCTATACCCTGTACTCAATACCCTATACCAACTATGCTTTCTGCATTCCCTCATTCAGCGCAGCCATGAACAGCTCACTGGTAAGGTAATGTTCAGGCTTAACGGCATCGCCATGGATACATACCGCAAGATCCTTGGTCATTTTGCCGGATTCCACGGTCCTGATGCAAACGGATTCCAACTTGTTCGCGAAGTCGATCAGCTCTTGGTTGCCATCCAACTTGCCACGGAACGCCAAGCCACGGGTCCAAGCGAAAATGCTCGCAATGGGATTGGTGCTTGTTGGCTTGCCTTGCTGGTGCTGGCGGTAGTGTCGGGTAACCGTGCCGTGCGCTGCTTCAGCCTCCATGGTCTTGCCATCGGGTGTCATCAGTACGCTGGTCATAAGCCCTAACGATCCGAAGCCTTGCGCAACGGTATCACTTTGCACATCGCCGTCGTAGTTCTTGCACGCCCAAATGAAGCCACCGCTCCATTTCATTGCGGAAGCTACCATGTCATCGATCAAACGGTGTTCATAGGTAATGCTTGCTTTGGCAAAATCGGTTTTGTAATTTTTCTGGTAGATGTCTTCGAAGATGTCCTTGAACCTTCCGTCGTATTTCTTAAGGATGGTGTTCTTGGTGCTCAAGTAAAGGGGCCATTTCTTGGCCAACGCCAGGTTGAAGCAGCTATGCGCAAATCCTTCGATGCTCTCGTCGGTATTGTACATGCTCAAGGCAACACCGCTACCTTGGAATTGATACACTTCCCAGTTCTGGGGCGTGCTACCATCTTCCGGAGTAAAGGTCATAGTGAGCTTGCCTTTGCCTTTGATCACGGCATCCGTAGCGCGGTACTGGTCACCGAATGCATGGCGACCAATGACGATCGGCTTGGTCCAGCCCGGTACCAAACGCGGAATATTGCTGATCACGATCGGCTCACGGAAAACGGTTCCACCCAAGATGTTGCGGATGGTCCCGTTCGGGCTACGCCACATCTGTTTCAATCCGAATTCGGTCACACGTTCTTCATCCGGAGTAATGGTCGCGCACTTGATCCCAACGTTGTGTTTCTTGATCGCATTGGCGGCATCGATGGTCACTTGATCCTCTGTTGCATCCCGGTTCTCAATGCTCAGATCGTAGTATTCGATAGGTACATCCACATAAGGAAGGATCAGTTGATCTTTGATCCACTTCCAAATGATCCGCGTCATTTCATCACCATCCAATTCCACTACGGGGTTGTTCACCTTGATCTTCGACATGCTACTACGTTCTATGTTTTCTCCTGTATTTGGGCCGCGAAGGTAAGTGGTGAGGGTGGATCGGGCGGCATGGTAAGATCACGTGGATCCATAGCGTGTTGGACAGGTTATTTCCCTTGCACACCGTTCACGAATTTCCCCTTTTCGTAATAGTCCCGATAGATCACGTTTCCCACTTTATCGTAATAAACGAATTCTCCTTCCGCATAGCCCATGTTATAATGTCCGGTGTATCCTTGCAGACCATTGTTCCATAGCACCGTGAACTCTCCATGCGGTCTACCGTTGATGCAAGTGGTCGAGTACTGGCCTCTTCCCATTTGGAAAACGGTCGTGTATTCACCATTGAACAGAACGCCTGTCGAGTCGCGGAGTATATGCTCTCCAAAGAATTTGCCTTTGCGGAATCCCTTGGTCCATTCCGGTTTGCCATTCGGATGATACGAATACGCTTTTCCATCGATCTCACCAAAGCGGTAAGGCCAGATCTCATGCACCCTACCATCCGGATAGTAAGTGGTGTTGGAACCGTGTTTCAATCCGTCCTTGTATTCCATGACCATGGTCTTAAGGCCATCTTCATCATACACGATCACCGGTCCGTTCAATTGCTGGTTTTCATACGAAGCACTGTATTTGAGCACTCCCGTCGAATCGTAATAGGAGACCGGATAGATCGGTTTTTCGCGCTTATCACGTTGGAACACACCGTACATACCGTTCTTGGTCAGCATCGTATCGACGCGTTGTCCGAATACGAAAAGCGTCGCGACCAAAGACCAAATGACTGCTGTGGCTCTTGATTTCATCATCTGAAAAATTGCATTGGAAGATCCGCTGTATTTCCAACCTTCATGCTTGGCTACCCAAGATCCAGATCCAACTCCTTTTGCAGAAGGAACAACGCTGGATTTTTCTCTGCCATCAGTTTGAACTTATCCAAGGTGGTGTAGCGCGGTTTGGTAACGATCTTTTCCTTGATCACTTCCATCTCCAACGCCATGTCACCCATCTGCCGCCGTAAATAACCCAAAAGCTCCGGTTTCTCCGTGCGCATGTAGTTCTCCTGGACGTTGTTAACCACAGCGAACGTGATCTTGCTGATACCTACCGCTTGAGGTTCACGACCCGCTAGCGTGGAAGCAACACTGATCTTGCCTTCATTCTTGATCTTCGCAGTATAATCCCGCCACACTTTCAGCAACAGCGCTGGATTGACCTCCTTTTTAGCGATCAATGCATCAGAGCCATGCTCCGTATCCACCGATGCGGCCATCTCTGGTTCCGTTTCCGCAACGGCTTCCATGGAACGTTTAATGCTCACTTGACCGGCCAACCTTCGTTTGGGAACGTAATTATCCGACCGTGGGCTGCTCGCCGAAATTGGTGCGGTTACTTCTTCCGCTGGGGTTGGTGGTTCTTGCTCCGGGAGCGGCTCCGCTACCACGTTTACCGTTGCATTACCGTTCGTTTCGGATCGTACACGCCCATTAGTTGGCGCTACCGCTACGTCAGGACTTTTTTTTTGTGCTTCCGGTAGTGCGGAACTCGGCTGTGGTGCAGCCACTGTAGCGGCAACATTCACGTTGCACAATTGGATCAATGCAAGCTCAACCAGTAGTCGTGGTTCCTTGCTCAACTTGTATTGGGTGTCGGTCTGTGCCAACTTATCCAATCCTTGTATGATCAACGCTCGGTCTGCCGCTTGCGCTTGCTCGCCGTAACGCTTGGTAAGATCTTCACTTACTTCCAGCAACGGTAATGTCCGTGGATCTTGGCTCACGAGCAGATCGCGGAAATGCCGACCAAGTCCGGTAACGAACAAATGCCCATCGAAGCCTTGTTGCAGAATGCTGTTGTACTCGACCAACGCGGCAGCGCTATCGCCAGCAATGATGTTATCCGTGATCCGGAAATAGTGCTCGTGATCAAGTACGTTCAAATTGCTCAGAACATCCTTGTAGGTCAATGTGTTCCCAGCGAAACTCACCAACTGGTCGAAAATGCTCAATGCATCGCGCAGGCCGCCATCCGCTTTTTTGGCAATGGTGTGCAAGGCTTGTGGCTCGGCCGTAATGCCTTCTTTAGTTGCAATATCGCTTAAGTGCTTGCTGATGTCCGCCACAGTGATCCGCCGGAAATCAAAAACTTGGCAGCGACTTAAAATTGTGGGTATGATCTTGTGCTTCTCCGTGGTTGCCAAAATGAAAATTGCATAGCTTGGTGGCTCTTCCAAAGTTTTCAAAAATGCATTGAAAGCTTGGGGACTTAGCATGTGTACCTCGTCAATGATGTACACCTTCTTGGCACCCACTTGCGGTGCAATACTTACTTGCAAGATCAAGCTTCGGATATCTTCTACACTGTTATTGCTGGCGGCATCCAGCTCGAAGATGTTGAGGCTATGTCCATCATCCATGTCCTTGCAGGGAGCGCAGGTGCCGCAGGCCTCCACGTTCGCGCTCAGGTTCTCGCAGTTGATGGTCCGGGCCAGAATGCGCGCACACGTGGTCTTGCCCACACCGCGTGGCCCGGTGAACAGGAACGCTTGCGCGAGATGATCGCTTTTAATGGCATTCTTCAATGTGCCGGTAACGGCCTCTTGCCCAACGACCGTATCAAAGGTGGCTGGCCGGTACTTTCTGGCACTAACAACGAACTGCTCCATGGATCGCAGCGAAGGTACACGCCACAAAGTGCCCAACGAAGGATAGATCTTAACAGGTGTGGAAAAGGGTGGTTATTCAACCACAAATGCACTACCAGCTAGCCATGTTGTGCCATCGGTAAGGTGGAGGTAGTACATTCCGGTTTGGAGGTGTGTGATTAATGAAGTGTGCATAGTGATCGGGGTCATAGGCACGCATTTGTCCTTGGTGGGCAAGTTGACAGCTAACATTGATTTTTATATCTAAATACCCGAAATTCAGATACTTAGGTCGATTCGCTGTTTGCGGAGAGGTAGGTCTCGCCGCAATTGACCATTCCACATTCTACATTCTTCATTCTAAATTCCTCCGGCATCCCTTACATTTGCGCCCCAATTTCAACCTAACAACATGACCAATAGGTACGAAACCGTCTTCATTTTAACTCCCGTTTTGTCTGAGGACCAGACAAAGGAGACGGTAAAAAAATTCAAAGACCTGATCAAAGCAGGCAATGGCACGGTCCGCCATGAAGAGAACTGGGGGATGCGCAAACTTGCATATCCCATCCAGAAGAAGTCAACCGGCTTCTACTACCTGTTCGAGTTCGATTGCGAAGCTGAACTTATCGCGAAGCTCGAAACTGAATTCCGCCGCGATGAACGTGTTATCCGCTTCCTCACGATCGTGATGGACAAGCACCACGTTGATTTCGCAGAGAAACACCGCACCAAAGCGGTGAAGAAAGAACCCGTTGAATCCCTAAAAGCGTAATAAGATGGCATCAGACAACGAGATCCGTTACCTAACGCCGATCGCTATTGAAACGAACAAGGAGAAGTACTGTCGTTTCAAGAAGATGGGGATCACCTACATCGACTACAAGGACGCAGACTTTTTGCTTCGTTTCGTGAACGAACAAGGCAAGATCCTTCCTCGCCGGTTGACCGGTACAAGCCTTAAGTATCAGCGTAAAGTTGGTCAAGCGATCAAGCGTAGCCGCCATTTGGCGCTAATGCCGTACGTGGCCGACATGCTTAAATAAGAACTACGACAATGGAGATCATCCTAAAACAAGACGTAGAACATTTGGGCTACGCGAATGATGTGGTAAAAGTGAAGGAAGGGTACGCCCGTAACTTCCTCTTGCCACGTGGTTTGGCGATCAGCGCCACGCCAAGCGAAAAGAAGCAATTGGCCGAGACCTTGAAACAACGCGCTCACAAAGAGGCGAAGATCAAGGACGAAGCCATCAAGATCGCTGACGGACTGGAGAACAAGACTTTGAAGATCGGTGCGAAAGCAGGTGAAGCAGGGAAGATCTTCGGTAGCGTTAACACCATCCAGATCGCCGATGCCATCCGCGCACTCGGTTTCGAGGTGGACCGTAAGAACATCAAACTGAAAGGTGAAGCCATCAAGAACCTCGGTAAATACGAGGCGGAGGTTGTGTTCCACCGCGATGTGATCCGCACCATTCCTTTCGATGTAGTGGAGGAGTGATCCTGAATAGAAATACGAAATAGAAAAGGGCCTTTCGGGGCCCTTTTTATATTTCAAGTAGTCGTGATCGTTCTATGTCAAGATCATGTTCTGCGGTTGGATCGGCGCTGGAATATCGCGTTCATCCAGCATCTCGCGCAGATCGATCTCGATGGTCCGAGTGAGTGCAGTGATCGGCACGTCGTTCACGCTACCCTCGAACGGGTTCTCGGTGCTTTCGCCAATGCGCTCGATCATGTTGAACACCCAAGCGACCAATGCGCTGAAGGGTATGGTCATCCATACGAAGCCCTCACCAAGTTTTGCGAATTCGCCTAACATCCCGAAGGGAACCATGAAAACGAACAAACGCACGAACATCAGGTTCAGTGTAGCAAATTGCCGGGGGTAAGGAAAATTCTTGATCCGTTCGCATTTACCCTGATGGTCGTACAGGGTAACCAACATTCCTTGCATCTCCATATGACGGAAGTCCTCGATCAAGCCTTGGTCCAACAGTTCGCGTAATGCCTTGCTTTGGTAGGCGATCAACTGTGTGGCAACATTGCTCTTTGCTAGCACACTGGCTTTTTCCGTAGAAGGGATCAGCCCTTCCAATACAGCTTCCAATTTGGTATGGCTCTCGTCCAGTTTATACCATTTGTCCACATATTCCTTGTTATAGGATTTGATCATGTGTTCCCATGGTTTCGGTAAGCGCAACTGGAACCGCAAGGCATGCAACCAGGCAATATGGCGGTGAATAAGGGCTGTCCGTACGGCATGCAAAGTCTCTTCAGATACAGGGGACGTAGCGTGTTTCGCTGTCACGAGATCCTTCGCCATGATACCCCAGGCACGGCTGCTATTCACGATGCCACCGTAGATCTTTCGCGCTTCCCAAAGCCGATCATACGAAGCGTTGTTCTTGAATCCTGTTATGAACGCCACAGCCGTGCCGATCATGGCGATCGGAACCCATGGGATGGATAGCCATGTCCATCCGAGATAGTGGTAGAGGATGGTAGGGATGGACGCAGAGATCAGGAAGAATAGGATATCTCTCCGTGTCCAGCGAATGACCTCAGTGAATGTGTATCTACGTCCAGCGTGCATGATGGTTTATTACGGGTCGCAATGTACAGGTGGAATAATGATGATCATCATGCCCTCAGGTCACATATTGGACCTAAATTTGGCCCAATGGTGCGTGCATCCGGCTTAGCAGTGCTTCTCATGTTCATGGGTATGCTCGTTGCGCCGTTCGCTGTCTTGGTGGAATTTCATGTGCATCGGGCACAGATCGAAAAGGAACTGTGTGTGCAGCGCGATGTTGTCGAGACCATGCGTACATGCCATGGCGAATGCCAACTTTCCAAACGCTTCAATGCGCTGGAGCAAGAATCCCAGAAAGAGTTCCCTGTAGAACGTATAAGCGTACGATTGGAACCACAGGTACCCGTTGCGCATGCACCCGCTTTGTTGCTTTTCAGCGTTGAAGAACGCTTATTCCCTGATCTGGATGCAGCGGTATCCACAGGGTTCCCACCGACTTCTGAGCCAGTGCCGTGGCTATCGTAATACAAGGCCCTACTCCGGGCTTTTAGGTCGATGATAACGATGTATTGAGCGGAACGGTTCACGCTATGGAAATATATGTGCCGAGCGCTCTTGCCCACCGTGATCCACCCTATTTTCAACATTTCTCTTAGTCAACCCTGATCAGGTTCCTCGATCATTACTCATGAAGACCTTAGTGGTCGCATGGTCGCTGCTTTTGCTGCCGACCTTGGCCCAAGCTTGCGATGTGTGCGGTATTTTCCTCGGAATACAGCCCAATGACC
>Ga0209476_10003276_pt1 | contig 10727 bp, 7 predicted proteins | sample KloWWTrecipitate_FD_187179 | JGI IMG/M metagenome (GOLD analysis project Ga0209476, IMG submission 187179) | Active sludge microbial communities from Klosterneuburg, Austria, studying microevolution and ecology of nitrifiers - Klosterneuburg... | ecosystem: Engineered > WWTP > Aerobic digester >...
GCCACCATGCACGCTTTGCTGCACTGGTACTATGGCTGCGACCGGGATGACCGGCGCGCTGATTGCGGCCGCGATGGAGACCGGCAAGGCCGCACGTGCTACCGGCTGCGACTGCACGAACGCCTGCGTTGGCACCGCGACGATAGCCCCGTTCACCTTCTGGTTGACGTACACCACGTTCGTGATATTCGTGGTGTTTTTCACGATAGTCGTACTGCGGTTGATCACGGTGGTGTTGTAAACATTGGTGATGACCGCAGGTGTGATCACCGGATTGCTGCGATTGACGTTGTCGAAATAGCTGCGACTCAACGGAGAGGACGGTCGATAGACCTCGCGTGGAGCGAGAGGGAACCAGCCGACTTCGGCGGCGGCACCGCCGACCGATAGCGCCACCCGGAAAATGTTGCCACCCACAAAGGCGACCAGCGCCGGCGCATAGACCGCCTGTTCGCGAGCCGGACGAGGGACCCAACCCCATGTGCCGGAGATGTTGGCCCAGCGCCCGTAGTGCGACACCGCGAACCCCCAAGGTGCGTCGTCCACCCAGGTCCATCCCCAAGGATCGACCCAAGCCCAATGGCCGTCTCGATACGGCGTCTAGCCAGCGGCCACCCTGTTCGGTGTCCACACATAGCCGTATTTCGGATCGCTACGCCAGGTGCCGTTGCCGTCGAGATCCTGATACCCGACGACGTCTGGCGAAACATAGCGCGCGGACGGCGAGTCATCGTCGCTGCGGTCGCGGGTGCGCGCTCAACTGTCGAAATCGTCATCCGGCTGCGCCACCAGCGTTTCGTAGTCTGAGTGGTCGGTCCCGTGGAAGCGGTAGCCACGCTTCGGATCGACCGTATATGACGCACCTTCTCCGTATACCTCACCGCGCCCGTTGTGTACGCGGACAGCGGTCGCGCTGCCATCGGGATCGACATCGATCCGGTAATCGCCGATCTGGCGCAGAGTGAACGCCAGATTTGGGGTATCAATCTCTAAGCTCTGGCTCACCCCGATGCGGCGCACGTGTACGTTGAGCGACCCTTGCAGAAGTTGCACCTGCGTGATGCGGTCGTCGAAATTGAGCAGGGTCACATCGGTCAGCTCGCCCAATCGAATCGACGCGCCACCAATCTGCAATTCGGCGCGTGAATTCGAATCCGCCCACAAGCGGTCCCCGGTCGTGAGAGGCCGGTTAACTACGGCCTGCACCCAATCAGGCTGACTGCTCGGCGAGAAACTTACAACGCCACTGATGTAGCCCAAACGTGCCGCGCCTAAAGGTGGTTCCGCAGCAGCCAAACCACTCAGCGTAAGCACCAATATGCCGGCAAAGGCACGCAGTGAACGGGAGGTACTCGATTGGGTCATACCGATTCCAATCGTTTCGATGGCCGCTGGCAGAACGCAGCAACCTGTTGGGAGCCTACGTGCGTGACACATGCCGTGACTGTGCGTTAGTGAACGCTCGGCTGTACTGGCTCAGCGTCTGCTGCAGCATTCCTGGAAAATGGCTTCTGGGGTCTAAAACCGGAGGTCGGGTAACAGCTCCATGGCCTTGTATGTATTCGCAGCGCCATGTTAGTTGGCACCGGAATACTGCGTTCGTTCACCGACGAGATGATGTTCTTACCTAAGTTGGTTTACACCGGATGACGTGCTAAAACAGTTTGCCAACCAGCATGGTCAGGCCAGTAAAGATGGACCAATCGGGCACATCGTTGCGGGTACTTCGAGAAAATCCGGCATCCAATACTAGGGCGTTGGACGCGTTGTAGCTGGCGGCAAAAAGGAACTGGCGGGTTGCATCGGCGCCATCACGCTGGTTGCCGGAAAATTCGCCCACGATGCCCCATCTCTCATTGAGGGCGGTAGACAGCGATGCCGCCCACAGTTGCTGAGTGTGGCCCAGAATTGGGTCCTCTTGACCAAAGCGGGTCATACCAAGGTTGATGTCGGTGTGGTAGTTGCCTACGTCGGCACTATAAATTCCGGTAATTGAATAGTCGGACTGGCCACTGCTGATGGCACCGGTGCCGGTCGGCAATGTGGTACCGAGTTCCAGACCGAAGGCCGATTTGTCATCGACTGCGAAGCGACGTTTCAGAACAATTGCACTGTCCCCACCACCGTTAATGCGCTGTCCACCGTCATCAGTCTGTGCAACCCATGCTTCGCCGCTCCAGCGGATGCCCCAGTCCGGCGTCAAGGCTAGCTTCAAAGTGTAGGGCAGGCTGTCACGGCGCACGTTGCCCCCAGCGCCGGTGCGCAAGCCACCAGCCTCCAACTCCAGCTAACCGGGTTGAGACAGCGCAGCAGGCGTTGATACACTGGGCCGGTAAGGCACAGCACTGGGCTCATCAGCCTGCGCCCACGCTGTATTTAGCACGAATGCCAAAAGGCAGCTAAACAGTGCGCCATGGTATTTACGACATTTGAAATGCATAGAAATCCTTGCTGGGTTGACGCGTTTGCCCCGGCTGATTCTAAGGTGACGGGCGGTGTTGCACGGATGAGGGTTTTGTCGTGAACAACGCAAATCAATTTTGCGCCAAACCTCCCCAAAAATTGGTCCACTGACTGGTGAAGTCATTGAGCCGGATAACGGGGTGGCCTGGCTGTCGGTCGTTGGATTTGCCTTGTTCTTGTTAGCCTGCGTGTGGCAGCGAACGCATCTCGGAGGACTTTCCCGCTATTCTCTGGCTTTGCCGAATTGGTGCAGTCCGTTTGGCGCCAGTCTAGGCCGGAGCTGCGAGAAGTCTCTTTCGCATCGCCGCTGCTCAACGCTTGTGCTGCCTCAACTGAAAACGACACCATGCCATTTCCCGCAACGTCAGCCACGCCGGACGAACCCACGACGTCGCATCGTCGTCGCCCGTCTCCACTGTCACTGGCAGCTTGGAAGCGATTCCTCCATGTGGCTAAGCCTTACTGGCTGGGTGACCAGAAGAAGGTGGCGTGGACGCTACTGGCGCTGTTGATCGCCTTGATGCTTGCCGAAACGCAGTTCGCAGTGATGTTGAACAACCAGACCGGGGAGATGGCCTCTGCACTGGCGGGCAAAGAGGCTGACCGGTTCTGGCATTCGGTGTACGCCAGCCTGGGCATACTGGCGTTTGCGGTGCCGATCTACGCCTTTTACTACTACATGCGCGATAACTTTGCCAACCAGTGGCGGCGATGGCTCACCGGCCGCTTTCTGGATGGCTATCTGCGCGACCGCAAATACTACGAACTGGGCTCCAACAGTGAGATCGACAACCCCGATCAACGCATCAGTGAAGACATCGACACGTTTACCGGGCGGTCCATCCACTTTTTGTTGATCTTCCTGGGCTCGATGATGCAGTTGGTGGCCTTCAGCGCGGTGTTGTGGTCGATTTCGCACCTACTGGTTGGCGTGCTGGCGATCTATGCGCTGGGGGGGACCGTCATTGCGTTGTACGTGTTCGGCAAGCCGCTGATTCAGCTAAATTTCTGGCAACTACGACGTCAGGCCGACTTTCGCTTCGGCCTGATGCGTCTGCGTGAGAACGCTGAATCAATCGCGTTTTACCGTGGCGAAGCCCAGGAGCGTGCCCAGATTGACAGCAAGTTTGGCAAGGTGTTCACCAACTATGCGCGACTCATCAAACAGCAGCGCGTTCTCAATATCTTTCAGCGCGGGTTCAATCAACTCTCGCTGGTGTTGCCCAGCGTGATCCTCGCCCAAGCGGTTCTGTCAGGGGAGATGGAAGTGGGCCGGGCTGTGCAGGCGACTGGTGCGTTTGCTGCGGTGCTGGGCTCTGTGGCGTTGATTGTCGACAACTTTGAGAGCCTGAGTCGTTTTGTGGCCGGTATAGACCGCCTCCAAGCGCTGTCGAAATTGGTATTGCCCAACCCAACATCGCAGCCCACCGCCTCAACAGCTGTCGACGACAAGCACCCACAAATCCAAACCCAGTTGGGTGAACACCTCGCGCTGGACGCGCTCACACTCTACACGCCAAATTTTGAACGGGTACTCATCAAGGAACTGACTCTGACTCTGGACTCAGGGGATGGCCTGCTGATCACCGGCGACAGCGGCTGCGGCAAGAGCTCCCTGTTGCGCGCAATTGCTGGTTTGTGGCGATCCGGCACCGGGGTTGTGCACCATCCACCGTTGGACGAGGTCTTCTTTCTGCCACAGCAGTCCTATATGCAGGTCGGCACACTGCGCAGCCAGCTCATTTACCCTGGCACGGATACCGGCCTCAGTGACGATCGGTTGCTGGAAATACTGGGCGAAGTACACTTGGCAGAATTGGCTGAGCGCGTGGGGGGACTGGACGCCGTAAATGACTGGGAGAAGTTTCTGTCGGTGGGCGAACAACAGCGTCTCGCCTTCGGGCGTGTACTGGTGCGCCAGCCCAGCATTGTGATCCTGGACGAAGCCACCAGTGCACTGGACAGTGACAATGAAGCCTATCTGTATGAGCGCTTGCGTGGCAGTGGTACTACGGTGGTCAGCGTCGCACACCGTCCCGCAATTCTGCGCCACCATACGCACCTGCTGCGCATGTTGAACGGGGGCGCTTGGGAAATACACGCGGCCAGTGGTTACCAGTTCGACGCGCCGCCGTCGTCTGAACCCGGCCAGGCCCCGAGCGCAGGGCACTTGTGAATGTAGTGGTTGGTCTATCTGGCAGTGAAGACACTGCGTCTGCTAATGTTTCTCCCTGCCACTTTCGGCGCAGATGCCGTTGTCGTTGAAGCAAGCCGCCTCTTGATTGAGCGTTCTGCTACCTGATCAAGGCTATGCCGACACAGCCTTTTTTTCGCCACGCAACTCGCGGCGCAAGATTTTTCCAATATTGGATTTTGGTAGCGGCTCCGTGCGGAACTCGACTATGCGCGGAATCTTGTAGCCTGTCAGATGCAGTTTGCAGTGTGCGAGCAAATCAGCCTCCGTCAACGCAGCGCTGCTGCACACGACCACGGCCTTCACCGCCTCTCCTGAGCGCTCGTCGGGGACACCAATCACACCAGCCTCCAGCACGTCGGGGTGCATCGTCAATACGTCTTCAATTTCGTTGGGGAATACCTTGAACCCAGAGATCACGATCATGTCTTTCTTGCGATCGGTGATGCGAATGCTGCCGTTTTCGTCCATCACGCCCATGTCACCCGTGCGCATCCAGCCATTGGCGGTGAACATCTTGGCGGTTTCATCGGGACGATTCCAGTAGCCTTTCATGATCTGCGGGCCGCGTACGCCAATCTCGCCGACCTGACCCAGCGCGAGCGCCAAGCCATCATCGTCGATGATGGCGGCATCGGTACTCGGAACCGGAACACCTATCTGACCGCTCCATTCCTGGACTGTGACTGGGTTTGCAATCGCTACCGGCGAGGTTTCCGTCAGGCCGTAGCCTTCAACCAAAGGTACACCCGCCCTCTGATTCCATCGCTGGGCCACCACTTTCTGCACCGCCATGCCACCGGCAACGGTAAGCTTCAATCGACTCAGATCCACATTGGCGAAGCCCGGCGCATCGAGCAGCGCGCGAAATAGCGTGTTCACGCCGATGATCGCGGTAAAGCGCGACTGCTGCAGCACCTTCAAAAACGCTGGCATGTCACGTGGGTTCGCAATCAGCACAGCCTCTGCACCCTTGCTGAAGAATGACAGTGTCCCAGTCAGGGCAAACACGTGGTACAGCGGCAGCGGGATGACCAAAGTCTCTTCGCCGTCGTTGAGATTGGGCGACATCCACGCGGCCACTTGCAGCACATTGGCCACCATGTTGCCGTGGGTGAGCATCGTGCCCTTGGCTACCCCGGTAGTGCCACCGGTGTACTGCAAAAATGCCAGATCGTCATGGGTCAGCGCCACATCATCGAGCGACTGCGCACGGCCGACGGCCAACACCTGCTTGAAGTCCACCGCACTATCCATCTGCCATTGAGGAACCATCTTCTTCACATACTTGACTACGGTGTTCGTCAGTAGGCGTTTGAGCGGCGGGAGCAAATCGCCAACCTGCGTCGTAATCACAGTGCGAATCGGTGTGTTTTCAACGACCTGCGCCAGGGTGTGCGCAAAGTTCTCCAGAACCACAATGGCCGTTGCACCACTGTCTTTGAGTTGATATGCGAGCTCTCGGGGGGTGTAGAGCGGGTTGACATTGACAACCACCATGCCTGCGCGCAGTACCCCAAACAACACAGCGGGGTATTGCAATAAGTTTGGCATCATCAGCGCGACACGGTCACCGCGCTGAAGCTTTGCCACCTTTTGTAGCCAAGCTGCAAAGGCGCGGCTCGTCTCGTCGATTTCACGGAACGTCATCGCTGTCCCCATCGAACGATAGGCCGGCAAATCACCATAGCGCGCACAAGTGACCGAGAGCATTTCCTTAAGTGAAGAAAATTTTTGGCAATCGATCTCGGAGGGGACTCCGGCCGGGTACTGGCCAAGCCAGGGCTTGTTCATGAACTTTTCCTTATCTGTGGTGCTAATGAATCATACGACTGGGTAAGCACTGGATGTGTGCGGTAACCGACAATGGTATCGGGTACTCAGCGCAAACGCGCCATAAAGCGGCGATCAATCCAGTCCTTGAGCCACCACACCCATCGACCCTGCGCACTGAAGCGGCCCCAGGTGCCTATGGCGAATGGGTCACCACAGGCAATCAAATTCAGAGTGGCCTGCGGGGGCTTGTGCGGCTGCAGTGCTGACCCGCGCGTGGCGGCAGCAAGGTTGTAAGCCAATGCCGGGCCGGCGCGCACGGCATAGACGCCGCTGCGTGCCAGGGTTTGGTCCATGCGCGTGCTCACATCGCCGGCAGCAAATACCCATTGGTGGCTGGTGGAGCGCTGGTACTCATCGACTGCGATGAAGCCGGATTCGTCCAGTGCCAGGCCACTGCTTACCAGCCACGCAGGGGCATTGGTGCCGGTAGCCAGCAGCGCCACATCACAGGGCAGTGCGGCGCCACTGCGCAAATAGACGGCTTCGGCATCGATGGAGGTAGCGGCTTCCTGCACTATCGTGATCCCGCGCTGCGTCAGAGCCAACTGCAAGCGCCGCTGAACTGCCATGGGGTAGTTGGCGCCGGGTGGCGCACTCCCCGACAACAAGTTGACTGCTGCTTGAGGCATGCGGTGGCGCAGCGCGAATGCCAACTCGATACCGCCAGCGCCAGCACCAATCACGGCGATGCGAAGTGCCTGCTTGCGCCCCATCTGAGCCACCTTGGGCCACAGCGAAGTGAAGTGTTCAATGGGCCGCACAAACAGGCCGTGTTCCCGGGAGCCTGGCAGCGCTTGTTCGGCACGGTCACGATCTTGCACCGGACCGGTATTGACCGACAACCAGTCATAGTGCAGTGTGCTGCCATCGGCGAGCGCAATGCTTTGTTGCTCTGCATCCAATGCAACTGCACTGGTCTGCAGCCATCGAACGCCACTGCGCCGCACCAACGGTTCGAGCGGAATCACGCAGTCTTCCAGCGTGTAATGACCGGCGATAAACCCGGGCACCATGCCGGAGTACATCTGGCGCGGATAGGGTGACACTAACGTGATCTGAACACCCGGCAAAGGCTGCTCGGCCAATTGCACCAATACCTGCACGTGCGCGTGCCCTGCGCCCAGCAGTACAAGTTGTTGACTACCCGACGGACGGGCTGTCATCGGGTTGGCGTCAATGAAATATCTCCGACATAGCCCAGGCTGCTTTGGCCGGTGTTGTCAGAATCAGCGCCCACCACAATCGCAAGCAACGGCGGCACGGATTCGCTCTCTGCGCCAAATGTCTTCAGAAAATCTGCGTGCAAGTCACGCGTATGGCTGACCCATTGTTGTAGCGGACTGGCGGGCCCGGATGGGTTGCTGGCAGAGTCCACCACCACAAATCTGACACGACTGGTGTAGGCATTGGGCAATTCGGAGCCCACCGGTAACTTTTGGTCCCACACGTAGCACAGGGTTGCGGCTGGCAAATACTCACCGCTGGCACTGCGGGCCAAGCGTAGCAGGTTGCGCTCTATAAAGCCGAGCCGTTCCAGCGGCATGTCAAACATGGCGCAGACCTTGAGCGCAGCGTCGTCACCCACTTTCTTGCGCAGGTCAGCCAATTCAATCGGTTGGTCCAGGCGCCAGCGCCAAGTCAGGGTGCCCGCCGAGGTCTTGGGCGGCAAGGCGTGGCTGGCAGTTCCGTAGGAATGGTCGGTTCGCAGGCGCATCACACGATCTGGCCCGAGCGTGACGATGTCAATCTGAGCCAACGGTACTTTATTGCCCGGCAGGCCAACAACCCGCCACGGCGTCGGCAGAGTGGCCGCAGAAGCGCCTGAGAAGGGTGCAATGCCATGGGTTGCAGGCACAGCGTCTTGCGCCGAATGCGCGGCGCTGATCGATGCGATAAGCAGGCCTACAGCCCCGATGCGGTTCAATGGCGCCGCCAGTTGTGAAACTTGCGCACCCACTCCAGCAGAACCAGCGGCTGGTGCGCGCGCTTCCATTCTCCAGCGGCGTACTTGTTAGCCTCGGAAAGAGTGGGGTAAGTATGGATCGTGCCCAGTATTTTGTTCAGTCCCAGGCCGTGTTTCATGGCCAGCACGTATTCCGCCAGCAGGTCACCAGCGTGCGTGCCCACGATGGTGACACCCAGAATCTTGTCTTTGCCCGGGACGGTCAGCACCTTCACAAACCCTTGCGTCTCGCTGTCAGCAATGGCGCGGTCCAGATCGTTCATGCCGTAGTGGGTCAGCTCGTAGGCAATGCCATGCTCCTTGGCTTCTTGCTCGTTCAATCCGACGCGCGCAACCTCGGGGTCGGTAAAGGTAGCCCAAGGAATGACGCTGTAGTCGACCGTGAATTTTTTGAAGTCACCAAACAACGCGTTGACCGCCGCATACCAGGCTTGGTGCGCGGCGGTGTGGGTGAACTGATAGGGCCCGGCCACGTCGCCCGCGGCAAAAATATTGGGGTAGATGGTTTGCAGGTATTCGTTGGTCTCGACCGTTTTGTGGGTCGGTATGCCGAGTTCTTCAAGTCCGTAGCCACTGAGTCGGGCGGAGCGGCCCACGGCACACAGCAACTGGTCAAACTCAATGCGCAGTTCCGTGCCGGCATGCTCAACCACCAATACTTTGGTTTTGCCGTTGCCGTTGCCCTTGTCGGGGTCAGTGCCATCACAGCGCAGCGCCTTGTGCGCGGTCAGCACCTGCACACCGTCGGCCCGCAGCGAGGCGGTGACCAGCTCCGACACGTCTTCGTCTTCCCGTGTCATGAGACGTGGTGCCATCTCTACCTGCGTGACGGCCGAGCCTAGACGCGCAAAGCTTTGCGCCAACTCGCACCCAATAGGTCCACCGCCCAACACCACCAAGCGCTTGGGAATTTCGTCAAGCTGTGCAAAACGCTCCCATAGGGTGTCGCTCGTGACATAGCCCACCGCGTCCAGACCCGGCAACGGCGGCACAAACGGCCGGGCGCCAGCGGCAATGACGATGCTGCGGGTGGTCAGGCGCACGACCCGCGGCGGGGCATGGTCCGCATTCAGGGTGATTTCCACCGTCCACGGGTTGATGATTTTGGCGTAGCCTTGCAGCACCTCCACGCCCAGTGCGGTGTAGCGCTCAATACTGTCGTGGGGTTCAATAGCAGCGATTACCGCTTGGATGCGCTGCGTGATTTCTTTGAATGAAAATAGCCGGTAGCCCTCGTCCGCTTTACATAGCCCGCTATCCAAACCATAGCGTTTTGCATGTTGCATCTGGTGCGCCAGTTTGGCGCTTCTGATCAGGGCCTTGCTGGGCACGCAACCGTAGTTCAGGCAGTCGCCCCCCATTTTGTGGGCTTCGACCAGCGTGACCTTGGCTTTGACAGCCGCCGCGATGTAGGCTGAGACCAGTCCTCCGGCACCGCCACCGATCACGATCAAGTTGCGGTCAAAAGACTTTGGTTTGCTTGCGGCCCAGCGTGCATAGACTTTTCGACGCTGCACGGCGTCCATCATCTTGCGTGCAATCAGCGGAAACAACCCCAACAGCACAAACGAGCCCAACAAGCCGGGGCTAACAACGTCTTTCAGCGATTGAATCTGCGCCAGTTGCGTGCCCGCATTCACATACACCGCTGTGCCTGCCAGCATGCCCAACTGGCTGACCCAATAGAAAGTCCGAGCCCGCATGGTGGTCAAACCCATGGCCAGATTGATGACGAAGAAAGGTACCACCGGAATCAGCCGCAAGCCAAAGAGATAAAACGCGCCATCGCGCTGCACGCCTTTGTCGATGGCCGCCAGGCGGGTGGCAAATCGCGCCTGCACCCAATCACGCAGCAAAAACCGCGCTGCCAGAAATGCCAGTGTGGCACCGATGGTTGATGCAAAGGACACCAGCAACAGCCCCCAGCCGAGTCCAAAAATGGCACCTCCGGCCAGCGTCAGGATGGTGGCACCCGGAAAGGACAGCGCGGTGGCTGCGACATAGACGACAAAGAAACCCAGCGCTACCGTCCAGGGAGATTGGGCGTGCAGAGCGGATAGTTGCGCCTGACTCTGGCGCAAAGCATCCAGGCTCAGGTACTGGTGCAGGTCGAATGCGCAGAAGAGGACTATGGCGCTGGCTAGAGCGGCCACAGCCAGAAATTTCTTGGTATTCATTGCGGCGCTAAGCAGGATTGGGTCTGGATGCGATGTGGGCAACTGGTCGGTGCATTACTGCAAGTCTTACACATTCGCACAAGAGTGCATGAAA
>Ga0209476_10003277_pt1 | contig 10725 bp, 9 predicted proteins | sample KloWWTrecipitate_FD_187179 | JGI IMG/M metagenome (GOLD analysis project Ga0209476, IMG submission 187179) | Active sludge microbial communities from Klosterneuburg, Austria, studying microevolution and ecology of nitrifiers - Klosterneuburg... | ecosystem: Engineered > WWTP > Aerobic digester >...
TCGGCCATCCACAAGGTACCGAGGCGGCGCTTGTCCGGAAGGAGGCCCTGCTCGGGAATGTCGAAGATGTACTCGGGAGACATGGCGAGGCCGGCCACGTGGAGGCGCTGCCATCGCCCGTTGATCAGCGCATCGAGGGTGCTTCCCGGCCCGAGAGCATTCGCCTCCGCGAACGCGACGCTGACCAGGACCTCATCCGAGCGCGACGGATCGAGATAGCGTCCGGCCCGGATGTGCAGGCGATTCAGGTCCGGCTGACCCCGGTCGGGAACCGAGATCAACCGGGCCGAGGCCACGTCGTCGAGGCCCGGAACGTCGAGGGTCACGCCCAGGACCACCCGCGCCTCCACCACCTCCACCCCGGGAATCCGCGCGATGCGCGGAGCCACGGAGAGGGGCGCGCGGGTCAGGCTCGCGAACACGTCGGCGAAGCGGTAGTTGCGGTAGTAGTCGATGTGCGAGTTCCACAGCGAGTCGTAGGCGCTGCGAGCGGTGACGAAACTCGCGATCCCCGAAGCCACGATCATGGCCACCGCGAAGGCCTGGCCTCTCATGTGCCAGAGATCGCGCCAGAGCTTTCGTTGGAGGGCCTTCATCTCACCACTCGATTTCCTCGAACGAGGCCTGCCGCTCGTTCACCTCCACGCTCGCGACGGCCCCGCTGCGCATGCGCACCACCCGATGGGCCATCCTTCCGATCGCCGCGTTGTGGGTGATGATCGCCACCGTGGTTCCCATCTCGCGGTTCACGCGCGCGAGGACGTCGAGCACGAGCTTGCCGGTCTCGAGGTCGAGGGCGCCGGTGGGCTCGTCGCAGAGCAGCACGTCCGGGCGCTTCGCCACCGCCCGCGCGATCGCCACCCTCTGCTGTTCCCCGCCCGAGAGCTGGGCCGGGAAGTGATCGAGCCGGCCGCCCAGGCCCACCAGGCGGAGCGCGTCGGCCGGATCGAGGGGAGCTTCCGCGATCTCGGTCACGAGAGCCACGTTCTCCTTCGCGGTGAGGCTCGGGATCAGGTTGTAGAACTGGAACACGAAGCCCACGTGCTCGCGGCGGAAGCGCGTGAGCTCGCGCTCATCCGCGGCGGTCAGATCGTGATCGAAGAAATGGACGGTGCCGCTCGTGGGCACGTCCAGTCCGCCCAGGATGTTCAGGAGGGTGGACTTGCCGCTGCCCGAGGGGCCGAGGAGGACGAACATCTCGCCGCGGTTGAGGTCGAGGTCGACGTCGCGAAGCGCCTGCACCTCCACCTCACCCATTCGGTAGGTCTTGTTGAGACCCCGCGCGCGAAGGACCGCTTCAGCCATACGTCATCGCCTCGAGAGGCCGCCCGCCGCCTCGAGGGCGCGCGCTCAGGACGCGACCTTGACTGCCGGCGGCTCCTCGCGAGTCATCCAGCGGATCACGTCGGCGCGGCTCGCCACCCCGACCAGACGGCCCTTTTCGACGACCGGGATCATGTTGATGCCGTTCTTCACCATGATCTCAGCGAGCGCTTCGACATCCTGGTCCGGTCCGACCGTGAGCACTCTCGTGGTCATGACGTCCTTCGCCCGCGTGCCCACCTTGTGGCGCAGCCGGACCCGGAAATCAGGCGGGAGTTCCGCGACCGATCCGTCCTCGGCCACCGCGGTGATGGGCGGCATGTCGATTCGCGTGTTGCGGGAGACGAGGTCCGCGTCGGCCACGATGCCGACAACCTTGCGAGAGCCGTCGACCACGGGCAGGCCGCTGATCCCGCGGCCGTCCATGAGCTGGGCGATGCGGGCCACCGTGGCATCGGGAGGAACCGTCACCGCGTCGGTGGTCATGATCTCCCGCACCGTGGTCGGGGGCGCGGGTTGTGGCACTTCGGTCGATCGCCGTTTTCGGTTCATCTTCGGCCTCCTTCAGGTGGTCATGGCCAGGCTCAGGCTTGCCCTCCTGGAATCGTGCGCGGGCGGCCTCGCTCCGGCCGGGCGAACGGTGAGCACCGGACAGGTCGCGGCCCGGATCACGTGCTGGGCATTGGATCCGGAGAGCAGGTGATCGAGGACGCCGTGACCCTGCGCGCCGATCACGACCAGGTCCGCGCGCTCCTCGGCGGCGGCGCGAAGGATTTCCTTGTAGGCGCAGCCCGCGACCACCCGGGTCTCGAAGGCGACATGCGGCGCGGCGACGTCGGCGATGATCCGCCGCAGTCGTTCCGTGGCCCGCCGCTGGAGATCGGCGCGAAGGCCTTCGAGGTTCAGGAGGGCCCGATGCGCGGCGGCGTTGCGATCGGGCAGTTCTTCGACTACGTGGAGCAGGGTGATGGGAGCGCGGTGTTTCTCCGCGAAAGCGAGGGCCGCACGGAGAGCTTCCGCAGACATCTCGGAGAAGTCGGTGGCGCAGAGGATCCGGGTGATGAGGCCGGGGGCGGCCCAGGTCCGCGCTTCCTCATGCGAGACCGTGAGCACCGGACAGGGCAGGCGGCGGACCAGCTTCTCGGCGACCGAGCCCAGGACCAGGTGCTCGAAGCCGCCCCGTCCATGGGTGCCCATGACCACGAGGTCGGCCCCCAGCTCGGCGGCCGCGCTCACGATCTCGCGCCACGGCTCGCCCTCCCGCACCTCGGTCTCGTGATCCACGCGGGCCTCGCGGGCCGGCTCGAGGAAGCGGCGCATCTCCTCCTCCACGCGCCCCCGGTCCTCGGGCGCAAGCAGCCAGGGCGCGCCCCCGTACACCGTATCGACGCCGGGGACGCCGCCGGGAATCACGTGGACGACAAGGAGGCGGGAGTGGAAGGTCCGGGCGAGAGCCATGGCGTGACGAAGCGCCTGGCTGGAGAACACCGAAAAATCGGTCGGGCAGAGGATGCGATCGATGCTTGCGCTGGTCATGGCCAGGGCACCTCCTCGTTCTTCAATGGTCCGGTCAGTCGTCGCGCGTCATCCAGCGGATCAGGTCGGCGCGGCTCACCACGCCTACCAGGCGGCCCTCTTCGACCACCGGCACCGGGTTCACGTGTTCCTTCACCATCAGGGCAGCCAGGGTCTCGACGTCCTCCTCCGGACCCACGGTCACCACGCTCTCGGTCATGAGATCCTTCGCGGTCGTGCCCGCGGCATGCTGGATGCGCTTCTTGAAGTGCGAGGGCGTCTCCAGGGGGATCCGGCCGTCGAGGAGGGGCAGGAAATGCGGGGCCTCGATGCGCGTGTTGAGAAGGATGAGATCGAGATCCGTGACCATCCCGACCACCCGCCGGTCGATATCGATCACCGGGACGCCGCTGATCGCTCTCTCGTGCATGAGCCGCGCGACCCGGCCCACCGACGCGCTCGGCGACACCGAGACCACATCCACGGTCATGATGTGCTTCACCCGGGTGACCAGGGGCTCCGGCCGCGGCAGCTCTCGGGTGGGCTGGGTGCTGACGGACAGGTGCTTGGCGGGCATGGCGGCATCTCCGTTCATTTCTGTGAAGCGGCAGTGGCGGCGAGGGTGAGCCCAACCGTTTTGGTCTCCGGCCGGCGCCCGACCCGGAGTGGACGAACGGTCAGCACCGGACACGTGGCTCCACGAATCACGTGTTGCGCGTTCGAGCCCGAGAGCATGTGCTCGATGACTCCGTGCCCCTGCGCCCCCATCACCACCAGGTCAGCCCGTTCTTCCGCGGCGATCCTCAGGATCTCCTTGTAGGCCCGTCCGAAGGTCACCCGCGTGTCCACCTGCACTCCCATGTCCGCTGCGCCCTCCGCCATCTTCTGCAGGCGCTCTCGCGCCGCCTTCTCGAGGTCCTGACGCAAGGGGCCCATGTACGGCAGGGCGATGTAGGTCAGGTCGCCGAACTCCGGGGTGCCTTCCACGACGTTGAGCAGGGTCAAATGCGCCTGACCCTCGCCCGCGAATGTCATCGCCATCTGCAGCGCCTCCGCCGAGGTCTCGGAGAAGTCGGTCGCGCACAGGATCCGGCTAATGAGCCCGGGCGCCTCCCATGTCCGCCCTTCCTCGTGGCAGACCGTCATCACCGGACAGGGCAGGCGGCGGATCAGCTTCTCGGCCACCGAACCCAGGAATAGATGCTCCAGACCGCCGCGGCCGTGCGTTCCCATGACCACGAGATCGGCGGGCATCTCCTCGGCCAGCGACACGATCTCGCGCCAGGGATCTCCCTCGCACACCTCGGTCTCGTGGTCGATGCGCGCCTCGCGCACCGGCGCGAGAAAGCGGCGCATCTCCTCTTCGATGCGCTGCCGCGTCTCGGGGGTCATGAGCCAGGGCGCCGCGAAGTAGTCGGAGTCGCCGGACGGGAACATGTGAGGTATCACGTGCACGGCCTTCAGTCTCGCCTTGAACCGGCGGGCCAGCGCCACGGCATGGCGAAGGGCGTGGGCGGAGAACGGGGAGAAATCGGTCGGGAACAGGATCCGCTGGATAGGCGTCCGGGTGGTCGTCATGACGTTCACCTCGCACCAGAAAGGATGAGCAATCGCGATGCCACGCCGCATTCGCCCCTCCAGGCTCGCTAAGTCGTGCCCGGGTTGACCCTTGAGGCAAGGGGGGCGGTGGACGCGCGACGCGACCGTGCCGTCCCGACGAAGCGCCTGCGTAAGGCTTACGAATGTGCCGCAACCCTTGCGCCTGAAGAGGAGGGATGGCGCAAGCCCGGAATCCGGATACGCCCTGGTCCTACCCGATCAGAACAAACAGCTTGAGACGCACACGCCGGAGGTGGCCAGCGGCTCTGGCACGCCTGATGCTCCTTCGCACGATCGAAGAGCGCCCCGCAAGCGCGTCACGACGAATTCGGGAGAAACACACCCATGAAGATCCCTGGCGGCGACGTGAAGACCTTCGCCACACCCGGCCAGATCGCCTAGGGTCCGTTCATGGCGACAGAAATCGAAAGAAAGTACCTGGTCAAGCCCGGCGCCTGGACCCCCAAGGGCCCGGGCGCGCATTTCCAGCAGGGCTACTTGAACTCCCAGAAGGAACGCGTGGTCCGCGTCCGCATCGAGGGCAGCGTCGCCAAGCTGACCATCAAGGGCCCTACCAGCGGGGTGACGCGCGCGGAGTTCGAGTACGGCATTCCCCTCGAGGACGCGGGGCTCATCCTGAACCAACTCTGCGAGCGGCCCCTCATCGACAAGCACCGTCATGTGGAGCACCATCTCGGGCGCGCATGGGAGATCGACGTCTTCCACGGCGAGAACGAGGGGCTGGTGGTCGCCGAGATCGAGTTACCCACGCCCGACGCCAAAGTGGACCTGCCGGACTGGGTCGGAATCGAGGTCTCGAGCGATCCCCGGTATTACAACTCGAACCTGCTCAAGAATCCCTACACGACCTGGTCGAAGAAGTAGGCCTCGCTGGTCGTTCGGCCCCGCTCGGTCCTGCCAAAGGAGCCCCCCATGACCGTCTCGGTAACGACGAACGCCGCGACCACCGCCGAGGAGGCGGCGAAGATCAGGCCGCGCGCCGAGTTCCGTGTATTCGGCCACGGAATCATCGAGGCGGTGAACACCCGCATGTGGAACGGAAAGACCCTCCTCCAGCACGCGCGCTCCCTCCCGGCCGAGACCTACTTCGTCTCGCGCAATACCCAGGGCGTCAACGTGAAGGTGCGGGACGGTCTCCTCGACATCAAGGTCAAGACCGGGGAGACCGATGAGGGCTACGAGATCTTCCAGCCCCGCGGCAAGTTCAAGTTCCCGGTCTCGAAGAAGGACCTCGCCGCCATCATGGCCCAGCTGAAGGCCGACCTGCCCGCTGAACTCGCGGGCCGGGAGACCTGCACGTTCGAAGCGTTCCTGGGCGCGATTCGCAAGCACCCGGACCTCGTCCCGGTCACGGTCGAGAAGATGCGCTGGGGCTTCACCATCGACGGCGTCATCTGCGAATACGCGAAGGTCTACCTGAACGGCGCCCTGCTCGAGTCGGCCTGTGTCGAGGGTGAGGATCACGCGGCCATGCGCGCGGTCATCGAAGGACTGGGGCTCTCCGGGCGGCCGAACGTGAACTACCCGAAGGTGCTCGCGGACGTGGTGGGTGTGAGCTAGCTCGGGCGGAAGCTCTGGAGCATCTGCACGTAGTTCGCGCGCTCGTACGCGGTCGGATCCGGGCACCGCTTGAGGCTCATGTTCCCGCGCATGGGCGCCAGGGACTCCCACTCGAACTCCTGCATCCAGTCCTCCATCTGCTTGCGCATCGCCTTGAGATGCTCGGGGCCATGCTGGAGCAGGGCGGAGACCACCTGCACGCCGTGGGCGCCCGCCATCACCGCCTTGATCGCGTCACGGCCGCTGTGGACGCCGCCGCTCACCGCGAGTGAGCCTTTGGTCTGGCCGGACAGCGCGCCCAGCCAGCGAAGCCTCAGGGGCAGCTCGCGGGCATCGGAGAGATTGAGGCTGCGGTTCAGGTCGAGGGTCTCGGGGTCGATGTCGGGCTGGTAGAAACGGTTGAAGAGCACGAGTCCCTTCGCCCCCGCCTCGTCGAGCTGGGTCGCGAACTGGGCGAGCGACGAATAGAAGGGCGAGAGCTTCACCGCCACCGGGATCTTGACGATCCGGACCACCTCGCGCACCACCTCGACCGCCTCGCGCTCCACCGCCTGGGAGCTGAGGGCGATGTCGAAGGCGACCCGGTACAGGTTCAACTCCAGCGCGTCGGCGCCCGCGTGCTCCATGAGCTGCGCGTACTCGAGCCAGCCCCCGGGCGTCGCGCCATTGAGCGACGCGATGACGGGGATGGACACCGCCACCTTCACCCTTCGCAGGTGTTCGAGATACTCATCGGGACCGAACACGAAGGACTGGGGCGTCGGGAAGTAGGTCAGCGCCTCCGCGAACGACTGCTCGTGGGTCTCGGCCTGCAGGGCCGCCATCTGGTCGCGCTCGATCTGCTCCTCGAATAGGGAGCGCAGGATGATGGCGGGCGCGCCCGCGTCCTCGAGCCGCCGCACCGAGTCGATGGTGTCGGACAGGGGCGAGGCCCCAGGGATGAGCGGATGGGGCAGATCGAGGCCCAGGTAGGGGGTGTTCAGGTTCATCACTTTGCCTCCTCGGCCGGCTTCTCGACGGGCTGGCCGGCGGTCTCGAAGAGCGGCACCGTGATCCCGGCGAGTTGCTGGTAGACGGCGTAACGCTGCCGGGTGATCCTCTCGGAGTTCTTCAGCAGGCGCTTGAATCTCTCCGGATCCGACTTCTCCACCACCTTGAAGCGTCCTTCATTGCGCACGTACTCCGAAAGCGGGGTCTTGGGCGGTCCCGAGTCGAGGTGCAATGGAGGCTGGCCCTGCGCCACCCGGCGCGGGTCGTAGCGATACAGCGGCCAGATTCCCGAACTCACAGCCAGCTTCTGCTGATCGACGCCATTGACCATGTCGTAGCCGTGGGCGATGCAGTGGGAGTAGGCGATGATCAGCGACGGACCGGGATAGGCCTCGGCTTCCTGCAGGGTCTGGATGGTCTGGGCCATCTTCGCTCCGAAGGCGATCCGGGCCACGTAGACGTGGCCGTAGCTCATGGCCAGGAGTCCGAGGTCCTTCTTCGGTATCTCCTTGCCCGCTTCCGCGAACTTGGCCGACGCGCCCAGCGGCGTGGCCTTCGACTGCTGTCCGCCCGTGTTCGAGTAGACCTCGGTGTCGAGCACGAGGACGTTGATGTTGCGGTTGCTGGCGAGGACGTGATCGAGTCCGCCGAAACCGATGTCGTAGGCCCAGCCGTCGCCGCCCACGAGCCAGACGCTCTTGGGGACGAAGTAGTCGGCCATGGTCTCGAGCCTTCGGGCTTCCGGGCTGTTGATGTTCGCGAGCCGCGACTTCAGTTCGCGCACCCGCGCGCGCTGCACCGCGATCGCCGCTTCGTCCTCCTGACCGCCGCCCAGGATCTCCGCGACCAGGGTTCCGCCGATCTGGCCGCGGAGGTGCTGCAGCACATGGGTCGCCTGCATGAGGTGCGCGTCGAGCGCGAGGCGCATGCCCAGGCCGAACTCCGCGTTGTCTTCGAAGAGCGAGTTGGCCCACGCGGGCCCTCGGCCGTCCTTGTTCATGGCGTACGGTGTGGTCGGCAGATTCGCGCCGTAGATGGACGTGCAGCCGGTGGCGTTCGCGATCATGGCGCGATCCCCGAAGAGCTGGGTGAGGGCCTTGATGTATGGCGTCTCCCCGCAGCCCGAGCAGGCGCCCGAGTACTCGAAGAGCGGCTGGAGGAACTGCGAGGTCTTGAGATCGACGCGCCCGAGAGCCGCGCGGTCCACCTCGGGCAGGTCGAGGAAGAAGGCGTAGTTCTCCCGCTCGGCCTCGCGCAGGGGGCGCTGCAGCGTCATGTCGATGGCCTTGTGACGGGGATTCGTCTTGTCCTTGGCCGGGCAGATGTGAACGCACAGGCCGCACCCCGTGCAGTCCTCCGCGGCCACCTGGATCGTGTACTTCTGGCCGACCAGTTCCTTCGAGCGGTAGTCGTCGGACTTGAAGGTGGCGGGGGCGCCTTTCAAGGACGCGGGCGGATAGACCTTGGCCCGGATGGCGGCGTGCGGGCACACCATGGCGCACTGGTTGCACTGGATGCAGACCTTCGCGTCCCACACCGGGATCTCCATGGCCAGGTTGCGCTTTTCCCACTGGGCGGTGCCGGTGGGCCACGTGCCATCCACCGGGAAAGCACTCACGGGCAGGAGGTCGCCCTTCCCCGCCATCATCACCGCGGTCACCCGCTTGACGAAGTCGGGCGCGAGGTCGGACACGATCGGCGGTCTTCCTCGCGTGGCCGTCACCGCGGTGGGCGCCGGCACTTCGTAGAGGTGGGCGAGGCTGTCGTCCACCGCCGCGAAGTTCTTCTTGATCACTTCCGCGCCGCGCTTGCTGTACGTCTTCTCGATGGCGCGCTTGATCTCGGCGATCGCCTCCTCGCGGGGCAGCACGCCGGAAAGGGCGAAGAAACAGACCTGCATCACCGTGTTGATGCGGCCGCCCATGCCGGCGTCGCGCGCGACCTTCACCGCATTGATCACGTAGAACTTCAGCCGCTTCTTCAGGATGGTCGTCTGCACTTCCCGCGGAAGCTGCTCCCAGACCTCGTCGGGCCCGTGGGGCGAATTGAGGAGGAAGACGGCGCCCTGCGCGGCGCGCTCGAGCACGTCGATCTTGTCGAGGAACTCGAACTGATGGCAGGCCACGAAATCCGCCTGCTTGATCAGGTAGGCCGACCGGATGGGCCGCGGCCCGAACCGCAGGTGCGAGACCGTGGTGGCCCCGGACTTCTTCGAGTCGTAGACGAAGTAGCCCTGGGTGTAGAAGGACGTCTCCTCGCCGATGATCTTGATCGAGTTCTTGTTGGCGCCCACCGTGCCGTCCGCACCCAGGCCGTAGAAGATCGCCCGCTTCACGTCCGGAGGCTCGATGTCGAGTTCGACCTCCCAGGGGAGCGAGAGGTGGGTCACGTCGTCCACGATGCCCACCGTGAAGTGATTGCGCGGCTTGCTCTCCGCGAGGTTCGCGAACACCGCCTTCACCATGGGCGGGTCGAATTCCTTGGAGGAGAGGCCATAGCGCCCTCCCACCACCTTCGGCTCGGTCTTGAAGGAGGTGAGACCCTCGTCGGCCGCCTCCCGCAGCGCGGCCAGCACCTCGAGGTACATGGGATCGCCGACCGCCCCCGGTTCCTTGGTGCGGTCGAGCACGGCGAGGGCGCGCACCGTCTTCGGCAGCGCGGCCACGAAGGCCGGCTTGTCGAAGGGATGGAACAGTCGCACCTTGACGAGGCCCACCTTCTCGCCCCGGGCCACCATGTCGTCGATGGTCTCGTGCGCGGTCTCGGCGCCCGATCCCATCATCACGATCACGCGCTCCGCCTCCGGGTGGCCCACGTAGTCGAACAGGTCGTAGCTGCGGCCGGTGAGGGCGCCGAAATGAACCATGGCCTCATGCACGAATCCCGCGCAGGCCTGGTGGTACAGGTTTCCCGCCTCGCGGGCCTGGAAGAACGCGTCGGGGTTCTGCGCGGTGCCGCGGATCGCCGGCCGGTCCGGGGTGAGAGCGCGCAGGCGGTGCTCGTAGATCGCCTTGTCGCTGACGAGCAGACGCAGATCCTCGTCCGAGAGTTCCTGGATCTTGGCCACCTCGTGCGAGGTGCGGAAGCCATCGAAGAAATGCAGGAACGGAATCCGGCTGCGCAGCGTCGCCATGTGCGCGATCGCGGCCATGTCCTGCGCTTCCTGGACCGAGGATGAGCAAAGCATGGCGAAGCCGGTGGCGCGGCACGCCATCACGTCCGAATGGTCGCCGAAGATCGACAGGGCATGGGTCGCGATGGTGCGGGCGGCCACGTGCATGCAGAAGGGCGTCAACTCGCCGGCGATCTTGTACATGTTGGGGATCATCAGGAGCAGGCCCTGCGAGGCGGTGAAGGTGGTGGCAAGGGCCCCCGCCTGCAGCGCGCCGTGAACCGCACCCGCCGCGCCCGCCTCGGACTGCATCTCCATGATCTGCGGCACCGCGCCCCAGAGGTTGGGCCGGCCGTGGGCCGCCCACGAATCCGCCAACTCGCCCATGGTCGAACTGGGCGTGATGGGATAGATGGCGATGACTTCGCTCAGTCGGTGCGCGACGGCGGCGGCGGCTTCATTTCCGTCAACAACGATGCGGCGTGCCTGGGGCATCAGGACCTCCGCTATCCATTTAACAAGTCGCGTGCCACCATGGGGATATCCCAGTACGGCCCAATTCCGCGCACCAATCGGCATCCAGCGGCAAATCTTGCGCTCGTTCT
>Ga0209476_10003281_pt1 | contig 10721 bp, 14 predicted proteins | sample KloWWTrecipitate_FD_187179 | JGI IMG/M metagenome (GOLD analysis project Ga0209476, IMG submission 187179) | Active sludge microbial communities from Klosterneuburg, Austria, studying microevolution and ecology of nitrifiers - Klosterneuburg... | ecosystem: Engineered > WWTP > Aerobic digester...
CGCAAATTCGCGGCATCGGCCCGTGGACCATCGACTACGCGCTGCTGCGCGGCTTCGGCTGGCTCGACGGCTCGCTGCACGGCGACGTCGCCGTGCGCCGCGGCCTGCAGGCGCTGCTCGATTCCCCGGACAGCATCGGCGCGGTCGACGCGCAGCGCTGGCTGGCGGCGTTTTCCCCGTGGCGCGCCCTGGTTGCCGCGCACCTGTGGGCCATGCAAACGTAAAGTCAGTCCCGGTGAAACGGCGGCAAGCGATCGTGAACGGGCGCCGCCGGCACCATGGACATCCGCCGCTGGACGGCGATGGGGGTGTTGTCTATCATGAAAAATCAATACGTCCGCCAGGGCGCCCGCCGCGCGAACCGGACAGGGAGGGAAGAGGTGGTTTGATTGAGCCTGCGAACGCGCATCCTGATGCTCGTCCTGTGCGCCACGCTGGTGCCGGCCGCGATCACCGCCGGGATCGTCGCCGGAGACCGTGAGTCCGACCTCGTTCAGGCGCGGGAGAAACTGCACCTCGCCAGCCAGCGCATCGCGGAAGAGCTCCAGGACGCCGTGCACAGCACCGCGCAGCTCGAGTACGGCCTGTCCCGCGCCCGCGACCTCGATACCGCCGACCGGGCAGCGTGTCGAAGAGCGAGTTGACCGCGGCAGTCGACCGCAGGCTGAACCAGACCCTCGCGGTGAGCGTTTCGGATACGGAGGCGAGCAGGTCTATTGCGTGCGGGACAACGGGGCCGGTTTCGACATGGCCCATTACGACAAGCTGTTCGGCGTCTTCCAGCGCCTCCACGGACCTGACGAATTTTCCGGCATGGGCGTCGGGCTGGCCATCGTCCAGCGCGTCGTGCTGCGGCATGGCGGGCGGGTGTGGGCCGAAAGCAAGGTGGGAGAGGGCGCCCCTTCGCCGCGCCATCCGGGGCGACGGCGTGCCGGCGGCGCATAATGCACGGACGCAACCGCTCCGGACGCAGCCCATGAAACAGGCCCTCACCCTCGTCACTCTCGGCGTCGGCGACCTCGCCCGCAGCCGCGCCTTCTACAAGGCGCTCGGCTGGCGCGAATCCTCCGCCAGCCAGGAAGCCATCGCCTTCTACCAGGCCGGCAGCACGGCCTTCGCGCTCTTCGCGCGCGACGCCCTCGCCGAGGACGCCGGCGTGCCGCCGCAAGGCGCGGGCTTCCCCGGCTTCACGCTCGCCCACAACGTTCCAACGGAGGAGGCAGTCGACGCCACGCTGCGCGAAGCCGTCGCGGCCGGCGGCCGCCTCGTGCGCGCGGGCGAGAAAACGCCCTGGGGCGGCACCCGCGGCTACTTCGCCGACCCCGACGGCTTTCTCTGGGAAGCCTGCTTCAATCCCTTCTTTCCGCTCGACGAGAACGGGTTCGTGCGATTGCCGGAGTAGGCGAAGCGTTGCAGGGAAAGTCAGCCGCCGGGGGACGGCGATGGGTTTTCTGAGTGAGCACTATCGGCCAGTTACCGTCATTCCGGGGCCGCGCAGCGGAACCCGGAATCCAGGGTCTTTGTTCAAGCGCCGCTGGATTCCCGCCTTCGCGGGAATGACGGCAAGGGTCGAAAGCACACGCTCGCCGTGCTGCCCGGACTGACTTTTCCCTGCGGCTCAAAACGTAATCTGCAAGCAGAGTATTTCACGCCATCCTGCGGCGATTGACTTTCAGTGCGGTATCGCTGCGTTGCCGGGTGCCATGGCCGGTCGGCGGGCGTCGGCCGCCTGGTCGCGATCGAGGATGTCCACCAGTTCGCGCGCGTGTTCGCGCAGGTGCGGATCGGCCTCGGCGTCTTCGGCGATGCGATCGAGCAGCAGCGCTGCCAGTTCCGCCGCGCGCGGGCAGCCGGTGGCCATGTGGCGGGCGAGGTGGGCCAGCGCGCCGGCGACCAGATGGGCGGGCGGGGGATCGTCGTGCAAGACATTCGGTTCCATGGTAGCTCCTTGGGTCAGTTGGCAAACACGGTGAGGTTCAGCACCGTGGTGGCGGCCGGGGAGGTGCTCATCGAGCGGATAGCCATCGTCAGGCCAGGATGGCCCAGTGGTTGCCGGCGGCCATGCCGGCGGGCCAGCGCAGCATGCCGGCGGCGTCGCTCGGGTGCCAGCGCGCAAGACCCAAGCCGCCGCCGATCGCCACGCCGGGGGCAGCGTCCATCGGCCACAGGCCGCAGGGGTTCTGCACTTCGCCGATGGTCGTCAGATCGGCCGCCTTGTGCGGCTGCCAGAGCAGGATGCGGTCGGCGCGCTGCGCGGTGAGCACGAAGCCGCCGTTCGGTCCGGCGGCGACGTCGCCGGCGTAGCCCTTGGCCACCATGTACGAGGGCACTTTGAGTTCCTGGCCGTCCCAGACGGCCAGCAGCGGCGCTTCGTGGCGGCGGTTGGGCTCGTCGTGTTCGGCTTGCAGGCCGATACCAAGGAGGCGCGCGCCGCCGGCGCCGAGCGGCTTGTTCCAGGCGATGTGGTGCGGGGAGAGGCGCTTGTCGCGCAGCGACCATTCGCCGAGTTTTTCGCCGGTCTGCGCATCGACGCGCACCAGCAGCGGATTCATCCGGTCGAGGTCGCGCTTGTCGCCCGTCGGCGTGCGCGGGATGCCGCCGTTGGCGATCATGAGCTTGTCTTGCGCATCGACCAGGATCTGGTGCGGGTCGATGCCGTGGGTGCGGTGCTCGGCGACTTTCTTCAGGTTGCGCGCATCGCGCACGCTGAACCAGCCTTCGCCGGTCTTGCGGTCGGTCTCGCCGGTGTAGAGCCACTGGCCGTCGTTGCCGGCGATGATGTGGCCGTCGAAGGTGCGCGCGTCGCCTTCGTCGGCGGCGGCGATGCGGTGCATGACCTGCCCCTTGGCATCGACGCGAACGATCCAGGCGCCCGGGCGCGTGGCGACGGCCATGAAGCCGCCGCCCGCCTCGGGCACGATGGCATGCGGCAGCGTCGGCACGGTGACGGCGAATTCGCTGACGACCTTGCCGTTGGCCCAATCGACGCCGAGCGCGCCGATCTGGTATTCGCGCTCATTCATGCGCCAACCGCCGCCGACACGCATGATGCCGGCCCGGGTGCCGGCCAGGGCGATGGAGGGCAGCGCGGCTGCGCCGAGGACGGCGCCGAGCTGATACAGAAAATTGCGACGGTTCATGGTGTTCTCCGATTCAGAATTTGTAATTGGCGGACAGTTGAATGGTGCGCGCCATGCCCGGCACGTAATGGCCGCGATAGAGCGCATCGGCATACAGCTTGTTGGTCACGTTGCTCACATTGAGCTTGAAGAGCAGGTCGCGCGCCATGGCGTATTCGGCCATCAGGTCGAGAGTGACGTAGCCGGGCGCCTTGATCGTCGGCGCCTGCTGCGGCGACATGCTGCTGCGCAGGTTGAGGCCGCCGCCGATGCGCCACCGGTCATCGAGCTGGTAGGTGGTCCACAGCGTGCCGGTGTGCTTCGGCGTCAGGCCGGGGCGGGCGCCGACCAGTTCGCCGGCCAGCAGGGTGGTGCCGTTGGTGGCGCCCTTGTCGATGCGCGCGACCGGAATCCAGGCGTAGGAGGCATAGATTTCCCAGCCGTGGCCGATGCGCCCGGCGACATCGATCTCGATGCCGGCGGCGTGGCGCTTGCCGGAGAGCGCGTAGTTGGTCGGCGTCACCGATTCCTCGTCGCGGTTGCGCTCGTTGTACTTGGTCGAATGGAAAAGGGCGAAGCGCGTGCTCAGGTTGCCGCTTTCCGAATCGAGCTTGGCGCCCAGTTCGAGGTTGCGGCTGCCCTCGGGCGGCGTGTTCGATCCGAGCGCGTCGAACTGGTAGGCGTCGCCCGAGGTGTTGAACGAAGTGCCGTAGGAGAAGTGGAAGGACGAGAGCGGCGTCGGCTGATAGAGCACGCCGAAGCGCTTGCTCCACAGCGCATCCTTGCGCCCGCGCTCGGCCGTCTGCTGGCCCATCGTTGCGGCGGCGGTGGAGAAGGTGCGGTAGTTGCCTTCGAAGCGGTCCCAGCGCAGGCCGCCGAGCACCTTCCAGTGTTCGGCGATCTGGATCATGTCCTGGGCGTAGACGCCGAGCGCCTGCGAGTCGAAGCTGCGGTTCTTGCGCGCCAGGCGCAGCGATTCGGCGACGCTACCGCCGTCGTCGGGGTTGCCCAGCGTGGTGCGCGGCTTGGTCAGCAGCGCACCCATGCCGGCCGGCACCAGCGCGGTGAAACCGATGAAGTCGTCGTTGGTTGCGTCGATGCCGGCGAGGACAGCGTGCTTGAAGCCGAGCCCATCGAACTTGCCGCTGTAGTCGCTCTGGAAGGTTTTGGCGTCGAGATTCTGGAGCTTGTTCTGGCTGCCGCGGTTGAGCACCGTGGCGTCGCTGAGGGTCGTGCGGTTGACTGCCAGGCCGAAGGGCTGCAGGGCTGCCGCGGCGAAGCGGATGGCGCTGGCGCGCTGGTCGCGCTCGTAGTGGCCGACGCGCAAAGTGGTGCGCAGCTCGTCGCCGTTCTGGAAACGGTGCACGTGGCCGAGCGTGCCGTAGGTGGCGGTGCCGGCGCTGTAGTCGCTCGACGCGCCGTAGTAGTTCTTCGGATCGACCGGGACGAGGCCGACGGTTGGGTCGGTGGCGCTTTTGCGCAGCCAGGGCATGCCGTAGTGGATGCCGTTGTGGTTGTCGAGGTGATAGAGGCCGACGAGGAATTCGTCGGCCATGCCGATGCCGAAACGGTAGGCGGCGGCGACGCCCTTCTTGTCGAGGCCGGCGCCATAGGTGCCGTAGGCGCCGGAGCCGTTCCACATGGCGTTTACGCGCAGCGCGGCGTTGTCGCCGGTCTTGAAATTGAAGTCGCCGGTGGTGCGCGCATAGCCGCCGCTGCCCACGGTGAGTTCGGCTTCGTGGCGGTTCATCAGCGACGGGTCCTTGCTGACCTGATTCACCGCGCCGCCGGTGGAGCCGCGGCCGAACAGCATCGAGGCCGAGCCGCGCAACACTTCGAGGCGGTCGTAGTTGAAGGTGTCGCGCTCGTAGAAGGCCGGGTCGCGCATGCCGTCGACGAAAATGTCGCCGCTCGCCTGTAAAGAGAAGCCGCGCAGGCGGATGTCCTCCTCGCCGCCCTCGGCAGCGAGAAAGCTGATGCCGGCGGTGCTGTGCAGGGTTTCCTTCAGCGTGTCGAGGTTGCGGTCGCTGATCAGCCGCTCGGTGACGACCGTCACCGATTGCGGGATGTCGCGCAGTTCCTGCTGGCCCTTGCCGATGCGCGTGGTCACCGCCTGGTAGGTGTCCTTGGCGGATTTTTCGGCGTCGGCCTGCACATTGACCGTGGGCAGCTCCCTGGCGGCCTCGCCGCCCTTGTCCTGGGCGAGCAGATCCTGAGTGAAGCCGGCCAGCAACATCGCGGCCAGCGGCAGCATGCGCGGGGTGCGCGGGCCATTCCGTGTTGAGATGTTTTCCATTGCATCCTTCCTTTTGCTTGTTCTGGCTGGCTGGCTGGGATGCTGGCTGGCGGGTTAAGAGGGGGAGTCGATCAGCGTTTCGGTTCCGTGATGAAGCCGATCCTGGTGAGGCCCTCGCGCGCGGCGGCCGACATCACCTCAGCCACCTTTTCGTAGGGCGTGCTGCGCTCGGCGCGCAGGTGCAGTTCCGGCTGCGGCACCCGTGTGGCGGCGGCCCGGATGTGTTCCGCCAGCACGGCGGCATCGACCGGCTCGCCGTTCCAGTACACCTGGCCGGCGGTGTCGATGGCGAGCTGGACGTTGTCGGGCCGGGTCAGGTTGGGCGTCGAACTCGCCCTGGGCAGATCGACCTTGACGGCATGGGTGAGCAGCGGCGCGGTGACGATGAAGATCACCAGCAGCACCAGCATGACGTCGATCAGCGGGATCATGTTGATTTCGGCGAGGTCGCCGCCGACATCGTTGTCCGAGAGGGAACCGAAGCTCATGATGGTTTCCTCAGGCCGGGCGCGCGGCGACACGCGCGAGGATGCGCTCCGAGGTGGCGGCGACGTCGCCGACCTCGGGCGCGGTCTTGAGGCCGGTGGCGAGGAAGGTGAACACGTCGTGGGCGAAGGAGTCGAGTTCGGCCAGGGTGTTGCGGTTGGCGCGGGCGAAGGCGTTGTAGGCAACGGCGGCGGGGATCGCCACGGCCAGGCCGATGGCGGTCATGATCAGCGCCTCGCCGACCGGACCGGCCACCTTGTCGAGTGTGCCCTGGCCGCTCATGCCAATCGCCATCAGCGCGTGGTAGATGCCCCAGACGGTGCCGAAGAGGCCGACGAAGGGCGCGCTGGAGGCGACGGTGGCGAGAAAGGTCTGGCCGTATTCCAGGCGCGACTTGTCCTGGCCGATGGCGCGCTTCATCGCCCGGGTGAGGAATTCGTCTGGCGTGCCGGCGTCGATGAGGCCGCGGCTGCCGTCGCGCCCGACGCGGTGCTGCTCGATGGCGGTGAAGCCGTGGTGGACGAGATGCGAGAAGGCCTCGTTCACGCCGCGTTCGCGCAGGCGGTGGGCGACGGCGTCGAGGTTCGGCGCGCGCCAGAAGGCATCGAGGAAGTCGCGGCTGCGCTTCTGCGAGAGGAAGGACTGCACGCCCTTGGTGACGATCAGGTACCAGGTGCCGACCGACATGATGAGCATCAGGCCGAGGACGATGCGGGCGACGCCGTCGGTGCTGGTGAGGAAGTGGGCGAAGCCCAGGGTTTGCTCCATGACTACTCCTTGAGGGTGAATGCGATGGGGACGAGCACCCAGGCGGGTACCGGCTCGGCGCCGCGCCGGGCGGGCACGAATTTCCAGCGGCGCACGGTGGTCAGCGCCGATTCGTCGAGGCGCGGCGAGCCGCTCGACGTGGCGAGTTGCACTTCGCCGGCGGCGCCGGCGGGCGTCACATGCACGCGCAGGACGACACGGCCCTGCTCGCCCATGCGGCGCGAAACGATCGGATAGGGCGGCTTGGGATTGTCGAGGTAGCCGGCGTCGAAGCGCGGCAGCGTCGCCTGCACCGGCGCGGGGGGCGCGGCGACCGGAGGGGCCGGCTCGGGCGCCGGCGGCACGACGGCCGGCGAGGGCGCAGGCGAAGTGTCCGGCGCGGCGAGCTGCACGGGCGACTGCGGCGGGGCGGGCCGCGGCTTCACGGGTTTCGGCCGGGGCGGCGTGACTTCGGGCGAGGGCTTGATTTCCTCGGCCGGCGTGATCAGGCTGACGCTGAGCACGGCGAGCTGTTCGGGCAGCGTGATGACGTTCGCCCGCAGCAGCAGCCAGAAGACGAGGCCGTGCAGGGCCAGCACGAAGGCCAGCCCCGCGTGGGAGAGGCGGGGGGGGCGCGAGCGTGCCGCCGGAACAGTCAGTCCCGGCAGGACGGCGTGTTTCAGGTGTTGCGTGGCCATGTCCTCACGTTCGTCGAGTCATCCATGTCATATCTGGCTGGCTCGTCCGAACGGGCGGACTGGCTGGCTGGGCTTCCTGTCATTCCCGCGAAAGCGGGAATCCAGGCCTTGCTAATTTTGCGGGGGTTCCCGCTTTCGCGGGAACGACTGTCTTCCTACGCCAATTCCCCCATCTGCGATTGCAGGTAGTTCTGCAGGCCGACCTTGTCGACGAGGTCGATCTGCGTTTCGAGGAAGTCGATGTGCTCCTCGGTGTCTTCGAGGATCTCCTCGAAGAGCTCGCGCGTGACGTAGTCGTTGCACGTTTCGCAGTGGGCGATGGCCTCGAGCAGGGTGGCGCGCGCGAGGTGCTCCAGCTTGAGGTCGCCGGCGAGCATCTCCGGCACGCTCTCGCCGATCATCAGCTTGCCGAGCATCTGCATGTTCGGCAGCCCCTCCAGGAAGAGCACGCGCTCGATCAGCTTGTCGGCGTGGCGCATCTCCTCGATGGATTCCTCGTATTCCTTCTTGCCGAGCTTGTTGAGCCCCCAGTTCTTGTACATGCGGGCATGCAGGAAGTACTGGTTGACCGCGGTCAGCTCGTTGGTGAGGGCCTTGTTGAGGTGCTGCAGGGTCTTCTTGTCGCCTTTCATGACTTTTTCTCCTTGGAGCGTGGGCAGGCGCCGCAATTGCCGCTGCATTGCGGCTTGTCTGTCCGCGTCTTGCCCCTGATCAGGCCATGGGCATGACCGGCGCAGCGACCGCATTCGAGCGCGACGCCGAGGCGGGCCTGCAGGCCGCGCAGGTTGCGCACGCCTTCCTCGACGGCCCGGAGGACCTGGGATTCGGTGACCGCATTGCAGACGCAGACATACATAGTTTAGCCCTCAAGGAGTCCGTTTGCCGGCTATTTCGTCAGGATCAGCTTGCCGTTGCGGGTCTGCTGCAGACGGTAGTGCTCGCCCCGATGGACGATGACGATCTCGCGCCGGCCCTGCATCAGCTCGGCGCTGGTGAGCGTCGCCTGCGGCGTGAAGGGCGTGGCGCCGACCGGTCCGGGCAGCTTGTCCTGTTCCGGCTTCACCATACGTAGAACACCAGACTCCAGGCCGTCGCGACGGCAGCCAGCGGCACCGCCAATCCCGGCAGCGCCAGCGCGGCGCGCTGCGGGGTCGCTGCGCGGCCGAACACGAGGCGGACGCCGAGCCAGCCCGACCAGGCGACGCCCGTCGCCAGCAGCAGTCCGCGCGCGACGGGCAGCCAGCCGAGCGGCGCGCCCTCGGCGCGCAGGTGGGTGGCGGTCATCATCGAGAGGCCGAGGAAGAGGCCGATGCCGGCGAGCGGGATCAGCGACAACGAGAGCGCGCGCCAGTCGATCTTTGCGATGCGCGCGGCAAAAGTCAGTCCCGCCAGCACGGCGCCGCCGAGCACCGCCGTCACGGCGCCGATGTAGGCGAGGATCAGCGCGCCGTCGAGCCAGGTGAAGACATCGTTCGCCTCCGGGTAGTGGGTGAGCAGCCACCACGGCGCGTTGCTTTCCAGCGGCCAGAACACTTCGCGTTCGACCAGCCATTGCGCCGCAGTTTGACGCAGAGCGACGAACCACGGACTGACGGTCCACTGGAAGGCGCCGATGGCCACGCCGAGCATGCCGAAGACGAGCAGCAGGGCTTCGCTGGTGCGCGGTGTTTTTCCGGAGAGCACCTCGGCGTTGGGCGAGCGCGCCGTGAGCTCTACCGCGTCGCGGTGGCCGCTGCAGCGGCCGCAGGCATGGCACTGCGCGGCGCTGGTCATGTGCTTGACGTCGAGCAGCGGCGCGCAGTCGACGGCGGCCGAGCGTCCCGGCTGGCTGTCCCAGGCGGCGCGGTCGATGCGGAAGTGCACCGGCGCGATACGCGCCAGCAGGGCGAAGACGCCGGAGACCGGGCAGAGGTAGCGGCACCAGACGCGCTTGCCGCGGCCGTACATCCAGCCGACGGCGACGGCGGCGACCGTCGAGCCGCCGAGGATCAGCAGCGCCGCCTGCGGATATTCGTACACGCTGACCAACTGGCCGTAGAGCGTGGTGAGGACGAAGGCGAGGAAGGGCCAGCCGCCCCAGCGCAGCCACTTCGGGATGGCGTAGCCGCGGCCGTGGCGCGAGGCGAATTCGGCGAGCGCGCCTTCCGGACAGAGCACGCCGCACCAGACGCGGCCCATGAACATGATCGAGAGGATGACGAAGGGCCACCAGACGCCCCAGAACAGGTACTGGGCGAGCAGCACCAGGCGCTCGTGCCACTGCGCCGCGTAGGGGGCCTTCTCCTGCGGTGGCAGCGGCGTGCCGTCGGGAGCGCAGAGGTCGCCGTCGACGAAGGAGGACGCGCCGAAGTCGCCGGAGAACAGCCGCGTCTCCGCATGCGGGTGGGGCAGGAAGGCCGGCAGCACGACCAGAAAGGCGTAGAAGAGGACGATCGCCCACTGCACGCCGAGGATGGCGCGGCGGTGCGCGGCCATCCAGTCACCGAGGCGGGCGAGGCGCGGCTTGCGGCGCGGGTGGAAGACGAGGGCGGCGGTGTGTGCGGTCATTGCGCGCAGGCGTTCGGCAATGCCTGTGGGAGCGACGTACTCGCCGCGATAAATCCCCCGGCCCTTCGGGCCACCCCCTTTTCCAAAGGGGGTTTCGCGGCGGGTACGCCGCTCCCACAGGGTGTTTCAGGCCGGTTCATTGCCCGTCCGCCTTGGCGATGACCTTCAGCTCGCCGGTGATCGGGTTGAACTCGTCGACGAAGTCGTACTCGCCGGGCCTCAGCTTCGGCAGCACGACGAAGGAGCGGGCGCCGGCGGAAAGCACCTTCTCGATGCGCATCTCGTCGTTCTCGAACTCGAGCGGGCCGGGGCCTTCGTTGATGAGCATCAGCTTGATGCGGCGGCCGGCGGGCACTTCGATGCGCGCCGGAATGAACACGCCGTCGCGCACGACGATCTCGAAGGCGGGCAGCTCCTCGGCGGCGACGGCATTGCCGCCGGGGAGCATTCCCGACCACGCGAGGAACAGGAGTGCGGTCAGAGTGCGCATGATTTTGTCGTCCCCGCGACCCATGGATTCCCGCGTTCGCGGGAATGACGGAGCAAACGCATCTCGGCGAGTTCCATCAGAAGCCGAGCTTGGCGCGCAGGCCGGCGATCTTGATCGTCGCGCTGTCGTTGCCGCCCGGGCGCTGGATGAACTGGAAGTCCGGCGTCAGCTCGAGGCGGTTGTTTACGCGGAAGCGATAGTAGATTTCGCTGATGCGCTCGGTGCCGGAGGCGCGCGGGTCGAACGCGCCGTCGCCGTCGAGGTCGAGCGCGACCGAATCGCGGCGGTAGGCGGAGCTGGTGCGCAGGAGGCCGAAGGCTGCGCCGAGCGAATCGGCG
>Ga0209476_10003287_pt1 | contig 10712 bp, 9 predicted proteins | sample KloWWTrecipitate_FD_187179 | JGI IMG/M metagenome (GOLD analysis project Ga0209476, IMG submission 187179) | Active sludge microbial communities from Klosterneuburg, Austria, studying microevolution and ecology of nitrifiers - Klosterneuburg... | ecosystem: Engineered > WWTP > Aerobic digester >...
CAGGAAATCGCGCAGCTCGGCGCTATCGGCCTCTTCCAGGCGCAGGCGCAACAGCCAGTATTCGACGTAGGGTTCGAGCTCGTGGCCGCGCACCGCCTCGAGCTGTTTGGCGAGCTTGATCCGGTCGCCGCGCTGGACGGCATCCTTCGCCGCCAGCACGCGGTCGTCTCCGCTCGCGGCATGGGTTGCCGGCAGCGAACACGCCAGCAACAGGACGCACAACAAACGCTTCATATATAGTTCAACCACTGTTTCGAGAATAGCACAACGCGCATGACAGACTCCGCCGCCGCAACCGAACTCCGCGCCTTTCGCTACGTCTTGCGCAGCCGCCTCATCGCGGCGCGCGAAGCGCTGCCGACGGACATCCATGCGCAACTGTCACGCAAACTGGAACGGCATCTGGGCGAACTGCTTGACGCCCTGAATCCGGCCATGCTCGCCTTCTGCTGGCCGTTCCGAGGCGAATTCGACGCCCGCGCGCTGGTCTCCGGACGACTGCCCGACGGCCTGCGCGCCTGTCTTCCGGTGGTGATGGACAACGCTTCGCCGCTGGAATTCCGCGAATGGACGCCGCAAAGCGAAATGATCGAGGATCGCTACGGCATCCACATCCCGGCGCGGGGTGAAGCGTTGCGGCCCGATACGATCCTCATGCCGCTCAACGGCTTCGACGAAGCCGGCTACCGCCTCGGCTACGGCGGCGGCTATTTCGACCGCAGCCTGGCTGCTATCTCGCCTCGGCCGCGCGCCATCGGCGTCGGCTTCGAGCTGGCCCGCATCGACAGCATCCGGCCGCAGGCGCATGACCTGCCGATGGATTTCATCGTCACGGAAGCGGGAATCCATGAGCGCGCTCGAATGACTGGATTCCCGCTTTCGCGGGAATGACGCTATCCCAGAAACATCTTGTAGGCCGGGTTCTTCGTCTCGTCCCAGTTGGCGTAGCCCAACTCCTTCAGAAAGGCGCGGAAGGCCGTCTTGTCGCGCGGCGGCACCTGCATGCCCACCAGCACGCGGCCGTAGTCGGCGCCGTGGTTGCGGTAATGGAACAGCGAAATGTTCCAGCTCGCGCTCATGCTGTTGAGGAACTTCATCAGCGCGCCGGGCCGTTCGGGAAACTCGAAGCGGTAGATCAGCTCGTTGTCCACCGTCGCATGGCCGCCGACCATGTGGCGCACGTGCAGCTTGGCCATCTCGTCCTCGGTCAGGTCCAGCGTGTCGAGGCCGTGGCGGCGCAGGGAGTCGACCAGTTTGAGCGATTCCGCCCGGCTGCCCACCTGCACGCCGACGAAGACGTGCGCCATGCGCGGGTCGTCGTAGCGGTAATTGAACTCGGTGATGTTGCGCGCGCCGAGCAGGCTGCAAAATTTCCTGAAGCTGCCCGGCGTCTCGGGAATCGTCACCGCCAGCACCGCCTCGCGCTGCTCGCCCACCTCGGCGCGCTCGGCGACGAAGCGCAGGCGGTCGAAGTTGGTGTTGGCGCCGGAAGCCACCGCTACCAGCGTCCTGCCGTGAAGCTTGTGCTGCGCCACCCAGGCCTTGGCGCCGGCAATGGCCAGCGCCCCGGCCGGCTCGAGAATCGAGCGGGTGTCCTCGAAGACATCCTTGATGGCGGCGCAGATGGCGTCGGTGTCGACCAGAATCACTTCGTCGACCACCTCCCTGCACAGGCGGAAGGTCTCCTCGCCGACCTGCTTCACCGCCACGCCGTCGGCGAAGAGGCCGACCTGATTCAACTTCACGCGATGACCGGCGGCAAGCGAGCGCGCCATGGCGTCGGCCTCGACCGGCTCAACACCAATCACCCGGATTTCCGGGCGCAGGCGCTTGACGTAGGCGCCGATGCCGGCAATCAGCCCGCCGCCGCCGACGGGCACGAAGAGGGCGTGGATCGGCCGGGTGTGCTGGCGCAGGATTTCCATGCCGATGGTGCCCTGGCCGGCGATGACTTCCGGATCGTCGTAGGGGTGCACGAAGGTCAGCCGGCGCTTCTTCTCCAGTTCCAGCGCGTGGCGGTAGGCCTCATCGTAGGAATCCCCCGCCAGCACCACCTCGGCGCCGCGCGCCGCCACGGCGTTGATCTTGATCTGCGGCGTCGTCACCGGCATGACGATCACGGCCTTGCAGCCGAGCCGCTGCGCCGCCAGCGCCACGCCCTGGGCATGGTTGCCGGCGGACGCCGTGATGACGCCGCGCTTGAGCGCCGCCGGCGACAGGTGCGCCATTTTGTTGTAGGCGCCGCGCAGCTTGAAGGAGAACACTGCCTGCATGTCCTCGCGCTTCAGCAGCAGCGTGTTGTTCAGGCGCGCAGAGAGGTTCGGCGCCGGATCGAGCGGCGATTCGATCGCCACATCGTAGACCTGGGCGTTGAGGATTTTCGTGAGGTAGTCGGTAGTCATGGGGTCAAGCCTGAGGCGTGTTCATTGTGCCGCCAGCAGCCGGGCGGCCGCCAGGGGATCCATCGCTTCGATGCCGTCGCGCATGGGGTAAGGGGCCGATACCGGAGCGACCAGCAGCTTCCTCGTGGCGCCCACATCCGTTGCGGCCAGGTGGAATCCCCTGGAAACCGTGGGCGCCGATGAGCGCTTGACTTCCACCACCCAGGTTTCACCGCCGCGGAAACTCAGCACCAGATCGGCTTCGGCGCCGTGCGAAGTGCGGTAGAAGCTGGCTTCGGCTTGCGGCGCGGCGGCGATCAGTTGCTCGATGACGAAACCCTCCCAGCTCGCGCCCGCCACAGGGTGGGCCAGCACCGCTTCCAGGTTTGCCAGCCCGAGCAGGGCATGCACGACGCCGCTGTCGCGCACATAGACTTTCGGCGCACGCACCAGCCGCTTGCCGACGCTGCCGTGCCAGGCCGGCAGGCGGCGCACCAGCATCAGGTCGCAGAGCAGATCGATGTAGCGGGCGATGGTCTGGCCGCTGACGGCGAGCGAGGCCGCCAGTTGCGACTGGTTGAGCAGTCCGCCCTGGCCGTGGGCCAGCATGGTACACAGGCGGCGCAGCGTGGTGGCGGGGATGCGCGGGCCGAGGGCCGGAATGTCCCGCTCCAGATAGGTGGCGATGAAGGCATCGCGCCAGCGCAAGCTGGCCGCGTCGTCCATGGCCAGCCAGGAAAGCGGAAACCCGCCTCGCGCCCAAAGAGCGTTGAGCTCGGCGGCGGCGCCTGCCGGCAGCACTTCCCGCGCCTGGAAGGGCGTCAGTTCGACCTGGGCGATCCTGCCGGCCAGGCTTTCGCTCGCCTGCTGCAACAGCACGCCGGAGGCCGAGCCGAGCAGCAGAAACTGCCCGGCGGACTCGCCCGCCCGGCGGCGCAGGTCAATCACGCCGCGCAGCACGGCAAACAACCCGGGCATGCGCTGCACCTCATCCAGAATCACCAACCGGTTGCGATGCGCGAGCAGAAAGGCTTCCGCATCGTCCAACTGGCGCTGGGCGGAAGGCAACTCCAGATCGAGATAAAGGGCGCCGCCGCGCCGTTCCGCTTCCGCCAGAGCCAGGGTCGTCTTGCCCGCCTGGCGCGGCCCGATGAGGACCACCGCCGGGAATTGGGCCAGCAGGTCGGCAAGTTGTTGCTGGGCTAGGCGCGGGTTCATCCGTGCAATTTAACATTTAAATAGATGAAATACACGGTTAAATCGTATTTATGGCATTTCAGCCAAAGCAAAGGCGTCATTCCAGTCCACGAAGCGAAGGGCACCCGCGCGGCTGGAGGGCGATGCCGCAGCAACTGCAGCGGAGGTGCAGGGGGTGTTGCCGTTGTGAGGGCGCTGTCCGCCCCGCTTGCTGCGGGTCGGTGGGATTTGCCTTTTAGCTGTCCGGGTTGCGGATGTTCAGCCCGCCGCCGCCTGAATCAACTCCATATCCTTTTTCAGCAACTGATTGACCAGTTGATTGACCGTGGTGCCGCGCTCCTTGGCGCGGGTTGCGAGGAAGTCCAGCACCTCCGGCTCCAGGCGCACGGGCGGAATCAGGCGCAGATTGGGCCGATGGAACTTACCGCGTTCGGCATTGCTGAAATCGTACTCGTCTTTCATGGAATCGCCTCCGTTTGGCTCTCTGGGGGGATCACCCCTGTTCGTACTGTTCGCGCTCGCGCCGGGTCGCCACCCGCGCCGAAATCAAACGTACCAGCGCCGTGCCGGGGCCGGTTGCCGTGAAAGTGTGGACAACCAGCAGTAGCTGTCCGTTCCCCGCGCGTCCCACGCTGACCCAGCGCTCCTCGTCGTCGCTGTGCTCATCGTCTAAGCGCGTCATCGCCAGCGGATCGAGGAGCACGCTCATGGCAACCATGAAATCGACGCCATGCTTGCCGAGATTGGCCTCCGCCTTGGCGTCGTCCCACTCGAATTCGTAGTTGGTGTCTTCGATCATTTTCGGCGAGGTGGTCAGTATGGCCGAACAGCGCCTGCCCGGTCAAACGCCGCCGTATCGCGGCGACTGACTGTGCCCCGCTGGCACGGTGAGCGAGCGGCGCGTGAGGACAAAGTGGCCGTGGTCGAATTGAATCCGAACAGCCGCGAGAATCTGAAAGGCCCTCACTCTCGATAATAGTCATCCTGCGCAACACCGAAGCGGCTGGAGGGCGATGCCGCAGCAACTGCAGCGGAGGTGCAGGGGGTGTTACTGCTGTGAGGGCGCTGTCCGGCTTGCTTGCTGCAAAAGTCAGTCCCCGCGACGCCCCGAAGGAAGTCCCCTTGGGGGATACGGCACGTCAATACCGCAAGAGGTTGATTCCGCTGCGTGTTGCGTTGCGGTAAGCTAAAATTCCCTTCTTTGCCGCCGCACCGTCCGCATGACCCGCCTGCGCGAAATCCCCTACAACTACACCTCGTTTTCCGACCGCGAGATCGTCATCCGCCTGCTCGGCGACGAGGCGTGGCGGGTGCTTGACAAGCTGCGCGCGGAGCGCGTCACCGGCCGCTCGGCGCGCATGCTCTATGAGGTGCTCGGCGACATCTGGGTGGTGCAGCGCAATCCGTATCTCGAAGACGATCTGCTCGGCAATCCCGGCCGCCGCGAAGCGCTGATCGGCGCCCTGCGCCACCGCCTCGCCGAGATCGAGAAGCGCCGCCAGGGCAACGAGGCCGTCGCGCAATTGCTGGCGGCGGCGCATGTGGCTGTGGAACGCTTCGCCGCTGCCTTCGCCGCCACCGCCGAACTGCGCGCCAAGGTACTGCGCACCTTCGCCAGGCACACGCGGCGCGACAACATCTGCTTCGACGGCCTCGCGCGCGTCTCGCACGTCACCGACGCTACCGACTGGCGCGTCGAGTACCCCTTCGTCGTCCTCTGCCCGGACGCGGAGGACGAGCTCCCCGGCCTAGTGAAGGACTGCATCGCGCTCGGACTGACCATCATCCCGCGCGGCGGCGGCACCGGCTACACCGGCGGCGCGGTGCCGCTCGATGCCCGCTCGGCGGTGATCAACACCGAAAAACTCGACCGCCTCGCCGTGCCCCAGACACTGACTTTGCCGGGTGTCGGCCGGCCGTACGCGACCATTCATTGCGGCGCCGGGGTAGTAACGCGGCGCGCGATGGAAGCGGCCGAGGAGGCCGGCCTGGTCTTCGCCGTCGACCCGACCTCGGCCGATGCCTCCTGCATCGGCGGCAACATCGCCATGAACGCCGGCGGCAAGAAGGCCGTGCTGTGGGGCACGGCGCTCGACAATCTGGCCTCCTGGAAGATGGTGGATGTCGACGGCAACTGGCTGGAAGTGGAACGCCTCGCGCACAACCTGGGCAAGATCCACGACCAGGCGCTGGCGCAGTTCCGCGTGCGCCGCACCGATGCGGACACGGGGAAAACCCTCTCCGAAGAAATTCTCGAAGTCCCGGGCAGCCGCTTTCGCAAGACGGGGCTGGGCAAGGACGTCACCGACAAGTTTCTCGCCGGCCTGCCCGGCGTGCAGAAGGAGGGCACGGACGGCATCGTCACTTCGGCGCGCTTCATCCTGCACAAAATGCCGCCGGTCACGCGCACCGTCTGCCTGGAGTTCTTCGGCCAGGTGCGCGAGGCGGTGCCGGCCATCGTCGAGATCAAGGACTTCCTCGAAGCGCGTCCGGGCGGCGCCATTCTGGCCGGACTGGAGCATCTCGACGAACGTTACGTCCGCGCCGTCGGCTACACGACGAAAGCAAAGCGTCACGGCCGTCCGAAGATGGTGCTGCTCGGCGACATCGTCGGCGAAGACGAGGCGGCCGTCATGCAGGCGGCTTCGCAGGCGGTGAGGATCGCCAACGCCCGCGGCGGCGAAGGCTTCATCGCCACCACGGCGGAAGCGCGCAAGACCTTCTGGCTCGACCGCGCCCGCACCGCGGCGATCGCCCGTCATACCAACGCCTTCAAGATCAACGAGGACGTGGTCATCCCGCTGCCGCGCATGGGCGACTACTGCGACGGCATCGAACGCATCAACATCGAGCTGTCGATCAAAAACAAGCTGCGCCTGTGCGAGGCGCTCGCCGAATTCCTGCAAGGCGAGTTGCCGCTGCATGCCGGCGACGCCAACCTCGACGCCGATGAACTCATCGGCGACCGCCGCGAGCAGGCACGGGAGCTGATCGGGGCGGTGCGGCAACGCTGGCAGTGGTTGCTCGACAACCTGGATGCGCCCGCCGCCAATATTCCCCCCTTTGAAAAGGGGGGGGCAGGGGGGATTTCTCAGCCGCTGCAAATCCCCCCGTCGGCTTCGCCGCCGGCCCCCTTTACAAAGGGGGCTAACGAAACCGTCTTCCACACCCTGCAGGACCATTCGATCCGCGTCTCCTGGAAGAACGAGATCAAAGCGCAGCTCGAGGACATCTTCGACGGCGTGCTGTTCGGCCCGGTGCTGGCGCGCATCGAGGCCATCCACCGCGAGATCCTGCGCGGGCGCGTCTTCGTTGCCCTGCACATGCACGCCGGCGACGGCAACGTGCACACCAACATCCCGGTCAACTCCGACCACTACGAAATGCTGCAGGAAGCCAACGCCGCGGTCGACCGCATCATGGCGCTGGCGAAGCGCCTCGGTGGCGTCATTTCCGGTGAGCACGGCATCGGCATCACCAAGCTCGACTATCTGACCCCGGAAGAGATCGCGCCCTTCGTCGACTACAAGCGCCGCATCGATCCGCAAGGCCGCTTCAACCGCGGCAAGCTGCTGCCCGGCGCCAACCTGGGCAACGCCTACACGCCCAGCTTCAGCCTGCTCGGCGTCGAGTCGCTCATCCTCGAACAGTCGGAGATCGGCAACATCGCCGCCAGCGTGAAGGACTGCCTGCGCTGCGGCAAGTGCAAACCGGTCTGCTCGACCCATGTGCCGCGCGCCAACCTGCTCTACTCGCCGCGCAACAAGATCCTCGGCACCGGCCTGCTGGTCGAAGCCTTCCTGTATGAAGAGCAGACGCGGCGCGGCGTCTCGCTGGCGCACTTCGACGAATTCAACGACATTGCCGACCACTGCACCGTCTGCCACCGCTGCCTGAAGCCCTGTCCGGTGGACATCGACTACGGCGACGTCTCGGTGGCCATGCGCAACTTCCTGCGCGAGCAGGGCCGGAAGAAATTCGTGCCGGCCAAGGCGGCGGCGATGGCCTTCCTCACGATCAAGGACCCGGCGACGATCAAGCTGATGCGCAAGGGCATGATCGAGTGGGGCTACAAGGCGCAGCGCCTCGGCTATCGTCTGGCGAAATGGGCCGGTCTGGCTGCTCGCAGCACGCGGCAGCCGGCCGCCACGCTGGGCAGTCCCTCGCTGAAAACCCAGGTCATCCACTTCATCAATCGGCCGATGCCGGGCGGCCTGCCGAAGCGCACCTCGCGCGCACTGCTCGACATCGAGGACGCCGCCGTCGTCCCGGTGATCCGCGACCCGCAAAAAGTGACTGAGGATTCCGACGCCGTCTTCTACTTCCCCGGCTGCGGCTCGGAGCGGCTGTTCTCGCAGGTAGGGCTGGCCACCCAGGCGATGCTCTTCGAACTCGGCGCACAGACCGTGCTGCCGCCCGGTTATCTCTGCTGCGGCTATCCGCAAACGGCCGCGGGCGAAGCCGACGAGGGGCAGAAGATCACCATCGACAACCGCGTGTTGTTCCACCGCGTCGCCAACACGCTCAACTACCTCGACATCAAGACGGTGATCGTCTCCTGCGGCACCTGCATGGACCAGTTGCAGAAGTACGAGTTCGAGAAGATTTTCCCCGGCTGCCGCCTGCTCGACATCCACGAATACCTGATGGAGAAGGGCGTGAAGCTGGAAGGCGAGGGTACCCAACTGCGAGGCGTGCGCTACCTCTACCACCAACCTTGCCACGACCCGATGCGCGTGCACAGCGGCACCAAGGTGGCGGCGCAACTGCTCGGCAGCCGCGTCGATCTGAACGACCGCTGCTGCGGCGAAGCCGGCACGCTGGCGGTGGCGCGGCCCGATGTGTCGACGCAAGTGCGCTTTCGCAAGCAGGAGGAGATCGAACGCGGCATCAGTCGCTTCCCCGGCGACGGCCCGGTCAAGCTCCTCACCTCCTGCCCGTCCTGCCTGCAGGGCCTGCACCGCTACGCCGACGACACCGATACAGATGCCGACTACATCGTCGTCGAGCTGGCGAAGCACCTGCTCGGGCCGGACTGGCTGGAAAACTACGTCGCCCGAGCCAACGCCGGCGGCATCGAGAGGGTGCTGCTGTGACTTGCCATAAGGCAATCATTGTGGGACGCTACAAGATCGTATGGGCCTGCTAGAAAACCTGCTGCTGCCGAAAAGACAAGACATTCTGAATGTCGCTCGCGCGCATGGCGCCCGAAATGTTCGAGTGTTCGGCTCGGTAGCGCGCGGCACTGAATCATCCGCCAGCGATATCGATTTTCTAGTCGAAATGGAAGCCGAACGTGGCCTGCTTGAGCGCGTTGCCCTCAAGCAGGATCTCGAGGACTTGCTTGGCAGACCCATCGATCTGGTCACCGATCGCACTTTGTCGCACTATCTGCGTGAAACTATCCTGTCCGAAGCAAAGCCATTATGAAGGATGAGCGTGTTCCTCTGCGCCACATGCTCGACTGCATAGACAACGTCGACGATTATTGCCGCGACGGACGCGACGCCTTTCTTGCCGACCGGAAAACCGTGGATGCCGTCGTCAGGAATTTTGAAGTGCTCGGCGAAGCCGCAAAGCGCATACCCGAGGAAGTACGCAATCGCGCGCCCGACATTCCATGGCGGCGTATCGCCGGATTCAGAGACGTACTGATTCACCAGTATGAAGTCGTCGATCCGGCTGAAATATGGGTAGTCGTCGAACGCGATCTGCCCGACTTGCGCAAGGCATTGCTCGACTTGCTGGAAAATGTAAAAGGCCAGTAGCGGCGATGATCGAGTTTTCTGTTGCCCAAATCGCCGGCTTCCTGCTCGCCGCCGCGCTCATCACCCTGGCGCCCGGCCCGGACAACCTGTCAGTGCTCAGCCTCGGCCTGTCGCGCGGTCGCCATGCCGGCATCGGCTTCGGGCTGGGCTGCGCGCTCGGCTGCTTCACGCATACAGTGTGGGCGACGCTGGGCGTCACCGCGCTGATCGCCGCCTCGGAGACGGCGTTTCTCGCGCTCAAGATGGCCGGCGCGGCCTATCTGGTCTGGCTCGGCATACAGGCGCTGCGCAGCGCGGGGGCGAATTTCTCCGCCGAGGCCAGCGGCGGAATCGATCCGGCGCCGTGGCGCGCCTATCTGCTGCGCGGCTTCATCGCCAATGCCATCAATCCCAAGGTGGCGCTGTTCTTCCTCGCCTTTCTGCCGCAGTTTGTCGACCCGGCCTACGGCAACGTCGCCGTGCAGACCGCGCTGCTCGGCACTCTCTTCGCCGCGCAAACCGTGCTGATTTTCGGCGCCCTCGGCTGGTATGCCGGATCAATCGGCGGCTGGCTGCGCGGGCGCCCCGCCGTCGGCCGCTGGCTCGACCGTGCCACCGGCGTGCTGTTCATCGGCCTCGGCATCCGCCTCGCATTGGCCGAACGGGGCTGACAGGGGCGCGCCATGTGCCAGCTGCTCGGCATGAACTGCAACACGCCGACCGACATCTGCTTCTCGTTCGAAGGATTTCACACACGCGGCGGGCTCACCGACGTGCACCGCGACGGCTGGGGCATCGCCTTCTTCGAGGGCGCCGGCTGCCGCCTCTTCCTCGATTCGAAGGCGACCATCGAGTCCCCGGTGGCCGAGCTGGTGCGCCAGTATCCGATCCGCTCGAAAAATGTCATCGCCCACATCCGCAAGGCGACGCAGGGCGAAGTCGCGCTGGAGAACACCCATCCCTTCATGCGCGAGCTGTGGGGGCGCTACTGGATCTTCGCCCACAACGGCAACCTGAAGGATTTCGATCCGCCGCTCGACGGCAGTTTCCTGCCGGTCGGGCACACCGACAGCGAGCGCGCGTTTTGCTGGCTGCTGCAGAACCTGCGCGCCCGCTTCGCCGCGCCGCCGCCGCGCGAGGCGCTGTTCGCCGTATTGCGGAGACTGACTTTTGAAATCGCCGCCCACGGCGAGTTCAACACCCTGCTCTCCAACGGCGACTGTCTGTTCGCACACTGCGCGACGAAGCTCCATTACATCGTGCGCCAGGCGCCCTTCGCCGTCGCCCACCTGAAGGACCAGGATATCGCTGTCGACTTCAGCGAGGTGACCACGCCGAACGACCGCGTCGCGCTCATCGCCACCGCGCCGCTCACCGACAATGAGGC
>Ga0209476_10003289_pt1 | contig 10711 bp, 7 predicted proteins | sample KloWWTrecipitate_FD_187179 | JGI IMG/M metagenome (GOLD analysis project Ga0209476, IMG submission 187179) | Active sludge microbial communities from Klosterneuburg, Austria, studying microevolution and ecology of nitrifiers - Klosterneuburg... | ecosystem: Engineered > WWTP > Aerobic digester >...
TTCTGATTACAGTGAAGGCAATTTGAGGGTAATTTACTTTGGATACATTTCTCTGCCAAGACCTTTTTTTGAATCTGCTGATAATACTTTTATAAATTTCTTTTTTTATAATAAACTAAAAAAACTTATCACTGAACAAAATCCTGATCTCATCTACTGTAACTGGATTCGCCCCTGGGCTCCGGTAACTGCAGGCATTACCAAAGAACTTAATATTCCATTTGTGATAGATCATCATGAAGATATCCCAACATTAAAAAAACTTTTTCCAGATAAAGCATCTCAGTTTCTTCAGGTTTTTAAAAGTGCCGATAAAATAATTGTTCACAGTGGTCTTAATAAGAAGCAGTTGGTTAATGAAAAATTAACTGAGCGTGAAATTAAAGTAATTCATCTCGGACAGAATTTTGACGTGTCTATTACCGAAAAATATTTTGACAATAGTAATCTAAGACTCATCTGCGTCAGCCATCTTACTGAAAAAAGAAAGAATATTGATGTACTGATCAAAGCAGTTTCGTTACTTGATAAGAAAATAGATTTTGAACTTACTGTCATTGGTGACGGGGTTTTTAAAAATGAGTATATGGATTTAGCAACCTCCGTCGGTCAGAAGGAAAAAGTATTTTTCAAAGGTGCCTTGTCTCATGAAGACATAGGTGCAGAGCTTGATGTATCTGATATATTTATACTGCCGAGTTTTCCTGAAGCATTCGGTATTGTAATGACTGAAGCTCTTGCAAAAGGTGTTCCCGTTATTTCATGTCATGGAAATGGCGGTGCGGAGGAATTAAAAGCATTGGGATATCCTGTTATTCTTGTCCCTCCAGAAAATGAATATGAACTGGCAAAAGCAATTGAAGATCTTTCTAATAACAGATCTGAAATGAAAGAAATGTCAGAAAAAGGTAAAATTATTGTCTCAGATAATTTCACATGGGATATGAACGGTATTAGCACATATAAATTTTTAGATAATACATTAAGGAATTTCATAAATAAAATGATCAGCAGAAAATAATTTTGTGCGGCATAAACGGCATATTGTATTTTAATAATTATCAGTCTCAGGAAGATAAAACTTTTTATATCTCTCGGATCGGTCTGATGAATAAAGCTATTGCCCATCGCGGACCTGACGGTGACGGAGTATTTGTAAATTATCCTGTCTCTCTTGGACATTTAAGACTCAGCATTATTGATCTTTCGGAAAATGCTGCACAGCCTATGTTTAACGAGGACAAGTCTGTAGTACTTATATATAACGGCGAGATCTATAATTACAAAGAGCTGATTTCTGATCTGAAAAGTAAGGGACATATATTCAGATCGGAGTGTGATGCCGAAGTTGTAATTCATTCCTATGAAGAATACGGATATGACTGCGTCAAAAAATTTAACGGAATGTGGGCATTTTCAATTTATGATATTAAGAAGAATATTTTTTTTGCATCAAGAGACAGGTTTGGTGTAAAGCCGTTTTATTTTTATAAAGATGAGAATGAATTTATTTTTTCAAGTGAGATAAAAGCAATTCTAAAAGTGAAGGAAATCCATGAAGCAAACCTTGCAAAGGTTTATGAATATCTCGCTTACGGATACAGAACTACTGACGGTAATACTTTTTTTAAGGATGTGAATGAACTTAAACCTGCGACGAACCTGATAGTAAATTTGGAGAATTCCGAATTGAAATTTGTGAAGTACTGGGATTTTCCTGGATATATTAATCCCGACAACTCGGATGCCAGAGAAAATCTCAAAGAACTTTTATATGACAGCGTTAAGATCCGATTCAGAAGTGATGTTCCTGTATCGATACTGCTCAGCGGCGGCATTGATTCAGGTGTGATCACGAAGATCACTGATGAGCTTATTGATTCAGGTAACCTTCCAAACGGAAATGTTTCGGCTTTCTCTGCTGTATTTCCCGGTTATGAATTTGATGAAACAAAAGAGATAGATGAAATTATTTCACGATGCCGGCATATTGACAGCTATAAACTTTCTCCCTCAGGAGAAGATCTTACTTCATCGATTAATGATTTTATTTATGGAATGGGCGAACCTGTTTTCAGTACGACAAGCTTTGCGCATTACAAACTTATGAAGGAGATACATAATAAAAATGTGAAGGTAGTTTTGAACGGGCAGGGATCGGATGAAGCGTGGTGCGGATACGGAAGATACATTGCCGGATATTTTTTGCTTGACAGACTCCTTAGTGAGCCCGGGAAATTTTTACCGCAACTAAATTCTATAAACAGAAAATTAGAAATGAGTTATGTTCAGCTCATCAGCCAGACACTAAAAGCATTTGTAGGCAGAAGGCAGGCGTCACTTGTCAGATCGAAGAATATTGAAAAAACCCGTGAGATAATTTCTGATGAACTTTATAATGACAATTATCTGAATTTTCCCGACACAAGATTCAACAGCCCTAACGGAGATAATCTCAGTGCATATATGAAAAATAATATAGCATTTCAGGGATTTGGGCAGATACTACATTATGAGGATCACTCTTCCATGCAGAGCTCGATCGAGATAAGATCGCCTTTCATAGATTACAGAATTATGGAGCTGGCATTTTCAATTCCTGAAAAAATGAAATTTCATGACGGAGTTACGAAGAAGATTCTCCGCGAACTTTTCAAAGATAAGCTGCCGTCATCAGTGATAGATAATCACCGCAAGATTGGATTCATGACTCCTTTTGATAAGTGGCTTGGCGAGGAGACTTCAGTAAGGTTCGTAAATGAAATTTTAAATTCCTCTTCATTCAATAATAAAAATATATGGAATGCTGAGAAGATCCGAAAGATTTTTAATTCAAAAGAAAAATATCCGTCATTCCCCTACTGGAGAATTCTCAATCTTGAGCTTTGGTCGCAGGTTTACCGGATAAAAAATCTGTGATGCAAATTACTGCACTTAATAAAGTTTTATTTGTACACCCTTTGAATAATAGATAAATAATGATAATAAATTTTTAATTTAAAAATATATATTAGTTTACATAAATTTATTTTTAGATTTTATTTTAATACTTGATTGTAAAAGTGATAAAAATTATTTTGTTAGAAATTGAATGGAAAAAAGTTATTAGATCATAGTTAATTGTTTACTATTATATTAACCCCCAAATTTAGTAAGGATCAAATTTTATCCCATTCCAGTTTCAATCTATTTAAAAATTCTAAATTTTATTTATCATACAATAATTACCCTTAGTAAAAATCAACAATTTACTTACTTTTTATTTCGTGAATGAAAATTTTTTTTTCAAAAATATATTAATCATATTTACTAACTAAAAAAAAAACGAAAATGGCAAACACAAAACAACCGAATATTCTGTTCATTATGGCAGATGATATCGGTATGTGGAACATCGGCGCGTACCACAGAGGTGTAATGGCAGGCCGCACACCTCATCTTGATAAGTTAGCATCTGGTGGTGCAATCTTGACAGATTATTACGCAGAAGCAAGCTGTACTGCGGGAAGAGCTTCTTTTATTACCGGTGAACTTCCTATCCGTACAGGACTTACTACCGTTGGTCAGGCAGGAGCTACCGTAGGTATGCCTGCTGAAGCACCTACTATTGCAACCGCTTTAAAAGAATTGGGTTATGCTACCGGACAATTCGGTAAAAATCATCTTGGAGACAGAAATGAATATCTCCCGACACTTCACGGCTTTGATGAATTCTTTGGTTATCTTTATCATCTTGATGCAATGGAAGATCCCTTCCATCCGAATTATCCGGAGGAATTAAAAAACACAGTAGGTCCAAGAAATGTTTTACATACATGGGCTACTGATACTGATGATGCAACAGTAGATCCAAGATGGGGAAAAGTAGGAATGCAGAAAATTGAGGATAAAGGTCCTCTTCCTCCACATCCTACAGATGGAATCGAACTAAATATGGAGACCGTAGATGATGTAATTCTTGAACATGCAGAAAACTTTATTGACAAAGCTGTAAAAGATGATAAACCTTTCTTTTGCTGGCTTAACCCTACACGCATGCACGTGGTAACACATTTATCTCCAAAGTATGAAGCCCTTCGAACTTCTGAAAATTCCTGGTCTTTGCAGGAAGCCGGTATGTCTCAGCTTGATGATATAGTTGGACATGTGACTAAGAAACTTGATGATATGGGTCTCACAGAAAACACTATTATCGTCTTTTCTACAGATAATGGTACTGAAAGCTTTAGCTGGCCTGATGGTGGAACATCACCATTTAAAGGTGCTAAAGGAATGGGAACAGAAGGCGGATTCAGATCTCCATGTATTGTTCATTGGCCGGGAACAGTTAAGCCAAACTCAGTGATCAATGGAGTAATGTCAGGAATGGACTGGTTTCCAACTTTTGTCAGTGCAGCAGGAAATTCAAATATCGCTGCTGATTTAATAGCTGGTAAATCTCTTAATGGAAAAGATTACAAAGTCCATCTTGACGGATATGATCAGACAGCTCTTTTATCCGGAGGGGAATCTGCTAGAAAAGAATTCTTCTATTTTACAGAGAGCACTCTGGCTGCAGTCAGGATTGGTGACTGGAAATATACATTTATCGACCAGCCTCAGGGATGGTTTGGACCTAAAGTAAAATTAGACTGGCCGGGATTAGTTAATTTGAGATTAGATCCGTTTGAAAAGATGGGAATGGATGGTTCTATGTATTTCGGTGAATGGTTCACTTATGAATTCTGGCGTTTCGTCTTTGTTCAGCAGCAGGTAGCAAAATTAGCTGAAACTGCACTTGAATTTCCACCGATGCAGGCAGCAGCAAGTTTCAATCTTGATGCGGTTAAACAACATATTCAGCAAGCTATGGCAAAACGAGGAAGTACCGGTAATTAGTAAATAGTTAATAGTTAATAGTTTAAATTTGTTATGTTAAATTTAAAATATAAAATATAAAATATCAGTGTGGCACTTTTTAAAATGGTTTTTTTTAAAGTGTCACACTTTTTTTAATAGAAGTAAAAATTCAAAGTATATAAAATTGTAAAAAATAAATTCATTATGGAAGATTTGATCAATAGTTTTTTGAACAATGTCGGTATCCGTCATGACGGACCAATGTCATTCAGGCTTTTCCTTCAGCCGGCTATGTCTCTGATATATGCGATTATAGCGGGAGTAAAAGATGCAAAAGCAGGTAACCCTCATTTCCTGGAAGGATTTATACTGGGGAAAGTTGACAGAAAAACAGCTTTAAAAGAAATATGGAAAAATGTCGGTAAAGTATTTATACTTGCTGCAGTTATGGAAATAATATTCGAGATAATTGAATTTAAGACTGTACATCCTTTTGAAGTTTTAAAGATTGCTTTCTTTCTTGCAATTTTACCTTATCTAATATTCAGAGGCATTGTGGATAGAATAGTATCACTTTTTATTAAAAAGGGAAGTTGATTGATTCTCAGATTTTTATATTTGAATTTTTAATAAATTGGATTTAACAAATTTGTATTTAAAATTTAACCGGCATTATTTAAAACTATCCGGAATTCAAAAACCAAAAAAATAAATAATCATGGCTACAAAACAACCAAACATCCTGATCTTATGGGGTGATGACATTGGATACTGGAACGTCAGTCATTACAGCAAAGGTATGATGGGATATCAGACTCCAAACATTGACAGAATTGGACAAGAAGGTGCAACCTTTACGGACTGGTACGGACAGCAAAGCTGTACTGCCGGAAGATGTGCTTTTATCACAGGTCAGAATCCTGTAAGACCGGGATTGACAAAGGTAGGAATGCCCGGAGCGACAGTTGGACTTTCTGCTGAAGATCCAACAATAGCGGAATTACTGAAACCCCTGGGATATGCTACAGGACAGTTCGGAAAAAATCATCTTGGAGACAGGAATGAATTCCTCCCTACAGTTCACGGATTCGATGAGTTCTTTGGAAATCTGTATCACCTTAATGCTGAAGAAGAACCGGAACTTCCGGATTATCCAAAAGATCCTGCATTCAAAGAGAAGTACGGACCAAGAGGTGTCATGCACTGTTTCGCAACTGATACAGATGATGCTACTATAGATCCGCGCTTTGGAAAGATCGGCAAACAGACTGTAAAAGATACAGGTCCTTTGACTATGAAAAGAATGGAAACCATAGATGAAGAGATCACTGAAAAAGCTCTTGACTGGATGGAAAAACAGGCAAAAGCAGATAAGCCATTTTTCTTATGGTATAATGCAACTGCTATGCATTTCAGAACTCACCTGGCTGATAAAAACAGAGGTAAGACAGGTCAGGATGATTACAGTGACAGAATGTTCACTCATGATGAACAGATCGGAATGGTCCTGGACAAGCTGGATGAACTGGGTATTGCAGATAACACTATCGTAATGTATTCTACAGACAATGGCCCGGAAAATGATACATGGCCTGATGGCGCAAATACACCTTTCCGAAGTCAGAAAGATACAAACTGGGAAGGTGCATGGCGTGTACCGTGCGTAATGAGATGGCCGGGTAAGATCAAGCCGGGAACAGTGCACACACAGATCGGCAGTCATCAGGATATGCTGCCTACTTTACTTGCAGCAGCCGGAGATCCTGATGTAAGTCAGAAACTTCTTTCCGGATATAAGATCGGAGACATGACTTATAAAGTTCATATCGACGGTTTCAATATGATCCCTTATCTTACAGGTGAAGAAAAAGAAAGTCCGAGAAAAAACTTTTTCTATATGAGTGATGACGGAGAAGTCATGGCGATCAGGTTTGGCGACTGGAAATGTCATCTGGCAATTCAGCGCGAAAATCAGATGAGAGTCTGGAGCGAACCGCTGGTAAAGCTGCGTGTACCTTATATGTTCAATCTGCGCCGAGACCCGTTTGAAAGAGCCGAATACAATTCAAATACCTGGCTTGACTGGACAATGAGTCACGCATTCATTATGTATCAGATGCAGGATATTGTTGCGGAACAAATAGGAAGCTTTGCAGCCTATCCTCCACGTCAGAAACCTGCTTCATTTAATCTGGATGCAGTGATGGAACAAGTGTCTGGTAAAAAGTAATAATTGTAAATTTCACAAATAAAGAAAAAATTCTCCGGCAGAAAATATTTCTGCCGGAGATTTTATTTTATATTAAATAATTTAATACTCCTTTTTATATTGTCTGAATGAAACAAACTAAAATGAACAATTCAGATCCTCTTAACATTTCAAAAGTTGTCCGAAACTTTTACGAAAAGTATCCTTACCCGGGACCTGTTGAAAGTCTTGATAAATACCTGGATCAAACAGAAGATAAAAAGAAGAGCCGGGCTGATTTTCATCTTTACTGGCCGCACAAAACTTTTAAAGAAGACATCTCAATTCTAATTGCAGGCTGCGGAACATCTCAGGCGGCAAAGCATGCGGTTAAGTTTCCAATGGCGAAAGTTACAGGAATTGATTTCAGTGAGAACAGTATAAACTCTACATTGAAACTGAAGAAGAAATATAGTTTAAATAATCTGCATGTCCACAGGTTAGAGATTGAAAATATAAAAGAACTCGGTCTCACATTTGACAAAATAATCTGTACAGGCGTACTTCATCATCTCGCCGATCCGGATGCCGGACTCAGTGCTTTGCGAAGTGTGCTCAAACCCGGCGGCGCAATGCAGTTAATGGTTTATGCAGCTTATGGAAGAGCCGGGATTTACATGATGAAAGAGTTTTGCAGAATTGCAGGCATCCGTGCAGATGATAAAGGGATTCGTGATCTGAGTGATATACTAAGATCTTTGCCTCCCGGTCATCCTCTGGAAAATCTTATCCGCGATGCGCCTGATTTTCTTCATGACGGTTCGATAGCAGATTCACTTCTCAATCCATGCGACCGGGCTTATAATGTTCCTCAGCTTTTTGAACTTGTCAATACTGCTGGAATGAAATTCATCAGATGGATACGGCAGGCGCCGTATAGTTATCACTGCGGGGTATTGTCCCGGATTCACGGGAGATATGATCTCAGCATGCTCACACCTGAAGAACAGTTCACAGCTGCTGAACTTTTCAGAGGTAACATGGTCCGGCACAGCATCATTGCTTACCATTCAGATGATCTCGCCGGAACTGAGCAGATCAATTTTGATAATGAAAATAAACAGTGGTTAAACTTTGTACCTATCCGCGTACCCGAAACAATATGCATCACGGAAAGATTGCCTGCTGATGCAGCAGCAGTACTCATTAACAGAACCCATGCTTACAGGGACCTGATACTTCCGATTAGTGCTGCTGAAAAGAAATTATTTGACGAAATAGACGGCATCAAAAGTATTGGCGGGATCATAAATGGAAATGAGAATACTGGAAACAACAGTTCAATAATGGAGACCGCAGCTAAGTTATTTGAAAAGCTCTGGTGGTTTGATCAGGTTGTATTTGATAAATCACGGTGTTAAAAATTTCAAAACTTGGAACTCAAACTTTACAGTAAAATCTCTTTTAATACAGAGTTGATTTTTCAGTCTAACAGTATATTTCCTTTTTTAAAATACAGGAAATGTTAATATAAACAGGATTAGAGTTTTATTTGTATATGTGAAGAAAAGATATTAAATATTAAAACAAAAATGAAAAATTAATAAAAATAATAAATGAATCAAATAAAACAACCTATCAAATTCCTTACTGATTACAGAGGTTTGCAGTTTTTACTTTTCTCAGTTTTTCTTCTATTATTTGTGATCTTTCCGGTCTCAGGTAATGATCAATTCGGTACAATATTTGCCAATTTATTTTTTGTTACTGTTTTAATTTTCGGATTACTATCAATAGATTTAGCAGCAAAGATCAAAAAGTATCTTTTTGTTTTGGTTTCAGCTGCAATTCTTACAAGTATTTTAGGTGAAATTTATGACAGCCAATACTTAATTCTTATTCTTCTGGTTGTCAGATTAATTTATCTTTGGATACTTGTTACACTGATATTCATAAAAGTTTTTAAAACTGAAGACATTTCCTTTAAATACAGGATCACCGGTTCTATTACCATTTATCTTCTGTTAGGATTTATCTGGGCAAACTTTTATTACATTTTCTATAAACTGAATCCGGGTTCTTTTAAATTCAGCATTCCTCTAAACAATGCAGATAACATTATGTTTAATTTTATTTACTTCAGTTTTGAAACCTTAACTACACTTGGATTAGGAGACATACTTCCTGTTTTACCTGTAATAAAATTACTTGTTATACTGGAAGGACTTACCGGTCCTTTATATCTAGCAATACTCATTGGACGGATGATATCAGTGCAGTCAGCAGCTAAGAAATAAGTGATAATTAATTCAATAGAACAGGTCTCTGTTTATATATTACTGATATTTTAGAGACTAATAAATTTAATCTGATTTTATTAAATTGGCATTAATCTTTCCAAATCTTATATAAATCTAAATCAAAGTATTATGTTAAAAAAATTTTACAAATTTAAAATTGCAGTTTTATTTGTTATTTTTTTATTTCCGTTTGGAAATGCAAACAGTCAGATCAGCTCTGATCCGCTTCCTTCCTGGAACGATTCGAAAGTTAAATCCAACATTATAAATTTTGTAATTTCTGTAACAGACCCGTCAGGTCCTCTCTTTGTAAAACCTCTTGATCGTATCGCTACATTTGATAATGACGGGACGCTTTGGTGCGAGCAGCCTACAATCCAGGTGGAATATACATTTGAAAGAGTAAAGGAAATGTTCCCTGATCATCCTGAATGGAAAGATGAAAAGATATTTTTGGCTGTATTAAATGGAGACAAGGAATATATTGAGCAGGATATCGAAGAAGGAGGAAAAGGTCTGATGAAAGTACTTGCTGCTACGAGCACGAATATGACATTAGATGAATATCAGAGTGAAGTTCTGAATTTTTTTAAAACAGCAGAGCATCCAAAATATAAAGTACCGTTTACAAAAGTTTATTATGTACCTATGATTGAACTTTTAAATTATCTTAGAACTAATGAATTTGAAATTTTTATCTGCTCAGGCGGCGGACTTGATTTTATGAGAGTCATATCTGAAGAGATCTACGGAATCCCTACTCAGAATGTGATCGGCAGTTTTGGAAAATCGAAATTTGAATTTTCTGACGGAATTACAAAAATGGAGAGGTTACCTGAATTAATACTTATCAATGATAAAGAAGGTAAACCCGTCGGCATAGATTATTTCATTGGTAAAAAACCAATTTTTTCTGCAGGGAATGTCCGATCAGGAGGTGATATTGCAATGAGTATTTATTGTCAAACTAATATGCTCCCTTCCATTCAGCTTATAGTAAATCACGACGATCCTGTCAGAGAATTTGAATACAGTGAAAAGGGAAATGAATCCTTAGACGCTGCTGAGAAATATGACTGGAATGTTATAAGTATGAAAAATGACTGGAAGCAGATTTTTGAGTTTGAGAAATAATTCAGAATTAAAGATTTTTTTAGAAAATTAAAACTATATAATGAAAAAAGTAATATTTGTAATAATGTTAGTATCTCTTGCATTCAGTTCCTGCGGTAAAAAAGAAGATACTGAATCTACAACAGAAAGAAAGTCCTCAACAGAAGCAGATGCAACAAAAACCATTGCAAAGGAAGCTTTTATTTACGGTTTTCCAATGGTGCAATTATATGGAATAATTTATTCTTACAATATAGACACAAAAAGTCCT
>Ga0209476_10003297_pt1 | contig 10691 bp, 9 predicted proteins | sample KloWWTrecipitate_FD_187179 | JGI IMG/M metagenome (GOLD analysis project Ga0209476, IMG submission 187179) | Active sludge microbial communities from Klosterneuburg, Austria, studying microevolution and ecology of nitrifiers - Klosterneuburg... | ecosystem: Engineered > WWTP > Aerobic digester >...
ACGGCGCGCGACGCGACCATGGTCATCATCGGCTCGAACGGGAGCATCGGCTCCGGGGCGATGACGCCATCCTCGGTTACGTACTGGGCATCGGGCGCATAGAGCTTCTGGCCCAGGAGGACGGAGTAGAGCGGCGTGCCGCCGCCGGCGGCCCAGTAGGTGCGGCCGTTTTCAACGAGGCGGGCCACCTGGCACATCGCCACTTCGCGGTCGGAGAACGCTTCTGCCCTGGTCATGCGCTGTAACCCTCTGTGATGATTTCCGCGGCCCGCATTCGGTCCAGCTTGGGCTGCCCGACGAGCTTGTCAAGCATCTCCTCGAAGGTCTCGAACGGGCGTACCCACTTGTCCAGGTACGCCTGGACGCCATCGCCCATGACTGCCCGGAAGACTTCGAAGACGCCTTCCGGGTCGGAGCCGTAGTAGCCCGGGCAGGTGCCCGGGTAGCTGCCGAAGGGCGACGCCACGACGGCATCGACCGCGTAGTAAGGGATCTTCGTCGCGCCGGGATTCCGGCGGATTTCGTCGGTATCAATGATCTGTTCGGCCGAGATGATGACCTTGCGCGAGGCCAGGGCTGCTTCGACATCGGAGATGCCCGTCCCGAAGACGCGCGCGTTGCCGTAAATGTCGGCCTGGTGGACGTGGATGATAGCGACGTCCGGGTTGATTGCCGGCACGATGGTGATCGGCTTGCCGGTGTAGGGATCGGTGATGAGCTTGGCGCCCGAGTGATCGAAGCCCGTAGTTCCGCCGAAGGAACGGACTGGCAGGAATGGCACGCCCATGGCGCCAGCCTGGAGCCGCAAGGTCATGATCACGTTGCTGTACTCGTAGATTTCGAGCGCCCCGCTCTTGCGCCCGCGCTCAATGGCCGGCGTCGAGAGGAAGAAGCCGCAATCGACCTTCGAGGCGCAGCCGGCATCGGCGAGCAGCGAGATATCCACATAGGTGAACTTGCCCGCGATCCAGAGGTCCTTCTTCTGCTGGCGGATGATCTCGTTGAAGACCGCGTTTGGGCCGCGCATCAGGTAGTTGCATTCGTAGGTGAGGTAGTCACCATCGGCGACGAAGCGCTGAACCGCCTCGCGGGCCGTCATCAAGCGCGGCTTGAGGCTGCGGTCCTTGTTGTCGCGAACGTGGCGCCGGTAACCATCGGGATCGACCGGGTGGTAGGGGGCTGTTCCTTCGCGGAGGACATCAACCCTGGTGGGGCTGCCTGGGGAAACCGTCATGAGTGCCTTCCTTTCGAACGCACCAGCAGCCCGCGGAGGCGGGCTGCTGGTGGAATCACCGGGTTACCGGGCAATCACCGGACGAGGACGGTGACGCACATGGCCGCCGCATCGGAGCCGATGTTGCCGCCGCCATTCTGGGCCAGGGCGACCTTCGCGCCGTTGACCTGGCGGTCACCGCTGCGGCCCTGGAGCTGCTCGGTGAGCTCGACGATCTGGGCGATGCCGGTCGCGCCCACGGGGTGCCCCTTGCGGAGCAGCCCGCCGGAGGTGTTCACCGGGATCGAGCCGCCGAGGCGGGTCGCGTCGCTATCGATGAGCTGGCCACCTTCGCCCTTGCCGCAGAGGCCGAGGGACTCGTAGGCCATGAGTTCGGCGGGGGCGGAGGCATCGTGGACTTCGATGACGCTCAGGTCCTTCGGGCCAACGCCAGCTTCCTGGTAGGCCTCGGAGGAGCAGACCTCGACCAGGCCGGCCTCATCGGAGCCGTGGTCCCAGCCCGAGCGGAGGACCATGGAGGAGATGCGCACCGGGGAGGTGAGGCCAAGCTCCCTCGCCTTGCGTTCGCTGATGATGATGGCGGCGGCGGCGCCGTCGCCAATCGGCGAGCACATGGGGCGGGTGAGCGGCTCGGCAATCATCGGGGCTGCAAGCACGTCTTCGATCGAGAGGTGCTCACGGAATTGGGCGCGCGGGTTCATGCTGCCATGGAACGAGTTCTTAGAGGCGATGCGGGCGAACTGGCGCTCGGTGGTGCCGAAGCGCTTCATGTGGCTGCGGGCCGAGGCGGCGTAGATGTCCATGAACATGGAGCGGTTCTGGCCGGCTCCTTCGCTCGCGGCGGTGGCGCCGGTCTCGCGGGCGCCTTCCTTCAGGCGGGCCATGATCTCGGCCAGGGCCTCGACATCGACCGCGCCGCTGAAGGCAGCGAAGCTCTTGCGCTTGTCTTCGTCGTAGAGTTTTTCGACGCCGAGGGCCAGGACGACATCGTAGAGCCCGGCGGTGACCATGGCGGCTGCCTGGTGGAGCGCCGTCGAGGCGCTGGCGCAGGCATTCTCGACGTTGACGACGGGGATCTTGCCGATGCCGGCGGAGCGGAGGACGACCTGGCCGCGGATGCACTCCTGGCCGGTTACGAGGCCAGCCGCGGCGTTGCCGACGTAGGCGGCTTCGATATCGCTGGCGGTCAGGCCGGCATCCTTGATGGCTGCTTCGACAGCCTCCGCGCCGATCGACTTCATGCCCCTGTCGAGCATCTTGCCGAAGCGGGTCATGCCAACCCCGGCTACCACTGCGTTCATCTTCATTGCGAGTTCTCCCGGTTCAGATAAGACCGTTGCCCTTGAGCCCAAGGGCGCTCTTCAGATAGTCGAGCTCCGCCTCTCGCCACGGCGCTGGCGCCGGCGTCTGCAGCATACCGTCTGCCCCAAGCTCTGCAACCACCCCCGGGTCCCGGGGGAAGGGATTTCCATAACCGTTCATGTGGAAGAGCTTCTCGAATGGCTGGCGGGGGCGCTGACCGCCGGCTTCGGGGCTTTCAGCCGGGTAACCGACCGTCTGCAGCAGGAGAATGCGGGCGCTCTCCGGCAGACCGAGGTTCTGCTTCATCTTCTCGGTGTTGCCGCCACCCAACAGGCAGGTCCCGAGCCCCTGTTCGAAGGCCATGAGGGTCGCCTGGGCGATGCCCTGGCCGCAGTCGATCTCGCTCATGCCGGGCTGCTTGAGTGCCGGCAGGATCCCATTGAAGAAGGGGATGAGCTGGCGTTCGAGTGCATCGACTTTGCCGTCGCCGAAGCCGAGCGCGCCGACCTTGACCAGCTCGCGCAGGCGGTCGGACTGCTCGTCGACAGCGGCGGTCTCGAGGTACCAGACGATGACCACCGGCGCCAGCCGGATCTGGTAGCCAGCGACGGGTGCGGTCACCGCCTCGATGACTTCCTTCGAAGCAGTGTGCTTGAAGATGACGACGGCGCGGAGCGACTGGACGTTGCCCCAGTGGGAGGCGATCCGGGCGGCTTCCAGCATCCGCTGGACTTTTTCCGGCTCGACCGGGCGGTGGGGGTTCATGAAGCGGATCGAGCGGCGGCGCCCGATGACTTCGCGCAGTTCCATGGTGGCCTCCAGGCGGGGGTGTTAGAGCTGGGTCGCGCCGAGGAGGCTCAGGAGGTCGTTGCAGCCGTCCTCGATCATCGAGGCGCGGGCATCGCGCATGATCTTCTCAATCGGGAAGTCGCGGGTCAGGCCATTGCCACCGAAGATCTGCAGCGCCTGGCTGGCGACTTCGAAGGCCGTGGTGGTCGAAAAGACCTTGGAAGCGATGGAGTACTGGATGAGGGGGACGTTGGTGGAGTTGTAATAGAGGACGCGGCGCGATAGCGAGCGGGCGGCCTCGACCTGCATGAACATCTTGAAGATGCGGGCTTTCACGCTCTGGTGCTGGATGATCGGCACGCCACCCTGGACGCGGGTCTTGGCATAGTCGAGGGCGAGGTCGTAGGCCGCGCGGGCGCACCCGTTGAAGGTCGTGCCCATGAAAGCGTTGGCGCCGGTGAGGATCTGCTGGACGACCGCCGAGTAGTTTTCCTTGCCAATGACCATGTACTCGGCCGGGATCCGCACGTCGTCAAAGAAGATCTCGCCCTGGTTGAGGGCGCGCTGACCGATCTTGTTGGTGGGCTTGCCGCGGGACACGCCGGGGAGGTCGAGCGGCACCACAGCGACGCCGCCGCCGTTGAAGCCCTGGTCGCCATCGATGGTGCAGAAGAGGGCGGCGACGGTGGCGATGGTGCCGTTGGAGACCCAGCCCGACTTCTGTCCGCGAATGACATAATCGTCACCGTCCCGCCTGGCGATGCAGTTGGCACGGATGTCCGGGTTCTTGAAGTGGGGTTCGGTGAACGAGAGGCTGTCGCTCCCGTGGTCGGGCTCGGTAACGGCCCAACAGCCGACCTCGTCCTCGCCGCCACGGACGTAGCGGTCGATGAGCGCGGGGCGGCCGGACATCATGGCGAAGGTGCGGTGGAAGCCGGCGACGCTCAGGCTGATCGCGAGGCCGGAATCACCCCAGCCCAGCTCCTCGGTGATGAGGGCGCGGATCTGGGTGCGCTCGTAGGGGGAGAGCTCGGCGGTGGCGGATTCGACGTCGTTGAGGCCGATTTCGCGGTACTTCTTGAAGACATCCCAGAGGATGGAATCGGCCTTGATCACGTCCTGCGGATCGTGGAGCTGGTCGAGCTGGATGCCGGCGGGGCGCATGACCTCGGCCGCGAAGCGGTGCGCTGTATCGCGGATGTCCCGCGCCTGTTCGGAAAGACCAACTTCGATATCAGTGACCAACGATTCGAGCCCCCTCGCAGCTATTGATGGCAAGCTAGGCGAGGGTGGCCCGGACTCTGTATGACGGGGATCATGACTGACCCGTAAGGGGTGGGCCTACTTTCGAATGTGAAGAAACGGCAGGAGATTCCTGCTGTCGCAGTTCGGAAGGAGTCCACTCATGTTTGCGCCGTCTATCAACGTCGATCTCGAGAAGCTTCAGCAGTCCTCCGATGAGAAGCCTGCTGCCCGCAAGACCGCTGCCAAGGGCCGCCCGGCCGCTCGCAAGGCAGCCCCCAAGACCGATAAGAAGGAAAGCTAGGGAAGGGGCGAGGCCAAGCTGATGGCCAGCGCTGCCGCACCGCCAAAAGGCCTGAAACGCCTGGCACCGCTCGATGCGGGCGCCAGGCTCGATGACCTGCTCTCCAAGCCCTACGAATACCGGACATGGGAAGACGTGTACCGGGATCAGTGGACCTGGGACAAGGTTGTCAAGGTCACGCATACCCGCGTGAACTGCATTTCCGCCTGCTCGATCGATGCCTACGTCAAGGATGGCATCGTCTGGCGCGAGGAGCAGAACGCGACCTACGAAAAGTCCTTCGCCGATGTACCGGACTTCAACCCCCGCGGTTGCCCCATGGGGTGTGTCTACAGCTCGGTGATGTACGACCCGACGCGCATCAAGTACCCCATGAAGCGCTCGGGTGAACGTGGCGAGGGCAAGTGGGAGCGTCTGACCTGGGATCAGGCGCTGACCGAGATTGCTGACCGGCTCATCGATACGGTCGAAGCTGATGGACCCGAGTGCGTCATTTACGACAACGGGACCACGAACCTTGACTTCGGCATCGGGTCGCCCATGGAAGGGCACCTGTTCAATGTCGGCGTCGGGAGCACGACAATTGACTCCTACGCTGGTGTGGGCGACCTACCGGTCGGCCTGATCCAGACGTGGGGCCTGTACATGTCCGAAGGTACCGCGGACGACTGGTTCCTGTCCGACTACATCCTGATGTGGATCGGCAACCCGTCGTACACGAAAGTGCCTGAAGCCCACTTCATGTGGGAAGCGCGTTACCGCGGCGCCAAAGTCGTCAGCATCGCGCCGGACTACAACGCCTCGACGGTCCACGCCGACCGCTGGCTGAACGTGCGCTTCGGTACCGATGCGGCACTGGCGCTGGGCATGGTCAGCGTCGTCCTTGAAGAAGGCCTTCATGATGAGGCCTACATCAAGGAGCAGACGGACCTGCCCTTCCTCGTCCGCGATGACAACGGGCAGTACCTGCGCGAGTCAGACGTCTACGAGGACGGGAACGAGAACGTCTTCTTCGTCTGGAACACGGTGACTGGCCGGAAAGAGTCGCCTCCGGGCAGCTGGGGCTCGACGGATTCGACGCTCCAGCTGGACGAAGACCTGGACCCGGCTCTGGAAGGGGCGCATCGCGTGCGCCTGGCCGATGGCCGGAGGGTCACCGTCCGCCCCGTTTTCGAGCTGCTGAAGAAGCGCGCCGCCGAGTACTCGCCTGAGAAGGTGGAGGAAATCACCGGTGTGGCCGCCAACAACATCCGCGTGGTTGCGCGGGAGTTCGCGGCTGCCGAGCACGCGATGATCTACTCGTCCTGGGGCGCCTGCAAGCACTACCACTCAGACCTGTTCCAGCGCGGCATGGCGTACCTGTGCGCGCTGACAGGGAACTCGGGCGGCAAGCCCGGGACCGGGATTAAGGTTTCGACCTGGTGGCCGCCCCCAAATGGCGTGCTCACCGGTGGGGCGATGGGTGGTCCTTCGGTCAGGCTCAACACGCAGCCTGTGCCGGAGCTTCCGGTCGACCGCGTCTCGGTGCAGCAGCTTTCGAAGGTGACCTTCGAGGCCGGCCGCATGGGCGGCGCTGCTCCGCTAATCCCGTGGCTCTATGCTCACGATGAGAAGTGGGCCGAGATGGCCAGCAAGCAGGAGTACAACGACCCGTCGCTGCCGCGCCCTGCGCGCGAGTACATCGACGAGGCGCTGGCCGCCGGCTGGCAGCCGGTACCGCCGTATCCAAAGCGGCCGAAGTTCCTGTACTTCTCGGGTCCGAACCCGCTCCGCCGCTGGCCGAACCCCCGCCTCATCCGCGATGGCCTCTGGAAGAACCTCGAGACCATCGTGACGCTCGACTTCCGGATGTCGACATCGGCACTCTGGTCGGACTACATCCTTCCCGGGTGTGGGTACTACGAGAAGCCGGGCATCAAGTACACCAGCACCTACGTCCCGTATGTGGTGGTGGGTGACCGTGCCGTGCCGCCGCTCTACGAGTCCAAGCACGAATGGGATGTCGCGCTGTTGCTGGCTGAGAAGATCCAGGAGCGCGCGGTCGCCCGCGGGATGAAGCCGTACTTCGACACGCGCGGTATGCAGCACGACCTTGCGAAGCTGCACACCGAGATGAGTGCCGATGGCCACTACACGCCCGATGAAGCGGGCGAGGAAAAGGCCCTCGACTTCATCCTCCAGTACTCGCACATCACCCGGAACAGCGGGTTGGGCGAGGGCGCCTGGGCCAAGGCAGCCGAAAAGGGCATGGTGAAGATCAAGGCGGTCCAGCCATCCGCCCTGGCAGTCGGGTTCAACTCGGTGTACACCGACTACACAGAGGACCGGCCAATGTACTCCTGCGGCTGGTTCGTGGAACGGAAGAACCCGTGGCCAACCCTTACCGGCCGCCAGCAGTTCTATATCGACCACCAGTGGTTCATTGAGGCGGGCGAACAGCTGCTCGTCCACAAGGAGCCGGTTGCCTCCGGCGGGCAATACCCGTTGCGGATGACCGGCGGCCATACCCGCTGGAGTATGCACAGCATCTGGCGGGCAAGCGAGGAGCTCCTGCGGCTCCAGCGCGGCGAGCCGGTCGCCTACATCTCGGTCTCCGACGCGGCCAGCCGCGGCATCAAGGATCATGACCAGATCCGTGTCCACAACGACGTGGGTCAGTTCGAATTGCGGGCGAAGGTTTCACCGGCCGTACAGCCGGGGACGATCATCGTCTACCACGCCTGGGAGGGGTACCAGTTCAAGGACTGGGCGACCCAGAACGACGTGGCGGCGAGCCCGATCAAGCCGACGAACCTCGTCGGGAACTATGGCCAGCTGCACTACCGCATGGCCTCGTACACGATGAACCACATCCCGAAGGAAGTGGCTGTCGACATTGAACGTGTTGGGGGAGGCTCATGACAGCGAAGACGGCGGCAAAGGTCACCGCTCAGCGCGTCACGGCCTCCAGCAAGGAATTGCTCGTGCCGGGTTCGAAGGCGTGGAAGGACGTTGCTGAAACGGCCGTCGCGCTTTCGCCGACACCCCTTGATGCGCAGCCGTCGGCCTATGTACGCGCATCGTGGGCGGATCGCCCGCACGGGAAGACCGGCACGGTGAACGTTTCTGCCGTGGTTGCGGATGATGCACTCTTCATCCGCCTCCGCTGGGAGACAGCCGACCCGCGCCAGTCGATTTCGGACAACAACGTCTACGCGGATGCCTGCGCCGTCCTCTTCCCGGCTGACGGGAAGGGGGCGGAACTGGCGACGATGGGTGACGAGAAGCGTCCGGTCCAGGCCTGGCACTGGCGTGCCGGAACAGCTCTGCCGTTTGTTGTGACCGCGACTGGTCTCGGCACGACGGAGCGGGCGAAAGCTCACCCGGTGAGCGTTGGAGCCGCCTGGGAAGGCGGGTCGTGGTCGGTGGCATTCCGGCGCGACCTCGGAGGCAAGGGCGTGCCCCTTGCGGCCGGCGCCAGCGTACCCATCGGCCTTGCCGTCTGGCAGGGCGCCAACAACGAACGCGCGGGTATCAAGTCCCACACGCCGGACTGGCTCACGCTCGAACTACCGAAGTAAGGACTGAACATCTATGGCCACTGCTTCTCCGAAGCCAGCTCGCCAGCTGGTCATGGTCTTTGACCTGAATAAGTGCCTGGGGTGCCAGTCCTGCAGCATCGCCTGCAAGACGCTCTGGACTGACGCACCCGGTATGGAAGCGATGTGGTGGAACATCGTGAACACCATGCCGGGTGAAGGCACTCCGCGTGATGTCTTCTCCCACGGGGGCGGTTATCGCGACGGGCAGCCTGTCCCGGGCGTCTTTCCACCACTCGCCCAGTTCGGCGAGGCCTGGGACTTCGACCACGAAGCCACGTTCGGGAGTAACGGCAAGGCCGCCTTCCACCCCCTCCAGCACGATGGGACCAGCCCCGAATGGGGCCCCAACTGGGACGAGGACATGGGTGGCGGGGTCTACCCGCATTCCTATTTCTTCTACCTCCAGCAGATCTGCGCGAACTGCTCCAAGCCCGCCTGTCTCGAAGCCTGCCCGCGTACCGCGTTGTACCGGCGCGAGGAAGACGGGATCATCCTCATCGATGAAGAGCGCTGCCACGGTTACCGCTTCTGCGCTGAAGCGTGCCCGTACAAGCGTATCTACTTCAACTCCAACCGGGCCATCGCTCAGAAGTGCATCAGCTGCTACCCCCGCCTCGAAGCGGGTGTGGCGCCTGCATGTGTGCGCCAGTGCCCCGGCCGTGTCCGCCACGTGGACTACATGGAGAACAAGGAGGGCCACGCCTACAAGCTGGTGCACAAGTGGAAGGTCGCCCTTCCGCTGCGCCCTGACTTCGGGACCGAGCCCAACGTCTTCTACGTCCCGCCACTCGCACCGTACGCCTTCAACGAAGCCGGCGAGTTCGATGAAACGCGTTCCCGCATCCCGGAAGGGTACCTGGAGCAGATGTTCGGCCCCGGTGTCGAACAGGCCCTGGCCACCATCCAGGCGGAGCGCGAGAAGTCGGCCCGCGGCGAACCGTCGGAGTTGATGGACATCCTCATCGCACGCGACTGGAATGATCTGCTCGGGCCCTTCACGGAGAACCCGGCCGATCTCGACCGCCAGCCACGGAAGGGTTGATGTCCGGCGAAGCAGGCGACAGCCCGATTGCAGATTTCTACGGGCTGGCCGCCGAACTTCTTTCGTTTCCAGGTCCCGGACTCGCCGCCGCACTGCGCGGCGGCGAGGTCCGCGGGGCCGCCGAGCACATACTGGCCCACATCCGGGTCGAGCTCTCCGTCCCGCTCAGCGTCCTCGGGCCGATCGACATCGCCGAGAAGGATCTCGAGTCCGAATTCATCCGCCTGTTCGATGTGCCTGATGGGCCGGCGACGCCGCTCTACACCGGTGTGTACGCGCAACGACGGCGCGACGCCATGGAAGAGTTGCTGCGGATCTATCGGCACTTCGGGCTTACCATCGGGAACGCTTCGCAGGACCTTCCCGACTTCGTCCCAACGATCCTCGAGTTCATGCAGTTCCTCGCAGCAGGAGCCGGGCAGGCGGAGGATGCGGGCCGCGAGCCGTTCCTCGCCGCGACCGCCGACATCATCGAGCGCCATCTCGGGCCGTGGGTGGCCGAGACCAGCACTCGCCTGGAGAAGCGGAACGCGCACCCGTTCTATCGTGGGTTAATCGCCATGGTGGGCGAGGTCGCCGCCGCTGAAGCGGCGGGCATCCGCGGCGAAGACTAGGCTCTCCGTTCCGGCTGCCAACCCAACAAGTCCGCCTCTGAACACCCGGCAACGGGGTCACCGGGCGTGGATTCCTGGGACGTCGGTCTCCGCATCAAGGACGGCGCGGCGACATGGCTCGGCCGGCAAGACAAGAAGCACGAAAGCCCGGGACTCCCGGGCTTTCGTTTGTGAGAATGCGGTGCCGCGGCGGCGGTGTCAGCCGAGCAGGTAGATCATCCCGTTGGCATCCGATGAGGCCATGACGCCGGTGCGGAAGCGGTTGCCGGCGAAGCGTTCGGGTGCTTCGGCGCCGTCGTAGCCGGTCATGAGCGATGGCGAGAATACGGTGACTTCCGCCATCTCGACGAGCTCCCAGAGCGCGGCGATGGGCTGGCCCGTGCGAGGGTCGGAGGGGACGACGTGGGCGTTGGTCATCGGGAGCCCGACGGACTCATCAAGGTACCAGGACTGATGGGCTGCAAAGACGGGCCCCGTTTCCGGCAGCCCCCAGAAGGTCAGGGCAGGGCATTCGAGCGCCTTGCTGACGCGGCGGCGCTGATCCGGGTCAAAGGAGTCGCCCACGGCGAGGAGTGCCGCGGAG
>Ga0209476_10003299_pt1 | contig 10688 bp, 8 predicted proteins | sample KloWWTrecipitate_FD_187179 | JGI IMG/M metagenome (GOLD analysis project Ga0209476, IMG submission 187179) | Active sludge microbial communities from Klosterneuburg, Austria, studying microevolution and ecology of nitrifiers - Klosterneuburg... | ecosystem: Engineered > WWTP > Aerobic digester >...
GGTCGAGTACCTTTTTTATCGCGGCGGAGGAGCCCGTGGCGTCGAAATCGTTGCTGTCGAAGAACTCGTGCTTTCCGCGTTTCTGCACATAGGCGATGCGCAGGGCCGACTTGGCCTGCTGCGCGATGCGGGCCCATTGCCTGGCGACGGGGCCGCGAACGATCATCGATGTACCATCGCTGTGGATGAGCGGCATGTCCTGCGCGAAGCTCGTGCCGGCGGAGGCCGAGATGGTGCTGCCCTTCGCCGGATCGGGGGTAATCGCGAGGTTCATGGATGCCGCCGCCGCAACCTGCTTGTGCGGCTTGCGGACCCAGTAGCCCATCGCGAGGTCGCCGCCGCGGCAGGCGAACTGGAACTGCGCGCCGCCGTTGTCGACATAGGCGATGGGCGTACCGCCGCCTTCGTACTTCCATTCTTCGGCGCCGGACGTGGCTGTCATCAGGCCGAGCAGCAGGAGGGCGGCAAATGTCTTCGTCATGCATATCCTCTGAAACATGCCCAGACCGTAGCCGAGAGGCGGCGAGGCTCGCAAGCGAGGCCGCCGGTCAGCTGCGCAGGCCGGGCGCCTCGTGGCCGGTCGACTGCACATATTCGGTGTAGCCGCCGCCATAGGTGTGGATGCCCTCGGGCGTCAACTCCAGCACGCGGTTGGAGAGTGCGGCGAGGAAGTGCCGGTCGTGCGAGACGAAGAGCATGGTGCCCTCGTACTGCTCGAGCGCGGCGATCAGCATCTGCTTGGTGGAGATGTCGAGGTGGTTGGTGGGCTCGTCGAGGACCAGCAGGTTCGGCGGATCGAACAGCAGGATCGCCATGACGAGGCGCGCCTTTTCGCCGCCGGAGAGCACGCGGCACTTCTTGTCGATCTCGTCGCCGGAAAAGCCGAAGCAGCCGGCGAGCGCGCGCAGCGGTGCCTGGTTGGCCTGCGGAAAATTGTCCTGCAGCGTTTCGAACACGGTGCGATCGCCTTCGAGAACGTCCATGGCGTGTTGGGCGAAGTAGCCCATCTTGACGCTGGGGCCGCGGTTGACGGTGCCGTCATCCGGCGTTGACGCGCCGGCGACGAGCTTCAGCAGGGTCGATTTGCCCGCGCCGTTGATGCCCATGATGCACCAGCGTTCCTGCCGGCGGATGTGGAAGTTGAAGCCTTCATAGATGGCGCGGCTGCCATAGCGCTTGGCGACGTTCTTCAGCATTACCACGTCCTCGCCCGAGCGCGGGGCAGGGCGGAACTCGAAGTTCACGGTCTGGCGGCGCTTGGGGGGCTCGACCCGGTCGATCTTGTCGAGCTTTTTCACCCGGCTCTGCACCTGCGCGGCATGGCTGGCGCGAGCCTTGAAACGCTCGATGAAGGCGATTTCCTTGGCCAGCATGGCCTGCTGGCGCTCGAACTGCGCCTGTTGCTGCTTGTCGGCGAGGGCGCGCTGGTTCTGGTAGAACTCGTAGTCGCCGGTAAAGGCGGTGAGCGTGCCGCCGTCGATCTCGACGATCTTGTTGACCACGCGGTTCATGAACTCGCGGTCGTGCGAGGTCATGAGGATGGCGCCGGAATAATTCTTGAGGAAGGCTTCGAGCCAGATCAGGCTTTCGAGATCGAGATGGTTGCTAGGCTCGTCGAGAAGCAGCACGTCGGGCGCCATCAGGAGGATGCGGGCGAGCGCTACGCGCATCTTCCAGCCGCCCGACAGTGCGCCGACATCGCCGTCCATCATTTCCTGGGAAAAGCTGAGGCCGTCGAGCACTTCGCGGGCGCGGCCATCGAGCGAGTAGCCGTCGAGCTCCTGGAAGCGTCCCTGCACATCGCCGTAGCGGGTGATGATATCGTCCATCGCGTCGGCCTGCTCGGGATCGGCCATCGCCGCCTCGAGCACGGCCATCTCGGCCATGAGTTCGCTCACGGGGCCGGCACCGTCCATGACTTCGGCGACGACCGAGCGGCCGCTCATTTCGCCCACATCCTGACTGAAATAGCCGATGCTGATGCCGCGATCGACGGAAACCTGGCCCTCGTCGGGCTGCTCCTCGCCGATGATCAGGCGGAACAGCGTGGTCTTGCCGGCGCCGTTGGGACCGACGAGCCCGACCTTCTCGCCCCTCAGCAGCGACGCCGACGCCTCGATGAAGACGATCTGCTTGCCGTTCTGCTTGCCGATATTGTCGAGGCGTATCATTGCGTAATTCGTGTCCGGACGGGGGCGTCTGCGTAGCGGGAGACGACGGGAATTCTGGTGCGGCCGGACGAGTACTAAAGATCGGCCCGTCAAGGAAGCGGCTTGATGCGCGGCAAGTTCGCGGGGCGGGGTCGGTGTGGACCCTTTGACGGCTTGATCTGCGGACGATTCTGACGCCTCCTCGCGCGAACGCCAGCACTCCCGGATCTTCCCTCACATGTTCGACATTCTCATCACCGGCGGCCGTGTCATCGACCCCGAGACCGGCCACGACGGCATCGCCGATGTTGCGATCGAAGGCGGCCGCATCGCCGCCATCGGGCAAAACCTCGGGGCGGCGCGGCGGACGATCGCTGCTGATGGACTTGTCGTTGCGCCGGGCTTTGTCGACATCCATGCCCACGGCCAGACGGTGCCTGCTGACCGGATGCAGGCGTTTGACGGCGTGACCACGGCGCTCGAACTCGAAGTCGGCGCGCTGCCGGTGGCCGCCTGGTATGAGGCGCAGGCGAAGGTGCCGCGCGTGCTCAACTATGGCGTTGCGGCCGCGTGGATCATGGCGCGCAAGCAGGCCATCGCGGGCATCGACCCGATCGAGGGCGAGCCAGCGGTCACCGCGATGAGCCGCAACAGCGAGGACACGCGCTGGTCGCGCGATACGGCAACCGACGAGCAGGCAAGGCAGATCGTGGCCTTGACCCGCGAGGGCATCGAGGAGGGCGGGCTCGGCATCGGCATTCCCTATGCGTATGCCCCCGGCGCCGGCGCCAAGGAGATGAGCCTCATCTGCGATCTCGCTGCCGCTTCCGACGTGCCGACCTATACGCACGTCGCGCAGATGTCGAACATCGATCCCAAGAGCTCGGTCGAGGCCTATGTGAACCTGATCGGGCTGTCGGCCGCGACCGGTGCGCATATGCACATCTGCCACCTAAACTCCACGAGCCTGCAGGATATCGAGCGCGCCGCGCAGCTGATTGCAAAGGCGCAGGCGGCGGGCATCAAGGTGACCACCGAGGCCTACCCTTACGGCACCGGCTCGACCTTCCTCGGCGCGGCCTTCTTTGCCGACGCCAACTTCGTGGCCCGCACCGGCAGCACCTATTCGGACATCCAGCTGGTGTCGGCCCAGCACGCACTCAGCGGGCCGGACGAGTATGCCGCCGAGCGCGCCAGGCAGCCGGGCGCGCTGGTGCTCTGGCGCTATCTCGACACCGAGAACAACGAGCGGCATCGCAGGCTGCTCGATGTCTCGGTGATGTTCCCCGGCTCGGCGATTGCCTCCGACGCCATGCCCTGGAGCAACCCCGACGGCACACCCTATGACGGCATGGAATGGCCGCTGAGCGCGGAGCGAACCTCGCATCCGCGCTCGTCCGGTACGTTCACGCGCTTCCTCAGGCGCTGGTGCATTGACGGCGAGGCGTTGCCGCTGATCGACGCCATCGCCAAGTGCACCCTGATCCCGGCGCAGATCGTCGAGCGAACCGCTCCGGTGTTCAGGCGCAAGGGCCGGCTGCAGGTCGGGGCAGATGCCGATATCACGGTGTTCGATCCTGTGACGCTGCTCGACCGCGCTACCTTCTCGGAGATGAACCGGCCGTCCGATGGCATGGTGCACGTGCTGGTCAACGGCACGCCGGTGATTTCCAACCGGGGACTGGTTGAGGACGCGGCGCCGGGCCGGCCGATCCGCCGGGGCGACAGGTGACGGTCCCCGTCACGCTGGTCACCGGCTTCCTGGGGGCCGGCAAGACCACGTTCATCAATCGCCTGCTGCGCGAGGCGGACGGCCTGCGGATCGCGGCGATCGTCAATGACTTCGGCTCGATCAACATCGATGCCGACCTGATCGCCGAAACCGCCGATGGCGTCGTGGGCCTGAGGAACGGCTGCATCTGCTGCTCGCTGCAGGGGGACCTGCTGCGCACGCTCAGGCAGGTGGTGGCGCGCGAGGGTGTGCAGCACATCGTGATCGAAGCGAGCGGCGTGGCCGATCCGCTGGGTATCATCGAGACACTGATGGACCCCGTGGTGCGGCAGGGGGTTGTGCTCGATGCAGTCGTCGCCATCATCGATGCCGAGGCGCTGGCCGGCAACCCGGCAATGTCGGCCGATCCGCTGTGGCGCGCGCAGTCATCGGCCGCCGATTTCATTGGCCTCGCGAAGACGGAGGGGCGCGACGCGGCGGCGCTGCGGGAGCGTTTCGAGGCGGAGGGCAAGGCGCTTGTCTTCGATGCGTCCGAGCCGTCGGCGCACGACATCCTGCTCGGACCGGCGCGCGAGCGCTCCCCGCTCGAACGCCGGCCGAAGGTCACGGCCGATCGTTTCGTCTCGGTCGAGTGGGAGTGGCGCGGCGCGGTGGCGGCCGAGCGCTTCGAAGACTGCATCGGTGAGCTGGCGCCGCAGCTGGTGCGCGCCAAGGGGATCGTCAATTTCACGGGACGAAACGAGGGAAGCTTCAGCTTCAACCTGGTCGGCCGGCGCGCTACGATGGAGCCCCTGCCGCGCCGCTACGACACCTGCCGTCTGGTGTTGATCGGCGAACGCGGAAGGCTCGACGCGGAAGCCGCGCGCGCCAGATTGGTTGCGACCTTCGTCGCCATTTAGGTTAGCCTCAAGAGCGTGCAGACTGCCTGCTTTTCAGTCGCGAGGCGCACAAAAATGCGCCCTTCGCGCAAGGCCCCATTGTTCAAATCCCACGCGTATCGTTTCGTACGGTGAAATCCCAATGGATGGACAAGGCGCCGGGCTAATGCGCGAAATGGGGCTTGCCGACGCTAGAGAACAACGGCGAAAGACCCAGCGACTATATGGCCATTTGCTCCCGCGTTTTTTTGCTCTCATGTTGGCCTGAATGGCCACATGGGACCTATTGTCGTGGGCCCGTAGCGGCCAGGTTAGTTGCTCTGCAGGGGGGACTTTGCAGGGAGTTTTTCGCAGCCGGTTCGGCGCGGACAGTGGATGGGAGAGTCATAAGTGAGCAGTTCATTTGATTTTGACGCAGACGGTGCGCACGCCAGCGATCCGTTTGCCATTTCGCGCCGCAGCCTGTTGCGGCTGGCGCTTGCCGGCGGTGCCATTGCGATGGTCCCGGGCGTCTTCGCGCAGGGCGCCGCGCCCAAGAAGGGCGGCACGCTGAACATCGGCTCCGACGCCGATCCGATCGGCCTCGACCCGATCCTGACGACGGCCTTCTCGTCGTACGACTTCATCTCGCTGCTGTATTCGGGTCTGCTCCGCCTGACCCCGGACAACAAGCACGAGCTGGATCTGGCGGTCAGCATGGACCAGCCAGACGACACGACCTATGTTTTCAAGCTGCGACAGGGTGTGAAGTTCCACAACGGCCAGGACTTCACTGCCGAGGACGTGAAGTACCACTTCAACCGGTTCCTTGCGCCCGAAGCCAAGCCGACGCGCTACAAGACGACGTATGGCAACGTCAAAGAGGTCAACGTCCTCGACCCCTACACGGTGGAGTTCAAGCTCTCCACGACCGACGCCGCGTTCCTCAACTTCCTCGCCAACATGCCGGACGGCGCGATCACGCCGAAGGGCGTCGAGAACCTCGTCGAGAAGCCTGTCGGCACCGGCCCGTTCGTGCTCGAAAGCTACGTGCCGAACCAGCAGCTCGTGCTCAAGGCCTTCGCTGACTACTACGAGGAAGGCCTGCCCTACCTCGACACCGTCGTGTTCAAGTTCTTCAAGGACCAGGGCACGATCACTTCGGCGCTCCGCTCCAAGGGCATCGACATGACCTGGCTCAAGGACCCGCGCGTTGCGGCCCAGGTGGCCAAGACGTCGCCGGACCTCGTGTCCGCTCCGGGCGTGACCTCGCGTACCTTCCCGGTGTGGTTCAACATGAAGGTTGCGCCGCTCAATGACGTGCGCGTTCGCCGTGCACTCAGCCTCGCCACCGATCGCGCGGCCTGCGTTGCCGCGGTGCTCGGCGGTGCGGGCAAGGTCGGCGGCTTGCTGCCGGAAAGCCATCTCGGTGGCTATGACGGCGTGACGGAGTTGCCGTACTACAAGTTCGACCCGGCCGCGGCCAAGGCGCTGCTCGCCGAGGCGGGCTTCCCGGACGGCATCGACCTGGGTGAATACATCGTCGTGGCGGCGAACCCGCTCGACGTGGCGTGTGCCCAGCTGCTGCAGCAGCAGTGGGCCCAGGCAGGCATCAAGGTCGCCATCAACCCGATGGAAACCGCGCCGCTGCTCAAGATGTCGAGCGAAGGCACGTTCCCGACCCTGCTGTCGGTTGCCCAGTCGTCGTCGCCCGATCCGGACTCGATCCTCAGCCGCCTGACCTCGACCAGCGTCTCCGCCAAGGCCTGGGGCCTGTCGGATCCGAAGCTCGATGAACTGATCCCGGCAGCTCGCGCCGACATCAACAACGAAACCCGGATCGCAAAGCATCACGAGATCCAGCAGATCGCGGCCGACCAGGCCTACCACCTGATGGTCTACCAGTACCCGCTGCGCTGGGAACTGTGGTGGAACTACGTGAGCGGCTACGTCGCCCTGCCGGCGAACATCCGGACCTACGTCCGGACGACCTCGGTATCGAAGTAGAAGTTGGCGGGAGCCCGCGGCGGTTGCGGCGGGGCCCGTCCCTCTGAACGTCTCAAGCTTCCGGGTGGGCCTCGCGCCTACCCGGAAGCGCTCAAATTGGTGAGCACAATGGTGGTTGGGTAATTCATGGGCCGTATTATTTTCGTCCGGTGTCTTTGGGCGCTGGCCATACTTTTTGGCGTTTCATTTGTCGCTTTCGTGCTGATGCGCGCCCTTCCGGGCGACTTCGCCGAAGCCGCCGCCGCCGGGCTGCAGCTCGACCCGGAGGTGCTCAAGCAGATGCGGGTGGACCTCGGCATCGAAAAGCCGATCCTCGAGCAATATGTCTTCTGGCTTGGCAATGCGCTGCGCGGCGATTTTGGCAATTCGTTCTCGACCAAGGCGCCGGTGCTGCAGGAACTGTGGCCGCGCTTCCTCGTCACGCTCCAGCTGACCATCATGGCCGCCGGGATCGCGATGCTGATCGGGGTGACGACCGGGCTGCTCTCGGCCCGCGTGAAGGGCGCCGCCGACTGGATCGTCCGCGTCATCAACGGGCTCAGCCTCGCCATCCCCAACTTCGTCGTGGCAACGCTGATCGTGCTGTGTGCGGGTCTCTACTTTCCGCAGATCCAGGTGTTCGGCTACACGCCGTTCCTCGAAAATCCGGTCGCCAACCTGCAGAGCCTGTTCCTTCCCGGGCTGTCGCTGGCGCTCACGGTCTCGGTGGTGATCTCCGAGAATACCCGCGCGGCGGTGCTGGAAGTGTCCAATCAGGATTTCGTCATGGTGGCGCGGGCCAAGGGCCTGAAGCCGCCGACAGTGCTGCTCAACTACCTGGTGCGCAACGCGCTTACCCCGGTGATCACCGTCACCGGTCTGCAGGTGGCCAATCTCCTCGGGGGCTCGATCGTCATCGAGACGATCTTCGCCATCCCCGGCATGGGTTCGTACATGTTTGATTCAATCGTGGGCCGCGACTACCCCGTTATCCAGGCCATCGTGCTGGTGGCGGCGGGCGTCGTAGTGTTCGTCAATATGCTGGTCGACATCGCCTACGCGCGTGCCGATGCCCGGGTGAAGATGTGACGGCCCCGGTCCCTGCCGCCCTGGAAGCGGCCGCTCCGCCCCGTCCCCAGCGCAAGCGTGGCTCCGGTCCGCTGCTGCTTGGCATCGGCCTCACCATGCTGGCGATCATGCTGGTGGTAACGATCTTTGCGCCCTGGATCGTGCCCTACGATCCCTCGGCCACCACGGCGGCCTCGCTCGAAGGACCGAGCGCCGCGCACTGGCTGGGCACCGACATCATCGGGCGCGATGTGCTGTCGCGGCTGATCATGGGTGGCCGGACCACGCTGCTGATCACCGCCGTGTCGGTGACCATCGCGCTGGCCGGTGGTCTGCTGCTCGGCCTCGTGTCCGGCTACATCGGCGGGGCGGTCGACGAGACGATCATGCGCCTGCTCGACGTGATCTTCGCCTTCCCGGTGTTCCTGCTCGCCATCGCGGTGGTGGCGGCGCTGGGGCCGACCATTCCCAACCTTATCCTCACGGTGGCGATCGTCTACATCCCGTCCATGGCGCGCGTGGTGCGCGGGCCGGTGCTGTCGGTGAAATCGTGGGACCATGTCGAGGCGGCGCGCAGCATCGGCGTCAGCGAATGGCGGCTGGTCACGCGGCACATCCTGCCGATCGTGATCTCCCCCGTCGTGGTGCAGACCAGCCTGACGCTGGCCAACACCATCTTCACCGTGACGGCGCTCTCCTTCCTCGGGCTTGGCCCACCGCCGCCGGATCCGAACTGGGGCGGCATGCTGTCGGAGTCCCGGCAGTTCATGGAGCTCGCGCCGCTGACGGTGCTGGCCCCCGCCGTGGTCATTGTCTTTGCCACCCTTACCTTCATCGTCATCGCCAACGGCCTGCGTGAAGTGCTCGACGTGGGGAGCCGCCGATGAGCGAGAACACGCCACTCCTGTCGGTCAAGAATCTGACCGCTACGCTCGCCACCCGCTTCGAAACGGTCGAGGCCGTGCGCGGCATCTCCTTCGATATCGCGAAGGGGGAGTCGCTCGGCTTCGTCGGTGAATCGGGATGCGGCAAGTCGGTCACCGCCCGCGCGGTGATGCGGCTCGCGGCAGAGGGCACGGCTGTCGCCCTTGGCGGCGCCGTGATGTTCAAGGGTCGGGACCTCCTGAAGATCTCCGATCAGGACATCCTCGATGTCCGTGGCCGCCAGATCGCCATGGTGTTCCAGGATCCGATGAGTTCGCTGAACCCCGTCATGACGGTGGGTAGCCAGCTCGACGACATCCTGCGCCGGCACCTCAACCTGACGAAGAAGCAGGCCCGCGTGCGGACCCTCGAACTGCTCAACGCAGTGGGCATCCCCAACGCGGCCAGCCGTGTCGACGACCATCCGCACCAGTTCTCGGGCGGCCAGCGCCAGCGCATCATGATCGCCATCGCGATCTCCTGCGATCCGGAACTGCTGATCGCCGACGAGCCGACCACGGCGCTCGACGTGACCGTGCAGGCCCAGATCCTGCGGCTGCTGATGAAGCTGCGCGATGAACGCGGCATGTCGCTGATGCTCATCACCCACGATTTCGGCGTCGTCGCCGGCATGGTGGAGCGGGTGAACGTCATGTACCGCGGCGAGATCGTCGAGACCGGTGCGGTGGACGATATCTTCGCGAACCCCCAACACGCCTACACCCAGTCGCTGCTTGCTGCCGTTCCGCGGCTCGAGCGTGCCGGAGAACTTGCCTCATGAGCGCTGCCACTGCCACGGCGCAACCGTCCACGCCGGCCGCCCCCATCCTCGAGGTCAAGGACCTCACCGTCCTGTTCGGCTCGCGGACCGGGGGCGCTCCCGTCCGCGCTGTCGATCGGGTGAGCTTCTTCATCAGGCCCGGCGAAACGCTGGGCCTCGTCGGCCAGTCCGGTTCGGGCAAGACCACGACCGGCCGCGCCATCCTGCAACTGCAGAAGGCGGATTCGGGCGAGGTCCGGCTGCTCGGTCGCGATCTCATGGGCATGCGCGGCGCCGAACTGCGGTCCATCCGCCGGCACATGCAGTTCATCCAGCAGAACCCGTATTCGAGCCTGCATCCCCGGCTCACCATCGGCAAGATCATCGCCGAGCCGCTTGAGGTGCATGGCACGGTCCCGCGCGAGAAGATCCCCGAGCGGGTCGCCGAGCTGCTGAAGCTCGTCAACCTCGATCCGCAGGTCGTCACCCGCTACCCGCACGAATTCTCGGGCGGCCAGCGTCAGCGTATCGTGATCGCACGCGCGCTTTCGGTGAACCCCGATTTCGTCGTCTGCGACGAGGCGGTGTCGGCGCTCGACGTGCGCACGCAGGCGCAGATCGTGGAACTGCTGCGAGACCTGCAGAACAAGCTGGGCGTGTCATATCTGTTCATCGCCCATGACCTTGCCCTGGTGCAGGAAATGGCCCACCGGGTTGCCGTGATGTACACGGGCCAGATCGTCGAGATCGCCCCATCGAAGCGCCTCTACGCCGAGCCGGCCCACCCGTATACGCGCTCGCTGCTCGATGCCATTCCGGTTCCCGATCCGGCGGTGCAGCGCCAGAAGCTGCGCGCCGCGCCGCAGGAGCTCAAGCTCGTGGACCGGCGCTCCGGCGCCTGTATTCACGGCGAAGACCACGCGGTGACCGGCACGGCCCCGATGCATGTGATCGGTCCCGATCACGAGGTGTCCTGCCGCTTCCTGCCTCAGAACTGAAGGCAAGAGCGCGGCAACGCCTGAACCATCATCGCATAGTTGCCGGCCGGGTAACCGGCCGATCAGACCCGAATACGAGGAGCGGAAACGATCATGACTGCACCCAAGCGCGTGCTGATGGCGCGGATATCCCACGAGACGCACAATTTCGTGGACGGCACGACGAGCTTCGACCAGTTCACCATCGAGCACGATGAGGCGATCTTCACCAAG
>Ga0209476_10003302_pt1 | contig 10686 bp, 7 predicted proteins | sample KloWWTrecipitate_FD_187179 | JGI IMG/M metagenome (GOLD analysis project Ga0209476, IMG submission 187179) | Active sludge microbial communities from Klosterneuburg, Austria, studying microevolution and ecology of nitrifiers - Klosterneuburg... | ecosystem: Engineered > WWTP > Aerobic digester >...
GGCTGGCCATCTCCGCTTCATCGAGATAGCGGAAGGTCTTGACCGTGGTTCTCAGCACCAGGGTCCCGTTCGGATTCGTACTCATGTTGATATCGTTCAAGGTGACGATACGCGGCAACTTGGCGACATCTCCTGTAAACGCGCCGATGTCATGATAACTGCCGATCAGATTCAGCGTGATCGGCACCTCGGCGTAGAACTCCCGCGGCGCCTCACCACCCGGCTTGAAAAGCTCGACCGCCAGCCCGCGGCTCTGGGCCGCCTTGTTGATATCGACCAGCATGTCTCCCATCTCGGCCTTGTTGGGCAATTGCTTGAGCAAGGCACCGAACGAGCGGTCGATCTCGGCCAGCTGGCGACGGTATTCGTCGAGATTTACAGCCTGCTTCTTCTTGCCCAGCCAGTCTTCCTTGAGCTTGGCTTCCTGCTGTTTCATGGCCTCCAGCTCCTCGAGCTGAACGCTCCAGCCGAAAGCCCCGAAGCCCCAGGCGGCGGCCAGCAATGCGGCGAAAAAACCGAACAGTATGACGACGCGCGGTGCCAGCGGCCACAAGCCCGGATCCTTGAAGTCCAGGGTCTTGAAATCCATCGCCAGTTGCTGGAAGTTGATCAGCGGCGCTTTGGGTGCCACCGGCTCCGACTTGACCGCCTGCTTGTCCGCCAGCTTTTCGGCAGCGGACTTGCGCTTGAACAAACCGGCAATCGAAGGGGGCAGCTTCATCATTTCTTCCCTGGCGCCGCAGTCTGACGGGTGATCATGGTGGTGATGCTGAAGGCGTTGAGCCGGCGGCTGGCAACCGTCTCGGCCTTGGTTTCGACCAGCGTCGATTTCTCGAGCAATGGCGATTCGTCGAGATTGTTCATCAGCGTCGTGATTCGCGCATTCGACTGTGCATAGCCGGTGATGGAGATTCTTTGCCCGGTTTGCACCAGAGTGCGCAAATAGATACCTTCGGGGACCTGCTTGGCCAACTCGTTGAACAGGTGCACGGTTTCCGTACGATTGGCCTGTAACGCCTCGATGACCCGCTTGCGCGCCAGTAGCGCGTTGGTCTGCTCCTGGATTTTCTTGATTTCGTTAATTTCCTTGTCCAAGCTGGATATTTCGCGCTTGAGGAATTCATTCGCATCGTTTTGCGCGGTAATCTGGCGGTTTATGAACGAGAATCCCAGGAACCAGATCAGTCCGGCCAGTACCGCAATCATCCCAAGCAGGACATAGAACTGCTGTCGCCGCGACTTGCGCTTGGCCTCGCGATGCGGAAGCAGGTTGATCCGTATCATTGATCGAACTTCCTGAGCGCCAGCCCGCACGCCACCATCAGCGACGGCGCGTCCGTGGCCAGCTGCTTGGCGCGAATGCGCGGCGAAATGGCCATGCCGGCAAAGGGATCCGCGAGCAGCGTGTTGATATTGGTACGCTGGCCAACGATTTCCGCCACACCGGGAACAAGCGCCGAACCGCCGGCGAGAATGATGTAATGCACCTCGCCGTATGGCGTGGATGTAAAGAAGAACTGCATGGCACGCGCGACTTCCTGCGCCAGTCCTTCAATGAACGGGTGAAGAATTTCCGCTTCGTAGTTGTCCGGCGGCGTTCCGGAACGCTTGAGGCTTTCCGCCTCCTCGGGCCCCATGCCGTAAGCGCGCATGATTTCCTCGGTCAGCCTGACTCCGCCGAAGGCCTGCTCCCGCGTGTACAGTTGCTGGTCATCCTTCATGATGGTGATTTTCATCGCCGACGCGCCGACATCCACCAACGCCACGATCTGCCCGGCGCCCTCGCCGGGGAGCTGCTTGGTAACGAGTTCGTACGCCGCCTCGGTTGCATACACCTCGACATCCATCACCACGGGCTTCAACTCGGCCACTTCGGCGGCGGCCACGCGATCTTCGACTTTCTCCTTGCGCGACGCAGCCAGCAAAACTTCGACATCATCCGGGTTTCCCGGCGCCGGACCGATCACCTGAAAGTCGAGATTGACCTCTTCGAGGGCAAACGGGAGGTACTGGTTGGCTTCCGACTCGACCTGGATTTCCATCTCCTGATCCCGCAGGGTCGCCGGCAGCGTGATCTTCTTGGTAATCACCGCCGCCGTCGGCAAGGCCATGGCGACAAATCGCGTCGAAGTGCCGAGCCGCTTCCAGCAGCGTTGCAGGGTCTCCGCAACAGCCTCGATCGATGCCAGATTGCCGTCAACCACTGCGTCTTTCGGCAGCGGCTCGATCGCATAGCGCTCGACACGAGGCTGCCCCTTGCCGGCATCGACCAGTTCGACCATCTTGACGGCGGTCGAACTGATATCCACACCGATCAGCGGACGGAGCTTCGGGTCAAAGATCGACTTCAGTGCCGCGACATCGATCTGCAAAGAATTTTCCTTTAAAAATATTGCTTTACAAGCTATACGGATAATTTACTTCAGATGCTAGCAGCAACTATATCGACTGTAAAGCTAAATTATCAGCACCAAGCCAACGAAGCGTGTCTCTGACGCCACAGCTATAATTCCTCGCGCCGCCCTCCTCCCAGCCCATCGTGTCCATTTCCGCCCTGCCCACTCCCGTTCGCTGGGTGTTGTATCTCCTGCTCCTGACCGGCGGCACCCTGTTATCGGTGGCCGCCCTTGCCGGCATAGTGTTGCTGCTTGCCTACCCGCAACTGCCTTCGGTCGAGGTACTGACCGACTATCAACCCAAGATTCCGCTGCGCATCTACTCTGCCGACGGCTACCTGATCGGTGAATTCGGCGAGGAACGACGCAATTTTGTGTTGATCAAAGATGTTCCCGCCGTCATGACCCAGGCAATTCTCGCCGCCGAAGACGAACGCTTCTACCAGCATCCCGGCATCGACACGCTGGGCGTATTGCGCGCAGCGTATTCCAATTTCGTCGGCGGTGGCAAGCGCCAAGGTGCGTCGACCATCACCATGCAGGTGGCGCGCAACTTTTTCCTTTCCACCGAAAAGACCCTGACCCGCAAACTTTACGAGATGTTACTGGCTTTCAAAATCGAGAACAATCTGGGAAAGGATCAGATCCTCGAGATCTATATCAACCAGATTTATCTCGGCCAGCGGGCCTACGGCTTCTCTTCCGCCGCACAGATTTACTTCGGCAAGGCGCTGAAGGACATCAGCATCGCCGAAGCGGCCATGCTCGCCGGGTTGCCGAAAGCGCCTTCGGCCTTCAATCCGGTGGCCAACCCGAAACGGGCCCAGCTTCGCCAGCGCTACGTCCTGCGCCGGATGCACGAGTTGAATTTCATCGACGATGCCCGGTGGAAGTCCGCCCAGGCGGAAGCCCTGCACGTAAAACGCGATGTAAATGACTTCGGTGTTCGTGCCGAGCATGTTGCCGAAATGGCGCGCCAGATCGCCGTCGAGCACTTCCCCGACGAGGTCTACAACCGCGGCCTGCGCGTGATCACCACCATTGACCGCGCCGACCAGCAGGCCGCCTACCTGGCACTTCGAAGCGGAGTCATGGATTACGACCGGCGTCATGGCTATCGCGGCGCCGAGGCCTACGTCGACATGAAAGACATCGGTTCGGACCAGGACGAGGAACTCGAAGAACACCTGTCCGATTTCAACGACAGCGACGACCTGCTGCCAGCCATCGTCCTCGAGTCCGGACCGCGGCAGGTACGCGCCTACCTGCGCGGCGGCGAGGTGCTGAAGATTGGCGAAGACGGCCTCAAATTCGCGGCCCGCATGCTGGATGACAAGGCTGCGCCAAACAAGCGCATACGGCGAGGTGCGGTGATCCGCGTGCAAAAGGCCGGGAAAAGCTGGCAGATCCTCCAGTTGCCCGAGGTCGAAGCGGCGTTCGTCGCCGCCAGCCCGGTCGACGGCGCGATCCGCGCGCTGGTCGGCGGCTTCGATTTCAATCGGAGCAAGTTCAACCACGTCACCCAGGCCTGGCGCCAGCCGGGCTCCAGCTTCAAGCCCTTCATCTACTCCGCCGGCCTGGAAAAGGGCTATACGCCGGCATCGGTGATCGCAGACGAGCCCGTTTCGATCTCGGCCGAAGAGACCGGTTCCCAAGCCTGGGAACCGAAGAACTACGACGGCAAGTACGAAGGCCCGATGAGCTTGCGTACCGCACTGGCGAAATCCAAGAACATGGTCTCGATCCGCCTGCTGCGTTCCATAGGCACCCAGTATGCACAGGACTACGTGACGCGCTTCGGTTTCGATGCCGACAAGAATCCGCCGTATCTGACCCTGGCCCTTGGTGCCGGCGCCGTGACCCCGTGGCAGCAACTCGCCGCCTATTCGATCTTCGCCAATGGCGGTTACCGCATCACGCCCTATATCGTGCGCCAGATCGTGGACGACAAGGGCACGGTGCTGGCCGCCATGCAGCCCGCGCTGGCAGGCGACGAGGCGCTGCGCGCGATCGACGCGCGCAATGCCTGGCTGATGGACTCGATGATGCACGACGTGGTGCGGCGCGGCACCGCCACCCGCGCCGCGGCGGTGCTCAAGCGCAGCGACCTGGCGGGCAAGACCGGTACCACCAACGACTACATCGACGCCTGGTTCTGCGGCTACCAGCCGACCGTGGTCGGCGTCGCCTGGATCGGCTTCGACCAGCCCAGGCGCATGGGCAACGGCGAAACCGGGGGCGCTGCAGCGCTGCCGATCTGGATCGGCTTCATGGAGCACGCCCTGAAGGGGGTTCCCGAAAGTTGGCAGGAAACCCCGGAAGGACTGGTAACGATCGTCGCCCACGATCCGTCGGGGAAGACCACCAAGGAACTGATCTACAAGGAGCACCTGCCGGCTCCGCCGGTGGATGCGGAGGCCGAAGAACCGAAGCAGGAACCGACGCAAGAGCCCGCGCCGGTGACGGACGCCAAACCCAAGCCGGTGGAAAAACCGGCGGCGCAAAAGTCCGCGGAAAAGAAGAACTAGAGCTCGACCCGCACCCCGGCCTGTTCCGAGACGGAGCGTGCCAGCGCGGCCAGCAGCTCTTCGCCATCGCGCGTTCCCAGCCAGCGCCCGCCGTCGGGCCGGAAGTGGTATCCGCCCGACTTGGCCGCCACCCAGATTTCGCGCGCCGCGCCGTGGCGATTGACGATGATCTTCGAACCGTTCTCGAACTCGATCTCGATCACGCCGCCGGGCTTGGTTTCGAAATCGAAATCGGCGACGCCACTTGCGCTCGCCGCTTCCAGCGCCGCCTCGATGCGCGCCAGCTCCGCATCGGCCGCCATCGTGAATTCCCGCTCGTCCATCGCGCCCTGTCCTCGGATTTGTAAAACAGCCGACAGGATACAGAATGTCGCCGTCGCTGCGCGCCGCATATACTTATGGCCTCAGCTCCTCACAGATAAACCCCATGCGCCCCCTGACTCTGCTTGCCGCCCTGCTCACCCTTGCCATGCTTGCCGGCTGCGGCACAAAGACCCCGCTCAAGCTGCCGTCCCCGACGCCATCCGCCGACAAACCCGCCGAGCCCGTACGATGAGCCTGACCACGATGGGCGGGGATGGACTGCACGTCGAGTCCGTCGCATTGGGCGACATCGCCGCGCGCTTCGGCACGCCATGCTACGTCTATTCGCGTGCCGCGCTCACCGCGACCTATGCCGCCTACCGCGACGCGCTGCAGGCCCACGGCCTGGCCGACCGATCGCTGGTCTGCTACGCGGTCAAGGCCAATTCCAACCTCGCCATCCTGAACCTTTTCGCCCGGCTCGGCGCCGGCTTCGACATCGTTTCCGGTGGCGAGCTGGCGCGCGTGCTGGCCGCTGGCGGCAGTGCGGGCAAAATCGTGTTCTCCGGCGTCGGCAAGTCGCGCGCCGAGATGCGTGCGGCGCTGGAGGCGGGCATCCACTGCTTCAACGTCGAATCCGCCAGCGAGCTGGACCAGCTCGACGAAGTCGCCGGCAGCCTCGGCCGCCGCGCACCGGTGTCGCTGCGCGTGAATCCGGACGTCGACGCGAAAACCCATCCCTACATCTCCACCGGGCTCAAGACGGCAAAATTCGGCATCGCCTTCGGCGAAGCCTTCGATATCTACCGTCGCGCCGCGCGCCTGCCGCATATCGCGGTGAGGGGCATCGACTGCCACATCGGCTCGCAACTGCTCGATCCGGCACCGGCCGCCGAGGCCGCGGACAAGGTGCTGGCGCTGGTCGATCGCCTCGCCGCCGCGGGCATCGCGCTGGAACACATCGACCTCGGCGGCGGCATGGGCATCCAGTACCGCGCCGACGAGCCGGCGCCCCCCGTCGCCGACTATCTGGCGCCGATGCTGGCGAAACTTGCCGGGCGCCGCGAAAAGCTGGTGTTCGAACCCGGCCGCTCGCTGGTCGGCAACGCCGGCCTGCTGCTGACCCGGGTACAGGTGCTGAAGCCGGGCGAGGAAAAGCACTTCGCGGTGGTCGATGCGGCGATGAACGACCTGATGCGCCCGGCACTGTACGACGCCTGGCACGACATCGTGCCGGTCTCCGCCACAAAAGTCGGCGCCGGCGATACGGCAACTGCGATGCCTTACGAAATCGTCGGCCCGGTCTGCGAGTCGGGCGATTTCCTCGGTCATGACCGGAAACTGGCGCTGAACGAGGGCGACCTGCTCGCCATCCTCTCGGCCGGCGCCTACGGCATGGCCATGGCCTCCAACTACAACAGCCGGCCGCGTGCCGCCGAAGTCATGGTCGACGGCGATGCCACGCACCTGATCCGCCGCCGCGAGGAGGTTCCGGAACTCTTCGCCCTCGAATCGGTCCTGCCTTGATGCGTCATCCCCTTGTTGCCTGCCTGGCACTGATTCTCCTCGCCGGCTGCGGCCAGAAAGCCGAAGAAAAGAAGGCAGTCCCGCCGCCATCGTTGATCACCGTGACCCAGGCCGCCAAGGGCGAGTTCGAGGTCGTGCTGGAAACCCTGGGCACGCTTGAAGTTCTCGCCGATCCGAAAATCGGCGCCGAAGTCGCCGGCCGGGTGACCCAGGTTCTGGCGCGCACCGGGACGCAGGTCAAGGCCGGCGACCTCATGGCGGTGATCGATGCCGGCGATGTCGCCCTGCAGAACAAGGCCGACGAAGCCGAAGCGCGGCGCATCGAGGCACTGGCGAAGCAGCAGGAAAAGCTCGCCGAGCGGCAGCAGACCCTGATGGACAAGGGCTTCCTGTCGAAGAACGCCGGCGAGGATGTCGCCGCACAACGGGCCGCGCTCGCCGCCCAGCATGAAGCGGCACGGGCGCGCGCCGACAACAGCCGCCGTTCGCTCGGCAAGACACAGGTGCGGGCGCCGATCGACGGCATCGTCGAAGTCCAGATCGTTTCCCCCGGCGACTACGTCAAGGTCGGCGATCCGCTGTTCAACCTGGTCGCGCCGAAAAAATTGCGCGCCCACCTGCCCTTCGCCGAAAGCCTCGGCCCGCGCCTGCAGGTCGGGCAGGAAGTCAGGCTCGCCTCGCCGCTGGCGCCGGGCAAGGTATTCACCAGCCGCATCAAGGACATCCGCCCCGGCATCGTCGAGGGCAGCCGCTCGCTCGACGTGCTGGCCGACATCGACAATGACGGCAGCCTGCGCGGCGGCGGCACGGTCAATGCCGCGGTGATCGTTTCGGCCAGGGCCGAAGCGCTCACCGTGCCCGAGCAGAGCATCGTGCTGCGCCCCGCCGGCAAGGTGGTGTATGTCATCGCCGACGTGGATGGCCAGAAGAAAGCGCAGCAGAAACCGGTCAGGGTCGGCGCCAAACGCGGCGGCCGCATCGAGATACTCGAAGGCCTCGCCGGCGGCGAAACCATCGCGCTGGATGGCGCCGGTTTCCTCACCAACGGCGCTGCGGTCGCCGTCAAGGAAGCGGCCGGGGCTGCCAGCAAAGTTCCCGCAGGGACGCAGAGCGCTGGCGGTACGACGCCCGCAGGCGCGGCAGGCACCAAAGACGCCGCCAAACCCGAAGCCGCCCTGACCCCCAACCCCTCACCCGCGAGGGTAGAGGGGAGCGTCGCGAGTCGCTGACGCGACTTTTTTGGAATGACCCTGCCCGAGCTTTCCGTCAAGCGCCACGTCCTGGCGTGGATGGTCAATGCCGTGCTGGTGCTGTTCGGGGTGATCGCCTTTACCCGCATCGGCATGGACCGGCTGCCCTACATCGAATTTCCGGTGGTCTCCGTCACCACCGCGCTGAAGGGCGCCAATCCCGACATCGTCGATTCGAGCGTCACCAACCTGATCGAGGGCGCGGTCAATAGCGTACCGGGGATCGAGCACATCCAGTCGACCTCGTCGCCGGGTGTCTCCGTCGTAAACATCACCTTCGGCCTGGAAAAGAATGTCGATGTCGCCTTCACCGAGGTGCAATCCAAGGTCAATCAGGTGCTGCGCCGCCTGCCGAAGGACGTCGATCCGCCCGTGGTCGCCAAGGTGGAGACCAACGCTTCGCCGATCTTCTGGATGGCGGTGCAGGGCGACCGCACCCAGCAACAGCTGAACCAGTACGCGCTCAACGTCATCAAGAAGAAGCTGGAAACCATCGACGGCGTCGGCGAAGTGCGCCTCGGCGGCCGCCGCGACCGCACCATCCGCGTCAATCTGCTGCCGGACCGCATGGCCGCGCTGGGCGTTGCGGCGCAGGACATCAGCGACGCCTTCGCCCGCGAGCATGTGCAACTGGCCGGCGGTTTCGTCGTCGGCGAAACCACCGAGCACCTGGTCAAGCTCGACCTCGAATTCCATACCCTCGATGCGCTGGGCGGCCTGGTCGTCGGCTACCGCGGCACGCCACCCAATGCCGCGCCGATCCGGCTCATCGACATCGCCGAACTGGAAGACGGCCTCACCGACAACCGCCAGCTGGCGCGTTTCAACGGCGAAACCACGGTCGGCATGGGCGTGGTCAAGGTCACCAACGCCAATACCGTCGCCATCGTGGAACGCGTCAAGGAGAAGCTGGCCAAGGAAATCGAGCCGCAACTGCCGCCGGGGATGCGGATCAGCATCGTTTCCAACGATGCCGTGTTCATCCTCGAAATCGTCAACTCGCTCAAGGAACACCTGATCGAAGGCACGCTGCTGGCCTCGCTGGTGGTCTGGTTCTTCCTGCGTTCGCTGCGCTCGACGCTGATCGTCGCGCTGGCGATTCCCGTTTCGCTGATGGGGGCCATCGCCGTCATCTACTTCTTCGGCTACACGCTGAACTCGCTGACCATGCTGGCGCTGCTGCTGTTGATCGGCGTCGTGGTCGACGATGCCATCGTGGTACTGGAGAACATCTTCCGCCACCGCGAGGAGATCGATCCCGAACCGGTGGCCGCCGCGGTCAATGGCAGCAAGGAAGTGGTCTTCGCCGTGATTGCGGCGACGCTGTCCCTGGTCTCGATCTTCGCCCCGGTGATCTTCCTCTCCGGCATCATCGGCCAGTTCTTCCGTTCCTTCGCCGTGGTGGTCACCTTCGGCGTGCTGGTCTCGCTCTTCGTCTCGCTGACCCTGACGCCGATGCTGTGCTCGCGCTACCTCAAGGTCGAGAAGCAGCACGGCCGCATCTACCACCTCTTCGACCGGGTGCTGGGCGGCCTCGATCGCATCTACATCACGCTGCTGGACCGCGCCCTGCGCCACCGCTGGCACGTCGTGGCGCTGACCGTTGCCGTGGTCGGCTCGTCGACGTTCTTCTTCATGAACGTCGGCAAGACCTTCTCGCCCGAAGAGGACGAAGGCCGCTTCCGCATCTCGCTGCGCACGCCGCTGGGTTCCAGCATCGACTACACCGACGCCAAGCTGCGCGAGGTGGAGGAGGTGCTGGGCAGATACCCCGAGATCCGCACCGAGTTCGCCCTGATCGGCCTCGGCACCGCCGGCCAGGTGAACCAGGGCACGGTCATCGTGCGCATGCAGCCGCGCCGGGAACGCCAGCGCAGCCAGCAGGAAGTGGTGGCCGCGGTGCGCCGCGACCTGGCGGCGATTCCCGGCGCGCGCGCCTTCGCCTCCCCCTTCTCGGTGGTCGGCGGCGGCCAGCGCGGCGAGCCGCTGCAGTTCGTCCTCGCCGGCGACAACATCGACGAGATCGGCCGCCTTTCGCGCGAACTGCAGCAGAAGCTGGCCACCGTGCCCGGCCTCGGCCGCATCGACAGCGACGTCCAGCTCGACCTGCCGCAGCTGGTCTTCATCCCCGACCGCCTGCGCATCGCCGCCGCCAACCTGTCCTCCAGCGACGTGGCGCAGGCGGTGAACATGCTGACCGGCGGCGTCGACATCGCCAAGTTCAACGACGAACCCGGCGACGGCCAGCGCTATGACATCCGGGTCAAGGCCAAACCCGGCGAGTTCACCCAGCCGGCCGACCTGTCGAAGATATTCCTGCGCAGCCGCGACGGCAGGATGGTGCGCCTCGATTCCGTCGCCCGCTTCGAAGAGAAGCTCGGGCCCGCCGTGATCGGCCGCTTCGACCTGCAGTACGCCGCGACCTTCTACGCCACGCCGGCCATCCCGTTGGGAGAGGCCGTCGAGTCGGTGCGCCGCGCCGGACAGGAAATCCTGCCGGCCGGCTACCAGATCCGCCTCATCGGCCAGGCCGAGGAATTCGGCAAGACCATGAAGTACATGGTGTTCACCTTCGCCCTGGCGCTGGTGCTGCTCTACATGGTGCTCGCCAGCCAGTTCAACTCTTTCATCCAGCCGGCCATCGTCATGCTGGCGCAGCCGCTGGCCGTGGTCGGCGGCGTC
>Ga0209476_10003303_pt1 | contig 10682 bp, 9 predicted proteins | sample KloWWTrecipitate_FD_187179 | JGI IMG/M metagenome (GOLD analysis project Ga0209476, IMG submission 187179) | Active sludge microbial communities from Klosterneuburg, Austria, studying microevolution and ecology of nitrifiers - Klosterneuburg... | ecosystem: Engineered > WWTP > Aerobic digester >...
GACAATGAGTACGTAAGATTTCCATGGACTTTTCTTTTCCGCATAGGGGTCTGTCAGTGAGCGCTGCGCATTGGGCGGCAAGACGGCCATATGCGTCAGCGATGCACCAAACGGAATATTGATAATTGCACGGGTATTGACTGCCCAGCCGTTGGCATCGAGTAGTGGCGCAAGATTGCGCTTGCGTAGCTTGAGAAAAGCCAATAAAACGGAGGGGCCGGAAATCAATAGGATCAACCCAACGATCGCCAAAGGCATTTGCCACCAGGCTAAGCTGATGAAGCCGGTTACCACCGATGCAATAGCTGTTCCGATGGCGCCGATGGCCAGACCAATGGCCGCAAAAATCCCTGCGAATTTGCCGACGTCGAATGGAGCAGGCGGTGTTTTGCTAGCTTCGGTCGTTTGTGCCGTATTTGCAATACCTGCTGCCGCTTGATCTTGCACTGATTTCTCGCGCGCACTGGCCATTTTTTCGATTTGCTCGCCGATCATTTTGCCGATCCGCTTGAATGGATACCAGAAGGCTTGGCGCACGCTGATGGGGTGCTCGATGATTTTGACAATAGTTGCGTCCCAATCTTGGCCGCTGCGATCATAAAATATACCGTTGCGGCCCACCATCAGGTTGTCGGCATCCCCATTGGTGAAAGCTGCCGCAATATTTATCTTTTCGCCACCTCCGCGGCGCTGGCATTCACAATATGCCAGATAAGTACCGCTTAAGCTGGCCATGCTACTGTGCTTATTGATGTCTGCTACGCGCAAACAGAAATCGCAGCTGCGGCCATCTACATACAGCGAGCCTGCTTGAAAGATTGCTTTATTCTGGGCGGTATAAAAATCGCGGAATGAGACGAAATTATTTAATAATTGAAATAGATCGCGGTGGTAGCGGATCATTTTTTCTACAGAGTGAATGCTGTCTGATGCACTGGCAAATGATTTATCTTCCTGAATCAGGAACATGATTTTATTTTGATAACCACCTGCCAAAATGGTGCGAACGCGTTTGATGCCCAGCGCTTCGACAATTGCTCCCCGTTTGTTATCAAGCCATGCCTGATGCGCTAAAAACCGATTGCACAATTGCTGCCATTCTTCGTTGCTCAGATTTTCCTTGTTGCTTAGCAATTGATTGACCACTTTGTCTCTAAATTCCGTGATTGCATGCATCCACGCAGGGTTAATGCCTGCATTCAGCGGTAGTGGCTTGCTTGCTTCAATTCTTGCTAGCGGTAGTGAAGCGATTTGTTCAGATTGTGCGGATAAATTTTTGCTCGCGAGCGCTTCGTATTCTGTCAACGCCGGGTTGAGTGGTTCGCTGGCGCGTTGATCGAATTCAGCGAGTCGGCAGCGTGTAAAGTAATCGTCAATTTTGCTTCTGACGTTATCAAAAGCCGCTTTGGCTGCGGCTGTTTCTTCACCCAACAATAAAATATTGGCTGAGTCGCGCTCGGCTTCTTGCCACCATCCTGAATAAGCATTGGCTTCCGAGAAGAATTGTTGGATCTTATCTTCCGATACGCCAGGCAAGCCGGAACGATCCTCTTCCGCTCCGATACATGAGATGATTTCCTCAATGACCGTTTGCGTTTCGTTGTCAGTGGCTGCATTGGGCGGGATGATGCCGTCCCCGTTAAACGTGGTGCTGGCAAAAATCCTGTTTAAGTCGGCAGTATCCTCAATAGAGATGACGAATTCCTCATGCTTGCCAATGTTCTGCAAGATTTGTTTAGCTGAAGCCAGCAGTGCCACGCCTTCCGGTGTGCTGTCATCAATGGCATCCAGGGGAAGACTATCCGCTCCGCGGGTGAGATCTTCAGCGTTCTTGAGTAGGGATGTTATCCAGTTAACGGCCGCTATAATTTCGGGTACGCGAATGTGGCCGTCTGCATCGGTATCAATGAATTCAAGCGTTTTGCTGTCGAATTCAAGATTGCTGGTCGGGCAACTGAGCGCCGCCCATAGCTTGGGGTCAAGCTTGCCGAGGGATTTTAAGTCAGTTGCTGTTTCCAGCCGAACCTGATCGAAGCCACCCGAGCGGAAAAATCGCCATTGATGTGAAGTATCCATATTTTCTCTTTTTCGATATCTGTTGATAAATAAATGTGATGTATGGGTTTTTGAGCTAAGCATGTTGCTGGAAGATCGCGCATATGTTCTTTTCTATCGTGTGAATGCTGTTTTTTTTGATCGTTTTATTCCCTGCGTGTCAAACAAGCGGTTACATGATTGCGAAAAAAATCTCCCGTTAATCCGAGAATGTCTGCTTCATTTTGACAAACATTCGATTTCGAATGATTTTTAATACTGCTCTCTTCAATGCGAGCTGGCAATGGTTGAGTTCTGACACTGGGTTGTGCCATATGCCTTCCTGATGGGAGCGCTTCCACATCTAGCTGCACAGGCATGGTACCGGCAGAGCCAAAGCCCAACTGCACGGTAGCCTGTTTTGATAAATTGATGATTCGATCTCCGCCACCGCCCCAACGATCATTGATGCGTACTATGATCTGCTGCTTGGTTTTAAGGTTAGTGACCCGAACGCTACTGCCAATTGGTATTGTGCGATGCGCTGCGGTCAATTGTTCTGGGTCATAAGGTTCGCCACTGGCCGTGGTACGCCCTTCCATATCAGGAGCGTAGTAGGTGGCAGTCCCTGTTTCGGATGGCCCAAGAGATTTTTGTATCGGTTTTTCTATGAATTCCTGATGATTAGCGCTTGCTTTCTTGGATGAAAGCGGGATGGTTTCAGGCGCTGCTTGTGTGCTCTGATGTTGCGTTATTTCACGATAGGGAGGGGTGGAAAGCACAATATTCTCTTGTGACTGGGTGGTTGCGCACCCACAGAGGAATACAGTGATGAGGCTATATATTTGCAATTTTTTCATAATATTACATAAACTGTTTATCCTGATTATGAATAAATTTTACCACTTAGCTAGGAATATTCCTACAAGATAATGGATGTTTGGGTTTTGCTATGAAATGTGGACGAGACAATATGAATGACGGGCTGAATGCTTGATAAAGGTTGCAAAAATGAATGAAAAAGTTGCTTAAACAGTTAAAATGCAAATTCGGACAAAGCTATAAAATGATTTCTGATAAAGCATGAACAGCATGAAATACTGGACTGATATTCAACTACCGATTCCTGAATGGCTCGAAGCTTGGGCTGCCAGAGTTCCTGAAATCTTTCCTGATAAAAATCAAAGAATGGCGCTTGCTATAGATTTGGCTCGCACAAATCTTCAGTATGGAGGAGGACCGTTCGGTGCAGCTGTGTTTAATCAACACACCGGTAAATTGATTGCACCTGGGGTAAATTGGGTGGTTCCGGGGAAATCCTCGTTGCTACATGCTGAAGTAATGGCCTTGGCTTTAGCGGAGCAAGCGTTGGGAAGTTATGAGCTGGGCAGTCATGGCGCATTTGAATTGGTAACGAGTGTCGAACCTTGTTGTCAGTGCTTGGGAGTATTGATGTGGACAGGCATTACCTCGCTGATTTGTGGAGCATGTTCGGAAGATGCGGAAGCGGTCGGTTTTAATGAAGGTCCGCGCTCATTAAACTGGGTGCAGGAACTTGCGCAACGCGGGATCAGCGTAACGCGAGAAGTGATGCGGCCACAATCGATAATGGTTTTACAAAGCTACACAGGTGAAATTTATAATTGCCGGACAAAAACCTGAGATTCCATAATTGATTGGAATATATTTGTTTTATTGACCGGCTAGAATTGTCTATAAAGCTAAAATATTAGATTGGAAAATAGAGGAATCACATGAAACAAAAAATATTATCGCATTGTGTTTATTGTTTAATGATGTCAGCCACAATGACCGGATGTGTATCGGCAACCGTGACCGCGGTCAATCTTGGCTTTACGAATGTCTTTGTTGATGCATGGCTCTATTCGTGGAGCATTGCGTTTCCAATAGGCTTCGGTCTTTTACTACTGCTGTCACCTTTATTCAGACGCATTGTGGAATCGATTACATGATGACTGTTTGCTTGCTTCATTCCTTTGTCCAATGATCTTCAATCACTGCATACCTACTTAATAATCCTGTCACCCTCAATACCTGACTGTTAAATTCAATCGAACATGCTTGATAAATTTTTTCCTTGGATGCAAATGCTTGTTCTTTTTTTGTGCCATTGATTGTTTGACGCGATACGATAAAGAGATTGGGAAATAGTTTGTAAGATTTTTCTGCAATTCCTGTAGTTCAAACTGGAACTCTCGGAAAAGGTTAATTTTTTTAGAGTTCAGCCGTAATATCACTTAATGATCTGACTGTCCAAATTGAATGCTAATCGTGGTATTGATAGGTCATTCTATTCATATTTTTGCAGTTAACTTCTCTTGCCAGAAAAAAGAACGATAAACAATAATTATAAGGAGATTCGGTGAATGTTAGGACCGGTTTTAGTAAATTCCTTGTCGCTATTCATGAAATACTCACCAGTACCGCATGGTTATGTATGTGGGCCTGGTTTCTTTGATACGATCGAATATGATGAGCGCTGAATCTGACTGGTTGCTCGCCATGGCAAGCGGTGTGGCAATACTGATTAGCGTTAGCGCGGCCTTTATTACTATCAGGACAACCCCTGGTTCGCAATTAAGCGTTGAGGTGTTGGAAGAAGCTTTGCATCGAAGTGCAATGTATAAATTGATTGCGGAATGCCACGCATTGATTATCGAGGAATTGCAGATTCGTTTATTGGCTCTGGAGCTGCATAGTGAATATGCCTCGCTCAATGCGCTTTCTGGATTGATGGGCAGCAGTCGAGGCAAGTTGCAGCAGAATCTTATCGAGAACAGTCTCAATACCGCTTCTGAACAAACCACTGAAGCAAAGTCGTTGTTGAAAGATCGAGCCAAGTTAATCACATCAGTGGATAAATATGAGCTTGATCTCATGCAAACACGTATTGAATCTGCCAAAGAGAATTTACAAGCTGTTCGCGAAGCGATGTCTCACCAACTGGGAAAAGTGCGCTGTCAGAATCAATTGTATCGAGAGAAAGGAGCTGCTTGACGGTCAACCATCAAGCAATAGGACTTTTAACAGCAACCATTGTGTTTTTCTAAAAAATGCGTAATTTTGCTGTAACAATCCAGTCTTTGGAAAAATATCTAGCTGCTGAATAAATCTACCAAACAACCAAGAAAGCCTGTTGATTCTGTGCGGTGACAAAAGAAGAAAACACTAGAGGCCAGCGCCGTTATTGATACTAACAATAGAGTAACCGGAGCCTTTAAACTGTTCTGATCATATTTTGTTTTAATTTTACTGGCTACATCGTCATAGAGTGGTTCAGCAATCTCGATCCTTGTTCTGGATTGGTATGGTCCTTGATTGATCTCTTCGTTAATTTTCTGCTTCACTCTACTGATATCGGGTGATGGAGATTGCTCCACATCCACTGCGGTGGGTGCTGCCTGTGATGAGTTGTTTACTTCAGGTTGTGACTCCAGATTCCGTCTTTCTTTACTCCTCAATGAAATAATGTAATGAAAGACATCCGTTCTCAATCCTAATCTTTGCGTAGCCTCATAAACATCATGTGCATCCACGACGGGTTTTTCCCGTTCAAAGGCAACACTAAATGATCGGTCACATAATGAATTGATGGTGCGTGGTGTTCCACCCGTGTGGAACGCAATGGAGATTGCTTCCCATCCTGTATCCGATATCAGATCCGCAGTACCTCCTGCTACTTTGATGCGGTGAGTAATGTATTTGCGGATCACGTCAACATCCATCTTGCCGAGTACTTCGAGTGCAGCAATTCTTTGCTTAAATGGCTCCATCACTGGACGGTTAATTTTTTCCAGCAATTCCTCCTGTCCCAAAAGCAACAATTGGATCAGCTTGAGGGAGCCCTCTTCGAGGTTATTCAGTAAGCGGATACCGTTGATGACATCATCCGACATCAAATGGGATTCATCAATGATGATCAAGCATTTTTTTCCTTCGGCATTGATCTTTAGGAGTTCATTCCGGATATCCCGCATCACAAAGGTTTTCTCGGAAGAGGAAGGTTGGATTCCCAATTCCTGAGCGAGAAACAGATAAAGATCGATGCTGTTTGCGGGCGGCTCAGCCATCCATATTAATTTGATGTTTTCAGGAAAATCGGATTTGATCATTTGACTGAGTGTTGTTTTTCCGGAGCCAATGGGCCCGGTGACAACGATCAGACCTCGCCCGCTCTGTAGAGATCCCGATATCTGTTGGCGTATGCGTGCATGGTCACCCTGATTATAAAAAAACTGCGGATCGGGAACATTCTCGAATGGGAGTCTGTTGAGTTTGAAGTGTTCTGAATAAATATGCATTAATTTCCTCCCTCTTTAGGCATAAGCTTTACTTCAACCCTGCGGTTTTTGGTTCTACCGGCATCCGTATTGTTAGTGCTGATAGGATGGGTATCTCCATAACCCATGACGGATATCCGCTCGAGTGGTATGCCATGAGAAACCAGTATGTTGGCGATAGTCTTTGCTCTGCGTAATGACAAATCCATATTATCTCTGTGTAAATTACCTGTTGGTATGTTGTCAGTGTGACCTTCGATTACGATACGGCTATCTGGATATGCTGATATTTCCTTTACCAGTTTATCAACGATAGAAAAAGGGATGTCATTGATGACATCGCGCCCAGAACGAAATGTTGTGCCACTAAAAACTTGCAAGGTACGCGGCAATTTTTCGGTTTCAGGAGGTCTAATGTTTTCAATGACCGCTTCTGTTGTCGTGAGTTTTTCTTCAAGTTTTGCAATGGTTGCTTCCAGCTCCGCAACTTGAGCTTGATTGGTTTCCGGATTCTCTGTTGTTTGCTGGATGGGACTGCTTGACTCTGACATTACATTGCCAGGTAATACATTGTTCTGAACTGCGGCTTGCTCGGCCAGGTTACGGACTGGTTGGTTCAGCGCCTTGAACGTGACGACTGCCGACAATAACAAGAATGTGAAGGATAATCCAAGAATAACTAAACGCATAAAAAGTACCCGATTTAATAGCATTGGGAAATGAGCTGATGGTTTATATCAATGAACTCAAACCTAAATATTCTAACTTATTGAACAATGCTTTGCTTATATGAATGTTGCGTCTTAATCAGTGCAAATATTTCAGATTTTACAACATGCTGCAGATATTAAAATTGAACTCTGTTCATCATCATAACTGATAATATTTTTCAGCAGGCTCCTTAAGATAAAGTATCGGGTGCCTAGTTCATCATGATATCCGAAATGCGTAGCAGGCTTAAGTCGGAAATAGCTCCTTTTTAAGTCGCTTATCAAGTTTGACATCCTATTGGACTCTCAGTACATTGCTTCCAAGCAATCGGGATATACTTATTGATACAAGCATTTGCTCATCTTATCGTGCTTTTATTGATTTATTATGACACGGTGAGTGATTGGTTTGCGTCTGCCCAAATTGCTTCGTTTATCGCCAAAAATAATGACTGATTGCCATCCAAACATTAAAAAGGAGAAGGATGTTGAACCAGAAATCAAGTAGCAATGCCATTGGTACCGACGAACAGATCATCTCTGGCGCCAATGGGTGGGTGATGTTGATCATACTATTAGCAGCGCTTGTGTTGGCGATTTTTCTCGTGGCAACGCCGGGCGGTCCCGTCAAAATAATCGGCGGCGGAGTGCTGTTGGTGGTGACACTGTTCTGTGCCAAGGGCTTATTCACATTGGAACCTAATCAGGCAGCCGTAATGATTTTCTTTGGCAGCTATGTCGGTACGGTATGCGAAAGCGGTTTCTTTTGGGTCAATCCATTTTATAGCCGGACGCAAGTATCGCTGCGCATCAACAATTGGAATACTCCCGTGCTTAAAGTGAATGATGAACGCGGCAGTCCGATTGAAATTGCCGCCGTAATTGCGTGGCGCGTGCAAGATACAGCCAGAGCGATTTTTGATGTTGAAAGCACGCTCAATTACCTTCAGATTCAGAGTGAATCGGCTGTCCGTCAAGTGGCCAGTAGCCATGCCTATGATGATACCGAAATTGCTGAAGGAGGACGCAGCAAGAAAAGTTTGCGCACCGATCTGGATGCCATCGCTGGATTGTTACGCGAATCCATACAGCAACATGTCGACGTGGCCGGTATCGTAATCGAGGAAGCCAAAATCGCGCACCTTGCTTATGCACCGGAAATAGCAAACGCCATGTTGCGTCGTCAACAAGCAGAAGCAGTGGTGATGGCGCGTCAGAAACTGGTGGATGGCGCCGTCGGTATGGTCGAGGTGGCATTGAAAAACCTCGAAGACAAAAAGATCGTATCACTGACCTCAGATCAACGTGCAGTGCTGGTAACCAACATGATGACAGTGTTGTTGTCGGAATCGGGTGCTCAGCCGGTGATTCAGATGGCGCAAACTACCCAGTAATGTGCATAGACTCAGAAGTTTAATTGCACAATACTTTTATTTCTAAGGAAGTGCTGATTAATTCGCTTTCTTAGATTATACCTTAATTATAATCAATGACTTGAGCGTTAATAATTCTTGAAAATCGAATAAATCAGCGCTTCCCTAAGTACCAACTTCGTTTGAAGGGGGTGACCTTAACAGTTTCTCTGACCAACTTTCCTAGCTACGGGCTATTAAAATGCCTGCACTAGGAGAGTGTGATGTTTCCCACAGAGTTGTAGCGTATGTGTCGGTATAGTGCCAACTCTTGCATTCACTGAGCATCCCGAATTAAGTAAGAATGTATGTTGCCAATCAGATAGGCAGCATATTCTTGGGTTGATGAGAAACTATTCTGAGGTCGTTCAGAAGTCAGTAATGCAAGGCAACACTGATTGCTTGTCGTATGGACTTATCTGCATAACCTATTAGGAGAAAATATAATGTCACGTCATGGTTCTTATAAATTAGGTGGTGAAAATCCTCCCAAGTCAACTTTTTACGAGCAAGGCAAATTTGGTCGCATGTTTCCAACATTGCCTCCATTTACTACTGATACCAAACAAATCAGGGATGCACTGAAAGAGTTAGGAAAAAAGGGTGGCATCATGGATGCTGGGGAAAGCATGGATGTGACTGCCAATCCAACGCTTGCGCGCGATTTAATAACCGATCCGGCATTGAATGTCAATAATCAGAATAATCCGAATCTGTCAGCCGGAATGACTTTTTTGGGGCAGTTTCTTGATCATGACATTACTTTCGATCCCACTTCAAGTCTTGAAAGACAATCAGATCCAGAATCTATTCAAAATTTCCGTACGCCATTATTTGAATTGGATAGCGTGTATGGGTCCGGTCCCGGTGCTTCTCCGCATCTCTACGATCAAAGTGCAGAAGGAGAAGGTATTAAATTTCATATTGAAGAAATTCCGGGAGCAGTTGCTGTTTCTGCCGGTGGATTTCCTCGCTTTGACTTACCGCGCAACAGCCAGGGAACAGCCCTTCTGGGCGATCCTCGGAATGACGAAAATTTGATTGTCTCGCAGTTACATCTGGCCATGCTCAAATTTCATAATGCCGTGGTGGATTATGCGAAAGCTGAGTTTGGATTGACCAATCTGGAGGAAGTATTCACTGAAGCTCAACGATTGGTAAGATGGCATTATCAGTGGATCATCATTCATGAGTTTTTGGAGAAAACGGTCGGTAAGCCAATAGTCGATGATATCTTGACTAATGGGCGCAAGTTTTATAAGTGGCGTAACCAGCCATATATTCCTGTTGAGTTTGCAGCCGCTGCCTATCGTTTTGGACATTCGCAAGTGCGCCCGTCTTATCGCTCCAACTTTGGGCCGTCTCCGGCGGATATCAATTCACAGGTATTCAAATTAATTTTCAATGATCATTTGCCTACAGGACCTGATCCTGATGATTTGCGCGGCGGAAAGCGTGCGCCAAGCCGCTTTATTGATTGGCAGACATTCTTTGATTTTGGGGATGGTCATGTGAGATCCAATAAGAAAATAGACACCAAATTATCCACGGTATTGTTTGATTTGCCGGGTATGCGAGGTGAGTTCCAATCATTGGCACAACTGAACTTATTGCGGGGATTGACCTTTAGCCTGCCATCGGGGCAAAGTGTTGCCAAGGCAATGAATCTGCCTGTGCTGGATGCAACGGATCTTGCCGATCTGAAGGATCTCAAGCTGCACTTACGCACGCCGCTTTGGTTTTATATTCTGCGTGAAGCCGAAGTCAAAGCGAATGGTGAACGACTGGGGCCTGTCGGAGGGCGCATCGTGACTGAGGTATTCATTGGTTTACTGCAGGGTGATCCAATGTCATACCTGAAACAAGATCCAGAGTGGACCCCAACACTGCCCAGTGCGGTTGTAGATACCTTCAAAATGACTGATTTACTCAAATTTGCCGGAGTGGTGGCTCCCCTGTAATTTAGGGCATCACTCAAACAACAACCACTGGCCTCAACTAGTTGGGGAACCGCTATGTCCACTGATCTACTAACCCAACTCAAAGCATTGCAGTGTCAGAGCTTAACTGCTTGTACAGTTTTTGGGAGCCACTTCAGTGGCGTTAAAATAAATTTTTTATAACGCCCGTATTGGATTGTTGACTATGAGTTTTTCTGAATACGATGTAACTCGCCGTACGCGGAAAGGGAATTTTCTGAAGCAAATTGATCAATTGATAGACTG
>Ga0209476_10003304_pt1 | contig 10681 bp, 8 predicted proteins | sample KloWWTrecipitate_FD_187179 | JGI IMG/M metagenome (GOLD analysis project Ga0209476, IMG submission 187179) | Active sludge microbial communities from Klosterneuburg, Austria, studying microevolution and ecology of nitrifiers - Klosterneuburg... | ecosystem: Engineered > WWTP > Aerobic digester >...
GGGTGGTGCCATAACGGCGGGGCGCTGCTGCTGCTCCCATTGTTGCTGCTGCTTGGCCGGTTCGCGTGGACGATGCTCCTCGTCGAAAGGGACAGGTGTTGATGGTCTAACGTAGGACCGCTGCTGCACCGGAGTTTCAACCCTCTTGTCATAGCGCTGGTCATACCCCTTGTTGATCCGGGTGGCATATCCTGGGCTGTGCTGGAAGCCAGGCTGGTAAATTTCCTTAGGTGTCAGGGGTGTCCAGCCCTGGCGCGGTGGCGCGCGCCGGTCTGTTGCGTAGCCCCTGGGAAATGAAGTTCCACCCCAGCCAACGAGGGCAGGTGCATATGCCGGTCGTGGCTGATAGCTGCCCGGAGCCCACGCCCAACGCCCACGCAAGCTCACCCAGCGACCATAGTGAAACGGCGCAAATCCCCAAGGGGCGTCGTCTACCCAACTCCAGCCCCATTGCGTGGTCCAGACCCAGCGGCCATCCCGGTAGGGTGCCCAGTCACGTCCCACCTGGCTGGGAAACCAGACAGCGCCATAATCAGAAGCCTGTTCCCAGCTTCCATACCGGTCCAGATCATCCGAACCGGTCATTTCAGGCGACACATAGCTTTGGCTGAGTTGACCTGCCGCGTCTTGTGCCATGTTTTGGGATATCAACCAGTCGTTGAACGGATCGCGCTGGATGGTTTGGGTTCCGCTGCGTACGCTTCCATCCCACAAAAACTCACCCATCTCCCCCTGACGTAGCCAAACATCTCGCGCGGCGCCCGGTTGTGCCGACTCAAAGTGCGCGCGCCCCTGCAGTGCAAAAACACGGGTCATTTGGTCGACCTGGTCTACGCGAAAAAGGCCTTCACTGTCCGCGACGATGCTGCCATCACGGGTCAGCACGGTGTAGTCGGCCACCGCATCGCGCGTGCGCAGGCGCAGGCCCAGACTGCCTTTTTCGAGCTGCAAGGAGACCCGCCCTTCGTCGAGTTGCGCGAAAACCAGATCGCCGTTTTCCTCCAGCCAGACACTGCTGGAGCCGATGCGCAGGCTCACCCGGGCCCGCGCGTCGGTGTGCAACCGGTCGCCCTGGGCGATGGTCTGATTGCGCATAACTTGCGTCCACGCCCTATTGTCCGTGTCGAACAGCCAGACCACTCCCGCGAGGTCGGCGACGCGCCCAGCTTGCGTAGGCGGATCAGCCCATGCGCTGGACAGCAAGCCAAAGCCCACTATCAGGGTGGCAATCATGTGCCAACCACGCATGGCCAGCTGTTTTGTCAGGATGGTAAGGCTCAATCTTCTACTCCGGTTAGACACTTAACACTTAACGCGCGAGGGCAATTTTGGGATGACCGGCTATGTGACAGGCTCCGTTTGTGCAGACACCTCTGTTTTGAAAAGCACTTGGCGGACAATTCACCAAATGGCTCAAACCCCAAAAAGCCACAAATGCGACCACTTTTATGGGTCAGTGGCCGGCCATAAGGTCCAGCATCAGGACAATGCGGGCCTTGACCGGCGATAGTGCTATTGATGGCGGCCATTTGTGCTCAGATGTACCTGCCACTACACAGCCCAGTGCACAGCGAGTGGTGCGCACCACACGAATACCACGCTGTTGCGCGCCACGCAGAGCGGCTTCCAAATCCTGGTGAATGGTGCCATTGCCAGTACCGGCCACCACAATGCCACGCACTACCGGGTCTCCATCTGCAGGGGGCGCGCAAAGGGCTCGAACAATGGCACCGCTGGCTCCCGCATGGTTCAGGACGATTTCAACCCGGGGCCAAGCCGCCGTCGTTAAATTTGAAATGCTCACGGTGGTGCCGGTTGGCTCTGCTACCGGGCAGGCATGCAGCCAGCGCACCACGCCCTCTTCCACATAAGCCAATGGCCCGGCATCCCCGGAATCAAAAGCATTGTGCCGGTAGGGATGCACTTTTTGAACGTCGCGGGCCGAATGCACGGTACCGGCGCACACCGCCAACACCCCCCTTGCGTGAACAGAACGGGCCACGGCAACGGCGTCCAGCACGTTCTGCGGTCCATCCGGCGTGAGCGACGACGCTGGGCGCATGGCGCAAGTGAGGACCACCGGTTTGGATTGCACAGCAGCTGGCAACACCTGGGACAGAAAAAATGCCGTTTCTTCGAGCGTATCCGTGCCGTGGGTGATGATTAGCGCCGCCACATCGGTTTGGGAAGTCTGGTGTTGCACACGTTGGGCCAAAGCGCGCCACTGCGCCCACCCCATGTCCTTGCTATCGACTTGGGCCACCTGCTCAAACGCAACCGCCCAATCCCCCACAGCCAAGGCCAAAGTCGGAATTGCGGCCAACAACTGGTCAACGCCGACTTGCGCCGCCTTGTAGCCCACGTTATCGCCAGCACTGCTGGCCATACCCGCAATCGTGCCGCCTGTGCCGAGAAATACCAATTTTTTCAACATATTTGTACATTTCCCTTGCAAACAAAATAAAACTGGTTAAAAATACAGTTACTGGATGCCGAAACAGTGTGTATGAACCAACAGCAAGCGGCCCAGCACCAAGGAGTCTTCAGCATGCTCGAAAGTCCCAAACTTACCGCACGGCAACAGCAAATTCTGGAACTGATTCAAAACGCCATCGCGCGCACCGGAGCCCCTCCAACCCGGGCCGAAATCGCCAGCGAACTCGGTTTCAAGTCCGCCAATGCCGCTGAAGAACACTTGCAGGCCCTGGCCCGCAAAGGCGTCATCGAATTGGTCAGCGGCACTTCCCGAGGTATCCGCCTCAAGAGCGACACCCTGCGCTCTATCCACGAATCCCGCATCAAGCAATTCTCCCTGCCACTGCCCGGTTTGGCCCAGTTGGCGCTGCCGTTAATAGGCCGTGTTGCAGCGGGTTCACCCATTCTCGCCCAGGAGCATGTGGACAAAACCTACTATGTGGAAAACAGCCTGTTCCAGCGCCAGCCGGACTACCTGTTGAAGGTACGCGGCATGTCCATGCGCGACGCCGGCATCATGGACGGCGATCTGCTCGCTGTGCAGGCGACCAAGGATGCCAAGAACGGCCAGATTATCGTAGCCCGCCTGGGCGACGAAGTGACCGTCAAGCGCTTTCGGCGCAACAAACATTTAATTGAGCTGCATCCTGAGAATCCGGATTACCAGACCATTGTGGTTGAACCCGGCGAGCCGTTCGAGATTGAAGGCCTGGCCGTCGGCCTGATCCGCAACACCATGCTCATGTAATCCTTTTTTGAAAACGCTACCACCATGAACATCGCCCTGATCGCCCAAGCCGGAATTTTTGAACCGCTGAACAAACTGTTACACCGGTGGTTCGCAAAACGCCCGGCAGCAGCGTGGACAAACGTCAGTCCAGTTGTGAGCAGGTCTCAATTTGCTCCTAATTCTGTAGCGTCTTACGTAGATTCGACGAGGGCTATAGCGGAAAGATACGATAAAGCCCAACCACTACGGGTGATCCGCGTGGTAGAAGCCGGCCAGCCCCGCGCCAGCACGGGTCGCATGGTCATCTCGGGCCGTATGGCCGACGTTTGTGCCGAACTGGATCGTCTGGTAGCACGCGAAGCAGCGCTTTCCTGAAATATTCAGCTGTATGGGTCAGAATGGCCCATCCAAATTCGACCCTGACGCCTATTGCGGGTTGCCTGACAAGGCACAATGGCATCCATGAATATCGTGATTCTGGATGACTACCAAGATGCCGTCCGCAAGCTGGAATGCGCCGCCAAGCTGGATAGCTACCAGGCCAAGGTCTACACCAATACCGTCAAAGGCATAGGTCAACTCTCCGTCCGACTGAAGGATGCGGACATCATCGTTCTGATCCGAGAGCGGACCCACGTCAACCGCCAGTTAATTGAGAAGCTGCCCAAGCTCAAAATGATTTCTCAAACGGGTCGCGCTGGCCAACACCTTGATGTGCAAGCCTGTACCGAACGGGGCATTGCCGTGGCTGAGGGCATGGGCTCTGGTGTCGCGCCGGCCGAACTTACTTGGGCTCTGATATTGGCTGCCATGCGCAGGTTGCCGCAGTACATTGCAACCCTCAAACATGGCGCTTGGCAGCAAAGTGGACTTAAGTCGGGGTCAATGCCTCCCAACTTTGGTATCGGCAGCGAACTCCATGGAAAAATCCTGGGGGTATGGGGCTACGGCAAGATTGGCAAGATAGTAGCTGGCTACGGGCGCGCATTTGGCATGCAGGTTGTCGTGTGGGGCAGTGACGCATCGCTGGAAATGGCCCGTGCCGATGGCTACGCCACCGCCGCCAGCCGCGAGGCATTTTTTGAACAAAGCGACGTGCTCACCCTGCACTTGCGACTCAGCGACACCACGCACCACATGATTGACCACATGGATCTGGCGCGCATGAAACCCACTTCACTGCTGGTCAATACCTCCCGGGCCGAGTTGATCGAAACCAATACGCTTATCGGCGCACTCAATCGTGGTCGCCCGGGGATGGCAGCCGTTGACGTTTTTGAGGCGGAACCCATTTTGCAGGGACATGCGCTGCTTCGGCTGGAAAATTGCATCTGCACCCCGCACATCGGGTACGTGGAGCAAAACAATTACGAACAGTTATTTGGTGCTGCTTTTGACAACCTCGTCAATTTCATCAAAGGCACCCCGACCAACATCGTCAACCCCGGCGCACTTCAAGTCAGACGGTAAGCCCGGTTTTCACTTAAGCTTGTGTGGCGCAATGGGTTTGTACGAGACCAGTTCATCCGCATCAAAGTCGATCAAGTTGCCTGGCGGCTCTGAAAGATCCAGATCAACCACAGTACTCTCGCCGGTTGCCAAATAGGCCGATGGGCTAGGGCTCGTTTCAACGGCCGCTCCCCGCACTGCACTAAATGGCTGAAAACCCGTGTCCAAACTGGAGATAATGCGCCGTGCCATGCCATGCAGCATCAACAGATCACGAAAGGCCTCCAGGTCAAAGCCATGGGATGGGTCATCTCCTGGTGCGCGCACCAAGTGCTGCTCAATGTAGTCAACAGCCTCTTGAGTTGGCCACCGCGCACTGATTTCCTTGCACACGTCGGGATAGGCCTGCGCCAGTCCCGCCTGACTTTGATTGAATTCGGTATAGGCCGGCACACGGCCGGTAAACAGCGCATTGAAGTCATCGCGGTACTGGTCAAACTCGGTCTTGCGGCCCAAGGTATGCAGCAGCCGTAGCAGATCCAAATACACCAGCGGGTTGGAGTCAGGGCTGCCATCTATACTGTCCTTGAGCATGCCAATAGCATCTTCATGCTGACCTAGGGTCATGAAGAATTCGGCCTGCTGTCGAACGTCCAGCATCTCCCGGGTGTTCAGCGCCTTCAAGCTGGCATTCATACTGTTGGAAAAATCTACATGCCCCGCAGCCCGGGCAACTGCAACGTTAGGCACAGGTACAGATCGGCGCTGGGCAACTTGCGCCGCAACGACTGCAGCGGGTGTATGCGGTTTACCCAAATGGACGTCGATATCCACTTCCGTCAGCGCCGGAGCAACTTCAAAGACCGATTCAGACAGTTCCTCTACGGGAATCTGCGTGGGCAGCGAAGGGGGCACGGTATGCACTGCATCCGCCCACTCAGACTTGACGGAAACACCACCATCACGCCACCACGGTGTCATGTTCTGTCCCGCCTGACGCATCCGCCACCATGCGAAAGCTACTACTGCGCAACAGGCCAGCAAAAATGCCAGCAGACCATAGACCAGCGGATTTAGATAGCGCTCGGATTCGGCCTTTCCAAGCCGTGCGGTCAAATCCTGCAATGTTTGATTATTTTTTGCAGTCACCGCCTGCAACCCTTTGAGATCCGTTTCAATGGACAAACGCCGCTTGTCGGCATTGAGAATGTCTTGCGGGCTGGCATTGAGTGATCGCCACAAGGCCACGGCCTCTGCACGCTTTTGCAAGTCCTCACCTTCCCCAAGCACCAATTCACTGCTCAGTTTCAGCGTCGGATCGCGCTCTATCGTCAAATCCAACGGAGCCAACTTGAGATGGGCCCGGCGGGGTGCGACTGGCTTGGCAAGCAAAATCGCCACAGTAGTCGCCGCAACGGGTTCGGACGGTTGGACCTTTGTGGACCTCTTCACCGCCTTGACAGGCTTTGCCGGTTTGGCGACTGCCAAACGATCAACCGCCCCCGTGCCGGGGGCTGTAGCCGCTGGCAATGTAATCGGTGACTGCGCAGGAGCCTGCTCACGCCCGCCTGCAGGTGCGGGCTGCCCTTCGCTGGCCAGATCTGCCAACAAGACAAAACTTCGCGTCGTCTTGTGCTCGCACCCTGCGCGCAAGTACACAGTAACAACGGGTTCATCGACACGGGCACTGGCGTTCACGACGACAGTTCCCGACTGTGATCCCGCTGTGACGTTGCTGCTGACAGTCACTCGGCTGGCATCCTGCTTGCTATCTCCATAGAAAACATCAGCCTCGAAGCATTGCGAATACGGGTCGTCCTGCGGATCCGTCTGAATCAAAACCGTCAATTTAAGAGGTTGCCCCAACAGCACCGCCCCCCGGGCGCGGCCCAGGGTCAGTGCTGGGCTGCTGATCGCCAAACAAAGCGCAGCTGTTCCCAGAATTGCAAATCTATATTTTCTATAAGAAACCATTTATGTCACGAATTTTCGCATAAGCAGGGCCTGTCTGGGTGCGTTCTATTACAACCAACACCAGACACACAGGCGACAAATACGTGTACCAGCCGCCACCCCGCAGGTCACAATGGTGCTGTCACCTTCGACACACGCAGTCACCCAAAAGACAAGCCATGGACGAACCCATCCTTACTATTGATGAACGTTCAGCGATCAACACCGGTCGCTGGTTTTCATCCCTGTCCCCTTCGCTCAAACACGACATACTGCGATGCGCTTACGTCAAACGTTTCAAAGATGGCGATCTGATTGCCGCACGTGGAGAACCACCGGAGGATTGGATTGCCTGCGCCAAGGGTGCGGTACGGGTGAGCTCAACCTCCATATCCGGCAAGCAAATCACACTCACCTACGTGGAGCCGGGCATCTGGTTTGGAGACGTGTCCATCTTCGACGGCGACCGGCGCACGCACGATGCCTACGCCCATGGGGACTCCACCATCCTGTGTGTCGCCAAGGCGGACTTCAAAAAAATTCTGGCCTTGCATGTGGAACTCTACGAAGCCCTGTTGCGCCTGCATTCGCGACGCATACGTCAGTTGTACGGCTTGGTGGAAGATCTCAACACCCTGCCACTGCGCGCACGCCTGGCCAAGCAGTTACTGCACTTGGTACGCAGCTACGGCGTGCCATCGCTGAGCGATTCAACCGAGATGCGCATTGGCCTACAACTAGCCCAGGAAGAATTGGCGCAACTGCTGGGGGCATCGCGTCAGCGGGTCAACCAGGAATTGAAGTCCATGGAGCGCGAAGGCGCCATCCGCATCGAGCAGGGTGGCTTGGTTATTCGCGATCGCCATGCACTGATGCAAATCATTGACGCTGACAACTGAACCCGACGACCTCATCCAACTACTGCTCCACATCCATGAGTGAATTTGACCATTTCTTGGGCACACGTCCAGTATCCGATCAACATGCGTTTGACGTCCACGCACTCACCAATTGGTTGGACCAAAATCTGAAGGGATTTGCCGGCCCGCTCAGCGTGGAAATGTTCAAAGGTGGGCAATCCAATCCCACCTACAAGTTGATCACCCCCAGCAAGAGCTATGTGATGCGGACAAAGCCCGGCCCCGTAGCCAAGCTGCTGCCTTCGGCCCACGCAGTGGAGCGCGAGTATGCAGTCATGAGTGGGTTGCAGGACACGGATGTGCCAGTTCCCCACATGTACTGTCTGTGCGAGGACGAATCCATCATCGGGCGCGCCTTCTACGTGATGGAGTTCATGCAAGGTCGCATTCTGTGGGACCAATCGCTACCGGGCATGGACCGCCCGCAACGCGCAGCCATCTACAGCGAAATGAATAGTGTGATTGCAGCCCTGCACAAGGTTGATGTGGCCGCGCAGGGCTTGCAGAACTATGGCAAGCCTGGCAATTACTTTGAGCGGCAGATTGGCCGTTGGAGCAAGCAGTACATGGCGTCCATCACCCAGCCCATTGCCGAGATGGACCAATTGATGGAGTGGCTACCAAAAAACATTCCGACTATGGCCCGTAGCGACAAGATGGTCAGCATCGTGCACGGCGACTACCGTCTGGACAACCTGATGTTCGACTCCGAACAGGCCAAGATCATTGCCGTACTGGACTGGGAGTTGTCAACCCTGGGCCACCCCTTGGCCGACTTCAGTTACCACTGCATGGCCTGGAATATCCCCCCAGGCTCGTTTCGTGGTATTGCCGGACTCGATTTGGTGGATTTGGGCATACCGTCACAAGACGAGTACATCCGCATGTACTGTGAGCGGACGGGTCTCGTAACACCAGAACAGCTCAAGGCCGACTGGAACTTCTACATGGCTTACAACATGTTCCGCATCGCTGCCATTCTGCAAGGCATTGCCAAACGCGTCGAAGCAGGCACGGCGTCCAGCGCGCAAGCCGTCACGTCCGCAGCGGGAGCACGCCCGTTGGCACAGATGGCCTGGAAGTTTGCCTGCGCCATCCACTAACGTTTTTACCCATTTTCCGCATACCTTAATTGGAGACCCCATGGACTTTGACTATTCGCCAAAAACAAAAGAACTTCAGGCCCGCCTGCTGCGGTTCATGGACGATTACATCTACCCCGCTGAAGGCGCGTACCATGCCGAAATCGCTGCCAACACGGCTGCAGGCAAGCGCTGGACACCACTGAAAACCATTGAAGACCTCAAACCCAAAGCCCAAGCTTCGGGCCTGTGGAACTTGTTTCTACCCGTCGATAGTGCCCAGGCATCCGGCTACGAAGGTGCTGGTTTAACCAACCAGGAGTACGCGCCGCTGGCCGAGATCATGGGCCGCGTGATGTGGTCCAGCGAAGTATTCAACTGTTCAGCACCCGACACCGGCAATATGGAAACCATAGCCCGCTACGGTTCGGAGGAGAACAAGGCACTCTGGCTCAAACCATTACTTGAAGGCAAGATCCGTTCCGCCTTTGCCATGACCGAACCCCAGGTAGCGTCCAGCGATGCCACCAACATTGAGACCCGCATCGAACGACAAGGCGACGACTACGTTATCAATGGCCGCAAATGGTGGACTTCGGGTGCAGGCGACCCACGCTGCGCAGTTTTCATCGTCATGGGAAAGACCGACCCCGAGGCCGCTCGCCATTCACAGCAAAGCATGGTACTGGTTCCAGCAAAGACACCAGGCATCACGATTGTGCGTCCGTTAAACGTGTTTGGTTACGATGACGCGCCTCACGGCCACATGGAGGTGCTGTTTGAAAACGTCCGTGTACCAGTCAGCAACATTCTTCTGGGGGAAGGTCGTGGTTTTGAAATCGCGCAAGGACGTCTTGGCCCCGGACGAATTCACCACTGCATGCGCCTGATTGGTCTGGCAGAACGCGCGCTGGAACTGATGTGCAAGCGCGCCTCGCTACGCGTTGCATTTGGCAAGCCCATTGCTGCCCAGACTGTGACCCAGGAGCGTATTGCGGAAGCGCGTTGCAAGATTGACATGGCGCGTCTGCTCACGCTCAAAGCCGCCTGGATGATGGATATGGCCGGAAACAAATTTGCCAAGAATGAAATTGCCATGATCAAAATCGTGGCACCCAATATGGCCTGCGAGGTGATTGACTGGGCCATGCAGGTGCACGGCGGGGCCGGCATGTGTGACGACTTCCCACTTGCCTATGCCTACACCAATGCGCGAACATTGCGCTTTGCGGATGGCCCGGACGAAGTTCACCGCAACGCCGTGGCCAAAGCAGAACTTGGCAAATACAACCCAAAACCAAAGATCGCGTAAAACGTTGCCCACGAGCAAAAAACAGTCCACAACTCATTGAGAGGTGGGCTTCCTCAACCATGGAGGCGGCCGCTTGCTTGAATTGTCGGCAAATATTGGCTGCGCGCTTCGGCCTGACTGCCGTGGACACTAGTGCCAGTTGACGCTTAACGTTGTGCTCTTGCTGCAGTTGAACTTCAATCTGGGCCTCTTACTCGGCCTTTAATATGGCCGTGATGTCTTGGGAATCTGAAATCACAAACGCAGTCACCAGAAAGCGATGCTCCATCCACGAGCCACGAAATTACCCGAAGTGCATCCCGCTAAACCAGTTGTCCGGCGTTAACGTTCTTACACATCGCCGTTCAACATACTCAGTCGTCAGTGAAGATGCCGTGGCTTTCGTCCGGCACCACCATGACCGCCTCCATGGTTGCCGCCAGGACCACTAGGGGGCTTGCCTAGCGCCAGCGAATTCACCAGCGCATCAAATCGTTGTGAGAACAATTTATCAACCTCTGCAACCACGCCGCTCAACTCGGCACCATCAAAATGGCGCTCCATCAAGTTGATGACATCCTGCACCAACAGGTCGCGTTGCACTTGCATGATGGCTGCGGGATTCGGCCCCACAAACAACATTAGGAAATCGTCGCGCGACTCGCCGCTCTGTGCGCCGTCTTCGTCATCGAATTCGGCGTCGTAGAAAGTCACCTCGACGGCCGCACCTGAATCAGCAATGTCGTTGAGATTCATGCACAACTCGTCAAGTGCCTGGCGA
>Ga0209476_10003307_pt1 | contig 10679 bp, 5 predicted proteins | sample KloWWTrecipitate_FD_187179 | JGI IMG/M metagenome (GOLD analysis project Ga0209476, IMG submission 187179) | Active sludge microbial communities from Klosterneuburg, Austria, studying microevolution and ecology of nitrifiers - Klosterneuburg... | ecosystem: Engineered > WWTP > Aerobic digester >...
GGGGCGCTCTGATCGGCGCCTCGATCCTCACCGTGCTCAAGGAATGGCTGAAGGACCTGCTGCCGGCGGTGTTCCAGAAGAGCGGCAACTACGAGATCGTCGTCTTCGGCGTGCTGATGATGCTGCTGCTTCACCGCACGCGCGACGGGCTGGTGCCCGCGCTGGCACGGCTGCTGCCGTCCGGGCCGCCGCCGCGAAGACCCGCCGATGCGCCTCCGCTGCCGCGGCGCGCGCAACCGGCAGCCGGCCAGCCGCTGCTCGCGCTGGCCGGCGTGCAGAAGCGCTTCGGCGGCCTGGTGGCAGTCAACGACATGTCGTTCTCGATGAAGAGCGGCGAGATCCTCGGGCTGATCGGGCCCAACGGCGCCGGCAAGAGCACGCTGTTCAACCTGGTGACCGGCGTGCTGGCGGCCAACGCCGGCGAGATCCGCTTCCTCGGCGAGCGCATCGAGCGCGCGACCCAGCGCGACATCGCGCGTCGCGGCGTGAGCCGGACCTTCCAGCACGTGAACCTGGTCAGCTCGATGTCGGTCATCGAGAACGTCGCGATCGGCACTCACCTGCGCGGCGGCAAGGGGACGGTCGCTGCAATGCTGCGCACCGACCGCGACGAGGAACGTCGGCTGCTCGCCGAAGCCGCGCGCCAGCTCGATCGCGTCGGGCTCGGCGAACACCTGTTCGAACCGGCGGGCAGCCTGCCGCTGGGCCAGCAGCGCATCGTCGAGATCGCCCGCGCGCTGTGCGCCGATCCGGTGCTGCTGCTGATGGACGAGCCGGCCGCCGGCCTGCGCTACGGCGAGAAGCAGGCGCTCGCGGCGCTGATCCGCAAGCTGCGCGACGGGGGCATGAGCATCCTGCTGGTCGAGCACGACATGGAGTTCGTCATGGGGTTGGTGGACCGGCTCGTGGTGATGGATTTCGGCGAGAAGCTCGCAGAGGGGTTGCCGGCCGACATCCAGGCGAACCCCGCGGTCCTCGAAGCCTACCTTGGGGGCATCGAATGAGCGCGGTGCTCGAAGTCGACGGACTGCGCGTCTTCTATCGCAAGGTCGAGGCCTTGCACGGCGTTTCGCTGCGCGTCGACGAAGGCACGATCGTGACCGTGATCGGGCCCAACGGCGCGGGCAAGACGACGCTGCTCGGCGCGATCATGGGCCTGCTCCCGGCGACCGGCTCGATCCGCTATCTCGGCGCCGACGCGTCGGCCGCGCGCGTGGAGGCGCGCGTCGCACGCGGGCTGTGCCTGGTGCCCGAGCGACGCGAGTTGTTCGGCGAGTTGTCGGTCGAGGACAACCTGCGCCTGGGCGCGTTCCAGCGCGTTCGCCAGGGCGAGCGCGGCGCCGACTCCGACCTCGGCGACGTCTACCAGCGGTTTCCGCGACTCGCCGAGCGCCGGACGCAACTCGCCGCGACGCTGTCCGGCGGCGAGCGCCAGATGCTGGCGCTGGGGCGGGCGCTGATGGGCAAGCCGCGGCTGCTGATGCTCGACGAGCCGAGCCTGGGCCTCGCCCCGCGGATCGTGCGCGAGATCATGCACATCGTCGCCGAGCTGCGAAAGACCGGCGTCTCGATCCTGCTCGTCGAGCAGAACGCGCGCGCGGCGCTGCAGGTCGCCGACTACGGCTACGTGCTCGAAACGGGCGAGATCGCGCTCGAAGGCGCGTCGTCGTCGCTGGCCGGCAACCCGCGCGTGGTCGAGTCCTACCTCGGGTTCGCGAGCCGGACATGACGTCCGGCGCCCGCCTGGCCCCGGCGCTGCCGCGGGTCCACCCGACGGTCGTGCACATGCTGGCCGACGCCGCCGGGCGCGAGCCGCGCGCCGAAGCGCTGGTCTGCGGCGAGCAGCGGCTCGACTACGCAAGCTACCTCGCCGGTGTGCACGGCTTCGCCGCCGAACTCGAAGCGCTCGGCGCCCGCGGCGCACGCGTCGCGACGCTGCTCGGCAACTCGATCGACGCCTGCGTCGCCGCGTTCGGGGTGCTCGCGGCCGGCGCGCAGCACGTGCCGCTGAATCCGCTGTACACGCCGCGCGAGCTCGACTTCATCCTGCGTGACGCGGCGCCGGTCGCGCTGATCGTCGACGAGGCGCTGGCGCCGGCGCTGTCCGGCGTCGCCCGCGAGGTCGGCGTCCGCCACCTGATCGTCGTCGGACCGCAGGCTCGGCGGCTCGATCGCTGCAGCCGTCCGCACGGCGGGCTGCCGCCGCTGCCCGATCCGGACAGCCTCGCGCTGCTGCAGTACACCGGCGGGACCACCGGCCGCCCCAAGGGCGTGGACCTGACGCATCGCTCGATCGCGATCAACGTGTCGCAACGCGAGGCGTTGCTGCCGAGCCGGCCCGGCGACCGCATCGTCTGCATGATGCCGCTCTCGCACGCGTACGGGATGGCGATGGGACTGTTCCTCGCCGCCTATTGCGCCGGCACGCTGGTCGTGCTGCCGCGCTACGTTCCCGAGGCGGTGCTCGAAACGGTCGAGCGCGAGCGGATCACCGTCTTCCCTGGCAGCCCGACCGTCTTCGTCGGCCTGATGGCGCACCCCGGGTTCTCGCGCACCGACTGGTCGAGCGTGCACACCTGCTACTCGGGGGCCGCGCCGCTGTCGGCGCAGACGCTGAGCCGCTGGCGCCACGCGGTCGGCGCACCGGTCTACGAGGGCTATGGACAGACGGAGGCCGGCCCGGTGCTGTCGTTCAACCCGGTCTGCGGTCCGGTCAAGCCGGGGTCGGTCGGCATCCCGGTGCCGCAGACCGACATCGAGATCGTCGACACGGCAAGCGGCCGCACGGTGCTCGCGCCGGGCGAACGGGGCGAGATCCGCGCGCGCGGCCCACAGTGCATGGTCGGCTACCGCAATCGCCCCGGGGAGACCGCCGACGCGCTGCGCGACGGCTGGCTCTACACCGGCGACATCGGCGAGTTCGACGCCGACGGCTACCTGTTCATCCGCGACCGCAAGAAGGACATGGCGATCGTCGGCGGCTACAACGTCTATCCGCGCGAGGTCGAGGAGGTGCTGTTCCTGCATCCCGACGTGGTCGACGCCGCGGTGGTCGGCGTCCAGGACGGCTATCGCGGCGAGGCGCTGATCGCGCAGGTGGTGCTGCGACCGGGCGCCCTCGCCCGGTCCGACGCGCTCGCTGCGCACTGCGCGGCGAACCTGGCGCGCTACAAGGTCCCGGCGCGCGTGGCGATCGTCGACGCACTGCCCAAGACCTCGGCGAACAAGACGGACAAGAACGCGATCCGGCGATCGCTGGAAGAAACCACCGAGTAGCTCCCCTCATGGAGAAAGCCTTGAAGCATCGATTCGCCAATCCGCTGCTGCAGCCGCCGGCCTGGCCGATGCCGCGACGCGTCGCGATCATCGGCGCCGGCTCGATCGGCCCCGACATCGGCTACTACCTGAAGAGCGCGTTGCCGTCGCTCGCGCTGACGCTGATCGACCTGCAGCAGTCCGCGCTCGACGCGGCGCTTGCGCGGTTCCGCGGCTACGCCGACAAGGCGGTCGCTCGCGGCAAGATGAAGCCGGCCGACGCGCAATCGGTGCTCGCCGACGTAAGCGCCAGCACCGACTACGACGCGATCGCCGGCTGCGACTGGGTGCTCGAGGCCGCGACCGAGAACCTCGCACTGAAGCGGCGCATCTTCGCCGACGTCGAGGCGCGCGTCTCGGACGACGCGATCATCACGTCGAACACCAGTTCGCTGCCGGCCGCCCGGATCTTCTCCGAGCTTCGCCACCCGCGCCGCGCCACGGTCACGCACTTCTTCGCGCCGGCGTGGCGCAACCCGGCCGTCGAAGTGATCGACTGGCCGCAGGCGGATCCGGCGCTGGTCGCGCACCTGCGCCGGCTGTTCTGCGAAACCGGCAAGCTGCCGCTCGTCACCGCCGACGCGCCGTGCTTCATGCTCGACCGGATCTTCGACAACTGGTGCAACGAATCGGCGCTGCTGCTCGATCGCGCAACCGCCGGCGAAGTCGACAGCGTCGCCGCCGACTACGTCCACGCGGGCCCGTTCTTCGTGCTCAACCTCGCGCGCGGCAACCCGATCATCGTCGAGACCAACACGCTGCAGGCCGACGAGGAAGGCGAACACTACCGGCCGGCGCAGATCTTCCGCTCGGTCGACCGCTGGGTGACGGTCGGGCCGAACCAGCGTGTCGAGGTCGCGAACGACGTCGCATCGGACGTGCGCGACCGGCTGCTCGGCGTGCTGTTCTCGCAATCGGTGGACATCCTGGATCGCGCGATCGGCGAAGCGGCCGACCTCGACCTCGGCTGCCGCGTCGCACTCGGGTTCAGGCGCGGCCCGCTCGAGCTCATGCGCGAGCTCGGCGACGCCGAGACCGCGCGCATCCTCGAGCGCTTCGTGCGCGAGCGGCCCGGCATGCCGGCGCCGATGCGCGCGCTGGCCGACTACCAGTGCTTCGAGCGCCACGTGCTCGTCGACGACCTGGATGGCGTGAAGGTGATCACGTTGCGCCGCCCCGAGGCGCTCAACGCGCTGCACGACGAGATGACCGACGAGATCCTCGCGGTGATCCGCCGGCACGAGAGCGACGATGCGGTCGCCGGCTTCGTGATCACCGGCTACGGCACGCGCGCATTCTGCGCGGGGGCGGACATCGGCCGCTTTCCGTCGATGCTCGGCGACGCTCAGGCGTCGGCCCGATACGCACGCGACTGCTCGCGGTTGCTGGTGCACCTGGACGCGATGGCGAAGCCGGTCGTCGCCGCGCTCAACGGCATGGCGCTGGGCGGCGGCTTCGAGCTCGCGATGCGCTGCCACGCACTGGTCGCGATGCGCGACGCGTGGATGCAGCTGCCCGAGATCACGCTCGGCATCGTGCCGGGAATCGGCGCGATGGTGGTGCCGTACCGTCGCTGGCCCGCTGCGGCAACCGTGTTCCACGGCATGCTGCGACGCGCCGATCGGCTGAAGGCGGTGCGCGCGCACGAGCTCGGAATCGTCGACGCGCTGGCCGACGATCCGCAAGCGCTCGTCGCGGCCGCAGTGGCGCGCGTGCGCGAGTTCGCCGGGCAGCGAACGCGGATCCCGGACGGGCCGGTCGCCTTGCCGCCGTTTGCCGACGACGCCGGCCAGTCCGCCTCCGGCGCGACCCTGAGCCGGACGACGGTCGCCCTGATCGAAGACGCGATCCGCGAGGCCGCGGCCGCCCCCACGCTGTCGGCCGCACTCGAGGCGGGATACCGGGCCTTCGGTGCGAGTGCGTGCACTGCCGCCGCCCGCGAAGGCATTGCAGCCTTCCACGAGCGTCGCAACCCCGACTTCACGCGCACCGGCTGAAACCGCGGAGCCTGCACGTCGATGCCGAACCCTGCTTTCGCACTCCATCACTTCGGAGGCTCACGATGAAACCCTGGCTCTCGATCACGCTGTTCGCGCTGGCAACCTGGCTGCCCGGCCCCGCCGTGGCCGCGGACTATCCCAGCCAGTCGGTGCGCATCGTCGTGCCGTTCGCGCCGGGCGGCGGCACCGACCTCGCAGCACGAGCGATCGCCGAGAAGCTCACGACTTCGCTCGGCAAGCCGGTGGTGGTCGAGAACCGCCCGGGCGGCAATTCGGTCATCGCCTCGCAGATCGTCGCGACCGCGCCAGCGGACGGCCACACGCTGCTGCTGACCACCGACATCCACGCGATCAACGCCGCCTACGCGGCGCCGCTTCCCTACGATTCGCTCAAGGACTTCGCCTTCGTCGCGCAGTTGACGACCTCGCCGTTGATGCTCGTTGCGCATCCGTCGAGCGGCGTGCAGACGGTGGCCGACCTGGTGCGACGCGCGAAGGCCGAACCGCGGCGGCTCAGCTTTGCATCGCTCGGACCGAGCAGCCCTCACTACCTCGGCTTCGAGTGGTTCGAGCGGATGGCCGGCATCGACGTCGTCGACGTGCCGTACAAGGGCGGCGGGCAGGCGCTTGCCGACACGCTGGGAGGCCAGGTCGAGCTGTCGCTGATCGTCGCCGGCAACGGCATCCGCCAGGCGCGGGCCGGCAAGCTGAACGCCGTCGCCGTGACCAGTCCGCAGCGCACCGCGATCGCCCCGGACGTGCCGACCGTCGCCGAGAGCGGATACCCGGACTTCGCGATCGTCAACTGGTACGCGATCCTCGCGCCGGCGGGCACGGCGCCGGGCATCGTCGACCGACTGAACCGCGAGATCCGCCGGGCTCTTTCGGACAAGGCAGTGATCGATCGGCTGGTCGGCGCCGGCCTCGAACCGACCACCGGAAGTCCCGCGGAACTCGAGGCGCTGGTCAGGCGCGACGTCGACAAGTACCGTCGCATCATCGCGCTGACTGGCGCGAAGCTCGAATGACGCGGTGCGTCCGGCGGGATCGACGAGTGCCCCGCCTGCCTTCCCCCTACGCGCGTCAGGGCCGTTCGGCACTGCGTTGCCGCCGCAGGCCCGGCAGGTGCGACTTGCGGGCTCACGACCTCGCACAGATCAAGGCGCGGGGCGAAGGCCGCTTGTTGGCGTCGGCAAGCTTGCCTATTCTTGACCGAGACGCCAACCCGACCCCCGGGCTCGCATGACCCTCGCCAGCGTCTCCCTCGACGACAAGTACCGGATCGAGCACGGTCGCGTGTTCCTGACCGGCGTGCAGGCGCTGGCGCGCCTGCCGATGCTGCAGCGACAGCGCGACGTGGCTGCGGGCCTGAACACCGCGGGCTACGTCTCGGGCTACCGCGGTTCGCCGCTGGGCGGCCTCGACACCGCGCTGCACGGCGCCAGGGCCTTCCTCGACGCGCATCGCGTCACGTTCCACGCCGCGGTCAACGAGGACCTCGCCGCGACCGCGATCTGGGGCACGCAGCAGCTTCACCTGTTCCCCGACCCGCAGGTCGACGGCGTCTTTGCAATGTGGTACGGCAAGGGACCTGGCGTCGATCGCAGCGTCGACGTGCTCAGGAACGGCAACTCCGCGGGGACCTCGAGGCACGGCGGCGTGCTGCTGGTCGCAGGCGACGATCCGGGCGCCCGTTCGTCGTCGGTGGCGCACCAGAGCGAGCACGTGTTCTCGGCGTGCGGCATCCCGGTGCTCGCGCCGGCGAGCATCCAGGAGTGCCTAGACCTCGGGCTGCACGGCTGGGCGATGTCGCGCTATTCGGGCTGCTGGATCGCGCTGAAGACCACTGCGGACATCGTCGAGAGCTCGGCCTCGGTCGAAGTCGATCCCGCGCGCATCGACATCCGGCTGCCGGACGACTTCGCGCTGCCCCCGGACGGCGTCCACCTGCGCTGGCCCGACCCGCAGCTGGTCCAGGAGCGCCGGCTGCACGAGTACAAGGTCTATGCCGCGATCGCCTACGCGCGCGCCAACCGGCTCAACCGCCTGGTGTTCGACTCCCCCCGTCCGCGCCTGGGCATCGTCGCCTGCGGCAAGGCGTACCTCGACGCGCGCCAGGCGCTCGACGACCTCGGCATCGACGCACGCGTGGCCGCCGACATCGGGCTTCGGCTCTACAAGGTCGCGATGCCGTGGCCGCTCGACGCAGAGGGCGTGCGCCGATTCGCCGAAGGGCTCGAGGAGATCCTGGTCGTCGAGGAGAAGCGCCAGCTCATCGAATACCAGATCAAGGAGCAGTTGTACGCGTGGCGCGAGGACGTCCGGCCGCGCGTGATCGGCAAGTTCGCCGACAGCGACGAGTGGATGCCGGCGCCCGGCGCACCGGAGCCGCCGGCGACGCCGGGTGCGACCGCGCCGGGCAGCCCCGCGGCGCGCGCGGTCGGTGCGCACGGCCACTGGCTGCTGCCGCCCACCGGCGAACTGACCCCCGCGATCGTCGCGCGCGCGATTGCCGCGCGCGTCTCGCGCCTGCACGACTCGGCGACGATCCGCGAGCGGCTGGCGTTCCTCGACGCCAAGGAAGCGGAACTCGCGCGCCCGCGACTGGCCGCGTCGCGCACGCCGTGGTTCTGCTCGGGCTGCCCGCACAACCAGTCGACGAAGGTACCGCGCGACTCGTACGCGGTGGCCGGCGTCGGCTGCCACCTGATGTCGGTCTGGATGGGCCGCAACACCACCACCATCGCGCAGATGGGCGGCGAGGGCGTCAACTGGCTGGGCATCGCCGGGCACACGGGAACGCGTCACGTCTTCGCCAACATGGGCGACGGCACCTACTACCACTCGGGGCTGCTGGCGATCCGCGCGGCGGTCGCGGCCCGCGTCGACATCACCTACAAGCTGCTGTACAACGACGCGGTTGCGATGACCGGCGGACAGCCGGTCGACGGCCCGATCACGGTGCCGCAGATCACGCGCCAGCTGGCCGCCGAGGGCGTCGAGCGCATCGTCGTGCTCGCCGAAGACCCGCACAAGTATCCGCGCGACGCCGGCTTCGCGCCCGGCGTGCAGGTCCGGCCGCGCGAGGATCTCGATGCGGTGCAACGCGAACTGCGCGAGCAGCCCGGCGTCACGGTGCTCGTCTATGACCAGACCTGCGCTGCCGAGAAGCGGCGCCGCCGCAAGCGCGGCACTTTTCCGGACCCGGCGACGCGCGTGTTCATCAACGAGCTGGTCTGCGAGGGTTGCGGCGACTGCAGCGCGAAATCGAACTGCCTGTCGGTGGTGCCGGTCGAGACCGAATTCGGCCGCAAGCGCGCGATCGACCAGTTCTCGTGCAACAAGGACTACTCGTGCGTCGCCGGTTTCTGCCCGAGCATCGTCACCGTCGAGGGCGGCAAGCTGCGGCGCAACGAGGCGATCACGGCGAAGGCCGGCGAGTTCGCCGACATGCCCGAACCGGTGCTGCCGGCCCTGTCGACGCCGTGGAGCATCGTGGTGGCCGGCGTCGGCGGCACCGGCGTGATCACGGTCGGCGCGCTCGTTGGCATGGCCGCGCACATCGAGGGCAAGGGCATCACCGTGCTGGACATGACCGGGCTCGCGCAGAAGGGCGGCGCAGTCATGTCGTACGTGCGCGTCGCCGACCGCCAGGAAGCGTTGCACGCGGCGCGCGTGGCCACCGGCGAAGCGAACCTGGTGATCGGCTGCGACCTGATCGTCGCGGTTGGCGACGACGCGCTGTCGAAGATGCGCAATGGCGTGACGCGCGCGATCGTCAACACCGGCCAGGCCATCACCGGCGACTTCGTGCGCAATCCCGATCTGCCGTTCCCGCTCGCTGCGATGAAAGGCCAGCTGATCGACGCGGTCGGCGCCGGCGCCGAGTTCGTCGACGCGTCCCGGCTCGCCGCATTGCTGATGGGCCACTCGATCGCGACCAACGTCTTCATGCTCGGCTATGCATGGCAGAAGGGGCTGGTGCCGGTCTCGCTCGAGGCGCTGGCCCGTGCCATCGAGTTGAACGGAATCGCCGTCGACGAGAACCGCGAGGCCTTCCTGTGGGGCCGGCGCGCCGCCTTCGACCCGGCCGGCGTCGAGCGACTCGTCTGTGCCGCCGAGCCCACGCTGCTCACGCACCGGCTGTCGCGCGACGTCGAAGAACTCACCGCGCGACGGCGCGACTACCTGGTTTCCTACCAGGACGCCGCGTATGCGCAGCGCTACGTCGACCTGGTCGAGCGCGCGCGGCGCGCCGAGCGGTCGGTCGACAGCGACAGCACCGCGTTCACCGAGGCGGTCGCGCGCGGCTGGTTCAGGCTCCTCGCGCGCAAGGACGCCTACGAAGTCGCGCGGCTCTACACCGACGGCGAGTTCGAGCGCGCGCTGCGCGCGACCTTCGACGGCGACTACCGGTTGCGCTTCCATCTCGGCGTTCCGCAGCGCGGGTCGGTCGATCCGCAGACCGGCGAGGCGGCCAAGCGACGCTATGGCGCGTGGATGATGCCGGTGCTGCGCGGACTCGCGCGACTCAAGTTCCTGCGCGACACGCGCTTCGATCCTTTCGGGCGCGGTGCCGAGCGGCGACTCGAGCGCGCGCTGATTGCGGAGTACGAAGCGACGATCGACTCGCTGCTCGCGCAACTCGACCGCGACAGGCTCGAGGTGGCGGCCGAGATCGCGCGACTGCCCGAGGGCATCCGGGGCTTCGGGCCGATCAGGGAACGTGCCGCGCAGGCGGCGCGAGCGCGCCAGGCCGAACTGATGGCGACATTGCGCGCCGTGCCCGCGCGACCGGTCGCCGTCGAGCTGGCCTGATGGGCCATGCGCGCGAGCGGGCCGCGCCGGTCGGCGCGCCGATCTGGTCGAGCCCGTTCCGCCCGTTCTACCTGCTGGGCACGACCTACGCGCTGGTGCTGATCGCGGCGTGGCTGGGCGCCTGGCTGGGTGCATGGGGTGCCCCGTGGGGCGGCACGACGCTGGCCCTGTGGCACGGACACGAGATGCTGTTCGGCGTGGTGGCGGCCATCGCGATCGGCATCACGCTGACCGCGTTGCCGAGCTGGCCAGGCACGGGCGAAGTGCGCGGCACGCGGCTCGCGCTGCTGGTCGCGCTGTGGGTGGCAGGCCGGCTCGCCTGCTGGGCGGCGCCGTGGCTGCCACCCGCGTGGCGCGCGGCGATCGACGCACTGTTCCTTCCCGCCGTGTTTGCGGTGGTGGCGCCGCAGTTGCTGCGCACGCCGAACCGGCTCTACCTGCTGCTGCTGCCGATCCTGGCCGCGCTGTTCGCGGCGAACCTCGCGTGGCACGCCGGCGTGATCGCAGCGGATGCAAGTCTGGCCGCGCTGGGCCTGCGGGGCGGCG
>Ga0209476_10003310_pt1 | contig 10675 bp, 8 predicted proteins | sample KloWWTrecipitate_FD_187179 | JGI IMG/M metagenome (GOLD analysis project Ga0209476, IMG submission 187179) | Active sludge microbial communities from Klosterneuburg, Austria, studying microevolution and ecology of nitrifiers - Klosterneuburg... | ecosystem: Engineered > WWTP > Aerobic digester >...
AGACCTCACCGCGGCCGCCGCTCCGTCACGCACGCTTACCGGGCACGGCGCCGCGGTCATCGACACCTACCGAGCAGGCACCCCATGATCCGTACCCACCGTGCTCACCGTGGCGACGACCGCGGTTCGGCAACCGTCGCCGCGATCGCACTCATGCTCAGCATCACCGGTGGCGCGCTGCTCTGGCTCACCTGGAGCGTCGACCGCTCCATCAACGCCGCAAGCGACGCCGATGCCATCGCGTTCCAAGCCGCCCGCGCCGGAGCCCAAGCCATCGACCCCGCCAGCCTGCGCACCGCCACACCAACCCTCAACGCCGACCAGGCACCTCTGCTGGCCCTCGACGCGGCCGCAGCCCTCTTCGCTGCCAATGAGACGACCGGCCGGGTCGTCAGCGTCAGCGTCGCCCCGGATCGAGTCACCGTCGTGGTCGAGATCACTGAAGCCGGCCGCACCGTCACCGGACAGGGCACCGCACGCCTTGCCGTCGGTGTAGGAGGAGAAGGCACATGAACCTCGCTGCACTTCGCAGCCGCGAACGCAACCTTCGACGTGGCCTCGGCGCGCTCGCTGGCCTTGCATTCCTTGTCGTCGGCGTCCCCGCCGTGCTCCTCGGGCTGTCCCGAGCGCTGCTCGACACCCAGAACCCGCTGGGCGGCATGACCGCACCGTGGACTTGGAGCGGGACCGAGATCAAGGACGCCCTCACGCGAGCACTCGACAACCAGACCGTGATCTCAACCATCTCCAGGGTCGGTCTCACCCTCGCATGGATCGCCCTCGCCGTCATCGTTCTCAGCGTTGTCCTCGAACTCAGATCGTTGCGCGTCCACGGGATGCACATGCCGAGACTCCACGGCTTCGGCTGGTCACAAGCCATCGCTCGGCGCCTCGCAGCGGGGCTCCTCGCCCTTTCGACGGTGCTCCCCTCGCACGTTGCCTCCGCTGCGCCGCTGATGCCGCGCACCGTAGCGACCCTTCCCATCAGTGCCGCGCCCTTGAGTCAGCCCGAGCGCCCGGCTGTCCCAATGCCTGCGACGACCGGGAGTTGGACCGCCTACAGGGTCGACCGTGGCGACAGCATCTATGGCATCGCCAGTCGACTCGCAGCCGGTGACCGGGGCAGAACACGCGAGATCGCCCAGGAGATCCTCGACCGGAACCTCGGCCATGTGATGAACGACGGCCAGAGGTTCACCACGCCCGGCGTCATCCAGATCGGATGGGTCCTGGACGTCCCAGCCGATGCGGACGCGACGGTTGCCGCACCGCCCACTGTTGATGCTGCGCAGCCCTCGCAGGAGACCTACACGGTGCAGCGCGGGGACAGCTATTGGGAGATCGCCGATCATCACCTCGAGATCGTCCTCGGTCACGAGCCGACTCCACGTGAGGTGCTCGAGGAGACCCACAGCCTGATGGACGCCAACGTCGAACGACTCGGCAACCGAACACCGAACTCGATGATCTACAGCGGCGACGTGCTGATCCTCCCGAGCCCAAACGGATACCACCCGCCCATTGAGGCATCCCCAGAGACACCGATGGCCCCCGAGACCAGCACGCCACCACCACCACCGCCGACGACCTCGACGCCCCTACCGCCACCAACAGCGCCTCCCATCACCACGGCAAGCACACCGACCACACCGACTACACCAGCGGCACCAGTTTCAGCGCCTCCCACCACCGCACCGCCCACGACGATCGTTCGCACTGAGACCACTGACGCCCAGGAGACGACGACGCTGAACCCATGGGCCGAACTCGTCATCGGCAGCCTGTTCGCCACTGGGCTGGCTGCCACAGTGACGAAGCTCCGCCGCCGACGCCTGGCCCGCCGAACCCCCGGCCATCGTCTCGTGAGCTCGACAGACGCAGCGGCCACTACCGAGACCGTGCTACGGGCGGAATCGAGACCCGACCGGACCGACGCGCTTCATCGCCTCCTTGGCGCGCTCGCAGGACACACACGCCTCGAAGGCGCCCGGCCACTCGTGCGAGCCGTCCAACTGACCGACACCGGTATCGAACTCCTGTGGACCGAAGCCCAGCCATCGCCGGCCAAATCGTGGACTACCACCGATGGCGGCTGGTCATGGCGAACCCCGTGGCCCAACGAGCAACCGGACCGAGCTCAGGGCCGGCCAATCCTGCCCACCCTCGTCCCCATCGGGGTGCGCGCAGACGGCGCCGAACTGCTCCTCGACCTCGAGACCGCAGGCTCGCTCTCCATCGAAGGCGAACCTGAACTCGTCACCGCCTTCACCAACCAACTCGTACTTGCGCTCGGAGCCAGCCCGCTCGCCGACAACATGGACCTCATCACCATCGACCTCGACGTGCCCGGCGCCGAGCACCTCGAACGCATCCGAACGAACACCATCGACACGGCCATCGACTGGCTGACAACCCGCACAACCGAGACTGGTGCCGGTCTTACGAAGTCAAAGGCACAGACCACCTTCGCCGCACGCCTCCTGGGACGCAGCAACGACGAATGGGAGCCGATCGTCGTCGTCGCACCATCGGCCGACGACGAGAGAGCCCTCCGACTCGCAGACGCAGCGCTCCCCGGCAGCGGCTCCGTTGCGATTCTCCGAGACGTGGCCTCGGCCGCCGAGCGCGTCATCCTGCACAGCGAGCACAGAGCCGAGTGGGTACGGCTCGGCCTCGCGTTCACGCCGCACCTGGTGCCGACTGAGGCGGCCGTCGACGTTGCCGAACTTCTTGCCAACGTCGAGGACGCAGCCGAGGTCGAAGTGGTTCTGCACGACAGTCCTATCCAAGCTGGAGACGAAGTGATGCCGGATGGACTCGACACGGGTTCCGTGCGTCGCTGCTACGACGTCCTCGTTCGAGTCCTCGGCGAGGTCGAGGTCGAGGGCGTCGACGAGCACCTCACCGATGCCGAGGTAGAGCTACTGGCCTTGCTCGCAACTGTCCGACCGGACGGACCGATCAACCTCGACCGTCTCGCCACCCTCCTCGCTCATGACGAGTGGCGCACGCCGAAGCCCCGATCGATACAGGCACGCATCTCGCACCTCCGCCGCAAGCTTGGCAACGGCACAGACGGCGAACCCCTCGTTCCCGACAGCCGAGCATCGGCAGGCGGCCAGAGCCGCTACCTCATCTCTCCGCGCATCGTGACCGACATCGACCTCCTCGACCACGCTTACCGACTCGCTGACGACCTCCCGTCGAGCGAGTCCATCGTCGTGCTCCATCGAGCCTTCGAGTTGGTCAGAGGCAAGCCATACACCGCTCGATCCGGCTACACCTGGGCGTACGACGAACACGCGGCGGCCAGAGCCGAGCAGGTCGTTGGTGACGTCGCCGCACGGCTCATCGACCTCCACGGAGAATCGGGCGATGCCGCAGGGATTCAGCGGGTGATCCAGCGAGCCCGACGAGGGCTCGACGGTGCGATTGCCGAGCTGCCACACCGCCTCGTCGAGCGCGTCTGGGCGTTGCGAATGGCCGACCCCTGCCTTGCGGAGTCAACGACGGAGTATGAGCGAGAACTGGCGTCCGAGGTCGACGAGCACGATCCTGATAGTGAGTACGACCCGCAAGTCCCCCGGCCTGCGTAGCTTGCTGGTGGGTGGGGTGGCGGAGGCAGCTAGTGGGAAATGTCACTGTGAGGCGGCCGGCGCTCATACTCCGCCAACGCTTGACCAACGAGCGCCGCTGTGTCGGCCTTCACCGTCGCTCGAAAGGACGCAAAGAGAGCCTGGATGTCGGCGACCAGGTCGGTGGAGAACTGTGTGAGCGTGTCCGCTGCGATCTGGCGCTGGGCAGCGTGTGAGTCGTCAAGACTTGATCGAACCCATGCCTCGATGTGACTGGTCGACTCTGCCGTTGCAGCAGCGAGGCGCTGGTCCATTTCGTGGCTGGCCGCTTCGAGGCGGCGCTCTAGGTTCCGGATCCGAAGTTGGGCAAGGACGGCGCTTGCAACGGCGACGATCAGAGCGCCGAGGCCGATGATGACAGCAATCATGCTGATCCTTCGGTCGTCGCGACTTCCAAGAGGGCCAGTGCGGTTTCGGAGTCGCGGCGAACCTCGTCGAGCACCTCCAGCGTCCTCGCTCTCGCCGTTCGAATGCGCTCGAGCCGGTCCTCGATCTCATCGGCGGGTCGGGCGGCTTGGAGCGCGAACTGCTCGGCGATGGGGTTCACCTCCGAGCGGGCGGCGGCGATCAACTCCTCCGCGGAAGCGGTGACGTCCCGTCGGACTTGAGCCTGCTGTTCCTGGGCTGACTTCTCCTCAGCCTGGGCTTGGCGCACGGAGGACCAGATGTCGAACAGCACCATGCCGGCACTGAGGGCATAGTTGAGTCGCTTGGCGGTCTTGACTATTGCATGGGGCTTGAAGCGGTGCTGCAGCCGATGCCCGACCTCTTTCACCAGGGTGTGCATTGGCGCCCCTGGCCGATTTCCCCCTTGCATGGCCTGCTTGAGCCAGGAGCGGCCCTTCGCGCTGGCCATGTCTCCGAGGGCGTCGAAGAACGCGCTCCTGAGGTCATCGCCCGGAGTTGGGCCACCCGGCACCTGCGGCGCCCATAGGGCCAGCGCGTCGGTGAGCCGCTGCGCCTCTGGGCCGAGGGCGAGCGCCTGTTCTTCGCTGGCTAGCTCGTTGAGCTCGACCTCGAAGACCGCTTCGATCGTTGCTGGCAATCCCTCCCAGCTGCGGGCGGTTGCCGCTTCGAAGTCCTTGAGGGCCTGATCAGGTACTGCCGCTCCCGCCGCGGCCGCGATCAGACCTTCGCCAGCGTCCAGTACCTCCTCTTGCAGGCCGCGGTAAGCCAGTTCGAGGTTGTCGTGAAGCCGCGTGCCGGAACGGCTGAGGACTTCACGCCACCGTTGAAGCAACTTGTCCATGGCCTCTTCTTCAGAGTCCGCAACAAGCAACAGGTCCGCTTCGCCAACAGTTGCGAGTGCGGCCTGGAACGGCTGCTTAAGACGGCCGGCACGGCCGCCACGGCGGACGAGCTCGTTGAGTGCGTCTTCGAGCGCGACAAGGTTTCCGACGCGGCGGAGATGATCGGCCCGCTCCGGGTCGGCGGTTTGGGCTCGGAGGGCAGATCTGGCGTCGCATTCCACGATGGGAAACGATGGTTCGAAGCCGAGAGCTTCCGCGACGGACGCTCGGCGCATCAGCGGGTCGGCGGCCATCGTTGCAGCCTTGTTGATGACGACGACCGTCTGGTCGAGTTTCCCGAGTTCGACCGTTACGTGGCGCAGGTGCGCGGCGGTGACGTCATCGAAGAGATCGACGGTGAGGACGAACACAATCAGGTCCGCGTTGCGCAAGGCTCGTTCGGCCACCTCGTCGTGCTCGGCGCGACCGGCCTTCACCCCGGGCGTGTCGACCAGCAGCACATCTCCCCACTCATACGAAGTGGCCTCGCTCGTGGCGACATCAGAGTCGATGAGGATGTCGGCACCAGTGAGTGCGCTGAGAATCGACGACTTTCCGGCGTTGTATTCGCCGGTCGCTACCAAACGGAACCGCTCGTCGTCGGGAAACTTCGGGACCCGCTGGACGAGTGCTTCGAGGCGCTTGTCTTCGGAAGAGACGAGTGTTTCGCGGAGACGGTGCAGGACGGATCGGCCGAGAGGCGGGAGGCTGTCGATGATCAACCGGGACATGTCGTCACATTGCTCTCATGATTGGGGTCGGAGGGTTACTGGCACACCGGCGGTCGCAGAGACCAGCGCGGCTTCGGCGTTCAGGAGCGCAACGGATGAGCCGTCGGCGACGACGGCCTCAAGGCCTTCGTGTGAGGGGAGGATGACGCCGCCTCGTCGACCCAGATCCATCGCGTAAGCAAGACGCTCGGCTGATGTTGTTGTGGCGGCGTCCGGGACGGGGCGGATGATCTCGGGCGAAGCGTCGATCGGCCACAACAGCAGCCCCTCGAGAGCCTCCTTGTCAGAGAGTGCGACCATCGAGGCCAAGCCTGGTCTCCGAACCACCCGACCCACGTGATCGGCGGCCCGATCGCATCCTTCGAGGCGCAGCAGCGCCCGAACCAGCGCCCGGTCAACGGCGGAGGTCGAACTCTCAGCTTCGTCGGCAAGTCGTTCAGCTGAATCTGCTGCTTTGCGAACGATGGCCGCTGCGGCGCCTTCGTCCTCCTGGCGTCGGGCCAGCGCAGCACGGACGGGGCCGCAAGCGGCAGTCCAGTTGGCAACGGCCTCGTGCAGCATCTCGTCTCGGATCACGGTGATCTGACTCTGAAGAGTCTTCCTGCGTTGGAACCGACGCTTCCGAACGTTGAGCTTCTTCAGCAGGCTGGCCTCTGCACGGTGAACAAGCGTCCCGATCACGTGGTCCACCCCAGTCGGAAGGGGTGCCATTGAGAGTGCCGAGATCACGGCACCGGCCGTGCCGGCGATGGCGTACCTGATTGCGTTGTCGACCCAGGGGGATCCCCAACCCGTTGACCCCGGCCGGTGCCGCGCCTGGAGCCGGTCGAAACGAGCCTCCCAGCCAGCGGCCACGTCGTCTGCGACCCCCGTTAGGTCCTGTCGGAGTCCTTCGCCTGTTTGATTGAAATGGCGGCCAATGTCGATCCGTACCTGCTCTTCAGTCTTCGCCCATTCCGCCTGCAGGTCTTTCTCGTTGCGCTTGAAGTGCTGATCTTCCCAACCTCGAAGCTGGTCGAAGATCCCATCAAGGCCGGACCTGAACCTGCGTTCGGCGTCTCTCATTGTGGCTCCCGCACGTCTGGTGAAGTCCGTCGAGGAGCGCAAGCGCGTGTCTTCGGTGGCGAGGAGTTCGGTGGCCAGCTGCTGCGCAGCTTGCAGAGAGTCCACCAAGGCCCGACGCGCCACGTCGGCCACTGCCACGACCCGATAGTTCACTCTTCGCGCTGCCGCAGTCTCTATGACCGCGACGAGCTCCTCAGCCCGACTTGCTTGCAGAAGGGCGCTGGACTCTGGAGTGTCGGCGAGGCTGCCCAGAGCTGCGCCGGCGTGGAGCGCGATGGTTGCCCGGGGCCGTTGCCCGAAGCGGTCGAGGAACATGCGCGCTCGATTCGCGTGACCTTCCAGCGCCACGAAGGTGTCCTCCGGATAGTGAAGAAAATCGGCGAGACCTTCGGGAGTGTCGAGGATGGCACGGCAGTTCCAAACCAAGATAAGTGGGACGCCCCACTCGGCCGCTTGTTCGAGAGCGACAGAGGTCTCCTCCTGCAAGGAGCCGTCCGCACCAACCCAAACAACCAAGTCTGCGGTCCGGGCTTCGGACAACGCGGTCTCGCGGTCCTCGGCGCCGTCGAGTGCGCCGACCCCTGGTGTATCGATGATCAGGATGTCAGAACGCCCGGCAAGCGGGGCTGAGATCGCCGTTCTCGTGGTGCGCTGTCCGCCGCTCCCCACCACCGAGTGCTGGCCACCGGTCAGATAGTTGGATAGCGTGCTCTTGCCCGCCTGGGTGCGGCCCATCAGGACCACGCGAAACGGATCCGCAGGGCTAGGCAGTCCGCCTGCGGTGGCCAAGAGGTTGGCGGCGATCTCGGCGCAACGCTGACGCGCAGCGCGCACAGCCTCGTCGCCAGGATCAGACCCAACCCGGATCAGACTTGCCGACGCCGTCTCCCGGAGCGCGGTTGCGGCCGCAACGCGAATCTCGTCGATGATCGGTACTGCAGCGTCGGCGGACCGTGAACGCGCACCGAACATCCGGTCCCGGAGCTTGGTCATGGTCGCAGGCACGTGGCGGACCCTAGTCAGACGGGCGAAGCAACCATTCTCATTGGCCTCGGTGGGACTCGTTGTGCGGCGCCACGATCGCGCCCCGGCAGCCCGAGGACTGGCGCCCGGTCCAGTGAGGTCGATGGCCGAACCAATCGACTACGACGAGCAGCCGTTGGTTGGCAGGAGCCGCGTCGTCGATGGAGTGAGGTTCGCAGTCAGATCTGCCAACAGCGGTTGGGGGCAGTGGTCGACGCCGTCGATGCGGATGCCGAGGTGAAGGTGAGGGCCGCTGGAGTGCCCCGTGTTGCCGGAGAGCATGATCTGTTGGCCGGCCACGACTTGGTCGCCGAGGGAGACGGTGAGGCGCGATGCGTGGCAGTAAATCCAGCGGACGCCGTCAGTGTCTTGGATGGTGAGGCCGGTGCCGCACATGTCGACGCAGCTGTCGCGGTGGCCGTAGCAGTTGCCCGACCAGGTCGAAACGCGGTCGACCGTGCCGGCGTGGATCGCGTAGATCGTGGTTCCGACGGGAACGCCGAAGTCCCATGCCGGATAGTCGTGGTGAGGTGCGGAGAGCGCGGCGGGGTTGGAGTCTATGAAGCTTCGGTCGACGGGTAGCGACCACTCTCCTCCTGCGAGAACTGGTCCGCAGACGACGGTGCCGGTGGCGGCCTTCGAGTCGTAGACGCCCATCCATCGGGTCTGGTATTCGCGGGGTGTGAGGGTGTTGCCGGCTTCGGGCGCGGGCACGATGTCCATCAGCGCCGTGTTGGTGATGGCGGCGGGGTAGTACCAGGCGACGGGGACGTAGCTGACGTCGTGGTACTGGTCGAGGATCTGTTGAACGCGGTGACCGGCGACGGCATCTTGCACGGCTGGCGGCGCTTGCGAGGCGTGTTGGTACTCGGTGCCGACTCCGGCGGCGGCGCTCCAGGCTGCCCACGTGGAGTTGATGATCTGGTAGGCCCCCGACGCGCTCGCGTGCGCCGCCTTGACGGTGTAGTCGCCTCCGGACTCGAGGGTGCGGATGGTGTCGAGCACTCGGGGAACGTCGCCGCAACCCGCGATCGCTTGACCCGTTGTACCCCCGGCGAGCAGTGGCAGGGCGAGTAGCCCGCTGACGACTGAGACGACGATGGCGGCGATGAGTTTCACCTCCTCCTACAGAGGCAATTTCGCGGTGAGCGCAGCAGAAGTGCTGCGCCTTGAGGTTTTGAACCTCTGTAGGTAGGGCGAGGAGGGACATGCGGTCCTTCCCGGCAAACGAGGAGGAATCCGATGACTCATCGATGGCGCAAGTTCGCCTTCCGAACCGGCACGGTGTTGATTCTCGCGACGGCGATTCTCCTGCCCGCCTCGGCGGCGTTCGCCGATCCGGTGAACCCGACGCCATCGACCGACGGCATGCCCGGCGCTGCGCTGTGGAACCAGGTGCTCGGCTGGATGATGCAGTGGGGACTGTGGTTGTCCCTCGCTGCGATCGTGCTCGGAGCGGGCGGCTGGTGGGTGTCGGCATCGACCGGTAGCTACGGCGGCGCCTCCAAGGGCAAGCAGTTCGTCCTCGGAGGCGCGATCGGCGCGCTGATCATCGGTCTCGGGCCGACGATCGTGAACCTGCTGTTCAACGCAGGACAGGGCGGATGAACGCGGTACGGCGGCTCTCCGCCATCTTCCTGCTGACAGCACTCGTCGCCGGGTGCGCACATGGGTCGTCGGCCACGAACCCAGCGACACCCGTCGTCGGCTCGACACAAGCGGCCTCTCCGGGAGGTGGCACGGCGAAGCCTGCTTCGCCAACGGCTTCGGTCGTGCCGGCTCCCTCGGTCGAGGACGCTCGCACGTTGGCGTTGCGGTGGGTCGCTTCAACAGGCGACCTGTTGAAGATGGGCCCGATCGGTCGGAGTGAGCTCCTTCGCCACCGCGTTGCGTCCGTCTCGGCCGAGACGATGACCGAGAACCTCAACTCCGATCTTGCCAAGCTCGCCGACGGCCTGCCGATCCCAGCGACCGAACTGCGTCTGGTCGAGACGCCGCTCACGATCGACCTCACGATCGATGCCGCAAGCGGCCAGGCGCGAGCACAGGTGTGGAGCGTCGTCGTCTTCGGCGCCAAGGATCTGGGCGCGCCGAGGGTGGTGTTCCGCACGAGCCAGCTCGTGATGGTCGTCGAGGCCGGCGAGTGGAAGCTCGCATCATTCACGGCGGCTGAAGGTCCGACACCGATCGCAACGGACTCGCTCCCGGCGGACTGGGACACCTTCGCCGTGGTCGCTGGCTGGCAGCCAGCCGTGGGAGGTGAGGGCTGATGTTCCCGATCGGCAACCCGTTCGACGACCTGTGGAGCTTCGTCACCTCACCGTTCGAGAGCCTCGTCGGCTGGGCCGGCGACAAGATCTTCGAGGGGATCACCAACTGGATCGCGAAAGGCTGTGTGCAGCTGCTCGGGTTCGTCTGGTCGGTGATGGATCGAACCGCCTCCCCGCACCTCGACGCCGAGTGGTTCTCCGGCACGACGAACAGCCCTTACCAGGTCGCTGCCCGCATCGGCGGACTCGTGCTGCTCGGCGTGTTCTTCGTCTCGATCGCCCATGGCGTCGCGACCGGCGACGTCGGCGGTGTGATGCGACGCGCCTTCGCCGATCTCCCGATGACCGTGTTCGTGATGCTCGCCCTGGTCACGCTCACCCAGGCCGCCGTCGGGCTGACCGACGCGATGAGCGACTCGGTGTGGGAAGGCATGCGCACCAACGCCGTGGGCGTGTTCGACGGCATCGGTCGCATCACGACGACCGTGCCTGGCGGAACGTTCCTCGCGCCGCTCGTGCTGCTCGTGCTGATGATCGCGTTGCTGTTCTTGTGGTTCGTGTTGATGCTGCGCGACTCGCTCATCTATCTCGTCGTCGTCCTCGCGATCGCGTTCGGTCTGCCAGGAATGGTGTGGCCAACGCTTCGTGGGATGGCCCGCCAC
>Ga0209476_10003314_pt1 | contig 10673 bp, 2 predicted proteins | sample KloWWTrecipitate_FD_187179 | JGI IMG/M metagenome (GOLD analysis project Ga0209476, IMG submission 187179) | Active sludge microbial communities from Klosterneuburg, Austria, studying microevolution and ecology of nitrifiers - Klosterneuburg... | ecosystem: Engineered > WWTP > Aerobic digester >...
CCCCAACGAGAACGCCTACCAGTACCTCACCCACGCGGCGATGGCGGCGTGGTACGGCGTGAAGGTCGTGGCCTACGAGTTCGGCTTCGACAACTTCGGCGCGCAGAACGTCGCCGCCAAGCGCGCCGCCAACCTCGACCCGCGCATCCGCGGGATCTGCCGCGACTTCCTGAACCAGTGGCACGCCTTCGGGTTCGACCACGCGCTGTGGTTCAGCGCCGGCGCCGACAGCTACGACACGCCCTTCGGCATGTGGCCGCTGGTGGAGGACATGGCCAACCAGGCCACGCCGAAGAACCAGTGCATGGACGACATCCTCGCCGCGCCGCTGCCGGCGATCACGATCGGTTCGCCCGCGGCGGGTGGCGCGATCGCGGGCGGCAGCTATCGCGGCGGCGCCAACCCCGCGGGGCCCGTGACAGGGCTCGACGGCCCGTTCGGCTTCCCGGGTTTCGTCGAGTACCTCGTTCGCGCCGACACGGCCGGCGCCTACACGGTGGTTTTCAACGGATCCGCCCCGCCGGGCGAGAGCTTCCGCGTGAAGCTCAACAACGCGACCGTCGCGGCGGGCGTGACGCTGCCCGCGTCGGCCGGAAACTCGGTGGCCATACCCGTCACGCTGCGCAAGGGGCTCAACGCGCTTCGCCTCGAGCGGGTCACGGGCGCCTCGTGGAGCATCGCGTCCTTCTCCTTCGCGCTCGTCGCGGCCGCCGATCCGCCGCGCGGCGACGTGAACGGCGACGGCAAGGCCGACCTCTACTGGCGCGAGGCGGCGCCGGGCCAGGGTCTCTCGTGGTGGACCATGAACGGCAATGCCGCCACCGCGGCCAACTACCACGAGGTCGGGTCCGAGTGGCAGGTGGCCGACGTGGGCGACCTCGACGGCGACGGCAAGGCGGACCTTGTGTGGCGCCGCACGCCCGACGGCGCGGCCTACCTGTGGACGCTGGACGGCTTCGCCTTCAAGGGCTTCTTCGATCTCGGCATCCTGCCGCCGGCGGAATGGTCGCTCGTGGGCGCGGCCGACCTCGACGGCGATGGCAAGGACGACCTCGTGTGGCGCAACGTCGACGGCACGGTGTACGGCTGGCTCATGAACGGCGGCGCGATCGCGTCCCAGGGCGTGATGGGCAATCCCGGCGCCGAGTGGGCCATCGTCGACATGGCCGACGCGAACGGCGACGGCAAGGCCGACCTCGTCTTCCGCAACGCCGCGAGCGGGCAAGTGTTCACCTGGTTCATGAACGGGCTCGCGATCGCCGGCGGCGGCTCGCCGGGCGGGCTGCCGGTCGCGGAATGGAACCTGCTCGCCTCGGCCGACTTCGACGGCGACGGCCGCGCCGATCTCCTGTGGCGCTCCACCGCGGGCGACACCTGGGTGTGGCTCATGAACGGCGCGGCGTTCGTCTCCGGCGCCTCCATCGGCAACCCCGGGCTCGACTGGACGATCCGCTCGGTCGCGGACTTGGACGGCGACGGCAAGTCGGACCTCGTGTGGCGGCGCACGGACGGCACGACGTTCCTGTGGAAGATGAACGGCGCCGTCGTCTCGGCCTTCCAGCCCATCGCGAACCCGGGCGGGAGCTGGCAGGTGGTCGCGCCGTAGCGAGGGACACCAATTGGGGACGGTTCTTCAGAACCGTCCCCAAATCCATTCCCGCGCAGGCGGGAGTCCAGCCTGGGCCCCCGCCTTCGCGGGGGTGACGAGCGAGCGTGACGGATGACGAGCGAGCGTGACGGATGACGAGCGAGCGTGACGGGTGACGAGCGAGCGGAGAACGGGGGATGAGGGGCCGTTGATCCACGTCACGGGCCCGCGCGGGGCGCGGCGTAGCGTGAAGCGAGGATCCCCTCGCAACGGAGTCCCGCCATGTCTCCCGCCCGCAGCCTCGCGGCGACGCTCGCCGCCCTCGCGCTCTCCCTTCCCGCCGTTGCCGGCCTGGCCGTCACCACGACGACCCTGAACGGCCCCACGGCTTCCAACGCGGGGACGACGGTCGTGTTCACCGCCACCGTCATCGGAGAATCGCCCTCCGGCACGGTGAACTTCACCGACGGGCCGGCGAGCATCGGCGGCTGCGCGGCCGCCCCGCTCGTGGCCGGCAATGCGACGTGCATCACCGCCTTCCTCACCGACGGCCTGCACCTGCTGAACGCCGTCTACTCGGGCGACGGGTCCAACGGCGTGAGCGCCTCGAACCACCTCTTCCACACCGTCACCGGCACGATCACGCTGCCGGTGCGCGGTGACGCCAACGGCGACCGCAAGGCGGATCTCTTCTGGCGCGTGCCGGCGCCGGGCACGGGGCTTTCGTGGTGGACGATGGACGGCGCCGCGACGACCGGCGCCAACTACCACGAGGTGGGCGCCGAGTGGCAGGTCGCCGACGTGGCCGACCTCGACGGCGACGGCAAGGCCGACCTCGTGTGGCGGCGCGCATCCGACGGCGCGACCTACCTGTGGACGCTCGACGGCCTCGGGTTCAAGGGCTTCCACGACCTGGGCATCCTCGATCCGGCGGCCTGGATTCTCATCGGCGCGGCGGACTTCAACGCCGACGCGCGCGCCGACATCCTGTGGCGCAACGCCGACGGCACGCTCTACGCCTGGCTCATGAACGGCGGCACGATCGTCGCGCAGGGCGTGCTGGGCAATCCCGGCGAAGCGTGGCAGGTGATCGACCTCGCGGACATGAACGCCGACGGCAAGGCGGACATCGTCTTCCGCCACTCGACGACGGGGCAGGTGTATGTCTGGTTCATGAACGGCCTCGTGACCACGGGCGGCGCGTCACCCGGCTCGATCGACATGTTCTGGACCCTGCTCGCCGCGGCCGACTTCAATGGCGATGGCCGCGCCGATCTCCTGTGGCGCAACATCTCCGGCCTGCACTGGGTGTGGCTCATGGACGGCGGCACGATCACCGGCGGCGGCAGCCCCGGCAACCCCGGCGGCACCTGGTCGGTGAAGTCGGTCGCGGATTTCGACGGCGACGGCAAGGCCGACATCGTGTGGCGCGACGCCGCGGGCACGACCTACCTGTGGAAGATGGACGGCACGACGGCGACGGCATACCTGCCCGTGGCCAACCCGGGCGGGAGCTGGCAGGTAGTCGCGCCTTAGCGACCCTGGAGATGCGCACCGGGTATCCACTTGTTTGACGTGGATCACGAACTGGGGAATCTCGGCGCGTAGCGTGAAATCGTCACGAGGCGCTGGCGCGATGCAGCCGGTGGCGTGTCCTTTCGCGCTGCGGCGCTGCCGTGACTTTCTCCTGTCATGCGGGAGGCTGCCATGCGTCGATGCACCGTGCTGGCGATCGTGTTCCTCTGTCTTTTTCCCGTCTTCTCATCCGCGGCCCCGGGCCAGCTCGACCCGGCCTTTGGCGTTGCGGGAATCGCACGCTCGCGCGCCGGCGACGGCTGGGACATCGCGCGAGCCGTCGCCGTGCAGCCCGACGGCAAGTTGGTGGTGGCCGGGTACGCCGGGACCTATCCCGACCACGCAATCGCCTTGGCCCGTTATCGCGTGGACGGCACGCTCGACCCGGCGTTCGGGGAGGGAGGCCGCGTGCTCATCTCGATCGGCGGGGCGGACAAGGCCACGGCGGTCGCCATCCAGCCCGATGGCCGGATCGTCGTGGCCGGCGTGAGCGGCGCGCCGAACGGTGCCGACACGGCATTCGCGCTGGCCCGATTCGATGCCGACGGCTCGCTCGATGCTTCCTTCGGCACGGCGGGCATCGTCGTGACGCAGGTCGGCGCCTATGCGGACGAGGCGAACGCCCTCGTGATCCTTCCCGACGGCAGGCTTGTCGTGGCCGGTCGTTCGCTGGCGGGCGCGGGCTTCTCGTTCTGCGTCGCTCGGTATCTCCCCGGGGGGGCGCTCGATCCGTCGTTCAACGGAACGGGGATTCGCGTCGATTCCGCCGGGACGAGCGCCACCTTCCATGCCGTCGCCTCCCAGCCCGATGGGCGGGTCGTCGCAGCGGGAATCCTGACCGTGTCCACGGAGGACTTCCTGGCGTTGTCGCGCTTCAACGCCGACGGGACACGGGATGCGACCTTCGGGACCGATGGTCTCGCTACCTGGGGTGGCTTCCCCGCAATGACCGCGGCGCGTGCCGTGGCCGTGCTGCCGGACGGACGGATCCTCGCGGCGGGCGCAGCGGCGGGCGCCTCGCTGGACGTCGACGACTTCGCGGTGGTCCGGTTCGATGCCGCGGGCGTGCCCGATGCGACGTTCGGCTCGGCGGGGATCGCCACGGTCCCCGTCGGCGCGGCGGGCACGACGGAGATGGCGACCGCCATGACGGTGCTGCCGGATGGCCGGATCCTGCTCGCCGGCCAGTCTTTCGGGGCAGCCGGCGCCGACTTCGCGCTCGCACGACTTCACGAGGCCGGCGAGACGGACACGACCTTCGGCGTGGCCGGCCGGCTCATCATCCCCGCCGGCGGCGCATTCGATGGCGCGGGCCTCGCGCCATGGGGAGACGGGTCGTTCGTCATCGCGGGGAGCGGCGCGCGGGACGCCGGGCTCGATTTCGCCGTGGCGAAGCTGCAGCCGAGCGGTGCGCCCGACCCATCGTTCGGCGGGGGAACGGTCGTCTACACGGATTTCGGTAGGGGCTCGGCCGGCCAGTGGGAAGCCGTCGCGATCGCACCCGGGGGCGGCATCGTCGCGGCGGGCATCGCAGGCGTCGGTCCCGACACGCGCTCCGCCGTCGGGAGTTTCCTTGCCGACGGGTCGCCGGATGCCGCATTCGGCGCGAACGGCGCCGCGGTGTTCGACATCGGCCCGGATACCTCCGCGCTGCATGCCATCGCCTTGCAGCCAGACGGCCGGATCCTCGTCGCCGGCGACAGTGGCAGCGGTTCCGGGTCGAACTTCGCGCTGGCGCGCCTGCTGCCGGACGGCAGCCTGGACACGGGGTTCGGAAACGGCGGGAAGGTCGTCCGGCATTTTCCGGACGGCGGGGAGGACTCCGCCCGGGCCGTGGCCGTGCAGGTCGACGGGAAGGTCGTCGTGGCGGGCTATTGCTGGAACGGCGACGGTCTCGACTTCGCCGTCGTGCGCCATCACGCCGATGGATCGCCGGACCTGTCGTTCGGCACCGCGGGCGTCGTGATCACGCCCATCGGCGTCGGCTCGGACCGGGCGTTCGCCCTGGCCTTCCAGCCGGATGGAAAGATCGTCGTCGCGGGGTCCGCGCACAACGGCGTGAAGACCGACATCGCAGTGGTGCGCTACACGCCGACCGGGCTGTTGGATGCGACGTTCGGCGCCGGCGGAAAGGTGACCACGTCGATCGGCACGCTGGCCGACGACGGGCGCGCCGTGGTGGTGCAGCCCGACGGCAGGATCGTCGTCGCCGGTTCGAGCCTCACGCCGCCGATGTCGACCTTCACGTTCGTGCGCTACCTTGCCGATGGCGCTCTCGACACCTCCTTCGGGGTCGCCGGCGTGGCCAAGGTGGCCGCGAGCGTGGGGCTGAGCTGGGCCAATGCGCTCGCACGCCAGGCCGACGGGCGCCTGGTCGCGGCGGGCGTCTCGCAGGGAGGCACGGGCTACGATTTCGCGCTCGTGCGGGTGATGCCCACGGGCTCGCTGGATGCCGCCTTCGGCAGCAACGGCATCGTCGTGACGCCTGTCGGCAGCGGCAATGATACGGCGCTGGGCATGGCGCTCCAGGCCGACGGGAAGGCGGTCGTCGCGGGTGGCGCGGCGGGGCTGGTGCCGCCCTTCACGCTGGCGAGATACCTGCTGGAGCAGACGCCGGACGCGATCTCGTTCGCGCCGCGGCTCGGCGTCACCCCCGGCTCGGTCGTGACTTCAGATCCGGCGATCGTGGGCGGTGTCACGGGGACAGTCCCCATCCAGGTGAGTGGAGGCAGCTACTCGATCGGCTGCGTGCCGGGCGCGTACACCGCGATGCCCGGTAGCATCGCCAACGGGGCCAGCGTCTGCGTCCGGCACGTGGCCTCGGCCTACCCCGTGGACATGATGACGACCACGCTCGTGATCGGAACCACGACGGCCACCTTCAGTTCCACGACCGCGAAGGCCGCCGGCGCCGTGTCGGTCTCGTCCTCGGCGTCGCCATCCCTTGCGGGCAGCGCGGTGACGTTCACGGCGACCGTGTCGGGAGCATTCGGCCCGCCGACGGGCTCGGTCGTCTTCAAGGCCGACGGCGCGGCATTCGGGGCGGCAACGCTCGGTCCCGGCGGCACGGCCCTTGCGGCCACCAGCGCGCTCGTCTCCGGCGTGCGCATGATCGTGGTGGAGTACGGTGGCGATGTCCTCTATGCCGGGGCCGCATCCGCCCCGCTCGCGCAGGTGGTCGATCCCGCGACCTCGCTGGCCCGCCCGGCCGGGGACTTCAGCGGCGATCGCAAGGCCGACCTCGTCTGGCGCGATGCCGACGGGGGGCTGGCGCTGTGGACGATGGAGGGCACGGCCATCTCGGCGACCTTCTTCGGCGTCGTCGACGCGGGCTGGCAGGTCGTGGCGGTCGCCGATGCGGATGGCGATGGCAAGTCCGACCTCTTCTGGTGGAACCCCGGCCTCGTCTCCGGATACCTCTGGTTTCTCGACGGGCCCTCGGTCAGGGGCATGGCGAGCCTTGGAAGCTTCGGGCCCGAGTGGCGACTCCTGGGCAGCGCCGACTTCAACGGCGACGGGCGGTCGGACGCGCTGTTCCGCCGCAGCGACGGCCTTCTCTACACCTGGCTGCTCGACGGCGGCACGATTCTCGCCCAGGGTTCGCCCGGAAGTCCGGCGCCCTCGTGGCAAGTGGCGGATCTCGCGGACTTCGACGGCGACGGCAAGGCGGACATCCTGATGCGCAGCAGCGTCGACGGAAGCATCGCGATCTGGAAGATGGATGGCGTTTCACTCGTCTCCAGCCTGTTTCCGGGGGCGGTCGACCCGGCGTTCTGGAACATCGCGGCGGCGGCGGATTTCGACGCCGACGGCAAGGCCGACCTCCTGTGGCAGGGGGCAAACGGCGACGTCTGGGTCTGGCTGATGGACGGCGGCACGGTGAAGACGGCCGACTCGCTCGGCAACCTGGGGCCGGGCTGGCGCGTTCGCGCGGTGTCCGACTTCACGGGTGACGGCAAGGCCGACGTCGTCTGGCGGTTCGTGGACGGCACCACCTATCTCTGGATCATGGACGGCGCATCGATCGGCGCGACGCCGCAGCTTCCCAACCCCGGCGGCACCTGGGAGATCGTCGCGCCGTGATTCCGGGGCGATTCTTGATCCGCGGCAACAGGTGCGCGCCGAACCGGGCGCATAAAACATAGAGGCAGTTCGTTTGCTTCGCAATCGGGGTATGGACTCTGCGCCAGGCCCCGGACGGCGAGACCGGCGGCAGGTCGGCTGACCCAGCCCGGGAAACCGGCGCCTGCGGAAGGAGCCGGATCATGCTTGCCTCCCATTCGCGTTTCGCTTGGTTTTCCGTGGCGGCGCTCGCCTGGCTGTCGATCGCGCCGGGCGCCGCGTTCGCCGTCGCGCCCCCGGTGGGCACGCAGGTCGCCATCGGGGTGCGGCACAGCTGCCTCGTCGACGCGTCCGGCGCCGCGCGGTGCTGGGGATCCAACGCCTATGGCGAGCTGGGCGACGGCACGACGACGTATCGCACGACGCCGGTCGCCGTGTCCGGCCTCTCCAGCGGCGTCGTGGCGGTCTCGGTGGGCGCGGGCCACAGCTGCGCGCTCACGCAGGCCGGCGGCGTGAAGTGCTGGGGAAACAACAGCTTCGGCCAGCTCGGCGACGGCAGCACGACCGATCGCAGCACGCCCGTCGACGTCTCCGGCCTCACGGGCGGTGTAGCAGCGATCTCGGGCGAGGGCCTCTTCAGCTGCGCGCTTACCGCGGCCGGCGGCGTGAAATGCTGGGGGTACAACGGAACCGGCCAGCTCGGCGACGGCACCACGACCACGCGCCTCGCGCCCGTGGCCGTGTCGGGCCTTGCGAGCGGCGTCGCGATGATCGGCACCGGACCCTACCACGCGTGCGCGATCTCCACCGACGGTACGCTGCGCTGCTGGGGCCAGAACAACTACGGGCAGCTCGGCGACGGCACGACGACCCACCGCACCGCGCCGGTCGTCGCGGCGGGGCTCGCCGGCGGCGTGGTCGCGGTGGACGGCGGCGACTTCCACACCTGCGCCATCACCGCCGCGGGTGGCCTGAAGTGCTGGGGCTACAACATCCCCGGGCAACTCGGCGATGGCACGATGACCACGCGCATGGCGCCGGTCGACGTGTCCGGCCTCACGAGCGGCGTGGCGACGGTCGGGACCGGTGGCTCGCATACCTGCGCGACGACGACCACGGGCGCGGCCCTGTGCTGGGGCGCAAACAACTTCGGCCAGCTCGGCGACGGAACCACCACGAACCGGCTCGTGCCCACGGCGGTGACCGGGATGCAGGCGGGCGTCGCGTCGATCGTGGGGAGCAACGGCGAGGAGCCCTACTCGTGCGCGCTCACGCGCACCGGCGGTGCGTACTGCTGGGGCAGGAACCTCTCGGGCCAGCTGGGCGACGGCACGACCACGAACCGGCCGGTTCCCACCGGCGTCTCCGGCGCGGTCGGCGGCGTGGCCTCGGTCGCTGGCGGCGGGCTTCACACCTGCGCTCGCACCCCGACCGGCGGTGCCGAGTGCTGGGGCGGGAACATGGTCGGGCAGCTTGGCGACGGCAGCACGAGCGACCGCCTTGCGCCCGTGGCCGTCAGCGGTCTCGCAGTCGGCGTGGAGTCCGTCCACGCCGGCGGAAACCACTCCTGCGCGCTCGTCGCCGGCGGTGCGAAATGCTGGGGACTCAACAGCAATGGCCAGCTCGGGGACGGCACCGGCACGAACAGGCTCACGGCAGTGAGCGTCTCCGGGCTCACGAGCGGCGTGGCGGGGCTCGCGACGGGCACCTACCACACCTGCGCCGTGACTTCGGCCGGCGGCGCGAAGTGCTGGGGACTCAACACCAATGGCCAGCTCGGGGACGGCACGACCAGCACCCGGTACACGGCGGGCGATGTCTCGGGCCTCACGAGCGGCGTGGCCGCGGTGGCGGCCGGCCACTACCACTCCTGCGCGCTCACGACGGAAGGCGGGGTGAAGTGCTGGGGGAAGAACTCGGTCGGCCAGCTTGGCGACGACACCACGACCACCCGGCTCGCGCCGGTGGACGTCACGGGTCTCACGAGTGGCGTTGTGGCGATCGCCGTGGGCACCGATCACACGTGCGCCGTCACCACGGGGGGCGGCCTCAAGTGCTGGGGCGGCAACCTCATCGGCCAGCTCGGCGACGGAACCACCACCTCGCGCGACACGCCTGTGGATGTTTCGGGCCTCGCGAGCGGAGTCGTCGCGGTCTCGCCGGGCAACTACCACACCTGCGCGCTCCTCGACACCGGCGGGGTGAAGTGCTGGGGCTACAACGACTTCGGCCAGGTCGGCGACGGAACCACCACGAGCCGCTCCCTGCCCACCGACGTCGCGCATCTCTTCAATGACGCCGAAGGACTCGAGGCCGGTTACCAGCACAACTGTGTCGTCACGGCCGCCGGCTCCGCGGCATGCTGGGGCAGCAACGACTTCGGCCAGCTCGGCGATGGCACGACGACGCAACGCACTGCGCCGGTGCTGGCTTCCGGGACCGCAGGGCAGTGGCTCGATTTCGCGCCGCCGGTGCATGCGCCGTGGAACGTGCCGGTCTCGCTCACGGCCGCGGCATCGAGCGGCCTCGCGCCGGGCTTCGACTCGTGGACGCCGGAAACCTGCACCGTGAGCGGCGGCACGGCGACGCCCGTCGCAGCCCAAGGCGTGTGCGGCGTGCGCGCGCGCCAGGCCGGTGAAGGCGGCTACCGGGCGGCTCCCGACGTGCTGCGCCTCATCGTGCTCGACAAGGCCGCGCAGTCGATCAACTTCGAGACGATCGCCGACCGCGTGCTTTCCGACGGGGCCTTCACGGTCTCGCCCACGGCGAGCTCGGGGCTCACGGTGACGCTCGCCTCGGCCACGCCGGGAACCTGCTCGGTGACGGGGTTCACCATCACCCCGCTCGCGGACGGCCCGTGCGTGATCGACGCGGACCAGCCCGGCGACGCGGGCTACGCTCCGGCGCCGACCGTGACGCGGACCTTCATCGTGCTGGGCGACACGACGCCCGAGGCCTTCTCGTTCACGCCGGTCGCGGATGTCGCGCCGGGCACACAGGTCACGAGCGGCGCGGCCGGGATCACCGGCATCAATGCGCCGGCGCCCGTCTTTGTCGTCGGCGGGCAGTACTCGGTGGGGTGCGCGGAACCGTACACCTCGGAGGCGAGCACGATCGCCAATGGGCAAACGGTGTGCGTGCGCCACGTGGCATCGGCCGGCTACGCGACGCAGGTGACCACCACGCTCACCATCGGCGGCGTGTCCGCAGATTTCACCTCGACGACGGTCGCGGCACCGGTGGTGGCGACGCGCGGCGACGCGAACGGCGACGGCATGGCCGATCTCTACTGGCGCGATGCCTCGGGCGGCCTGTCCTGGTGGACGATGAACGGCGCCTCTGCCACCGCCGCGAACTACCACGATGTCGACCCGGCCTGGCAGATCGCCGATGTCGGCGATCTCGACGGCGACGGCAAGGCGGATCTCGTGTGGCGGCGGGCTTCCGA
>Ga0209476_10003315_pt1 | contig 10672 bp, 7 predicted proteins | sample KloWWTrecipitate_FD_187179 | JGI IMG/M metagenome (GOLD analysis project Ga0209476, IMG submission 187179) | Active sludge microbial communities from Klosterneuburg, Austria, studying microevolution and ecology of nitrifiers - Klosterneuburg... | ecosystem: Engineered > WWTP > Aerobic digester >...
CTGAAGCGACTCCCCAACGCGGCACCACCTTCCCCAATTGGGGAGGCACGGCGGGCGATGGTGGGCGAAATCACCTGGCACCGTCCTTGCCACTAGCTCCCTCGGACGCGGCAAGGAGCCGCCCGACTCTCAAAGGAGCGCACCCGATGCCCACTCGCAACCGCTGGACGGCTTTTACCCTTACTGGTCTTTTTCTCGCGGCGGCCGCGGGCCTTGCCTATGCGGCGGCGAGCGAGGAGGCCGCCTCAGGCGTGACGGCCAGCGAACCTGACGCCGGCGAGCCGACGCAGGTTCGTCACTCGAAGATCAAGCTCGTGCTCGATCAGGACGGCACCGCCGAGCAGCTCGAGCTCGCCGATCTGCACGAGATGGCGGTCGGCGAGAGCCGCACGCTCACCACCGCGAGCGGCACGCCGGTCGTCGTCACCCGCGACGAGGCGGGTTTCGAGCTCGACCTCAACGGCAAGAAGATCCGCCTCAATGACCACTTCGCCGCCGAAATGCCGGAGGGGCAGGGGCAATTCCACAAGCGGATCATGGTGACGGAGGGCGGCCCGGGCGAGGATGGCGCCGCCAACGTCATGATCCTGCGCAACAAGAGCGCTGAGGGCGGCGACGGCGCGGCGATCGCAGGGGGCGAGACCGGGCACGACGTCGTCATGCTGCGCCGGATGGCCGGTGACGGCCCGCATGCCTTCGCCTTTGCCACCGGCGACGGCGAGCTCGCCGCGCTGCCGTTGCCGGTCGAGGCGACGATCGCGCGCCTCCAGGCGTCGGCGAAGTTCCAGGAGCTCGACGAGGCGACGCGCGCCACGGTCCTCGAGGCGCTACGCGAGTCGGCGCCCAAGCACGGTGCCTTCCTCGCCGGCGAGCCCGGCGGCAGGACGATCGTCCTCGAGGTGGAGGACGACGAGACCGACTCCCACTGAGTCCGCCGGCGGCGAGAGCCGTTCGGGCGCTCGCGGTCCCCTGCGCCGCGTTCGTTTCCGCCTGTCGAGGCGGGGCGGACGCGGCGCCTCACTTTGGTCAGTTCCGCCCTTCCCGTCGGCTGTCTATTCTCCTGCGGAGCGATCGCGAGCCCCACTTACCGCGGTCCGGAGGCCGGGCGATGAACGGACGACGACAGGCAGCGGCAGTCCTTCTGGTGGCGCTCGGCGCCGCGGCGGCAGCTCGGGCGAGCGAGTACGCCATCGATCCCGCCCGATCGGTCTTCGCCGTCCTGACCCACAAGGCGGGGATCGGTGCGGGGCTGGCGCACGATCACCTGATCGTGGCGACCCAGCCCGTGGTCGCGCTCGAGTTCGATCCGCAAGCGCCCGAAGCGACGAAATTCACCTTCACGGTCGCCGTCGAGGCCCTGGACATCGATGCGCCGGCGCCGCGTGCGGCGTGGAAGGACCGTTTCAAGGCACTCGGCATCCATTCCGGCGACCTTCCACCGGTCGGCGACTCCGACCGGCGCAAAGTGCGTACAGCCATGCTCGGCGAGAGCCAGCTCGACGGCGCGAAGTTCCCCGAGATCCGGGCGGAGGTCCTGGCGCTCGCCCGCAGTGAAGGCAAAGAGGCCGCAGGTTGGGTCGTCCCGGTGCGGCTGACGATTCACGGCAAGACGATCGAGCGCCGCTTGCCGGCGACCTTTCGTGTCGCCGACGGCGTCCTCTCCGCCGAGATCGTCGGCGAGCTCCGCTTCGAGGAGTTCGGCATCGAGCCCTACTCGACAATGCTCGGCGCGATCCGCAACGACGACCGCTTTCACCTCTACGTCAGCGTCGTCGCCCGCCCAGCCCACTGATGCGGGCCTTCCATCGCCAGTAGGGTTCGGCCGCCTTCCAGAAAGTGGACTTCTGGATCGTCTCCAGGGTGCCTTGGCTTTCGGCCAGAGCGCCCGCGAGCGCCGCGATCTCCGCCCGGTCGCGGTTGCGTGCCTGCCAGAGCAGCTCCAGCGCGGCGCGCTCGGCGGCCGGCACCGGCGCCGGCTCCGGCAGCGCGCGCAGGAAGCCGATGAAGGTCTCGGCGCTCCGCTTCCAGGTGAAGGTGCGCGCGGTCGCGAGGCCCGAAGCCGCGAGCCGCTGGCGCAGCGGTCTGTCTTCGACCAGCCGCAGGATCGCCGTCGCCAGAGCCTGCTCGTCGCCGGGCGGTACGACCAGGGCGTTGTCGTCGTGCCGGGCGTACTCCATAACGCCGCCGCTCGCGGTCAGGACGCAGGCGGCGCCGGAGGCCATCGCCTCGAGCCCGACGAGGCCGAAGCCTTGGAAGAGCGAGGGGTCGACGACGATGTGCGCGGTCGACAGAAGGCGGGCGACACCGTCGCGCGACAGCACGCCGACATGCGTATGCGGGAAATTCTCCTCCTCGAAGCGGTGGGCGCCGAAGAGGACGATCTCCACTTGCGGATGCGCGGCGACCGCGCGCAGCGCCGGCAGGAGGTAGCGGAAGCCGCGCCGCTCCTCGTAGCGCAGCATGGCGACCACCCGCACCGGCCCGGACTCCGTGCGGTCGCCGCGCGGATAGAAGACCTCCGGGTCGCCGCTCATCGGTACGACCGTCGCGCGGTGTCCGTGGCGAGTGGCGATCTCGTCCGCGAGCCAGGTCGAGATGGCGGTGATCTGCGGCACGAGGTCGTAAGTCTGCGCGACGACCTCGACCGGATCGCCGCCGAACCAGCCTTCGTAGTCCTGCATGAAGTAGGCGGTCTTCGTCCCCGGCCGGCGCGCCGCGACGAGCGCGACCGGCGGCGCGGTCTGGTAGGCGGTGGCGACGAGCACCCGGGTCTCCGGCAGCTCGTCGGCGAAGCGCTCGGGCGAGAGCCGGAGCGGCGTGAAGAACAGCTCGAGGTCGATCTCGCTCGCTGCCTCCTCGAGAATCACCACGCCGGCTTGAAGGCCCTCGAGCACCAGCGCGTTGGTGAGCTCGAGCACATCGGCCACGCCGCCGAAGACGCCCATCATCGGCAGGACGAAGAGAACGTCGTAGGGCTCCTCGGTTCGCGGGCCCGTCCATTCGAAGGTCGCCGAGTCGCGCAGCGCCCCGAGCTCGTTGCGGCGGTCGAACTCCGCCACTTCGGTCTCGTAGAGATGACGCCAGCGCGCCATCAGCAGGCCGAGGTTCTTGCGAAAACGCTCGTTCGAGTCGGAGAAGCTCGCCCCCTGGCGGTGGTAGACGAAGACGTCGTCGGCGACGACGCAGCGCCAGCCGGCGGCGCGGGCGCGCAGGTGGAGGTCGGTCTCTTCGCAGTAGCCGCGCTCGAACGCCTCGTCGAAAGCGCCCAGCCCGGAGATCACCTCGCGCCGCACCACGAGGCAGAAGCCGACCACCGTCGTCACGTCGGGGTAGAGGCCCGGGCTGCGCTCGGCGACCCGGCGGGCGAAAGAGAACACGTCTTCGCCGGGCGGAATTCTCACCGACAGGTTGACCGCACTGTTCGACAGCGGACAGCACATGCCGATCGCAGGTTCGCGGTCGAGACGCTCGACCATGCGCTCGAGCGCGCCCGGCGTGAGCAGGGTGTCGCTGTTCAACAGGCAGACGTAGGGCGCGTCGGAGAACAGCAGGCCGCGGTTCGCCGTCTGCACGAAGCCGAGGTTGACCGGGTTCTCGAGCAGCGTGATCCCCTCCTGCTCGCGCAGCCACTCGCTGGTGCGGGCGTCGCTCGCGTCGTTGATCACCAGGATGCGCGCCCATTCGGGAGCGTGCTCGCGGACGGTGCGCAGGCAGTCGCGGGTCGCCCGCAGGGCGTTGTAGACCGGGATGACCAGGTCGAGCTTGACGGTCATCGGCCGAGGAGCTTGGCCTTGAATCTCCACCAGCGCGAAAGGGTGCGCCAGGAAGTCGAGGCGTAGATCTGCTGCAGGGTGGCGAGAAGGGCGCTCTCGCGCTCGCCCGCGGCCTGCAGCTGGCGCGCGGCGTCGCCGCGGAACGCCGCGAGATCAGCCTCGAGTTGCGCGAACCGCCGGGAGCATTCGGCGAGCTCCGCGGCGAGCCGCTGCGAATCGGCGCGCGCGGCGGCGAGCTCCTCCGCGCCGCGGGCACGCTCGCTGCGCAGCAGCCAGGCCTCGTTCTGGAAGCTGTCCACCAGCGCCGCCTGGGTGGCGACGCTGTGCCGGTGCCAGTGCTTCTCGAACAGCCGGCGCCGCGCCGCCTCGGCCTCGACGCCGTGCCACGGCGTCACCGTGGTGGCGTTCGACTGGTCGTTGCGCACGCGATAGGTGGCCGTGATCGCGGCGAGGCGGTGAAAGCGTCCGCGCTCGGACAGGCGGAGCATGAAGTCCCAGTCCTCGAGCAGCTCGAAGCTCTCGTCGTAGCGCAGGTCGGTCGCGGCGTGCATCAGGCCGATGAGCGAGATGTAGTTCGACGACAGCAGCCGGTTCGGGTCGAACGGCTGGCCGTAGACCACGAGCCGGCGTCCGGGATGGTAGCGGCCGTCGGAGCCGAGGACCTGTTCGATCTGTTCGACGTCGGTGTAGGCGACGCGGTAGGCGTCGCTGCCGGCGAGAAAGCGCGCCAGGGTCGCCAAATGGTCGGGGAGGAAGAGGTCGTCGTCGTCGAGATAGGCGACGAAGCGCCCACGCGCGGCGTCGAGCCCGGCGTTCAGGGCGCGGGCGCGACCGTGCGGCGGCGCGCGATGGACGAGGGTCAGGCCGCCTTCGCCCGGCGCCGGCGCGAGAAGCTCCGCCGGCGGCCGTTCGCCGCCGTCCGCGACCACGATCGTCTCGAAGTCGCGCAGCGTCTGCGCGCGCAGGCTGGCCAGGGCCTCGGCGAGCAGCGCCGGCCGGTCGCGTGTCCTGACGATGACGGAGACGAGAGGCGAAGACATGGCTGCAGCCGACGCTAACACGCCCCGAGTGCCGCTCAGAACCGGATTTCGCTCACTCCGGCGAGCTCGCGCCGGCGCCGATCGCGTCGCGGCGAAGGAGCACGAGGGTGCGGTCATCGGCGAAAGGAACTCCGCGGACGAACTTCTCAAGCGCCTGGTCGATGCCCTCGGCCACGGCCTCGAGCGGTGCGCCGCGCAGCGCGACGAGGTAGGCCTCGAGGCGCTCGATGCCGAACTCCTCGTCGTCGGGATCGCAAGCCTCGACGATGCCGTCGGTGTAGAGCACGAGCAGGTCGCCCGGGTCGAGGGTGCGCTCCGCTTGAGTGAACTTCGCCTCGGCCAGCAGGCCGATCGGCGGGCCGGTCGCGCCGAGACGTTCGATCGTGCCGTCGGCGCGCACCACGAGCGCCGGGTTGTGCCCGGCGTTGGTGAAGCCGAGGTGGCCGTTCGCGGCGCCCGCGACGTCGACCGAGACCAGCATGGCGGTGGCGTACTTGGCGAGCGGCGTGCGTTTGTAGAGCAGGTTCGACACCAGCGGTGCGATTTCGCCCGGCGCCATGCCGTTCTGCACCGGGCTGGCGGCCAACGCCTCGAGCGACGCCGTCAGGAGCGCCGCCCCCATCCCCTTGCCGGAGACGTCGACGATCATGCCGAAGAGCTCGCTGCCGTCGCCGCGCAGGGTCGCCAGGTAGTAGTCGCCGGAGACGCCGCGCGACGGCACGCTGCCACCGTGCAGCGACCAGCCGGGGGTCGTCGGCAGCTCGCGCGGCAGGAGCCCGACCTGGATGGCGCGCGCCAGCTTGATCTCCTCCTCGAGGCGCCGGCGCTCGGCGGACTCTTCGACCAGCGCGATGTTGCGGATGCGCAGGGCGGCAACCGAAGCGAGCGAGGTCAACAGCTCCAGATCGTCGGCGGTGAAGCTGCGGACGTGGGCGCGCGAATCGAGGGCGATCATGCCGAGCGGGCCCTGGTCGTCGTAGAGCGGGGCGGCGATCAGGCTGCGGATGCCCGACATCATCAGGCTGGCGGCGTGGCCGAAGCGCTCGTCGGCGGCGATATCGCAGACCAGCGCCGCCTGGCGTTTCTCGATCACCTCTTCATGCAGCGTGCGCGACAACAACGCCTCGGCGCGCGAGCCCGGAGCGCGCCGCGAAGTGGCGCGGCGGTAGCGGCCGGGGGCGTCGCGCAGGACGATGACCCCCTCCTCCGGACCGAGCGCCTTCCAGGCGCTGTCGAGGATCAGTTCGAGGAGCTCCGGCAGCGCCATCGAGCGCCCGAGCGCGCGGTGGACCTCGTTGAGCATCTCCAGGCGCTCGGCGTGGCGGCGCAGCGCCGCCGTGTCGAGCTCGCCGCCGCGCCCGCCGGAGCGCTCGCCGGAGAGGATGTCCGCGGCCTTCATGAAGACCGAGGTGCCGGGGGCGGGCGAGGCGGTCGAGATCGGCTGGGCGCGCGGTGCGCTGCGCTCGGCGATGCGCTCGATCACCAGCAGGCTCGTGCCGACGCCGATCTGGTCACCGGGCGTGAGCGGTTCGCGCACGGTCACGGCGTTCGAGTTGCGGCGGGTCCCGGCGCGCGAGCCCAGGTCTTCGACCCACCAGGCGCCGCCGTCACGCACCAGCCGGGCGTGCCGTCGCGACGCCGCCCGGTCGGCGAGCACGATGTCGCTCTCCTCCGCGCGCCCGACGAGGATCTCGTCCTGGTCGAAGGCGCGCGTGGTGGCGGCGACGGGATCGCGAACCGCGATGACGATCTGAGACATCGGCGGGCCCCTACTTCGGCTTCGACCCGGAAGAGTCCGAGTCGAGCCGCCGGCCGCGCACCAGCTGGTAGCTCGAGACCTCGAGACCGGCACCGCTGCCGCCGATGGCTCCGCTGGCTCCGATGGCTCCCTCGAAGTCACCTCCGCCGTTCGAGCCCTCTGAGCCGGCGTCGCCGTCGAGGGTCAGCCGCCAGTCGTAGGCCGGCGAGATGGTGTTGCGCAAGTGGCCGGTGAGCTGTTCGGAAAGCCCGCTCATCTCGTAGCGAACCGCGTCCTCCTCGCGATTCCACAGCGTGATGGAGAGCACGCCGTTCGGATCGTGGGCGCCCTCGGCGAGGAAGACGCCGCGGCAGCCGGGCACCGCCCGCAGCGACGGGATGACCTTCTCGCGGTAGATGGCAATGAAATCGGCGAGGTGCCCGGGATCGAGACGCAGCGAGACGATGCGCACGAACGACGAGCGCTTGTTGCTTTCGAGCGTTTCGCTGCCGCTCGCGGAATCGACGTTGTAGCCGGCGGAGGGAACCTCGCGCCGCGAAGGATCCGAGGTTTCGAGCGGGTCGGTAGCGAGCCGGATGCGCCACTCGGTCCGTTCCGACAGGAACGGCGCCGCTTCCCGAAGGAGTTGATGGTAGAGCCCCTTGTCCTCGTAGGCGGCGGCGCTCTCGGCGGAGTCCCAGATGGTCAGCGACTGATGCGCCTCGCCGCCGCGCCAGGGGGCGAGGAGGCCGGCGTACAGGCAGCCCGGGGTCGCATCGAGCGCCGGCATCACCCGGTTCTCGTAGAACCGGGTGAACGCCGCCTCGTCGGCGTCGCGAACGCGCAGCCGGATGATTCGCAGGAACATCGTGCCGCCTCCTTCCCGCCTCGACCGAAGGGTCGCTCGAAGTCTAGCCGGATTTCGGGTCCGAGCGGCGGGGAGGAAGCGGGCGGAGGGTCGAGCTCAGGAGCCGCGACGCAGCGAACCGACCATCGCCTCGAAGGCGGCGCGTTCGGCGTCAATGGTTGCCTTGGGGCCGGTGAACTTGAAGAACCAGTTGGCGTCGCCGCCCTCGGCGACCACGCCGAGAAGCGCCCAGTTCTCCTTCGCCGCCGCCGCCGCGCCGCTCATCGTGCCGGGGTTGTAGGTCCCGGTGGTCTCGACGAACAGCGCCGGAATGCCGCGGATGTCGCCGGTGCGCGTCTTCAGGGCCGACAGCGGATCGGCGCCGTTGGGCTGGGCGAACTGCATCGCCCAGCGCTGCGCGTTGTCGAGCGGCGGGCCGCCCTGGTTCGGACCGAAGTAGAAGACCACCAGCTCAGCGTCGCCGGCCGCGCCGGGGACCCGGTACTGGGCGCGGCGCATCGGGTTGGCCGGCGGTTGCGCGACCCAGCTCGCCGGAGCGTCCCAGACCAGGCCGGCTGCGCCGAGGCCGCCCTGCGGGTCGACCGGCGGCAGCGCGATGCCGGAGGCGCCCATGCCTCCGCCCATGCCGCCAGGCATACCTCCAGGCATGCCGCCCGCCATGCCACCCGCCGGCGGATGTCCGGGGGGGAGCGCGACGGAGGGATGTCCCGCCGGCAGCTCGCCGGCCGGGGCGCCCGGCGCCGAAGGCTCGGTGGGCGCAGCCGCCGGTGCCGCGGGGGCGGCCTGCGGGGTGCTCTGCACGTTGAGCTGCGGTTCCTTGCTGCACGCCGCAGTGGTCGCCATCGCCGACAGGGCGATCGCCGCCGTCAGCGCAGTCAGTCCGAGAGATCTGTTCTTGAGTTCCATAGTGGGGTTCCCCCTCCTGTGCAGACCATAGCAAGTGCGGGGACCCCTGCCGGCCACCCAAAGGGTCGGGGAGGGCGCCGCCCTGAATTCACGAAGCCCGCCGACCGCGAAGGGCCGGCGGGCTTCGCCCGTCCGTGACTGCTGAATGGTGGGGGCCGGTCAGAACTTGAGCTTGCACCTCAAGCCGATGACCTGCGCCGTGTAGTCGCCGTAGTTGGCGTTGAGCAGCAGCGCCGCCGGCATGTAGTTCTCCAGGCCGCGGGCGATGAAGCTGTCGAGGGTGTAGTCCTCGTAGCGGTAGTCGAGGCCGGCGCTGATGTTCGCGGTGATCACGTAATCGAGCGCGAAGCGCGCCGAGAGGATCTCGATGTCCTCGTAGTCGTCGAAACCGACCGCGAGGTTGGGGCTGCCTCCGGGCGGGCTGAAGAAGTCTGCCAGGCCGTCCGACTTGTTCCAGGTGGCGCCGAGGTCGAGCTTCCAGCGCTCGCCGAGATCGGACTTGAAGCCCGCGCCGGCGGTGTCGTTGTTCTCGTCGAAGGTGACATCCCAGTCGTCGAGCGGGTTGGTCGAAGGCGTCGCGCCGGACTGCCGCGAACGCTGGAAGACCTGGCGCTCGGTGCGCTGGTAGAAGGCGTAGAAGTTGGCGCCGGGGGCGACCGCGTAGTTGACCTCGGCGTTGTACTGCAGCACCTCGTCGGAGACCAGGCCGAAGCGGCTCTTGTCGTAGTCGTCATTCCGCTGGTTGACGCCGAAGGCGAGGTCCAGCTTCTCGGAGACGTACCACCAGCCCTGGACGTAGAAGCTGTCGTAGCTGCGTTCCGCCTCGTCGTACTTGCGCAGCGCCGGCAGGTTGTTGATCCCCTCCGGATGGATGAAGCTCTCCTCCTGCGCCTCGGTCGAGTAGTCCCCGATCGAGCGATCACCGAGCTCGTAAGCGGCCCGCAACTGGAAGTCGCCGAACTTGGTGTCGTAGGTCAGCTTGAGGACGTCCTCGTCGCTCTGATCGATCTCGCGGTAGCTGCGATCCCAGCTCTGGCGGTTGAACGACAGCCCCAGCCGGCTCGCCTCGCCGAAGTTCCAACCCAGATCGCCGCCCAGGTCCTGGACGGTGTAGGAGTACGGTACCGTGACGCGGCCGATCTCCTCCCAGACGCCGTGATAGCGCACATAACCCGGGAACTCGATCCGTGACGAGCTGTTGTCGTAGTCGTAGTAGCGGACCTTGAAAGCCAGCGTGAAAGCGTCGCCGAGCTTGCCGTTGGCCGACCCGTAGAAGCTCAACACGTCGACCTGGGTGTCGGCGTTCGCAGTCGGCAGAGCGCCCGGGTCGGTGGCCGCGAAGGTGGAGTGGTCGAAGTCCGTGCCGCGGATCGCCGAGTTCAGCGTGTACGGCAGGAGCTTGTCGTTCTGCTTCATCTGGTTGAGGCTCAGGGCGCCGTTCATGCTCCACGATCCGGCGCGCAGGCGGCCGTTGACGAACAACGTCCCCGCCTCGTTGTCCGGAGCGAGGTCGGCCTGACCCGTCGCCGCGCCGCCCACCGATGCGCTGCCCGGCGCCTGGTAGGCCGACGGGTCGGTCGAGTCGGTGATGCGGAACGGGTTGTCGAAGATCAGCGAATCGACGTCGTTCTTGAAGGTCGAGTAGCGATAGCCGAAGGTGAGGCCGCCCTTCTTGCCGTTGAGCTCGCCCGAGAGCGTGGCGCCGTCGGTGGCGTAGTCGATCGGTTCGGGGAGCTCGATGGCGTTGCCGAAGCCGAACGACGCGCCGTACGGGCGGTTGCCGGTGCGGTTCTCGTGGCTGTAATCGAGCTTCCAGGCCAGGTGGCCCATCTGTCCGACGTTGAACACCGCCCGCGTGCGGTCACGCTGGAGGCTGAGGTCGATGGTGTTCGCGGCGTTGAGATAGGGCGTGATCAGGCCGTCCAGGTAGGCGTAGTTGATGCGGCTGGGGTTGCTCGCGAACTGCTGCGTCAAGGTGGTCTGCAGCGAACGCTGGATGCTGTCCGAGATCTGCCAGTGGCCGGGAGAGGTCTCGGCGAACAGGATCAGCCCGTTGTTGCCGAAGTTGTGCGGGATCTTGTTGTAGTCGATCATCATCGACCATCTGCCCGAGACGCCGTAGTCGAGGGTGTAGCGGGCGTCGCGGCGGCCGACCCAGCTGCTCTTGAACTCCAGGAAGCGGCCCTTGTCGTCCTCGCCCGAGATCTTCATCTTGGGAATTGCGAAGCCGCTCGACCAGTCCCGGTACTCGTTGAACTTCGAGGAGTCGGTGTCGACGTCGACGTCGTAGACGGCGAGGTCGAGCCGGTCCATCTTGAGGGTGAAGCCGGTCCCCTCGGCCGCGAAG
>Ga0209476_10003316_pt1 | contig 10671 bp, 8 predicted proteins | sample KloWWTrecipitate_FD_187179 | JGI IMG/M metagenome (GOLD analysis project Ga0209476, IMG submission 187179) | Active sludge microbial communities from Klosterneuburg, Austria, studying microevolution and ecology of nitrifiers - Klosterneuburg... | ecosystem: Engineered > WWTP > Aerobic digester >...
GGGCGAACAGGCTGGACTTTCCGGCCCCGTTGCGGCCGACGAGGCCGACGTGCTCTCCAGGGTTGATGGTGGCGTTGACGCGGTCAAGCAGCACTTTGGCGCCGCGGCGAAGAATGACGTTTTTAAGAGTAATCATGAAATAGAGGGCCTTAGGGCGATTATCCCGTGCAGCGTCGGCCAGGGCCGGAACAGGCGGGAGGCCTGAGAAGAGTCAATAGCAAAGACGCCCTGCACGCCGAGAGGCAGGGGCCGTAGTTCGGGGAAATGGCAAGAGCGCAGCTAACGCAGACCTGCGCCACCGCGCAGCGCAGCCTGGGTGATGAGCAACACTTGGTCGGCGCCTGCACTCGTGTCCAACCAGAACACCGGCAGATAGGGAAAGGCGGCCTCAAAATGGGCTCGCTCGTTGCCGATCTCCAGCAACAGCGCACCGTCCTCGGACAGGTTTTCTGGGAGGTCGCGCAGCAAGCAACGGATGAAATCCATGCCGTCAGATCCTCCTGCCAGAGCCAGTTCGGGTTCGGCCAGGTATTCAGGCGGCAGACCCTGCATGCTTTGCGCGTTGACGTAGGGCGGGTTGCAAACCACCAGGTCCCACGGACCGGGTACTGCGGCCAGGCCATCAGACGGCACCAGGGCAATGCGTTCCTGTAGGCCATGCTTTATCACATTGATGTGTGCAACCGCCAGGGCGTCGGGGGAGATGTCGGAGCCCGTCACCTGCACGTCAGGCCACGCCATGGCAGCCAGTACAGCCAGGCTGCCATTGCCAGTGCATAAGTCGAGCACGCGGTGCGTGTGCTCGCTGAGGAAAGCATCCACGCCACCCTCAGCAATCAACTCGGCAATCAGGCTGCGCGGCACGATGGCGCGTTCGTCCACATAGAAAGGCACGCCCTGCAGCCAAGCCTCCTGCGTGAGGTAGGCGGCCGGCTTGCGTGTGGTGATGCGTTCTTCAAAAAGCGTAGCTACCAGCGCTTTATTAGCGGGCGTTACAGGCTGATTTCTTAGGGATTGCGGGCCATCGTCCAGTGGCGTGTCCAGTGGCAAACCCAGGCGCCAGAGCACCAGCCAGGCAGCCTCATCCTGGGCGTTGGTCGTTCCATGGCCGAAGGACACGCCTGCGGCGTCCAGCAAACGGGCGCCAGCATCCACCAGGGAGCCTACAGTGCCGCCCTCTAACGGAGTCAGCTTGTGGGTGACGACCTCGCTCATGGGGTGGTTGCTGCGGACAAGGCCTGCGCCTGGAGGTTTTCGAGGGTGCGGCGGTAGATGTTTTTCAACGGTTCGATGTCGGCCAGGGCAATGTGCTCGTCGATTTTGTGGATGCTGGCGTTGGGTGGGCCGCACTCGATGACCTGGGGGCACAGGGTGGCGATGAAGCGGCCGTCGCTGGTGCCACCGGTGGTCGAGAGTTCTGGGGTCAAGCCGGTTTCTTCGGAAATAGCTTGCTGCACGGCGACCACCAGTTCACCGGGGGTGGTGAGGAAGGGCTGGCCGCCCAGTGTCCATTGCAGTTCGTATTCGAGCTCGTGGCGGTCAAGCACGGCATGCACCCGCTGTTTCAGGCCTTCAGCGGAGGATTCGGTGCAGAAGCGGAAGTTGAAGTCGATGACAACATCGCCCGGAATGATGTTGCTTGCACCCGTGCCGCCGTGGATATTGCTCATCTGCCAGCTGGTGGGCTGGAAGAAGGCGTTGCCTTCATCCCAGCGCATGGCGGCAAGCTCTGCAAGCGCCGGTACCGCCTGGTGGATGGGGTTCAGTGCGAGGTGGGGATAGGCAATGTGGCCCTGGATGCCGCGCACGGTGAGCTTGCCGCTGAGCGTGCCGCGGCGCCCGTTCTTGATCATGTCCCCCGTTTTATGCACAGCAGTGGGCTCGCCCACGATGCAGTAGTCCAGCCGCTCGCCCTGCGCGCGCAGTTGCTCGACGACCACCTTGGTGCCGTCCACCGAGGGGCCTTCTTCGTCGCTGGTGAGCAGGAATGCGATGTGCAGCAAAGGATCAGGCGTGGTGGCCAGGAACTCTTCGACGGCCACTACAAAGGCAGCGATGGATGTTTTCATGTCGCTGGCACCGCGCCCGTAGAGCTTGCCGTCGCGCTGCGTGGGCGTGAAGGGGTCGCTACCCCACTGTGTCAACGGCCCTGTGGGGACTACATCGGTATGGCCAGCAAAAACGACTGTTTTGATAGCATCTTGCGCTTTATGGGTGGGCGCTGCAGTGCGTTTTGACCATAAATTACTGACACGAAAACTGTCGGGTCCGCTGTCCATGGCGTTGCAGACGAAGCCCAGGGGCTCCAGGCGCTGGGCAATCAGGGAAAGGCATCCGGCGTCGTGGGGGGTGACCGAGGGGCGGGCAATCAGCTGTTCAGCCAGGTGCAGGGTTGGTGACATGAAAAGAAGGAAAGGATCAGGTGTCTGACTTGATGTCGAGGACGATTTCGGTGAATGAGGGCTGGTCGTCCTGGTTCTGGACGTCGCGGGCCTCCTTGCTGGCCTGCGCTGTTTTGGAGGCCAGTGCAAAGTCGTTTTGCAAACGCCACATCAGGTTGGTGGGCGAGTCGGCATAGGCCAGGCCTTCCTTGCGGTCGATGCGGTTTTGCATGATGAGGCGCGCCAAATCTTCTTCGAAGGTCTGGGAGCCTTCGGCCATAGATTTTTCCATGGCTTCGCGCACGCCGGAGAAATCGCCTTTTTCAATGAGCTCGGACACCAGTTTTGTGTTGAGCATCACCTCGACGGCAGGCAACCGCTCACCGCTGGCTGTACGCACCAGGCGCTGCGAGATGATGGACTTGAGCGCCGAGGCCAGATCGCCCAGCATGGTGGCGCGTACTTCTACGGGGTAGAAGCTCAGGATGCGATTGAGCGCCTGGTAGCTGTTGTTGGCGTGCAGGGTGGCCAGGCACAAATGGCCCGACTGGGCATAGGCGACGGCGGCCGACATGGTCTCGCGGTCGCGGATTTCGCCAATCAGGATCACGTCCGGCGCCTGGCGCAGGGCGTTCTTCAGTGCCGTTTGGAGCGATTGCGTATCGCTGCCCACTTCGCGTTGGTTAACGATGGACTTGCGATTGCGGAATTGGTATTCGACGGGGTCCTCAATGGTCAGGATATGCCCGGTCTGCATGCCGTTGCGCCGGTCGATCATGGCGGCCAGCGACGTACTTTTGCCCGATCCGGTGGCACCCACTACCAGAATCAAGCCGCGCTTCTCCAGAATCAGGTCACCCAAAATGGGCGGCAGGTTCAGGTCGGCAAGATCCGGCACCTGCTGGCTGATGAAGCGGATGACCACCGCATAGCTACCCCGTTGCCGCATGGCACTGACGCGGAAACGCCCCACGCCCGAGAGCGGTACACCCATGTTGAGTTCGCCGGTTTCTTCCAGCTCCTCAATGCGATCGGGCGGCACGATCTCTGACAACAGGTTGCGCGGCGCGTCCGGTGGCAATATCTGGTTGTTGATCTGAACGCACTCGCCGTTGATCTTGATCAGCGCCGGTGCGTTGGCAGACAAATAGACGTCCGAGGCCTTTTTTTCGGCCATCAGGCGCAGGATGCGCTCCATAGTGCTCATGGTGAACTCTCTCTGGTGATTGGGGTGCGAATACCTGCGCCGAGCGGTCTATCAGTCGCGCAGCAGATCGTTCAGGCTGGTCTTGGCGCGGGTCTGGGCGTCCACGCGTTTGACAATGATGGCTGCATACAAGCTGTAGCGGCCGTCGTCCTTGGGGAGGCTGCCGCTGATGACCACCGACCCGGACGGGATGCGACCATAGCTGATTTGGCCCGTGGCGCGGTCGTAGATGGGGGTGCTCTGGCCGAGGTACACGCCCATGCTGATGACGGAATTTTCTTCGACGATCACACCTTCGACAACTTCGGAGCGTGCGCCAATGAAGCAGTTGTCTTCGATGATGGTGGGGTTGGCCTGCAAGGGTTCGAGCACGCCGCCCAGGCCCACACCGCCCGATAGGTGCACGTTTTTGCCCACTTGCGCGCAACTGCCCACGGTGGCCCAAGTATCCACCATCGTGCCCTCATCGACGTAGGCGCCGATATTTACATAGGAGGGCATCAGGATGGCGCCACGCGCAATAAAGCTGCCCCGACGGGCCACGGCCGGCGGCACAACGCGCACCCCGGTGGCAGCCATTTCCTGGGCCGTGAGGTGGCCGAACTTGGTGGGTACCTTGTCGTAGAAGCCCAGGTCGCCTGACTGAATGAGTTCGTTGTCCTTCAGGCGGAACGACAGCAGCACTGCTTTCTTGATCCACTGGTGCACGGTCCACTGGCCCACCGCTTCGCGCGTCGCCACACGCAACTTGCCTGTATTGAGTTCGGCAATCACGTGTTCGACGGCTTCCAGCACCTCTTTGGGGGCTACGTCGGGCGACAGGCTGGCGCGGTTCTCCCACGCGGCTTCGATGGTGCTTTGCAGATGTTGGGTCATGGATTTAAGCGGTACGAGATTGAATGAATTGCACGATGCGATGGGCGGCCTCTACGCATTCTGCGGTTTCGGCCACCAGGGCCATGCGAATACGCTGGGCACCCGGGTTGGCGCCAGCCACCTCGCGCGCCAGGTAACTACCGGGCAACACGGTGACATTGTATTGAGCCAGCAGCGCCCGTGCGAACTCGGCATCGTTCAGGCCCAGCGCAGCGGGAACGCCTGCCCACAGATAAAAACCGGCATCGGGCAGCGCCACATCCATGACGGGTGTCAGCAAGGGGGTGACCTGGGCGAACTTCTCGCGGTACAGGTTGCGGTTTTCCAGCACATGCTGCTCATCGTCCCAAGCGGCCACGCTGGCCGCCTGCACGGCTGGCCCCATGGCGCTGCCGTGGTAGGTGCGGTACAGCAGGAAAGCCTTGACCAGGGCGGCATCGCCCGCCACAAAACCACTGCGCAGGCCGGGCACATTGCTGCGCTTGGACAGGCTGGTGAAGGACAGCATGCGCCGAAAATCGCTGCGACCCAGCCGGGCAGCGGCTTCTAGCCCACCCAGCGGAGGCTCGTTGCGGAAATAAATTTCGCTATAGCACTCGTCCGAGGCAATCACAAAGCCATGCCGGTCGGACAGCGCAAACAGTTTTTCCCATTCCGCCAGCGGCATCACCGCGCCCGTGGGGTTGCCGGGCGAGCAGACAAACAGCAGTTGGGTGTTTTGCCAGACGGCCTCGGGCACGCTGTCCCAGTCCACGGCAAAGTTGCGCGCGGGATCGCTGGGCGCAAAGTACGGCGTGGCACCGGCCAGCAAGGCGGCGCCTTCGTAGATTTGGTAGAACGGATTCGGGCACACGACGGTGGCGTTGGCGCGCGATGGGTCGATGACGGTCTGTGCAAAGGCAAAAAGAGCCTCGCGCGAGCCGTTGACGGGCAGCACCTGGGTGGCAGGATCGACCGCCAAACCGTAGCGCCGGTTCAGCCAGTCCGCGAAAGCCTGGCGAAGCCGTGCTTCCCCTGCGGTTGCGGGGTAGTTGGCCAGACCATCGAGGCCTGCAATCAATGCGCTCTTGATGAAGGCGGGCGTCGCATGGCGCGGCTCACCCATGCCCAGGCTGATGGGGGAATACCCCGCGGGGAGGGGTACACCGGCAAAAAGCTGTCGCAGCCGCTCGAAAGGGTATGGCTGCAAATGAGAAAGCAGTGGATTCATATGGGCGCCATTATGGGCGATGGCACTGTCGATAGTGCCGCACACACGGCACACCTTGCAGCAGTGCTGGGTAGCCTTTGTATCTGTATGTCAGTACAGTGCAAGCAGAGTATGCAGACTGTGGCGGGTTTGTATGCTGCTCCGTTATCTGCAGAACCTGTCGACAGGGGGGTATCCTCCTAGAGAGGCTTGACACTCAATGAAGGGGGCCCCAATGACCGATTCCTTATTTTTGCATCCAGGCACCTGGCTGATGCGCCGCTTTCGTCTGCCGGGCAAATTGCTGTTGCTGGGAGCAGTGATGGTGGCGATGTTCGTGGGTGTAGCCAGCATGGCGGGGCCACAAACCGGTGCGGGCCTGCAATGGGCCGTTGTTGGCATTTGCGTGGCGACGCTGGTGTACCTGTTGGCAGCGTTGTACGCCAGCTTGTCGAGCGACCTTGCCGCCCTGGCCACTGCCATGGAAAAAACAGCCCAGGGCGATCTGGGTGTACAAGTCAAAACCTCTGGGCATGACGAACTGGCCGATCTGGCACTGCGGCTGGACCGCATGGTGCAAACCCTCTCGGCCATGGTGGCCGACATCCGCAGTAATGCCGCGCTCGTGGCCCATGCGGGCCAAAGCATATCCATGGACAGCCGGGCGCTGGCCGATCGCACGGAACAGCAGGCTGCCAACCTGGAGCAAACTGCTGCCAGCGTGGAACAGCTTTCGTCCACCGTGCAGGGCAATGCACAAACGATTCGTGCAGCAGACCAGCAAGCGAGTGAGGTCAGCCGTGCTGCGGATCAGGGCACCCAGGCCATGGCGCATGCCGTGGAATCGGTGCAGGCCATTCAGCAGGATGCACGCCGCATGAACGAGATCATTGGCGTAATCGACAGCATCGCTTTCCAAACCAATATCCTGGCACTCAATGCCGCTGTTGAAGCCGCCCGGGCGGGCGAACAAGGGCGCGGCTTTGCCGTGGTGGCCTCTGAGGTGCGTACCCTGGCCGGGCGCTCCGGCGAGGCTGCCCGCGAGATTCGCGCATTGATCAGCGCATCGGTGCGGCAGGTAGAGTCCAGCGCAAGCCTCATCCGCTCGGCCGGAGAAGGTATCTCTGCCATGGCGACGGGTATCCGCAGCGTTGCCGCCACCATGTCGGAAATCGCCACATCGGGGGCCGAGCAAAGCACCGGTCTGCAAGAGATCACCACGGCGGTACGCCAGCTCGATCAGATCACGCAGCACAACGCACAAATGGTGGAACAGGCGGTAGAACAGGCGAGGGCACTGGAAGGGCGGGCCAGCACACTCTCCAAAGCGGTCGAGTCCTTCCGACTGCAGCAAGGTACGGCGGACGAGGCGGTGGCCCTGGTAGAGCGCGCGGTGGCCATGCGCTCAGGTGTATCGCGCGATCAGTTTCTGCGCAGCATCACCGACAAGAAGCAACCGTTCCACGATCTTGACATGTATGTTTTTGCGCTGGATTCCATAGGAACCTACCTTGCCTTTGGCGGCAACACCGCCAAGGTGGGCACGCGCGTGCAGGACATTCCGGGCATTGCTGGCGACCAACTGGTGCAGGACATCATTGCGCAGGCTGAGCGCGGCCCGGGATGGGTGGAATACGACATCACCAACCCGGCCACCGGCAAGGTACAAACCAAGATGTCGTTCGTCCGCAAGGTCGACGACCTGTACGTAGGCTGTGGGGTCTACAAAACACTGGCGGCGCGCGCCTGATCTTCAATCGCCTTCAATTGGCGCGGCGGGCCCGTGCCCTTGCCAGGGCTGCTGCAATGGCAGCCTGTTTGTCGGATGCCGCAGAAGCGAGCGGAGCGCCGTCCTTGGGTGTGCTGGCGGCGTCTTCCTGGCGGACCATTTCCTGCGCCTCGCGGGCCAGGCGAGCTTGGCGTTCGTGGTAACGCTCTTGCGCCCGTTGGGCCTGCGCGGGCGACCAGGCATTCCAGCCCGTTGATGGCCCACTGACATTGACGAGGGCCATGCAATCGACGGGGCAGACAGGAATGCACAGTTCGCAACCGGTGCAATGCTCTGGCAGAACGGTATGCATGAGCTTGTTGGCGCCCACAATGGCGTCTGCGGGGCATACCTTAATGCACAAGGTGCAGCCAATGCACCAGTCTTCGTCGATCAGGACCACGCTGCGAGGCCCTTCGACCCCAAAACGCGGATCCAGAGCTATTACGGGCTGGCCCGTGACAGCCGCTAGCCGAACAATGCCTTGCGCACCGCCCGGAGGGCACTGGTTGATGCCCGCTTCTCCGTCGGCGATGGCACGCGCATAAGCGGCACAGTCGGCAAAACCGCAGCGCGTGCACTGTGTCTGCGGCAGGGCGGCTTCAATGCGGGCCGCAAGGCCCGCCTCCTGCGAGGGCATTGCCAGGTTCAGGCTGCCTTGCTGCGTGCTGGATTTTTGCCAAGCACTGGAGGGGGCGCTGCCGTCACGGTGGTGTTGGCTACTGCGGTGTCGCGCTCTGGCTGCACGGCGGGAGCAGGCGCTGCTGCGACCACATTCGGCACTGGGGGGGTGCTGCTGCTTGTTGGACCGGCCCAACGCGTGGTCGGTGCAGAGGGATCGGTGGACACTGCGGCAAGGATTGCGGGCCGTGCCTTTGGCGTTACCTTGGAAGTCGATGCCTTTTTGCTCTTGGGGGCTGCTGCAACAACTTGTGCAGCTTTGGCGACGGGTGCGGCGGCCTGGGCGCTTACGGTCTTGCGCGGGGCAGCCTTGGACGTGACCGCGACCTTTGGAGCCGCCGCCTTGGGCGCAACTGCAACCTTGGCTGGGCTGACCTCTTTGCGGACGACCGTCTTGGGCGCTGCGGCTACGGGTGCAGTGGCAGCGGGTACGGCGGCCACGGGCGCCTTCGACTTCGACTTTGAGGCATTCTGGTGTTCCAGAATAAAGGCGCGCACCGCTGGGTACACCGTTTCGCGCCAGCGGCGACCGCTGAAGATGCCGTAGTGGCCTGCGCCCTTGGCTTCCAGGTGGCGCTGCTCTTTGCCAGGCAGGCTGCTGCACAAGTCGTGCGCTGCGCGGGTCTGGCCTGAACCAGAAATATCGTCCAGCTCGCCTTCAATGGTCAACAGGGCGCCCTGAGAGATGTCCTGCGGACGCACCCGTTCGATCTTGCCGGATGGGGAACGCACATCCCACGTGCCATGGACCAGCTTGTAGTCCTGGAACACCGTTTGGATGGTTTCGAGGTAGTAGTCCGCATCCATGTCGAGCACAGCGTTGTACTCGTCGTAGAACTTGCGGTGCGCTTCGGTGCTGGTGTCGTCGCCCTTGATCAAATTCTTGAAGTAGTCGTAATGGTTGACAGCATGGCGGTCAGGGTTCATCGCCACAAAACCGGTGTGCTGCAGGAAGCCTGGGTACACACGGCGCCCCACACCCGGGAAGTTGCCCGGAACGCGGTAGATGACATTGTTTTCAAACCACTCGAAGCTGCGTTCATTGGCCAGGTTGTTCACGGCGGTGGGCGACTTGCGTGCATCGATGGGGCCGCCCATCATGGTCATGGACAGCGGCGTCTGCTCGCCGCGACTGGCCATCAAGGAGACTGCTGCGAGCACGGGCACGGTAGGCTGGCACACGCTGACCACATGGCAGTTGCCATATTTCGCCTGCAGGTGGCGGATGAACTCCTGCACGTAGTTCACATAGTCATCCAGGTGGAACTCACCCTCGGAAAGGGGCACCAGGCGGGCGTTGGTCCAGTCGGTGATGTAAACCTTGTGGTCGCTGAGCATGGAGCGCACGGTGTCGCGCAGCAGGGTGGCGTAGTGGCCCGACAAGGGCGCCACGATCAGCACCACGGGCTGGGTTTTGAGGTTTTCCAGCGTTTTCGGGTCATCCGAGAAGCGCTTGAAGCGGCGCAGCTCGCAGAATGGTTTGTTCAGTTCCACGCGCTCGTGGATGGCCACTTCCACGCCGTTCACTGGGATGGTCTGAATGCCGAACGTTGGTTTTTCGTAGTCTTTGCCCAGCCGGTAGATCAGGTCGTAACCGGCGGACATGCGCTGCGCCAGCGGCGTCTTCTGGAACGGCGAAGACGGATTGCTGTAGAGCTTGGAGGCCGCCAACGCAAAGTCTGCGAAGGGTTCCATCAAAGAGCGCTGGGATTCAAAGATCTGGTAGAGCATGGGGCGAAATCCAAAATGTTGCAGTGCAATATAACAGCATTTGGTTACGAGCGTTGGCAGTAAAAGTACCAACAAAGCGTCACGTTGGTGACACTGGAACAAACTGCACCAAGACGAATGCTCGTTTTAAGTTGCTATAACAAATATAGCTGCAACCGCTTGCCAATATTGCCTTATACGCCTTTTTTATCCAAATCCTTGACGATAGCCTGACTGACTGCCTGCCCCAATAGCCAAGCATCGAACGAGGTGCGGGACACCTTGCGCAGCGCCTGGCCAAACACTTCTTTGTTACCCAGGTACAAGCAGTGCCGAATGACGGTGTAGGCGTTGAATTTACCGGTCGGGTTCTGTTCTTCGAAATACTGCTTGTAGCGTTTGACGGTGCCGACATTCTGGCGAAGCAGGCTGTTAAAGCGGGCGCGGGTGATGCCGGGAGACCAGACGTGGATGTCGTCCACAAAGCTATCCACCTTGTGCGCTTCAAACGCAAAGTCGCGGAAAAAATGCGTGGCAATCTTGAGGAAAGAGAACGCATCCAGCCCGCTGCTGGGCAGCGCAGCCAGGCGTGCCGTGAGTTGCGGGCCGGATTCGACCGTGGCTTCGGCTGTTTCGTCGGGCGCTTTGCGCAACTCGGCCTCCGTCTCATCACGGATCTGCCGAAACTCGCGGTCGGCCAGCTCGAACAGGGCCGACAACACATTGATGCGTCGCTTGAGCGGCCCGGGAATGGCTTTTTTGTACTTGATCTTATGGTCCAGCACGCTCCAGGAGTCCTGGATGATGGTGCGGATCTGCAGCTCGATGGGCCACGGCGTCAGCAAAGCATGGGCAGGCA
>Ga0209476_10003317_pt1 | contig 10669 bp, 10 predicted proteins | sample KloWWTrecipitate_FD_187179 | JGI IMG/M metagenome (GOLD analysis project Ga0209476, IMG submission 187179) | Active sludge microbial communities from Klosterneuburg, Austria, studying microevolution and ecology of nitrifiers - Klosterneuburg... | ecosystem: Engineered > WWTP > Aerobic digester...
GACAACCTCGAAGCGGCCCTGGCCCATGCCGAGACGGCCGTGCGGCGTGCTGGGCGCGTGCCGGCAGCCCGCGAGGCGCTCGGCATGGTGGCCTACAGGCTCGGTGACTTCGCGCGCGCCCTGACCGAGTTCCGGACGGTGCGCCGCCTCAGTGGTTCCAGCCACCTGCTGCCGCTGATGGTGGACTGCGAGCGAGGGCTGGGCCGGCACTCACGTGCCCTCGAGCTGGCAGCCACGCCCGAAGCACGCACGCTCACCGAGGACGAGCGGCAGGAGTTGGCGATCGTGGTGTCGGGCATCCGGCGAGACCTCGGCCAGGATGACGCGGCACTGGTCGCGCTCCAGATCCCTGCGCTGCGCCGTGCTGCGGGTCCGTCCGTGTGCCGGCTCCACTACGCCTACGCCGACGTCCTTCTCGGACTCGGCCGCGACGAGGAGGCGCGCGCCTGGTTCCTCAAGGCCGTCGAGGGAGACGTCGACGCGGTGACGGACGCCGTGGAGCGACTCGAGGAGCTCGACGGGATCGTCGTCGAACTCGGTGAGGACGACGAGGACGACGGCGCTGAGCTCTCCGAGGTGACGGCTGTCGCTCCGGAGGACGTGTGAGCCGGCCGCAGACCCTGGCTGCGCGCTACGCCGCCATCGTCTGCGACCTCGACGGGGTCGTCTACCGGGGCCCGACGGCGGTCCCGCATGCGATCGAGGCCCTCACGAGCAGCAACCTCCCCGTCATCTACGCCACGAACAACGCGTCGCGCACTCCTGAGGACGTCGCCGCTCACCTGCGCGACCTGGGCCTGGACTGTGAGCCCGGTGACGTCGCAACCAGCTCGCAGGCCGGCGCACGGCTGGTGGCGGACAACGTGCCCCCATCCAGCAGGGTCCTCGCCGTGGGCGGCCCGGGAGTGTCTGCCGCACTGGTCGAGGTCGGCCTGGTCCCGGTCGTTCCGGCCGACGGACTCGGGCACGACGTCGTGGCCGCGCTTCAGGGGTACGGCGCAGGGGTCACTGCGTCAGACCTCGCGGAGGTTGCCTACGCCGTGCAGGCCGGAGCGACCTGGGTGGCGACGAACACCGATGCCACCCTCCCGACCGACCGTGGTGTCGCACCGGGGAACGGCTCGCTCATCGGCGCGGTGCAGCGTGCGGTCGGTCACGCTCCGGACATGGTCGCCGGCAAGCCGTCAGCGCCGCTGTATCTCATGTGCGCCGACCGGCTGGCGATTCCGGCAGAGCGCGTCCTGGCGGTCGGTGATCGGCTCGACACCGACATCGAGGGGGCCGTCGCCGCGGGCATGGACTCCCTGCTCGTCCTGACCGGTGTCGACGATCTCGCTGCCTGCCTCGAGGCGCCACCCCACCGGCGCCCCACCTGGGTCGCGCCCGACCTGCGCGCCCTGAACGTGGACCCGGACGCAGAGGGTGATTGGCTCCACGCGTTGTCACGAGCAGTGGTCGCCGTCCACCGGGCACGGGACGCGGGAAGCCCTGCCTCGGACATCGCCGCACTGAGTGAGTCGGCCGAGTCCGTGCTCGCAGCGGTCCGCTTTCGGTAGCGTGGGCGACAGCGGGTGGCCGACGGGGCTGCCAGATCGAGGAGGATCCATGGCCAAGAACTCCATCCAGGGCTACGTCGAACTCGCCTCCGGGCTGGGTGACCTCACCCGAAGCCGGGCGAAGGAGGCGGCTCAGGAGATCATCGCCCTCGCCAGCCAGGACACCTCGCGCAAGAAGCTCGCCAAGCAGGCCAGTGCGCTGGCCGACGACCTGCTCAAGGCGGCCGAGGCCAACCGCAAGCAGATCGTGCGCCTCGTGCGGCGCGAGGTCGACTCCGCCGTCGGCAAGCTCGACGTCGACCGCCTCACCCGTGAGGTCCAGGGACTGGGCGCAACGGTGGCTGCCCTGGCCTCCCAGGTGGAAGAGCTGGCCCGAAGCGCCGCCTCCGTCGAGATCCGCGGTGCGGCAACCGTGGTCTCCGAAATCGTCGAGGTCGCCCCTGAGCCGGTGAAGGCCGCGGCGAAGAAGGCTCCCGCACGGGTGGCGAAGAAGGCGCCAGCGAAGAAGGCCGCCACGAAGGCGACTCCCGCCAAGGCGGCCGCAAAGGCTCCGGCTGCCAAGGCGCCGGCGAAGAAGGCCGCCACGAAGGCGGCTCCGGCGAAGAAGGCGAGCGCCACCACGGCGAAGGCGGCCGCGAAGGCTCCGGCTGCCAAGGCACCCGCGAAGAAGGCTGCCACGACGTCGGCTCCCGCCAAGACGGCCGCGAAGGCTCCGGCGAAGAGGGCCACCACGAAGTCTGCCCCGGCTGCGAAGAGCACGGCATCCAGCGCCTCACCCGCGACGCAGGCTCCGTCGGCACCGGCATCCGGCAGCACTCCCGCGAGTGACGCGTGAGGTTGCCGGACATCGACGACGCAGCACAGCAGGACCAGCAGGCCGGGCCGCCGGAAACCGGCGACATCGTCATCGACGCTGCACTGCGCGATCTCGCGAACACCCCGGCGGGTGACCTCGACGGTCAGCTCCAGGCCGGTGAGGCCGTCCACCGCACCCTGCAGGGGCGGCTCGCCGACCTCGGCGGCTGACATCGCACGTCTGGACGCCGAGCTCGTACGGCGGGGGCTGGCACGCTCTCGGGGGGAGGCGCGGGAGTTCGTCAGGGCCGGACAGGTCACGATCGGTGGCTCGGTGGCGACCAAGCCGTCGCTGCCCGTGGCCGACGACGACGTCCTCGTGGTCGAGGTCGCCGGCCCCCGTTGGGTGGGCAGGGCTGCCCACAAGCTCGACGCGGCGCTGCAGGAATGGGGACCCGTCGGCCTCACCGTGAAGGGGCGTCGGTGTGTCGACGTGGGTGCCTCCACCGGGGGCTTCACCCAGGTGCTGCTCGCCGCCGACGCAGCGCATGTCGCTGCCGTCGACGTCGGACGAGGGCAGCTCGTGCCCGACGTGGCGAGCGACCCACGCGTCACCGAGCACAGCGGGACGACGATCCGCGGACTTCAGCCGGAGACCATCGGCGGCCCCGCGGATGTCGTCGTGGCCGACCTGTCCTTCATCTCGTTGACCCTCGTGCTCGCCGACCTCGCTCGACTGATGGGCGAGCGAGGTGACCTCGTCGTGCTCGTGAAGCCACAGTTCGAGGTCGGGCGGGGCCGGCTGAACCGGCAGGGCGTGGTGACAGACCCGCGCGAGCGGACGGCGGCCCTCCAGCGGGTCGTCGAGTCGACCCTCGACGCGGGGCTGTTCGTGCACGGCATCCGCGAGAGCCCGATCGCGGGCACCACCGGCAACATCGAGTACCTCCTGTGGGCCCGGTCGGACCCGTCGGACACAATGAGCGCTGACCGGGTCCGCGACATCGTTCGCGAGATCACCACCGAGGCGCGCGGAGGATGAGCATGACGAGCACCCCGTCACGTCGCATCCTGCTCGTCACGCACCTCTGGCGGACTGACGCCCAGGAACTCGCAGCCGGGGTGGCCACCCGGCTCATCGCCGCCGGCGTGGGGGTGAGCGCGTCCAGGGACGAGCTCGTCGACACCCCACTGGCGCGGGTGCCGGGCGTGCTCGGCGTCGACACCGACACCGATGAATCGGCAGCAGCCGGCTGTGAACTGGTCTGCGTCCTCGGTGGGGACGGCACGATCCTGCGGGGGGCCGAGCTGTCCCGCGGGTCAGGCGTCCCGCTTCTCGGGGTCAACCTCGGGCACGTGGGCTTCCTCGCCGAAGCCGAGCGTGAGGACCTCGACGCGACCGTGGAACACATCGTGGCTCGTGAGTACCACGTGGAGGAGCGCACGACCCTCGAGGTGCGCGCGGAGGAGGACGGCAGGACGGTCTTCCAGTCGTGGGCGCTCAACGAGGTCACGGTCGAGAAGGCGTCTCGGGAGCGGATGCTCGAGCTGACCGTCGAGATCGACGGGCGCCCGCTGTCGACGTGGGGCTGCGACGGGGTCGTCATGGCCACCCCGACCGGGTCCACGGCGTACGCGTTCTCGGCGGGTGGCCCCGTGGTCTGGCCCGATGTCGAAGCCCTGCTGCTCGTGCCGATCAGTGCGCACGCCCTGTTCGCGCGCCCCGTGGTCGTCGGCCCGCAGTCGCGCTTCGTCGTCGAGGTGCTCGCGCAGACCGACGCCCACGGGGTGGTGTGGTGCGACGGGCGCCGGGCGGTCGGCCTCCCCCCGGGCGCGCGGATCCACGTGCGCCGTTCCGATGAACCGGTTCGCCTGGCCCGCCTGAACTCCGGGGGCTTCACCGACCGACTCGTCGAGAAGTTCGACCTCCCCGTCGAGGGGTGGCGCGGTGCCGCCCGCCGCCAGCTGGCCCAGGGGGACGGCTCACCGTGATCGAGGAGATCCGCATCCGCGACCTCGGTGTCATCGACGAAGCAGTGCTCCCGCTGCACCCCGGGCTGACCGTGCTGACGGGGGAGACGGGCGCGGGGAAGACCATGGTCGTCACCGGGCTGGGCCTGCTCCTCGGCGGCCGCGGAGACTCTGCCCTGGTCCGCGCCGGTGCCGACCGCGTCGTCGTCGAAGGGGTGCTGTCCCTGCCCGAGGGCCACCGGGCGCTGGGCCGGGCCGCGGATGCCGGGGCGGACGTTCGCGACGGCCTCGTCCTCGTGCGCTCGGTCGCGTCGGACGGCAGGTCCCGGGCACACGTCGGTGGTCGGGCCGCGCCCGTCGGACTGCTGGCCGAGCTCGCCGAGCACCTCGTCGCCGTCCACGGGCAGGCCGACCAGTGGCGGCTGCGCCGCGCGGACCAGCACCGTGAGGTCCTCGACGGCTTCGGCGGGGGCGACGTCGCGACGGCCCTCACCGACTACCGGGCGGTCCACGGCGAGCTGATCGGGGCCGAGGCCGAGCTGGGCGACCTGCGCGCCGCGGCCGCCGCCCGTGCGCGCGAGGCCGAGACCCTGCGGGTCGGGCTCGAGCGCATCGAGGCCCTGGATCCCCAACCGGGCGAGGACGACGCCCTGCGCGTGGAGTCGCAGCGGCTCGGCCACGCCGAGGAGCTGCGCGACGGTGCCGGTGCGGCGCACGACGCGCTCACCGGCGGCGACGACGCCGGCGGTCCCGCGAACCCGGGCGTCCTGGGGGCGCTCGCGACGGCATCGGCGCGCCTCGACCAGGTCAGCGCCAGCGATCCGGCCCTGGCCGAGATCGGCACCCGGGTCGACGAGCTGCGCTACCTCGCCGCTGACGTCGCGGCCGACCTCGGCTCCTACCTCGCCGACGCCGACATCGACCCGGCCCGGCTCGAGCAGGTCGAGTCGCGCAGAGCCGCACTGTCCGAACTGACCCGCCTCTACGGGCCAGGCGTCGACGACGTACTCGCCTGGGCGCGTGACGCAGCCGTGCGGGTAGCCGAGCTGGAGTCGACCACCGATCGCATCGACGAGCTCGCCGCGCGCGTCGAGGTGCTCACCGCCGAGCGTGAGCGGGCTGCCGCCACCCTCACGGCGCGCCGCACCGCCGCTGCATCCACCCTCGGGGACCGCATCACCGAGGAGCTCACGCACCTGGCCATGGGGTCCGCCACCGTGACCGTGGACGTCGCGGATGCCGGTCGCTTCGGCGCCGAGGGGCGCGACGACGTGGAGATCCGGCTCGCGTCCGGGTCGGGCACGGCACCGCGATCGGTGACCAAGGCGGCATCCGGTGGTGAGCTCTCCCGGGTGATGCTCGCCCTCGAGGTCGCCACGGCGACCGAGACCGCCAGCGTCCCGACGTTCGTCTTCGACGAGGTCGACGCCGGGGTCGGTGGGCGTGCCGCCCTCGATGTCGGGGCCCGGCTGGCCGCTCTGGCCCGCCACGCCCAAGTGATCGTCGTGACGCACCTGGCGCAGGTGGCGGCCCACGCCGATCGACACCTCGTCGTCGAGCGCTCGGACGACGGCCACGTGACCCGCAGCGGCGTGCACGAGGTCACGGGGGAGGACCGCGTGGCCGAACTCGCGCGCATGCTGGGTGGCTCGGGCACCGACGCCGCCCTGGAGCACGCCCGAGACCTGATGGCTCGCGCTCGCGGCTAGCGTCACGTGGCACGATGGTGCCGATGTCGATTCGCCTACCCTCCCGCCGTGGCCGTGGTCCCCTCCCGGGGCTGACCGGCCCTGCTCGAGTGGACCGTCGCACGAAGAACCTGACCAAGCGGCTTCGGCCCGGTGACATCGCCGTGATCGACCACGAGGACCTCGACCGGGTGAGCGCCGAGGCCCTCGTCGCCTGTCGCCCCGCCGCCGTCGTGAACGCCGCTGCGTCGATCTCGGGCAAGTACCCCAACCTCGGCCCGGAGATCCTCGTGGCGGCCGGCATCCCGTTGATCGACAGCGCCGGCCCGGACGCGATGCAGATCAAGGACGGGGTGCTGCTCACCATCGATGGTGGCGACCTGATCGCCGACGAGCGCACCATCGTCACCGGGGAGCGGCTCGACGCAGAAGCCGTCCAGGCGATGATGGCCGTCGCCCGCGCCGGGATGTCCGACCAGCTCGAGGCCTTCGCCGAGAACACGATGGACTATCTGCGCCAGGAGCGTGACCTGCTCTTCGACGGCGTCGGGGTCCCCGACATCACCACCGAGCTCGAGGGCCGGCACGTCCTCATCGTCGTGCGCGGCTACCACTACAAGGAGGATCTGCAGATCCTTCGCCACTACATCCGTGAGTACAAGCCGATCCTCATCGGGGTCGACGGCGGTGCCGACGCCCTCATCGAGGCCAGGCACAAGCCCGACCTCATCGTCGGCGACATGGACTCGGTGTCCGACGACGCCCTGCGCAGCGGCGCCGAGGTCGTGGTGCACGCCTACCGCGACGGCAAGGCGCCCGGGCTCGAGCGGGTGCGCTCGCTCGGCGTCGAGCCGGTGGTCTTCCCGGCGACCGGGACCAGCGAGGACGTCGCCATGCTGCTCGCCGACGACAAGGGCGCCCAGCTCATCGTCGCCGTCGGCACCCACGTCACGCTCGTGGAGTTCCTCGACAAGGGCCGCAAGGGCATGGCCAGCACCTTCCTCACCCGGCTGCGGGTGGGGAGCAAGCTCGTCGACGCCAAGGGGGTCAGCCAGCTCTACCGGTCCCGGATCTCCCTCTGGAGCCTTTTCCTCATGCTGGCCGTGGGCCTGCTCGCGCTCGCAGCCGCGCTGTGGTCCACCGACGGCGGCCGCGCGCTCATCCAGGTCTTCGGTGCACGCCTCGACGACCTCTGGTCGTCCATCCAAGGAGTTTTCTAGGTGATCGACTTCCGCTACCACCTCGTCTCCATCGTCTCGATCTTCCTCGCGCTCGCGGTGGGGATCGTGCTCGGTGCCGGCCCGCTCCAGGGCGAGCTCGGGGACACCTTGACCAACGAGGTCGCCGGCCTGCGGGAGGACAAGGCCCAGCTCAACGCACAACTGTCCGACGCGACCGCCGAGATCGATGCCCGCGAGGACTACATCGGTGAGACCAACCCCGCCATCCTGGCCGACAGCCTGGACGGCCAGCGGGTGGCCGTCGTCGTGCTGCCCGGCACGGACACCGCGCTCGTCGAGTCCACCGCGACGAGCCTGGCCTCCTCCGGCGCGGCTGTCGTCTCGACCACCACCATCGGCCAGAACTGGGTCAGCACCGACGAGGCGGTCGTGACGGCTCGCGACGCCGCGGTGCGTGACGCCGCTGCCGGTGCCGGCATCGACGTCAGCGACACCGGGTCGGTGTCGGCGAGGGACGTGCTGCTCGCAGCACTGCTCAGCACATCCGCCCGCACCCTGCCCAACACCATCGACGCACAGCAGGCCAGGTCTGCCCTGGCCACGCTCGCGTCGGCAGACCTCATCGAGGTCGCTGGTGAGGACGTGCAGATCGCCGACCTCGTCGTCGTGGTCGCCGGGACGATCACCGAGGGAAATCCTGCTGCCCAGCAGGCCGCCGCCGACCGGTGGGTCGACCTCGTCATCGCCCTGGACGCGCGATCGGCAGGTCTGGTCACCGCTGGCGCGACGACCACGGCCACGGACGCCATCGACGTGGTGGCCAGCATCCGCAACGACGCGACGGCCACCGAGGGCGTGTCCACGGTGGACAACGGCGGGTCGACGCTCGGCCAGGCCAGCATCGTGCACGCCCTGGTCGAGCAGCGTGCTGGCGAGGTCGGGCAGTACGGCTTCGCCGAGGGTGCTGACGCCCCGTTCGCTCCCGTCCCGGCGCCGTGATCGCTCGCACCGCCGCCATCGGCGGCCTGGCCGCGGGGGCGGCCCACGGTGCCTTCCGGTTCCTCACCAGCGCGGTGACGTCCCGCCGGTGGGCGCGCACGAACCATGCGGGGCACGACGTCACCCTCCTCGAGGGCCCGGCCTACGTCGTCGGGGCAACGGTGGGGGCCGCCGCAGGTGCCCTCACGGCGGGCCCTGCGGGCGTGGTGGCAGCCATCGGCTCCGGTGCGTTCGGCGCGTTGGACGACCTGGGCGGCGACGGCTCGAGCAAGGGCCTCAAGGGGCACCTCGGGGCTGCCGCCCGTGGCCAGATCACGACGGGCTTCATCAAGATCGTGGGGATCGGGGCCACCGGTGTGGCTGCGGCGATCCTCGCCGACCGTTCGCGCCACGACGTCGATGCCGTGGACGCTCTCGTCGGTGGAGCCGTCATCGCCGGATCTGCCAACCTCGCGAACCTGCTCGACCTGCGGCCGGGGCGCGCTCTGAAGGTGACCCTGCTCGCCGCCCTGCCGCTGATGGTGCGTCGTGGTCCGGGCGCCTCCGCCGCAACTGCTGCTGCGGGGGCGGCTCTCGGCGTGATCGGTCCCGATCTGGCGGGGACGGCCATGCTCGGGGACACCGGCGCCAACGCCGCCGGGGCACTGGTCGGAACGGCTCTGGTCGAGGCCACCGGTCGACGGGGACGGGTGGCTGCACTGGTGGTGCTGGCTGGCCTGACCCTGGCCTCGGAGCGGGTGAGCTTCACCAAGGTCATCGAGTCGACGCCCGGCCTGCGTGAGTTCGACGCCTGGGGCCGGCCGGCGCGATGACGGGACGCCGCTTCGCCTCAGGCATCGCCGGGGCCGCCGGGCTGATCGCCGTCACCACCCTGCTCGCCCGTGTCGTCGGCTTCGGCCGCATCCTGGTGTTCGCGGATGCCGTGCGCGCCGGCGGAGTGGGCGGCATCTACTCCAGCGTCAACGCCCTGCCCAACGTCATGTTCGAGGTGGCCGCCGGTGGTGTGCTGGCCGCCGTCGCGGTGCCGCTCATCGCCCACCGACTCGGGGCGGGGGAGCGTGACCGGGCCGACCAGACGGCATCCGTCCTGCTCTCGTGGGCGATGCTCGTCCTCCTCCCGGTCGCGGCCCTGCTCTGGCTGCTCGCCGGGCCGATCGCCGGCTGGCTCATCAGGTCACCCGACCCGGCCGCCGAGGACGTCGCCGCGACCCTGCTGCGGATCTTCTCCGTGCAGGTGCCGCTCTACGGTCTGGGCATCATCCTCACCGGGTTGCTCCAGGCCCACCGCCGCTTTCTCGCCGCGGCGCTGGCGCCTCTGGTATCCTCGGTCGTCGTCCTCGTGTCCTACCTCTGGTACGGCTCGATCGTCGACGGCGAGACGGCACCCTCACTCGTGAGCGCCGAGGCCATTCGCGTGCTGGGGTGGGGCACGACGATGGGTGTTGTCGTGCTCTCCGTGCCACTGGTCGTTCCCGCCCTGCGCACCGGTTGGCGCTGGCATCCGGGACTGCGCCTGCCCAGCGACGACGCCCGTCGCCTCCGCGTGCTCGCCGGCGCCGGGATGCTCGCCCTGCTCGCACAGCAGGGGGCTGTGCTCGTCACGATGTGGCTGGCCAACCACACCGGCGACGACGGCACCTTCACCGTGTATCTCTACCTCCAGGCGGTCTACCTGCTGCCGTACGCCGTGCTCGCCGTTCCCGTCGCGACGAGCGCGTTCCCGGCACTGGCCACCGGAACCGGCGCCGGGCAGGACGTCAGCGGGACCCTCGCCCGCTCGCTGCGTGCCGTGCTCGTGCTGACGGGGCTCTCCGTCGGCGTCCTCATCGCCGCGGCCCCGGCCATCGGCCCCTTCTTCGCCATCCTCGACGCGCGCCGCAGTGACGGCGTGGCGAGCACCGCGGCCCTGGCGGCCCTGCCCGGCGCGCTCAATGCCTACGCCCCCGGACTCGTGGGTTTCGGTCTCATCGCGCTGCTGACGCGGGCGTTGTACGTGCGCGGCAAACCCATGGATGCCGCGCTGGCCGCCGCCATCGGCTGGAGCATCGCCGCGCTGCTGCCGCTCGCGGTGCTGGGCAGCGGGCAGGACCCGGGGCTCACCCTGCGGTGGCTGGGCCTGTCCTCGACGATCGGGATGACCGTGGCCGCGGTGGCACTACTGCTCCTGGTGCGGCGAACGTGGGGTCCTGCAGTGACCCAGGGCATCGGTCGAACGACGGGGGCACTCGTCGTCTCGGTCGCGCTCGCGGTCGCCGCTGGCGACGTCGTGACGCGGGGGAGGGCCCTCGACGACCTCGTGGAGACCATGGTCGTCGGGGCGGGCGCGGGGTTGCTGGCCCTGATGACCGGGGTCGTCGCGCTGATGGTCGGGGACCGCGCGATGATGTCGGAAGTCCTCACGCGCGGGAGGGCCAGGCGCCGTGGAAGGGGGCAGGAGTGAAGGTTCTCATGGTGCTCGGGACGAGCGCCGGAGGAGTCG
>Ga0209476_10003320_pt1 | contig 10666 bp, 6 predicted proteins | sample KloWWTrecipitate_FD_187179 | JGI IMG/M metagenome (GOLD analysis project Ga0209476, IMG submission 187179) | Active sludge microbial communities from Klosterneuburg, Austria, studying microevolution and ecology of nitrifiers - Klosterneuburg... | ecosystem: Engineered > WWTP > Aerobic digester >...
CATCGGCAATTGATGCTGCATCATAACCACATTCTTTATGTAGCTCTTTTGGTGTGCCATGCTCTACCAACCTGTCAGGTATGCCCAAAATCTTTACATCATTTTTATAACCATGCATCGCCATAAACTCCAAAATTGCACTGCCAATACCACCTTCGATGGAACCATCTTCAACAGTAATCAGTTTTTCATATTGCTGACAAGCTTCATGTAGTAATGCTTCATCCAATGGTTTTGCAAAACGCAGATCATAATGTCCCGGATTCAATCCGTCATTTTTTAATTCACGGATAGCTGCTGCTGCAAAATTTCCGGGATGACCGAAAGATAAAATAGCAATATCTTTTCCTTCTTTTAATTTTCTTCCCGTACCAATTTTTATTTCTTTCATTTCCGTTTTCCACTCCGGCATAACACCTTCGCCTCTTGGATAGCGAATAACAAACGGGATTGTTGTTGACTCTAATTGGGCGGTGTACATCAGATTTCTCAATTCACTTTCATTCATTGGTGAGCTGATAATCATATTAGGTATACAACGGAAATAGGCAATATCATAACAACCATGATGCGTAGGGCCATCATCACCAACCAATCCGGCTCTGTCTAAACAAAATATTACAGGTAATTTTTGAATAGCTACGTCATGCACCACCTGATCATAAGCTCTCTGCATGAAAGACGAATAAATGTTGCAAAACACTTTTAATCCTTGTGTTGCCATGCCGGCACTCACGGTTACTGCATGTTGTTCGGCGATACCCACATCAAAAGCCCTGTCAGGCATTTTCTCCATCATGAATTTTAAAGAAGAGCCGGAAGGCATAGCAGGAGTGATTCCAAATATTTTATCATTCTTTTCCGCCAATTCAATTATTGTATGTCCAAATACATCCTGATATTTTGGAGGTTGCGGCAGGTCGAATTTTTTCTTTTGTATTTCACCAGTTATTTTATCAAACAAACCGGGGGCATGCCATATGGTCTGGTCTTTTTCTGCCAGAGCATAACCTTTTCCTTTGGTAGTTACAATATGTAAAATTTTTGGACCGGGAATATTACGAAGATCTTTTAATGTGTCAACGAGTTTGGCAACATTGTGTCCATCAATTGGTCCAAAGTATCGAAGCTTTAACGCTTCAAATAAGTTAGAACTGCTGCTTACCATACCCTTAAGTCCATCGGTAAGTTTATGTGCCATTGCTCTGCTAAAATTTTTTCCAACTGGCAATTTTCCTAGTAACTTCCAAACATCATCCTTTACTTTATTATAAGTTGGTGATGTAGTAATATCTGTCAGGTATTCTTTTAATGCACCAACGTTCGGGTCAATGCCCATACAATTGTCGTTCAATACAATTAGCATATCAGCATCTGCTACACCAGCATGGTTCATGCCTTCGAATGCAAGACCTGCGGTCATAGCCCCATCACCAATAACTGCGACTACTTTTCTATCTGTTTCGCCTTTATATTTTGCTGCCATTGCCATTCCTAATGCAGCAGAAATGGATGTAGAAGAATGTCCTACTCCAAATGTATCATATTCACTTTCGCTTCTTTTAGGAAAGCCACTTAAGCCATTATATTTTCTGTTTGTCGGAAAATTATCTCTTCTCCCCGTTAATATTTTGTGTCCGTATGCCTGATGGCCAACATCCCATACTAATTGGTCATACGGAGTATTATAAACATAATGTAATGCGGTTGTTAATTCTACCACACCAAGGCTGGCACCAAAATGACCTCCATGTACACTCACAACATCAACAATGTATTGGCGCAACTCATCACATACTTGATGCAATTTTTCACGGGGTAATTTTTTCAAATCTTCCGGAGAGTTGATTGTTTGTAAAAGCGGTCCTGGTGTGATTTCCATTTATTCAGTTTTGCGGTGTAAAATTAAGCTTTCTGGCCGATAGCATTCATTTCGGCATTTTGCCCTACATTGTTTAACAATGTGTTGAGAGAATGGTTCTGATAGATACAGTGATTTGTCAATTTTGGCTTTACTTTTTGCCCATTTGTCAACACAATCCACCACTAATATATTAAGGTAGTCATCTGGGGATGGATTAATTAGATTTGCTTATGTTTTTTGCGAATTCAAGATATTGGTTGCTACAGTTAATAGGATGGGGCTTTGTGGGTCTTGTGATGCTCTTTTTTGCACATGCTTATAAAGTAAACATATCTGATAAGGTATTGCTGGGAAGAATAGCTATTGTAATTACAGCCGGAATATTGGTAACTCATATTCTCAGGCTGGTTATTAAATGGCGGGGATGGATGATGGAATCTATCGAAAAGGCAATTCCAAAGCTGATAATTGCACTTGTATTTGCGTCCATGTTATTTAGTCTGATAGTGCTGGGTGGGTTTGATTATTTTAAACTGGGTACGGATTCTGGCAAAAAACTCACCTTCTTTGCGAGGCTATTAGGCTCTACTTTTGACAACGGCCTTTTTATTTTACCTTGGTTGCTGATTTATTATTTTTATCACTTCTTTCAAAAAAGCCGTCGTCAGCAATTAGATACGTTGCGTTTAGAAACGCTGATAAAGGAACTGGAATTAAAAACCATTAAGGCGCATATTAATCCACATTTTATTTTTAACGCATTGAATAGCATAAGGGCATTGGTGGATGAAAACCCTAAAAGGGCAAGAAGAGCAGTTACAGAATTAAGTAATATTCTGCGAAGCAGTATGCAGTCAGAAAAAATGGAAACAGTGCCGTTTGAAAAAGAGCTTTCCATTGTAAAAGATTACCTGGCTTTGGAAAATATGCGGTTCGAAGACAGGTTGAAAATTGAATACCAGATTGATGAAGACACCTTAAATCAGCCTGTGCCACCAATGATGTTGCAAACACTAGTAGAGAATGCAATTAAACATGGCATCAGTAAACAAATAGATGGAGGCTTAATAAAAGTAATTTCGGAATTTAAAGGCAATTTTCATGAGTTGATAGTGCAGAATACAGGCAGACTTTCTGGTGAAGTAAATGAATTCGGATTCGGACTTTCCAGCACCAACAACAGGCTGAGTTTGTTGTATGGAGAAAAAGCAAATTTTGAAATAAAACAAGTAAATGGTTCAATGGTAGAAGCAAAAGTTTTGATACCAATAACGGTTTCGTAAATAAGTTGCACCTAAACAAATAAACTAAAAAACATGAAGGCAATTATAATAGATGACGAAAGGCTTGCAAGGGCAGAATTAAAAAAATTGCTGCTGGAATTTCCGGAGGTGGAAGTTATTGATGAAGCTGCAAATGCAGAAGAAGGTATAGCTAAAATTGAAAGTCTTCACCCTGATCTTGTTTTTTTGGATATTCAAATGCCAGGTAAAACCGGATTTGAAATGCTTGCTCAATTAGAAAAAACACCACAAGTAATATTTACAACAGCTTACGATGAGTTTGCATTGAAAGCATTTGAGGTAAATGCGCTGGATTATTTACTAAAACCAATTGAGCCAAAGCGACTTACTGATGCTATTCAAAAGTTGCAATCAGTTGAAGTAAAAGAAAACAGATCAGAAACTGATGAATTTATAAATACAAGTTTGCTTACCGAGCTAGACCAGGTGTTTGTAAAAGACGGAGAAAAATGCTGGTTTGTAAAACTGGGAGATATACGGTTGTTTGAAAGTGTAGGCAATTATGCCAAAGTTTTTTTTGGAACAAACAAGCCTTTAATATTAAAATCGCTTAATGCATTGGAAGAAAGACTTGATGAGAAAGTTTTTTTCCGAGCAAACAGAAAGCATATTGTGAATTTGAGAATGATTGATAAAATAGAACCTTATTTCAATGGCGGTTTGTTATTAGAGTTAAAGGGAGGCGAAAAAATTGAAGTGAGCCGGAGGCAAACGGTAAAGTTTAAAGAAATGATGAGTCTTTAATCAATAGACAATTTTACAATAGTGGTGTTCAGCATCTAAAATTAAATTATCAAATGAAGAGTTTATCAGTGATGAGGTTGTTAATAGCAACAGCCTCGTTTTTTTTACTTACAAGTTGTGGTAATTCACAAAAAACTACACAGTCAACCACAACTAGCATTAATGATATAATTAATGCGAAAGAAGTGGAGAGAATTGAAAGAGTATTGGCATCTGATGAAATGCGGGGCCGAAAAACCTTTTCGCCTGAAATAGATATAGCTGCCGATTTTATAGCTGCTGAATTTAAAGCGGCAGGCTTGCAAACATGGAACAATGCCACAAGCTACAGGCAGGAGTTTGCAATGATAAAGGCAAAACATATAGTGACGAATGCAAGTTTTGACGAAGTAGCAATTGATGAAAAAAATATTATTATTATCACCTGTCAGCCAAAGCTGGCTATTAATCAAACAACTCGTTATCAGAAAGCATTTATTAAAACGGGAGAAAATCTTTTTTCTGCAGCAAGGAAATACTTACAGACAAATAACAACCTGCTTGTTTTAGTCGATAAAAGTTTTGCTAATAGTTTCGGCAATCTCAACAGGTTGAGAAATAATATGACGAAGACAAACACCAATGTAATTTTTGTTTTGTCAGACACTGAGCCAACAAACTATGAAATAGCATCCACACATGAAATAGCAGAACAAAAACTGGCGAATGTGGTAGGAGTTCTTCCCGGCAAATCGAAGAAAGATGAGTATGTTGTTTTCTCAGGACATTACGATCACATTGGAGTTGGTAAACCAGTAAATGGCGATTCAATTTATAACGGAGCTAATGATGATGCGGCAGGAACTACAGCAGTAATGATGCTGGCGAAATATTTTAAGCAGTTAAATAATAATGAAAGAACAATTGTGTTTGCTGCATTTACGGCTGAAGAAGTGGGAGGTTTTGGTTCACAGTATTTCTCCCGGCAGATAGATGCATACAAGGTAATGGCAATGTTCAATATTGAAATGATTGGTACAGATAGTAAATGGGGAAAGAACTCTGCTTATATAACTGGTTATGAAAAAACAGATATGGGTGAAATTTTGAAAAAGGACTTGGCAGGAACTGAGTTTACTTTTTATCCAGATCCATACCCAACGCAGAATTTATTTTATCGTTCTGACAATGCAACATTGGCAAGGCTGGGTGTGCCGGCACATACAATTTCTACTTCTAAAATGGACAATGAACCAAATTATCATAAAGTAACAGACCATATTGAAACATTAGATATGGAAAACATGACCATGATAATTAAGGCAATTGCTCTTAGTTCGAAAAGTATAATTGCGGGAACGGCAACGCCAACGAGGGTTAAGGTGGATGAGTTGCGTTAAACTTTAACCGGCACACTATGCACCGCATCGCTCATCTCTTTAATCAGTGATGCATCTTTTTCAATGGCATTGCCAACTACAATTACATCAGCACCGGCTTTGCAATTCAGGTATGCTTTTTCAGGTTGCAGTATGCCGCCGCCAACAATTAAAGGAGCCTCTATTTGGTCAGCTACAGCTTTTATCATGCTTTCTGAAATAGGACGTTTGGCACCGCTGCCGCTGTCCATGTAAATTAATTTCATACCCAACATTTCGCCAGCCATAGCTGTACACATAGCTATTTCATTCTTATCTGCTGGAACCGGTAAGGCATTACTAATATAGGATACAGTTGTAGGTGCTCCCCCATCTATTACTATATAGCCGGTTGGCATTATTTCCAAACCACTTTGTTTTACAAATGGAGCAGAAACTACATGTTGCCCAATTAGTAATTCGGGATTGCGACCGGATATTAAAGAAAGATATAACAATGCGTCTGCATACTTACTCACTTGTGATGGGCTACCGGGAAAAAGGATAACCGGAATAGAACAGTTTTGTTTTATTTGCTGCACACATTCATCCAGATGGTTAGAAATAACCAGACTTCCGCCAACTAATAAATAGTCAACCTTTGCAGTTACAGAAAGTTCAACGAGTTCATCTAGCATAGGTTTATTAACCTTATCAGGGTCAATAAGTACAGCAAAGGATTTTTTACCTTGTTGTTTTTTAAGGGCCAGCGTATTGTAAATCATTGACTTCATCCGGTAAAGGTTGTTATGTGCAAAAATGCAAAAAACTTTCGGCATTGCCCACTTGTTGCGTAAATAGATATTTTACGAAATCCACCTGTCTTATAGATCATCTCATTAACGAAAATGGCGTTGTTTCAGGTTTCTAAAATGAGATTATTTGGAAACAGACTTTACCAAAACCCAAACAGCATCTTACGGATGCCACAAACGAAAATGCCGCATCATTTTTTAACAAATTATTTTTTAATAACAACAAATGCCTGAAAAGCTTTACTGTAAAGCTTTTCAGAAATAGTAATTGAAAAAAGTGAGCATAATCAATGCTTTCAGACGATAATATTGTAAGAACCCTTGACTGTTTTAGGTTCTGTGGCACAAAGACTTAGCTATTTGCTTTGCTAGGTTTACGGAACAATATTTCCAAAAAAAATTACCCTAAAAATTAGGACATATTGTGAGGAAATGGCAAGAAGCAATACAGGCCTGCCTTGGAGGTTTTCAACATCCGCTTATCCACAGAATGTGCATATTTCAGGCTATGAATTACAGATACTTAAAAATATTTTCGTCAAGGACGATTACAGTTATTTAACCCGTTAGAAATTCTATTAGTTATGGCTACCAAAACCAAAGCATCCGCAAAAAGCGGCTTGCAATTTTCTCGTCGCTTTACTCGTGACGATGTTAGTGTATTTGACATGTTCGAATATGATTACCGTACTTCAGTTATTCGTAACCCGAATGGCGAAACAGTATTTGAAATGAACAATGTTGAAGTACCCAAACAGTGGAGTCAGATTGCAACTGATATACTTGCCCAAAAATATTTTCGTAAGGCCGGAGTGCCACAACCCGATGGTAGTCTTGGCAGAGAAACTTCAGCAAAACAAGTATCACATCGTATGGCCAATTGCTGGAGAGCATGGGGCGAACGCAATGGATATTTTGCTTCTGAAAAAGATGCACAAATTTTTTATGAAGAATTAGTCTACAGCATCCTTAACCAGATGTGTGTTCCTAATTCACCTCAGTGGTTTAATACTGGTTTGCATGAAAGCTATGGTATTACTGGTAAGCCACAAGGTCATTACTATGTAGATGCAAATGACGGAGAATTAAAGAAGTCTCAGAATGCATACGAACGTCCACAGCCACATGCCTGCTTCATCCTGAGTGTTGATGATGATTTGGTAAATGAAGGTGGTATCATGGATCTATGGGTTCGGGAAGCAAGAATTTTCAAATATGGGTCTGGTGTAGGTACAAACTATTCTAACCTTCGTGGTTCTGGTGAAAAATTAAGTGGTGGTGGAAGTTCATCAGGATTGATGAGCTTCTTAAAGATTGGCGACAGAGCTGCTGGTGCAATAAAATCTGGTGGTACTACACGCCGTGCTGCTAAAATGGTTTGTCTGGATTTAGATCATCCGGAAATTGTTGACTTCATCAATTGGAAAGTGGAAGAAGAAAAGAAAGTAGGTGCATTGATTGCTGCTGGTTATCCTTCTGGTTACGAAGATGAAGCTTACAAAACTGTTAGCGGACAGAATTCAAATAACTCTATTCGTATTCCTAATTCATTCTTCGAAAAATTAGATAACAATGAAGATTGGGAATTGAAAGGAAGAATGGATGGCAGAGTAATGAAAAAAATGCCGGCAAGGGAATTATGGAACCAGATAGCATATGCAGCATGGCGTTGTGCTGATCCAGGAACACAATATAATACTACTATCAACGAATGGCATACTTGTCCGGAAGGTGGAGAGATTAGAGCATCTAACCCTTGCTCTGAATATATGTTCTTGGATAATACTGCTTGTAATCTTGCTTCATCCAATCTGATGAAGTTTTATGATGCAGAGACAAAAACATTTGACGTAACAGGATATGAGTACAATTGCCGCCTTTGGACTGTTGTATTGGAAATATCTGTATTAATGGCGCAGTTTCCTTCAAAAGAAGTAGCGCAGTTAAGTTATGAGTACAGAACATTGGGATTAGGTTATGCAAACCTTGGAACAATGCTAATGGTTAGTGGTATTCCCTACGATAGTGAAGAAGCAAGAGGCATTGCAGGTGCTATCACCGCTATCATGACGGGTGTTGCTTACAAAACATCTGCAGAAATGGCAAGTGTGTTAGGGGCATTTCCAAGATATGAAGATAATAAGGAGCACATGATGAAGGTGATGCGTAATCATCGTCTGGCAGCTTATGATGCTGATGAATTTGAAGGATTAAGTTTGAAGCCACAAGGTATTCAATCAAAATATTGCCCAGATTATTTATTGAAAGCGGCTTGCAAAGCATGGGATGATGCAGTAGAAATGGGAGAGAAGTTTGGTTACAGAAATGCGCAAGCTACAGTTATCGCACCAACCGGAACGATTGGTTTGGTAATGGATTGTGATACAACAGGTGTTGAGCCGGATTTTGCATTGGTGAAATTTAAAAAATTATCTGGTGGTGGTTATTTCAAGATCATCAATCAGTCAGTTCCATCTGCATTAAAGCATTTGGGTTATTCTCAAAAAGAATCTGATGCTATCATTAAATATGCAACGGGTTCAGCTTCCTTTGCTGGTGCGCCGCATATCAATCACCAAACTTTAAGTGAGAAAGGATTTATTGCAGATGAAATTAAAAAGCTAGATGCTGCTGCATTAACTGCATTTGAAGTTGGATTCATCTTTAATAAATATTCTTTGGGTGAAGAGTGTCTGCAAAGACTTGGCTTTACAGAAGAAGAATATAATAATGGAGAATGGAGTATGCTGGAAGCTCTTGGGTTTACCGATGAGCAAATTGAAGAAACTAACAATTACGTTTGCGGAACAATGATGCTTGAAGGAGCACCTGGATTAAAAGAAGAACACCTGCCCGTTTTTGACTGTGCCAACAGATGTGGACAAAAAGGCCAACGTTATATACATGCACATGGCCATATCCGTATGATGGGAGCTACGCAGCCTTTTATTAGTGGTGCCATCTCTAAAACGATCAACCTGCCATATGAAGCAAAGGTTGAAGAAATTGCAGATGCGTATTACCTGAGCTGGCAGCTTGGCTTAAAAGCAAATGCATTGTACCGTGATGGTTCTAAATTGTCGCAACCATTAAGCAACAAAAGTGATAAGAAGAAGAAATCAGACGATAGTCAACAGACGACAGACGATAGTAAGTCAACAGTAGACAGTGGACTATCGACAGTGGACAATAGCAGCAACATTGTAGATATGGGCAAACTGACTGTTGAAGAATTGCTGGATGAAGTAACTAAAAGAGTACAAGCATCACCGGATACAAAATTGAAAAGAAAATTAGCCAGCATTGTTGAAAGAAGAGCATTGCCTGCTAAGCGTCGGGGCTTTACACAAAAAGCAAAGATTAACGGACAAGCTATCTTCCTTCGCACTGGTGAATACAGTGATGGAACATTGGGAGAAATCTTTGTAGATATGGCGAAAGAAGGTGCAACCATGCGTAGCATGATGAACTGTTTTGCTATTTCCATTTCTATTGGTATGCAATATGGTGTTCCTTTAGAAGAGTTTGTTGACAAATTTGCTTTCACAAGATTTGATCCATCAGGATTTGTTGAGCATCCAAATATTAAATCAACAACTTCGATTGTAGACTTCATCTTCCGTGTGTTAGGATATGAATATTTAGGTCGTACGGATCTTGTTCATGTATTGGACAAGCCAGAAATTTTGAATACGGGTGCTGATGATTGGGATGAAGTACCTTCTAATCCATTAGAGTATGTGCCACATGAATTATCAAATGTACGAGTAACGCCGTCATCTGGCGCAGCAGCATCACAGCCTTTAAACCTTCGACCAGCTCAAGGGCAGCGGACTACACAAACTGCGAAAATGGACAGCAGCTTAGATACTATGAATGCTATGAATGCGATGAATAAAGGGATGCAGGGAGATGCGCCAGCTTGTACCAATTGCGGACATATAACTATTAGAAGTGGCACTTGTTACAAATGCCTTAACTGTGGCACACAAGGTGGATGCAGTTAGGCTTCAAACATGTTTGGATTGAAAAACCAGATAAAGAGTGTACCCATTAATTCTACATCCCCCGATTTATCGGGGGATGTTCTTTTAAAAAGGATTATTAAAGTTGTAGTTGTTGAAGTATTTTTCTTGAGAGTTTTACTGCTTGATTTACCTAGATAAAAAAGAAATTTTCTAAGTGTTTCTTTATTTGATTTAAAAATTGCAGCACTTAATTTAGCTATTCAAATAACAACTATGAAAACCAAAATCTTTTTAGTACTTATTATTGCAGGCTTCTTATTTCAATCTTGCAGCAGAGCAATGTCTCCGTACGAAGCAGCCAATCATCCAAAAGGGAAGAAGTGTAGGAGTATCAAATAAACTACTCAGCAGCACCAAATATATTACTGACAGCACCTTCCAGCATGGGGAATTTTTCTACTACATAATTTTTTATAGTAGCGATAGCTTGTTTGGCTTGTTCGTCATTAAGTCCGGCTTCTGTTTTTAATTTATCTATTAGTTCCTGCATGGTGTAAGTTATTATTTAAGGCATGAAGTTAATAAAACAAAAAATGCCAGAGCATTTTCGCTCCGGCATTTAATAATTTATTTA
>Ga0209476_10003321_pt1 | contig 10666 bp, 8 predicted proteins | sample KloWWTrecipitate_FD_187179 | JGI IMG/M metagenome (GOLD analysis project Ga0209476, IMG submission 187179) | Active sludge microbial communities from Klosterneuburg, Austria, studying microevolution and ecology of nitrifiers - Klosterneuburg... | ecosystem: Engineered > WWTP > Aerobic digester >...
GACTGAAACGTTCACTTAACATTCCGGCCGCTCATGCCTAGTCTGCCGTCCCTTCCGGCCGCGTTTGTCGTGGGGAAGGCGGGCCGGGGAGATGCAGAAGAAAGCCCTGTGGTCCTAATTAGGAGTGTTGTGATGAAAAAGAATAGTCTGACGACGGCCCTGCTCGCCGGCCTCGCGGGCGCGGCGGGTCTGGTCACGACCGCCAACGCGGTCAACCTGAACCCGGACGGCCTCGGCCAAGTCCTGATCTACCCCTTCTACACTGTTGACGGCGGCAACAACACGCAGATCTCGGTGGTCAACACCACCAACCGCGTGAAGGCCGTCAAGGTCCGTTTCCTGGAAGCCCGCAACTCCCGGGAAGTGCTCGACTTCAACCTGTACCTGTCGCCGTTCGACGTCTGGACCGCTGCCGCGATCGCTCCCGCCGCCACGGGTCCGGGCGCGCTGGTCACCAACGATACCTCGTGCACGGTCCCCGCTTTCACGCCTGGTGTTCCGGAGCCATTCCGGGTGTTCGCGTTCAGTGGAGCGTTCCAGGACCACCCGGACTCCACCGCGGATATCCTGAGCGCCCCCGAGCGCACGCGTCAGGGCCATATCGAGATGATCGAAATGGGCCTGCTGCAGACGGGCTCCGGTGCGCTCCAGCTTGCCGAGGAAGCGACGCATAACGCCGCTGGCGTGCCGGCCAACTGCGCCGCGCTCCGTGGCGCCTGGGTCGCTGGTGGTGGCTGGGCCAACACGCCCGCCGCGAATATCGATCTGCCGAGTGGCGGCCTGTTCGGTGCTGGCGCGATCATCGAAGTCTCCCGCGGCAGCATGGTTTCCTACACCGCTGATGCCGTCGAGGGCTTCTACACGGATGCCGGTGCTCCCGGTGCGCTGCATACCGACCCTGGTACCGTTCGTCCGAACCTGACCGACGCCGACAATGGCGCCAACGTGGTCGCCAGTGTTTTCGCGAACAACGGCAGCGCGATCCTGACCGAAACGTATGCGGTCGGTCTCACCGTGCCGGATCCGGTGTCGTTGGTGTTCATGCACGACTCGATCTACAACGAGTTCAATTCCGAGCCGTCGATCAGCGGCTTTTCCGAGTGGGTCGTCACCTTCCCGACCAAGCGCTATTACGTCGACTTCGACACGCCGCCGGCGATCGCGCCCTTCACGAACGTGTTCGGCGACAGCGGTTCCGCCTGCGAGCCGGTGACGATCCGTTACTGGAATCGCGAGGAGTTGACCACTGGTCCGGGCGGTGCGGGCTTCTCGCCGCCGCCTCCGGGTGGCGTTGGCGCGGCGTTCTGCAACGAAGCGAACGTGCTTGCGTTCAACCAGCCGGGCTTCACGTCGACGACGATCCTGGGTGCTCAGCCGACCACCGGCCTTGCCGGCATCGGTTCGAACCAACAGACCATCTCGGGGACTGCCTTCCAGAACGGTTGGGCTCGTATCACGTTCGATGCGCCCTCTGCTGGCCAGAGCAATATCCTGACGGGTCCGAGCAGCCGCCAGTATTTCGGCCTGCCGGTCACGGGCTTCTGGGCCGTTGCCTACGTGAATGCTGCGGCACAGCCTGGGGTCCTGGCGACCTACAACGGCACGTTCCGCCATCGCGGAAGCCGTGCCACGTCGGGCTGATTCCTGAGCCTGCGTCAACGCTTCGCGTAGTACCGAGGCCCCGGGAAACCGGGGCCTCTTCATTTGTGGCCCCGGTCGAGCTGCGCACCAGGCGGGATGGGAGCCGGGCTGCACCCGGACGACGTATGCAGCCGCTCGTTCAGGCGAGATCCAGCTTTCTGCCACATCCTGGACCCAGTGCAATCGCGCGATCGCGAGCGCAAGATGCGACGATTACGGCTCGTCGGACAGCTTCCACCGCTCGTGCGACTGCGTCCGAAAATGTTCTCGATGATGCTTGAATCCGCCGAGCCGGTTGCCGGGCCGAGCGTCAACATTCGCCCATGCTAAACTGGCGCCTTGACCGCTACGCGTCCGACTACGCAGGTGTACAGCATGCAAGGCAAGATCGTCCTACTCGCGCTGGCTTCCGCATTCGCGATCACTGCGTCTGCACAGGATCAGGTCATTCAGTTCGACAACGTCACCCCGCCGAAAACCGTGCGCTTGCAAGCCAACAGCACGGTCTCGATTACCGTTGCGGGCAACCTGACCGCAAAGTGCCTCAATGTCGACAGCGACAGCGCAAACTGCGACGACATCGGGACCGGGGGTAGCGCGGGGGCGCCGGTCGTGCCCGATCTCACCGGCACCAACTTTGCGCCCGCGGCCGACAGACCGACAACCTACGCCGCCGGAACCACGTTCACGTTGGTGCCGCCGACCGTCACCAATGCCGAGACCTGCCTGCGCCTCTTCGAAGGCGGTACTTCCACCGGTTGGGCCAACAACACGGCGGCTCCGATACCGGTCCCCTCGGCCGTGGTCACGCTTTCGCAGCCGAACCAAAACTACGATTTTCGCCTGCGCTGTTTCGGAGCCGGGGGTGCGAGCACGTCGAACCTGTACCGCGTCGTCACCGACGAACGCACCGTGGGCGATCCGCCGCCGGGCGGCGATCAGTGCGTTGCCGGAACGGTGACGCCCCCGTCGGGCTACACCCGCAACATGTTGAGCACCAGCTTTCAGCAGCTTGTCAACGCGGCGGGAAATGCCTGTGGCGAATTCCCGGAGTTGACGGCAAGCGTTTGCCGGATGGTCACGTCGAGGTCGCAGTACACTTCGATTCGGTTCACGGTCCCAAGCGCTTCGCGCTTTGACACCCTTGCCAAGGCGATCTCCTGGGACGAGAACCAGTTCGACGGATCCGCAATCACATCGCGTGTGTACATGACCTTTAGCCAATGCCCAGGCGATTTCCGGATTCCAACGTCGGTTACGGCGCCTACGGACGACCCAACCCTTTCACTGGCATGCCGCAGTTTCAGGAACTCGCCACCGACCATCGCAGGATCGTTCCGGGACCTCAAGTACAACGTCAACGCGGACGGCCTGCCGACCAACTTGGGCGGTGAAATGCGCTGCGGCCTAAAGCCGGGCAACACCTATTACATGAACTTCATCCTCGCGAATCCTGAGGGCGGAATCGTCCCGGGTGAACACAACTGCAATCCGTCCAGCCTTGAAAGTTGCGGCGTACAGATGACTTCATTCTGAGATCGAACCGGGTCGATTGGCGGCCCTGCAGTAGTCGTCTTGAGCAGATTCGGAATGCGCCCCATGACCCGCATGTTGTCCCAGCTAGTCTGGCTCGCGTCGCTCGTGATTCCCACGACGGGAGTGTCGGCGGCAGACGGTGCCGATGTGGTGGTCACCCGTGGAACGGCGGTAGTGACCTTGGCGGACGTCGATGCCTACGTAGAGTCGATTCCCGTCGAGCAGCGCTCGCCGTTCGTAGCCGATGGTGAGCGCGTCGAGCGGATGCTGGACAACTTGCTCATGGCCGAGCAGTTGGCCGATGAGCAGCGCGCCACCGAGAAGGTCAAGGGTGTCGATCCCTTGCTCGCGGCGCGGCTGCGTTTTGTCGAGAACGAGGCCCGCGCCCAGTACTTCGTGGCCCGCATGCGCGGGGATGCACCTGCTGTCGATGCGGCGGCACTTGCGCGCGAACGCTACACGGCCGCGCCCGAGAACTTCATTGGCCCGGCGTTGTTCGACCTGCGCCATGTGCTGGTCAAGACGACCGGTCGGAGCGAGGCTGCCGCCGCCGAGCTGATCGAGCGAATCCGCGCCGAAGCCGTGGCAGATCCGGATCAGTTCCCTGAGCTGGCTGAACGCTACTCGGAAGACAAGTCCACGAGCATGAATGGTGGACTAATGACCGGGGTTGCCATCGCGAAGCTGGATGCTGCTTTCGGCGCCGCACTCCAGGGGTTGGCCTCGCCGGGCGATATTTCGCCGATGGTTCGCACGCAGTTCGGGCTCCACGTAATCCAACTGTTGTCGAAGCGCCCCGGCCGGCAACTCGACTTCGCCGAAGTCCGGTCCGACCTGGAGGCGCAAGTGGCGCGCGAGGCTGCCGACCGCTGGGTAGAGAAGCGCATTGTTGACCTGCGCAATACGCCATCCGAGGCCAACGAGGCGGTTGCCAACAGCATTCGCCAACGCTACGACAGCCCAGACGCGTCAAGTCCGAAACAGCAATAGCGGCTGCCGCCTTGCGGCCCTGTCGACGCTGGCGATCGCCCCAGCCCGGTTTCGACGGGTTGTGTTTCCGGGCCGACGGTGACTGCGTTCGGGATCGCTTGGTGGACTAGGTTTCCGCACTCCATCGCCAGAGGCGATGGCTGGATGGAACGCTCGTTCCTGATCGACCCGAACCGCGAACCCGATCCATGCCCCAGGCGTCGCAGCGTTGGCTCCACCTGTTGCGCCATTTCGTGGTGCGCGACCTGCGCCAGCGTTACCTCGGCAGCCTGTGGGGCGGGGCGTGGGCGCTGTTGCAACCGCTGCTCACGCTGGCGATCTATGCCGTGGTCTTCGTCGAGGTGCTCAAGGTGCGCCTGCCCGAGGCCGCCGGCCCCGGCTTCGTGCCCTTCTTCGCCGCCGCGCTGTGGCCGTGGACGGCCTTCGCCGAGGCGCTCAACCGCGGCATGGGCGCCATTCCCGACAACGCCGGCCTGCTCGGCAAGGTGGCCCTGCCCAGCAGCGTGCTGGTGGTGGCGCCGGTGACCACCAGTTTCCTGGTCCACGGCACGGGCTTCGTCGGCGTCGTGGTGGTGCTGGCGGCGGTGGGGCAGGGCGTGGCGCCCGCCGGCCTGCTGCAGGCGGCGCCGATGTTCGCCTTGCTGTACCTGCTCGCGGTGGGCCTGGGATTGCTGCTGGCGGCGTTGCAGGTGTTCGTGCGCGACCTCGCCCAGGTCATCGCGCAGCTGCTGTCGCTGCTCTTCTTCCTGACCCCGATCGTGTACGCGCGCGAGATGGTGCCGGCGCGATTCGCCGAACTGCTGGGCTGGAATCCGCTCACCGCATACATCGAGGGCGTGCGCGCGCCGCTGCTCGGCACCGCCGCGCCGTCGTGGTGGCTGCCGCTGCTGGCCAGCGCGCTGGCGCTGCTGCTCGGCGTGGCGGTGTTCCGGCGCCTGTCGCGCCATTTCGAGGATTTCCTGTGAGCGCGGTGCTGGCCCGGCTCGACGGCGTGCGCAAGGCCTTCCCGCACGTCACCCGGCGCAGCGACCGCATCCGCGCGATGTGGCGCCTGCTGGCCGGGCTCCCGCCGGCCGATCCGGCGGTGGTGCTGGACGGGATCACGCTCGAGGTGCGGCGCGGCGAATCGCTCGGCATCGTGGGCGAGAACGGCGCCGGCAAGAGCACCCTGCTCAAGGTCCTGACCGGCGTGCTCGCGCCCACCTCCGGCCAGGTCGAGCTGGCCGGCAGCGTGGCTGCGCTGCTCGAGCTCGGCGCCGGCTTCCATGCCGAGTTCACCGGGCGCGAAAACGTCGAGATGGCGGGCGCGCTGATGGGCTACCGGCCGGCCGAGCTGCGCGCGCAGATGGACCGCATCCTCGCCTTCGCCGACATCGGCCGCTACATCGACGAGCCGGTCAAGCACTATTCCTCGGGCATGGTGGTGCGCCTGGGCTTCGCCCTGGTGGCGGCGCGCCGGCCCGACCTGCTGATCACCGACGAGGTGCTCGCGGTCGGCGACGAGGCCTTCCAGCGCAAATGCGTGCGCTGGATCGAGGACTACCTCGCCGGCGGCGGCACCCTGATGCTGGTCTCGCACAGCATGTACCACGTGCAGAAGCTGTGCCGGCGCGCGGTCTGGATCCAGCGCGGGCGGATCGAGGCGATCGGCGACGTCCACGAGGTCACCCAGCGCTACCTGGCGTGGCAGGAGACCCGCATCGCCGCCGACAGCGCCGCCGCGCAGCGGGGCGCCAGCGGACTCGAGTTCCAGACCCGCACGCTCGCGGTCAATGGCGTCGGCGAGGGCAGTCCGCTGTCGATCGACGCCGGCGGCACGATCGAGGTCGTGGCCCGGGTGCGCTCGTCCAGCGGCCGGGTGCCGGTCCTGGGCGTCGGCATCGTGCGCGGCGACGGCACGCCGGTGTACGGCGTGACCTCGGAGATGGACGGCGCCGCGCCACGCCGCGAGGGCGCCGACGGCTACCGCTTCGTGCTGCGATTCCCCGCGCTGGCGCTGCTGCCGGGCACCTACACCGTGCGCGCGCACGCGATGGACCCGGAGGCATTGCGCCTGTTCGACACCGTGGAACAGCCCTTCACCGTGCGTGGCCGCAGCCGCGAACTGGGGCTGGTGCGCCTGCCGCACGATTGGGAGCGGGATCCGTGAGCGTGGCGGCGGTGGACGCGCTACCCGAAGTGATCGTGCCGATCCACGACGGCGTCGACGCGCTGTCCGCCTGCCTCGCCAGCCTGCGCCGCACGCTGCCGCCGCAGGCCCGGCTGCAACTGGTCGACGATGCGTCGGGCGATCCGCGCGTCGGCGCGCTGCTGCACGCGTTCAGCGCCGCCGCGCCGTGCGCGCTCGCGTTGCACGTGCAGGCGCGCAACCTCGGCTTCGTCGCCACCGTCAACGCGGCGATGGCGCGCGCGCAAGGCGACGTGGTGTTGCTCAATTCCGATACCGTGGCCACGCCAGGCTGGCTGCAGCGGCTGGCGCGCTGCGCTGCGACCGTGCCGCGCCTCGCCACCGCGACGCCATGGTCGAACAATGCCGAGATCTGCTCCTTCCCGCTGTTCTGCCGCGCCAACCCGGTGCCGGCCGATCCGGATGCGGTCGCCGCCGCCGCCGCGCGACTGGCTGCGGAATACCCCGAACTGCCCACCGCGGTGGGCTTCTGCATGCTGATCCGGCGCGCGGCGCTCGACGCGATCGGCGACTTCGACGCCGCGACCTTCGGGCGCGGCTACGGCGAGGAGAACGACTTCTGCCAGCGGGCCGCCGCCCATGGCCTGCGCAATGTCCTGTGCGACGATGCCTTCGTGGCCCACGTCGGCGGGCAATCGTTCGCGCCGCTGGGCCTCGCGCCCGGCGGCGAGAACCTCGGGCGCCTGGTCGCACGCTACCCCCGCTACAATGCCGAGGTCGCCGATTTCATCGCCCGCGATCCACTGGCGCCGCGCCGCGCCGCGCTCGCGGCGCAACTGACGGGCGCACCCGCCGGGACGTTATCGTGAGCGAGTCCCTGGAATTCACCGGAGAACGCTTCACGCCCGAGTGCGTGCGCGAGATCTGGTACGAGCACTGGCACCGCTACGCATGGGCGCGCGGCTTCGCGCGCGGGCGCCGCGTGCTGGATGCCGCCTGTGGCGAAGGCTACGGCGCCGCGCTGCTGTCCGACGTCGCCACCAGCGTGCTGGGCGTGGACATCTCCGACGCCGCGGTGGCGCATGCCCGCGCGCGCTACGCGGCGCGCTCGAACCTGCGCTACGAGCAGGCCGACGCGACCGCGCTGCACGCCTTGCCGGACGCCTCCTTCGACCTCATCGTCTCGTTCGAGACCCTCGAGCATGTCGAGGCGCAGGAAGCGCTGGTGGCGGGCTTCGCGCGCCTGTTGGCCCCGGGCGGGCTGTTGCTGCTGTCTTCGCCCGACAAGCAGACCTACTCCGATGCGCGCGGTTACCGCAACGAGCACCACGTGCGCGAGTTGTACCGCGGCGAGCTCGAGGAACTGCTCGGCCGGCACTTCGGCGCGGTGCGCCTGTTCGCGCACAAGCTGCTGTTCCAGTCCGCGATCTGGCCGCTGGACGCCGCGCCGGCCGCGCTCGAGACCCTGACCGGCCACGCGGGCACCACCCGGGTCGAGCCGACGCTGGCCTACGCGCCGCTGTACTTCCTCGCCCTGTGCGCGCGCGCCGAGGGCGAACTGCCGGCCGAGGCGAGCGTGCGCGCCTCGCTGTTCGGCGACGCCGAGGAAAGCGTCTACAGGCATTACGACCACGAGGTGCGCAAGAACATGGGCGCCGGCGCGCGCATCCATGAACTGGAGCGCGAGCTGGCCGCGGCCCGCGCCGCGGCGATCGCGGCGCCGACGGCCACCGCGCCCGGGCCGGAGGGGTTCTGGCGCCGGCTGCGGCGCCGGTTCGGGGGCTGAGCGCGGATGGACTTCCAGATCGATTTCGGCAATGCGCTGTCCCCCGCGCCCGTCGACAACGCGCCGCTGTACGCCTCGGTGGCGGGCGTTGCCCACACCTTGGGTCCGGAAGAGTGCGTGTTCGAGGATCGCGCCAGCGGCGAGATCCACGTGATGACGGTGCAGGTCGTGCAGGCACTGGAGCTGTGCCGGCCATTCCGCAGCCTCGACCAGCACGTGGCGGCGGTTGCGGCCGCCCTCCCGGGCATGGCGGGCCAATTGCCGGCCGTGCGCCGGGTCCTCGAGCAGATGGTCGCACGCGGCTTGCTGCACGAGTCCTCGACCTGGATGGCTGCGCTGGGGCACAAGGTCGCGCCGCTGCAGGGCGAATTGGGCCCGGTGTTCGTGCGCGCCTGCGATCGCCCGACGCAGCTCGAGGCCCTGCTCGACTCGCTGGCGCTGCAGGAGCAGGCCAGCGGCCGGCGGCGCCGGCTGGTGGTGCTCGACGATTCGCGTGACGCGGCCGCCGCGTCGCGCCACGCCGCGGCGCTGGCCCGTCGCGTCGCGGCCGGCGGCCAGGCCCTGCACGTGGATGCGGCGCGCTGGCGCGGTTTCGCGTCGCAGCTCGCGCGGGCGGTGCCCGGGGCCGCGGCCGCCGTGCGTTACGCGCTGGCCGCACCCGGCGATGCCGACGCCGGCGGAGGCGGGCGCGGCTTCAACCTCGCCGTGCTGCTGGGGCAGGGCGCGTGCCACGCGCTGCTGGACGACGATTTCCGCCTGCCGCTGCATCGCGTCCCGGGCGCCGAGGACGGCATCGACCTGGCCGGCTCGCCCGACCTGCCGGCGCGCTTCCACGACGGGCTTGCGGAGGCGCTGGCGGAGGGCGAGCCCGACCACGACGATCCCTTCGAACGCCAACTCGCGTGGTGCGGACAGCCACTGCACCAGGTGCTGGCCGATCCGGCGCTGGCGCCGACGCGCGCGCAGCTGCAGGGCCTGGTGCCGGGCGCGCTGCCTGGCCTGGGCACGGACACGCACGTCATCGCCACCTGCAACGGCCACCGCGGCCACTCCGGCGCGGCGGGCGTCGACTGGATGTACCTGCTCGATCCCGCCAGTCGCCGCTCCTTCGCCGCCGATCGCGCGCGCTACCTGCGCGCGCTCGAGGGGGGCCCGCTGGGCTTCGGCGCCCCGCGCGCGCGCCTGCTCGACCAGGGCCACTTCCTGCCCTTCCTGCTCGACGGCACCCGCCTGCTGCCACCGACGCTCCCGGCGGGACGCAGCGAGGACCTGCTGTTCGGCATGTTGTGCAAGGCGCTTTATCCGCGCAGCGTCGTGTTGCACGGCAATCGCACCATCGGCCACGTGCAGGAAGCCGCGCGCGACCGCAGTCGCCTGCTGGACCGCGCCGACACGCCGGGCTTGCCGGTGTTCGTCAACGATTTCCTCGGCTCGCGCCTGGCCGAGATCCGCGCGCACGATCCCGCGCAGCGCCTGGCCACGCTGGCCGGCTGGTTGCGCGACCTCGCGGCGGCGGGCGAGGGCGATCGGGTCGCGCTGCTCGATGACTTCCTGCGCTTCCGGCGCGCCGACCTGGTGCACCGCTTGCAGGCCGTGTTCGCCGGCGCGAGCGACGCGCCGCTGCACTTCCAGTCCGACCTGCGGCGCCTGATCGAGGTCAACGGGCGGGCGGTGGCGCAACGCGCCGCGCCGCGCCTGGCGGGCTGGCCCGAGTCGCTCGACGCCGCCGCCTGCGCGCAGCGGCTGGCCGGCGAGCTGCGCGGTTACGCCGACACCCTCGAGCACTGGCCGCGCCTGGCCGCGGCGGCGCGCCCGCTGGCGGCGCGCCTGCTCGCGACCGACTGAGCGTCCATGGCCGGCACGGTCGACGTGGTGGTGGTCGCGCACGACAGCGGCGCGGTGCTGCGCGATTGCGTCGAGCGCGTGCTGGCGCAGCCCGGCTTGCGGCGCCTGGTGGTGGTTGACAACGGTTCCCGCGACGGCGCGATCGAGCGCCTGCCACCCGATGCGCGACTGGCCGTGATGCGCAACCAGGACAACCCCGGCTTCGCGGTCGCCTGCAACCAGGGCGCGGCCGCGGGCGACGCGCCGTGGATCCTGTTCCTCAATCCCGACTGCCTGCTGGCACCCGACACGCTCGCGTTGCTGCTGGCCCGCGCCACCACGGCGCCCACGGCCGCGATGCTCGGCGCCGACGTTCGCGACGCCGCCGGCCGGCCCGAGCGCGCGGCGCGCCGCCGCGACCCGACCCTGTCGCGCAGCCTCGCGCAGCTGGCCGGCCTCGCGCGCCTGGCGCTGGCCGAGGGCCTGTACATCGACCCCGACCCCGCGCAGCCGCTGCATGCGGTCGACGCCGTATCCGGCGCGCTGATGCTGGTGCGCCGCGAGCTGTGCGCGGCCCTCGGCGGTTTCGACGAAGGCTATCGCCTGCACTGCGAGGACCTCGACCTGTGCCGGCGCGCGCGCGCGGCGGGCGCCGTGGTGGCCGTGGCCGAGGGCGTGCCGGTGGTGCACCTCAAGGGCAGTTCGAGTCGCCGGCGACCGCTGTTCGTCGCCTGGCACAAGACGCGGGGCATGGCGCGTTA
>Ga0209476_10003322_pt1 | contig 10665 bp, 7 predicted proteins | sample KloWWTrecipitate_FD_187179 | JGI IMG/M metagenome (GOLD analysis project Ga0209476, IMG submission 187179) | Active sludge microbial communities from Klosterneuburg, Austria, studying microevolution and ecology of nitrifiers - Klosterneuburg... | ecosystem: Engineered > WWTP > Aerobic digester >...
GCTCGCCACCAGATCCAGCCAGGTACAACTTGTCGCCTGCCAACGCCATCGCGGCGATTTGCTGGTTATCGATTTTCGGGTCAAAAACATCGACGGACCACTTGGCCTTTTCGGCAAGCCGCTGGCTGCGCCAAGCCAAGCCGCCTTCGGTCTGGCTGCCCTGGCCGTTGGCCCAGCCAGTGATCCAATGTGTGTCAAATTTTTCACCGCCTTCCAGGTCGAAGTCGCGGCGATAGATGGACTGCTGGCTTTCCAGGCAACCGAACAACACGCTGTCGCGGAAAACGACGAGTGGCCGGTGCGCGGCGAGCGTCTTGGTGCGTTTCTGATTTCGCGGCGCGTAGGACCAGTAGCCCTGCGGTGCCATGACGCTCCCGCCGCCGGTGTTCAGACGCGCGAAGGCATCCCAGCGGTTGACCTGCATCTTGCCAGTTTTTTGCTCGAACACCCAACGCGACATCGCCACGCTGTCGCCTTGCTGAAACAGCAGGTCGAAGTTGTCGAATTCCAGGCCGCTCGATTCATAAAAACCTTTCTGCGGTATGCTGTCCAAACGCGACACCCAATAGCGTCTGCCGGTTGCCGGATCGACCGCGAAGACCAGGATTCCACCATCGGCCAACGACTGTCGGCCGGCGGCAAAGTAGGCCACATCGTCAATCACCAACACGCTGCCGGGCACGGGCCACGGCGACTCCAAACCGCCGTAGGCAACAATCCGCTCATCCAGCGGCGCGGCCCGCAGACGCCACACCAGTTGACCATTGTCGGCTCGCAGACAGTAAACCCAGCCGCTCTTGCAGCCAAACAGACAGAGGCCGCGATGAATCGTGGGCGGCGTATCGACGCGGCCATTGGCAGAAAATCGCCAGCGAATCTGCCCCGTCGTGTCGTCCAGTGCGACCACTTCATGGGCGTTCGGCCGAGCGACATAAACCATGTTTCCGGCGATTACCGGCGGCGTGATGGGACCTTTGACAAACGGGTCGTCGTTCCAGTCTTCCAGGATCGGACCCGTCGGCAGCCGTTTCGCTCCGCCAGTCGAAGCGTCCTCATTCGGATCGTCAGCGCTGTCTCTTGCACTGTTGTCGCCAAGATCGACCGTCCACAGCGTTTCCGTTTTCGACGGTCCGGACGCCAGCGTGCTACCGCTGCGCCAGCCGTCATGCCGATAGCAAGGCCAGTCGTCCGCAGTGTGCGCCTCCTGTTGGTCCGGCGGGGCGAAAGCCTGTCCCACTTCGAGCGGAAATTCGATTTCGTGTACGTCCTTCAAAGCCGGACTTCCACCTGGCCGGGCGGCTGCCAATGCCGCGTATCCGCGCAACATGGGCCAGCACACGCAGTGCTTGGGCGCTACATAGATCAAGCCGTTGGCCGGAATCCAGCCGCTGTCGCGTCCGCAAGCTGCCTTGGTGATTTGGTTGGCGTCAAGCTGCCCGTTGCGCAGATCGGTCAAGTCCATTTCACCCGAAAAAAAGAAATTGGACGTGGCCACCGGTGGGAAACAGTGGACCAGTCCGGCGGGATGGGTGGCTCGAACTTTTCCCGTGAGATAATCGATCGCGGATATCTCTGTCGGATGCCGTTTGTTGTCCGCGTCCTTTCCGCCGTGAAGCAGCCAGAGCGTGTTGTCGATGTACATCGCGCGTGCCTGCCGCATGTGATTCGCACCGGGCAGGAAGTCGTGATCCAAGCGGACCGTACCATCGTCGGCGGTCAAAATGTGAATGGCGTTACCGGCCCCGCCGTCGTTCAGCGTCGAGACCTCGAACGTCAACATGCCCTGATAATAGACACTGCGAGTTGCGTTGGCCGCCCAGGGAAAATCTTCGCGCGTCCAACGTACTTTGCCACTGCGTTTGTCCAGAGCGACAACGACGCTCTTTTCGCCGCGGCGAACATTGCCCTGCATCAATCCGACGGTGTCATCGCCGACGACGACGAAACGCGGTTCCGAGGCCTGATGTGTCCATAGCAAACGGCCGCTCTGAGCCTCGATTCCTTTCACGTCGCCGCCGCCGACCGTGATCAACATGCCGTCGTCGTATAGCACGTGCAGAGGTTTACCCGCTTCAGAATATTCCTGCAGCGTCTCGCCGGTGCTGCCGCTGAGCGCCTGCAGTTTGCCGTCCGTCACGACGAACAAGCGTCCGTCGCCCGCAACCGGCGACACACTTCCCGGGGTGGAATGAAAGCCAAATCCGCCGTTCGCCGGTGACGGCGTTATCGACTTTTCCCACAGCCGCAATCCGTTGAAACTGTCACGCGTGATGAGTCCACCGTAATAATTGCGACCGTCCGCCGAGACCATACTGCTGACTTCCTGCCACGGGCCGGCCAACCAACGAATGCGTCGCGGTGGGCCGACGATCGTGTCGCTCGAGACCGCGTTGCCAGATGCCGAATGCCGAGGATGCGACCAGACGTCCATCTCAGCAGGCCACGGTTTGCGGCCGGTCAGCCATGTGCGTGACGCTTCGACGACACGTACGTCGGCGAAGCCAGCGGATTGCAATTGCTCGTCAGACAGCACCTCCGGTGCGACCAGGACAACTCCGCGAGGGCAGAGAACTCGCTTCAATTCGTCCAGAGAAACTCCGCTCTGCGGACGCTGCGCGATCAGCAGCAAGTTGACGAGATTCTCCGCGTAAGGCAACTTGCCCTCCGCGTCCGGATGATCGATCGAAACGAGGCCGTAAAGATTTTGCGAATACAGTTGCTGTTGAGCGGCTGCGATGGTCTTGTCGTCGTCGTCCAGCACGTGGACGAGAAACCGTCCCGTCCTCGCTAAATCCGTGGCCAGCGTCAAATCACTCGCGCCAAGCTGCACACATAAGCCGCCGGACACACCCTCGACAGTCACCGGTTCGCCGGCTCGGGCTGAGTGGAAACAAAAAGAAACTGCGATGACGACAGTCACGACGCGGATTGGAAAAACTCGCATCTCACTGAACTCCTTCAATGCGGCGCACGAAACGGCAGGATACAAGCAAAGAAATATACTGACACACTGCGACGATGTCACTGCGACGATGTCGTTCAACAAATTCAGAATGGCTCCAGCATGGGTAGCGTATCGTGCGGGATTGTAGCACAATATGACATCGGGCTCGTCGCAGTTTCCAGGAATTGATCACTGCCAAGCTCAGCGGCCATGTAGTGCCGAGCTTATACTTCACGTGGTGTGGATTGATGTCCTTGTTCCGAGGCTCCTGCCTCGGAACACACTGCTCCCGAGGCACCTGCCTCGCGAGATTGGCGCGGGAGGCAGGAGCCTCCAGTACAGTGCGTTCCAGGGCTGGAGCCCTGGAACGAGCGAACCTCCTTGCTGGAAAATCACTCATGAACCGACGACCGACCTTGTTTCCAGCCCTTCTTTGCTTAGCCTCGCTCATTGTTTGTGCCCAGACTTGGGCTCAAGCACCGCACCCTTCGCTGCCGACCGCGGGCACGACCGAGGGCCTTGGAACAAACATTCACTTCACGGATCCACATGCCGGTGAGATGGCAATGCTTCGTGCTGGAGGATTCCGTTGGATTCGCATGGACTTGACGTGGGCCGCTACCGAACGAGTGAAAGGCCAATACGACTTCAGTGCCTACGAACGTTTGCTCAAAGCACTTCAGAGTGAAGACGTGCGTGCCGTGTTGATCCTGGACTACAGTAACAAGCTCTATGAACAAGACCGCAGCGTAGTGACGACCGAAGGCCGCGCGGCGTACGCTCGCTGGGCCGCTGCGGCAGTCGATCATTTTCGCGAGCGGGGAATTTTGTGGGAAATTTGGAATGAACCCAACATCTCCGGCTTTTGGAAACCAGAGCCGAATGTCGACGACTACACCGCGATGGCCTTGGCCGCATGTGAGGCGATACACAATGTTGCACCCGCTGAAGCCATTGTTGGCCCCGCAACTTCAACGATCGATTTGGAGTATTTGCAGGGCTGCTTCAAAGCCGGACTACTGGATCACTGGGATGCGGTTTCGGTTCACCCCTACCGGCAAGCGCCTCCGGAAACGGCTGCGATCGAGTATCACAAGCTACGACAATTGATCGCCCGTTACGCGCCAGTTGGAAAGGCGATACCGATTCTGTCGGCCGAATGGGGCTACTCTTCTGCCTGGAAAAATTATGACGAAACAATCCAGGGCAAGATGTTGCCGCGCCAGTGGTTGATCAACATGGCCAATCAAATCCCGATTTCAATTTGGTACGATTGGCATGACGACGGAACCGATCCGGTCGAGCCCGAGCACAACTTTGGCACGGTTGCTCACCAATATCATGCGGGCCGAGATCCAGTCTACGATCCGAAGCCAGCCTACACCGCTGCGAAGACTCTCACCTCGGTATTGTCGGGCCAAAGATTCGTGAAGCGAATTGCAACCGATGATCCAGCGGACTATGTCATGCTGTTTTCGGGCGAGCACAAACGAACGCTAGCTGTTTGGACCACGTCGCCACAAACGCGGGCCATTGAGATTGCTTCGGATCAGGGGACCTTCGCGACGATCGATTACCTGGGCGCGGCAGGCGAAGACGTTCCTGTCGAGGATTCGCTCATCCGAATCCAGGCGACGGATGCTCCGGTCTATCTGACATACACCGCTGAGAATCGAAAACTCGATGAGACTCGCCCCGCTCATCCCTTACAAGCAAAGAGCGAAGTGCTGCCAAGTGGGAACCTGCGGATTCGCGTTGACAATCTTTCCGAAGTTGCTTTTGTTGGTCGCGTTCGATTGACGGGGCAAACGGAACAGAATCAACCGCTTACGCTGGCACCGAATCAATCCGATCGGGCGGTCGAGTTTGTACTCCACCGGGATGCCGGGAAATGCACATTCGGTTTTACGATCGAAGACCAAAGCGGCTTGACAATCTATCGCCAAACAGCTCGTCGCGTTGAATTGCTCGACGATAAGATTCTTCGAACGGTCGTTATCAATGCTGACGGCGACGCTCATGTTAAATCCAGGCAATCGTTGTCGGTCGCGCCAATACCCGAGCCGCTACCGGGGACGTCAAACACCACTGCGTTTCGAATCGATTATGACTTTGATCCAGGTTGGAAATTTCTGCAACTCTTGCCAGCATCACCGTCCGCGATTGATGGAAAACCGACCGCTTTTGGTTTTTGGGTATTTGGTGATGGAAAACAAATGGCACCACGACTGCGGATCCGCGATTCGGCAGGTCAAACCTGGCAGCCAAGCGGCGAATCGATTGCATGGAAAGGTTGGCGATTCGTCGAGTTCCCGCTCAACACATCCACGGCCCATTGGGGAGGTGATGACGGCAGCGAAGTTGATTTCCCCGTCAGTTGGGAGGCTGTCTTCCTACTTGACAATCCGTCGCGAAAGAAGATCGCGGGATCAATTTTCATCGCAGCACCGATGGTGTTCTACGACGATGATGTAGAGCTCGAATCGCGAGAAGCCGACCGAGATTGAATTGGTCATGCATGTTGCAGCGGACAGTACACCGATGGCTGAATGTGTGCTTTCAGCGACAATGGGAAACTATGCTCAACATAGAAAAATCCAACTCGTCGATTCAACTCTTCGAGAAAGAACATCGTCGCCTGCTGTGACTTCATGGTAGAGCGTGATTCGTTAAGCGAACACGAGTGATCGGCAGCGGCGGCATGGGCGTTGTCCTCAAGGCGTTTAATAGTGAACCCTGCGATACCAGAGTGGCTTGAGTCGGTGATTGCCACGCTGCATTCAAAATCTCCCGACGATCGTCCTGGTTCAGCGAGTACACTGCATCACTTGCTTGAGCTTTGCCTGGCACACGTGCAGCAGCCGCTGACTGTGCAACACCATCGCAAATCGCAAAATCAAACCGATTTGCATGGACGATACCTTGCCCCGAAAAGGACGGGAGTGACAGGAAGATGAGTGACAGGAAGATAAGTGAAAAATCAGTCGAGCTCAAAACCGTTTCTCATCTTCCTGTCCAAAATCTTCCTGTCCTATATTTCCGTTACCCGCAAACGTCCCCGTGCCGGCTTGTCCGGCAGGAACGCACGATTTGAAATTAACACACGACGCAATAAAACGGTTCGCTCCCCTCACCAGCTTGTCTGGCAGGAGGCAAAGTCCGACTGTGACGGAACTTGCTTTCCGGTTGGACAAGCCAACCGGGGAAGCGGCTGAATGTCGGGTGTTACTAGTAACACCATCGCTCATGCCGGGCAAGCCAGCATGGGCAACGCCGTGCAGGAATTTGACACGCAAAAACAAGCGTCTTGCGATTCATCCCGGAGGGATATTAGACGTTAGCCGGTGGTAAGCGCAGCGCCAACACCGGTGTTTGTAAAACGCTGCCCCGGACCATTGTCAATTGCAGGTAACATTGGCAACTTGCGTTCTGACTGAGGGTTTTGACAATAATAAATCGATTGTCATTTCGCATCTTCGCCACTGGAATGCGTCGGAAGCCATTAACTTGCTTCATCAAATCGTTCAGGGAAAAGTTGGCACTGAGATTGATCCGCCGAAAGTCTGGGACGACGAACCTGGCATTCGATTCACAGCTCTATTGAGCCTCGCTCAACGAGGTGAAAAGATTGATGACGAAGAGTGGGATGAATGTTCGAAACAGGCCGTCCGCCCACAGGATCACGCCGCAATGGAGATTGCCGGTTACTTAATTGACAAGAGATCTGAAATCCAACTACAGCACTTTCGCTTTGAATCATACACGCTGGGTGAAGCGGCAATCGAAGCGTTGTCGCGTTCGCCCGGTCCGCGTTCGCTGGGATTGCTGGTTGATGGGGGGATGAAGCATCCTTGGGCTGCTGTCAGGGACCAGGCGGAACTGGAAGTCGAACGCATGATCGGACGTTCCTGGGAACGGCATGAGAGACTGCGAAAAATCGACGAATGGCTGGGAACGCACTCCAACGCCTGGATCAAACCGACTTCAGTGAGTCGATAGCGACTATTCATTGTCGATCGTACTCGTCGCAGGTTCCAGGTGCGGCGTGATCGTTGCGTTGGCTGCGTCGTCTGATGATTTCGGAACAACCTCACTAATCACGGAACCGCGGCGAGCGAACGAGATTCCCTGCTGTGAATCCGTGTCAATCATTACCGTCTCGATGATCGGCTCCGTCACGGGTGTTCTGGCGTACCACTCGACAAGAAAATTCGCACCGCTGCCGCCGGATGCATCGTCCCGATCGACAATAACTTCGGTTGTCCCCAGAGCGGGCAGGCGAACCGGTTTGTCAAGATACGATTTGACTTCCCTGCCTTTCGTGTCGAAGTATCGCACCGACTTGACGACGATCTCGTCATGCATGCTTGTATTGCGAACGCTGAGTGTGATCGTCAGCAGATACGGTTTACCCTCGCCGTGGTAGATGTGCGAGTACGCCGGAACGTAGACGACTTGACCTTCAACCGGATTTGCTGTCAGGTGATACAGGTCACCACGAGGACGCTCATGGCCCTCCAGTTCCTGTGGCGGGCTGTGCTGGAGCGAATTCTCAAACGAATCCAGTCGTCGATTGAGATAGAAGGCGTAGATAATCAGCGGGATTGCGAACAGAACGACGAATCCCGCGATAAGCAACTTGAATTGCCGCAGGAACGCTTCGACATCTTCGACTGTCCTTTTTCTCGTCATGGCCAACTCCCGGATGCCAGTGTTGTCACTAAATGCCCCCATTCATCATCGCTTGCCGTTGTATTCGCCCAATCGAGCGTCTTTCGGCAAGTGTTCCGAAAGTACGAACTTTGGTCGATTGTGACTATTGACGAAGTCCGCAATGTCGAGCGATTCCTGTGCGGTGAGCGTTGCTTCGTCGAGCGGCATGGCCACCTTCAGCCATGACGCGAGTTTCGGAACGCGACTCAGTCCGGCTCCATCGTTGTAAGACCTGTCGCCCCAAACCGGCGGGCCTTCGTCCGTGCCGAGTCCGCCTTCGCCATGACAGTCTGCACATCGGTTAGTGTAGAGTTTGGCTCCGCGTTCGGTATTCGGTTTCAGGCCATCGAGTTCTAACTGCGGTGTATGATTCGGGCCGAGCGTCTTCTCGACGTTCATCTTCATTCGGCTGCCTTCGGACAACCACGTGATGTACGTCGTGATGGCAACGGAAACGCGACTTCCGTTCGGAGGACGTATTCCGTTCTGGCTCCGCATGAAACAGTTTAACACGCGATCTTCCAGCGTAATGACGCATTCTTCCCGAGGCGACCACGCAGGGTACGCAGCAGCCGTTCCAAGAAAACTGCCCGCATTTTGATGTCGGCCTGAATCCAGATGGCACGACGTGCAGTTAAGCGAGTTGCCGACGTAGGGCTTTGAAAGTGGATGGTCGGCAGTCTTTGTGACTATCTCTTCGCCCAGCCGCACAACATTGCCGAGTTCGCCCGGAGGATATTGCTTTGTTGATTGTGCTTCGTCAGCGTAGCTCGTGCCGATAAACGCGATTGTTGCTGAAGCACACGCAACCATCAGGCACGTAACTCTCGCTGTTGCAGACATCCACGATTGGTCTGTCGTTCGTTTACGAAACATCAAGTCTTCCCTGGATACAGCGCAGCGGATTGAGCGTCGGTCAAACGAATCACTCCTAACACTCCCCGGATTCGTTTTCTTCGAAGGACCAGCCTTCCCGGCTAAATAACCGAGCCTGATTCGTAGACAAAAACGGGTGCGGTCTTTGTTGCTAAAATAGCAGGGAATCCACGTGCTGAAGTTCGCTGTTTGGAACAGCGTTAAACTCCAGTAAGGATTCCGATGGAAGGAATTCTGTCCGAACTGGGCACTCGTGGCAAGAAACGAATCAGGGAATAGTCGCGTCATTGCCAGAAGTCTTCAAGTCTGCTTGATGGTGATCTCCGATGTCTTACCTTCGACCACATGATCGCGTTCACCTCGGACGTCCAGGGCCGAGTTCAGTGCGCTGGCTTGACGTCCGCTTCCTGACGGGCGCGGCTCCTCGGATTTGTTTTTGGACAGGGACTTAGCCTCGCAGCGGGCCGTTGTTAAATTACTGTGTCGTGGGCATGCGTGTCGATCTGGTGTCGTCGTTTTGATGGCGGCTGTTGTCGATTATTGCCTAAATTCGTGCCGCTGATTCCTCGGCGAGAACCCTTGGTCAGTCAAGATTGCCGAAAAGACTGGATTTGGCGACGTTCGCCGGATTGATATTTCATTGGCACCGCATTTGCCGATTAGAAGAACTGGACACGAGGACGCTTCTTTAGTGCGAATTTCCCATGTTCCTATGGATGAATGAGTAGGGTCGCACACCCAGTTTTACAGAATTCCACGTCGCTGCCTGCAGGTCGGATGAACTCCAGCGAACGCTCATGCGAACGAGAGTCATCATGAATCGCCCGAGAACATTGCTTGCCGTTGCGGCGTTGTGTTGTTTGCCGTTCTCCATCACGACCAAGTCTGCCGAATGCGTTGACGGGACGATGGCGGCAAAATCCGTCGATCTTTCAGGGGACTGGCAATCGTCACAGTTTGGTGCGCAAACACTCAGCCTGCGACCTGATGGATCAGGAGACCTGAAGATCCGCCTGGGAACGATGGCGGCCATGTTGTATGGTCGAAACCTCACGCTACAACTTACGTGGAGGCTCGAAGGAAATCTTCTGACTCAAAATGTCGTTGGCGGATTTCCCGAACGAAGCGTGCTGAAACTCACTCAGAAGTTCGGCGCAACGCATGTCTATCGAGTTGTTGATCAGACCTCACAGTGTCTGACCGTGGAAGACGTTGCCACTGGCAAGACCTGCGAATGGAATTCGGTGAGTTCAGATTCGAACTCACTTTGAGCTGGCGTATTGTCACCGCGTAGCTGCCGATTCAGTTCCGGCACGTGATTGCTAAAAAGTCGGCCGGAACGTGCGGTGCCTTCAGAATTGGCGAGTCGGCCACCTGGGACAATCGACATACAGCTGTCCCGGCTGTATCCTCTTCCTGATCGCTGCATCCGCTCCGCATTCAAGAGGTGTCCCGTTATGTTGTCAATCTGCCGCGCCAAATCCAGGTTTAATCTCGTAGCCACGTTCGCCGTTCTACTCGCGGTTGTGTCGCAAGCTGGGTTCTCCCTTGCCGCAGAACCGACTCGCCGATTCATCGCGGCCGATTCATCGAAGAGCCGAGTCGCCATTATCGACGAGGCTGGCAAGACGGAATGGGAATTCAAGATCGGACCGCTGCATGACCTGCATGTCCTTCCGGGTGGCAATGTGTTGCTGCAGCCGTCATGGACGGAAGTCGCAGAAGTTGACCCAAAAAATGATCAGGTTGTCTGGCATTATGATGCAAAGCAACGACCTGAAAACGAAGGTAAGCGTCTGGAGATCCACGCCTTTCAGCGACTCGCCGATGGACGAACAATGGTGGTGGAATCAGGCCCGGGGAATGTGATTGAACTCGACAAGGATCTGCATGTGGTCCATTCGATGGCATTGAGAGTGACCAGGCCTGACGCGCATCGAGACACGCGGCTGGTTCGCAAACTCAAATCAGGCAACTACCTTGTATGCCACGAAGGAGATGGTTTGGTTCGAGAATATGATCCAACGGGCAAAACGGTTTGGGAGTATGCAGTCCCTCTGTTCGACCGCAAACCGGCTGGCGGGCACGGTGTCGAGGCCTTTGGGAATCAGTGCTTTTCCGCGATTCGCCTG
>Ga0209476_10003323_pt1 | contig 10663 bp, 19 predicted proteins | sample KloWWTrecipitate_FD_187179 | JGI IMG/M metagenome (GOLD analysis project Ga0209476, IMG submission 187179) | Active sludge microbial communities from Klosterneuburg, Austria, studying microevolution and ecology of nitrifiers - Klosterneuburg... | ecosystem: Engineered > WWTP > Aerobic digester...
CCTTCTCAGCCGCAACCGCCCGCGCCATCCAGCCACCAACGACCCCCGCCACTAGTCCCACGGCCAGCCCGAGCGCGCCCACGATCCCTAGCGCCACCGCCCAGTGATCGACGCGACGCGGTGGTGCGGTGTACGGGGTGCGGGTCATGACAAGGCCTCCACGATCTTCTGGCCGATGCGTTCTACAACCGGCACGGCGACGGCGTTGCCCAGTGCCTTGTATCGCGCTGAGTCTGAGCCAGCCGGGGTTGTCCAATCGTCCGGGAATCCCTGCAACCGCTCACACTCTCGTGGCGTCAGTCGGCGCACGGCCATGTCCCTGATGATGTGTGCGCCTCCCGACTGATGGAGTGTTGGGCACGGTCGGGCAGCACCGAGCCGTTGCCGGTTCAGTGCTCTCGTGACGTGCTGCATATCAAAGGCGACTGCCGGCTGCATCGTCGCCTTCAGCGGCGGAGACACCTCAGCAGGATTGAGCGATCGCGACGCACTGGCATACCAGTCAAAACCCAGGGCGACCGCATGTTGACTGCCCACATCCAGCGTGTACATCGGGTCGCCTTCGTCGCCAATCCCCACGCCGTTTTGAGACTTCCCGCGTGTCGCGTTCTGGATCGGATGCGCCTGAAACACCAGGTTGTAGAGCTCACCACCAGCCGGCCCATCGGATGCGTCATGCCCCTCGGCACTCAGTGTGTGAGCAAGCGGCACAAACGTCATCCGATCGGTATCTGCTGACCAGCCACGCTGACCAGAGCCACCTCCAAGAGTTCCGGCAACTTCTTGCCCCGTCTCTCGGCTCGGCGGAGAATCCCCTGACAGGCTTTCGGCGAGAGATAGTATTTCTCCGGCACGTCGGCCTCTAAAATCGACAACAATGAACACACGGCGGCGACGCTGGGCCACTCCGTGCCACTGCGCGTCCAGCACTCGCCATCCGATGTCCAGCGCCCCGCACTCCGCCAACGTGTCGAGGAGAACGCCGAAGTCGGCACCTTTGTGAGAGCTGAAGAGCCCTGGGACGTTTTCGATAACAAGGAGTTCTGGATAAACGCCTGCCGTTGCTGCACGCATCTCCTCTGCAATCCTCACAAAGTCGAAGAACAAGCCGCTACGCGCCCCATCCAGACCGGCACGACGGCCAGCGACGCTCAGGTCTTGGCAGGGGAACCCGCCACAGATGACATGCACCGGGTCGATCGCATCACCCCGTATGGCTGTGATGTCCCCATAGTTGGGAACCGTCGGCCAGTGGTAGTCCAGCACGGCGGAGGCATTGCGATCGATCTCCGATTGCCAGAGCGGCGTCATCCCGGCCCGTTCAAATGCCAAGTCGAAACCTCCGATGCCGCTGAACAGAGACCCGAAGGTAGGTGCGGTGTAGGGGGTGCGGGTCATGCTGCACCTCGCTCTGTGATCGTGATCTCGACACGCGGGTTGTGTTTGTCGATCAGTAGTTCGGCCCGATGTTGCAGGTACACGTCTGCGTTATCGTCCTCCCACGCACCGGCACGAGTGAGTGAGTCGATCAACGATTTCATGCCGTAGTTCTCGGCATCACGTTTGCGCTGTGTCGCGAAATAGCAGCGGATCGAAACCTCGGGCCGGTGGAAAGTCGGCCGGCCTGCCTCTAGCCATGCCGCATATGTCCAGTTCTGCCACTGCATTTTGTCGCGAATGCGCTGCCGGAGCCGCCCATGCCCGGCGTTAGCCAGACCCGGATCGTCGGGACGGTCATACCGTCACCTCCTCAATCGTCACCTGCCCTGGGTGGGATCGCATCCACACCCGGCCCGGCTGGTCGATCTCCGCGCGGCTGCCACGCGCCACCGATAGCCGCTCATCGCCGTATCCGGTGCGCACCATCACGACGTACTGCGGCTCGGTCGCGGCCACCGGCTCAGGCTTAGGCTCGACAATCATCGGCGCGGGCGGGCGTGGAGGACGAATGCCGCGACTGTTGCCCCGCGTCTGGCAGGCGTGCGCCGTCCGGGTCGGTATCGCGGCGGCGATCTCCGCCCACGACGCCCCGGCCTCCCGCATCTCCCGCAGCGCCCGGTCTTCGGTGGGCGTCCAGAACCAGTTCTTCCCGCGCTTGCGTGCCATCGCGGCCACCACCGGACTGCTACTCGCTGTCATGTCGTATCGTCCCCTCTCAGTGCGTCCTCAATCAGGGCCAACGCGGTGCCGTCCCGGACCATGTCGCCGTGTACCAGCAGCACCCGCCAGCCCAGCATCGTCGCGGCGTTCGACTTCTCGATGTCTCGCTTCAGGCCCGCGACGCTCGTGTGCCCACCGCCGCGATAGATGCCGCCCTGCACCTCAACGGCCAGCATCCGATCCGGCCACGCCAGATCGAACCGCCAGCGCCGCACCGGGTGGAACCGCCACTCCGTCACCGGCGTGGGGAGTTCGGCATAGCGCAGCTGTTCCGAGAGCTGCCGTTCCAGTGCGCTCACAGCAGCGCCGCCTGACCGCGCAGCCACATAACGACGATGCGGCGCATCGGCTGGATGACGGCGCACCTGGGGCAGGCCGGCGAGAAACGCATCGCGCCCGCTGACTGACGGTGAGGCAGGTTCGCATCCAGCCCGCATCGGTCGCAGTGCCATGCGGGGTCAACCCCCTCGGTCGGCTCGTACGTGACACCGTGCTGGAACTGGTACGGGGTGGCGTCCTGTTGCTCACGTGCGAAGAGCGACATCTGGCGACGCCGCCCGGCACGCCGCTCAAGAACCACCGCGTCAGGCTGCCCCTGCCAGACCTCAGCGAACCAGCGGTCAGCGGCGCGATAGACCGCGCGTGTGTGGCGGATGCGGTTGCTGTCACACAGCTCGATATCAGCGACGGGATAATCGCGGACGATCAGCGTCTCGTACTTGTGCGTCGCGTACCGTGGCGGTGAGACTGAGACGACCTGGTATGACAGGACATCCGCGATTCGCACGATGTCGCCCGTCGCGATACCCAACGCCTCGGAGTAGATCAGCCATGCCATCACGACACCGCTTCCAGTCTGCGGGCGATAATTCCCATCGTCGCTGACGTGTGGATAACCGGGGTAGTAGTATCACTTGACCTTTCGCGGCCTTTCGTCGCGCTACGGAGAGATTTGAGGCCTCTGGCGCGATGCTGGATGAGCGCCTCGGCCACCACGTCGGCGCGATCGTCTGCGCTGGCCTGTCGGTACTGCGCCCATGCCGCGTCGGCGATGACGCGTGCGCGGGCCGCGTCACCCTCACACGCGACGGCATATCGGCGCAGTTCGGCGAGCAGGACATGCGGCGGGATACTCATGCATCTCTCCCCACGTAGACCGTGTTCCGCGCCACGTAGCTCGTTGGCCGAATCTCGATGCCGAGCGGCGCCGTCACGCCGATCGCGTCCTCTGGGTTGACCAGCGCCACGGTCGGCGCGATACCGTGCTTGTGCTCGTAGCGTCGGGCTGCGGCGTCGATCCGCTCAGCCGTCGTGCGCTTCTTGCCGTCGTCAAACCAGCCCAGGTACGTCACGCCGTCACCTCCTCGCGGTATCGGTCGCGCAGCTCTTCGAGATGCCAGACCTCGATCCGGCCGGGCCGGACGATCCAGTGCTCGCGTTCCTCGGGCGGCCAGCTGCCCGGCGCTGGCCGTTCGCTCATCACTGCCCGCCAGATCGCGAACGGTGACGACAAATCGACGCCGGGCTGCTCCGCCGCCATCCAGTGCCGCGCTGCAGAGCCGTACTGCGTCGCGACGTAGAGATCCCGGCACGATGTCCAGCAGCGCAGCAGCCCGAAGTCACGCGCGATCACGAGCCGCGCCTGGAAGCGCTCGAGGTCGCGCAGCTTGCGTTGGCCGCGCGCGTGCTGCGGATGCTCCGGGCCGTTGTCCGCGAGCCAGTCGCGGCCACGCTCCTGGTGCTCGTCGTTGGCCACGATCGCCCGCTCGGTGTCGACGACCTCGGCGGACGCAACAGCGGCATCGAGCCAGGCCACCTCGGCGACCGTCGCCCAGTCGCGCTCCGGGTGCGTCGGCGGAAGCGTTCGATCGGCGGGACGTCCGGGGATTGCGCTGGACCGTAACCGTGCCGTCGGCATCTACGCCTCCGACCGGGAGTGAGGCCGAGCCGCCGCGTCGATTCGATCCAGCAGCAGCGGTAGTGTTCGGCGAGCCGGGTCGGGATGCTCGACGCGCAGCGCGTCGGTCAGGATCGCGTACTGCGTCGCCAGCTCGTCGAAGAGCGCGTCGCCGCGTGGTGACGCCGCCATGCGCCAGCCACGAGCGAGACGGGCCTTGATGCGCATCCGTCGGCGGTGCAGCTCACGCGGATCGGTCGACGCGGCCAGGTCACGGAGCGCCGGCAGGTAGTCGCGGAGGACGATCCCTCGCAGCCGCTTCTGGCCACGCTCGACACGCTCGGGGTGGCCCGCATGCAGTCGCAGATAGTCCAGCCCGGCCACGATCCGCGCTCGCGACTCGAAGAGCGCCGTCATCAGCGGGTCGGCGCCCCGAAGCTGTCGCGCGGTCACAGTCACAGTCACAGTTGGCCCTCCTTTATAGTATTTATGTATAGTGGCGCAAGTGGCGTCAAAATACATATAACCCTATATAGAAACATCACTACGCACTTATAGGGAAATACGCGCCACCTTGCGCCACGCGCCACTCTATCCATCCTTTGCACACCCATCAGCGCAGTAGTTATGTACAGTGGCGCAACAATACATATAACCTCAGAACGTCGGTTCGTCATCATCAACTCCGAAAGTTGCGCCACTTGCGCCACTTGCGCCACTTGCCGACTGCTGTTGCTGGAGCATCGACGCACTCGCGTGCGGCTGTTGCTGGCCTGCCTCGCGTGCATCGAACGCCTGTTGGTGTGACTCTCCGGCAACGGTAATGCCGTTCCAGAAGCGTTTCCCGCCCGTTCCTTTGACACTCTCGAACCCTCGTTCGGCCAGCCGTTGCCCGAACGTGCGCTGTGGCAGGTGCCGCTCGCCGTTCGTCTCGCACCACCCTTTGTAGGACTCGTAGAGGGCGCCAGCCGGGCCGCGAACGCGCTTGTCGACGACGCAGCAGTCGTCCAGCCAGGCGGCCAGCACGTCCATGCTCGAGCGGTATGCCTCGGTCGCCTGGCGGACGGCGTCCGGCGCGCCGAGGCCATCGCGGAGCCCCTGCTGCCACGCCAGACAGCCCTCGACCGCCCAGGCCAGGATGCCGGGCAGCTCGGCGGCGAGCCGGTGGCCCAGATCCCGATCCTGCTCCGCGTCGGGGATGCGCTGGTCGAACGGGATCAGCCGGATGCGGTCCCAGATGGCGTTGTCGGTGCCGCGGATCGTCGGGCGGTGATTCGTCGCCATCCAGACCTTGAACTCGGGCTTGAAGTCGAACCACTCTCCGCGCATGAAGCGCGCGCTGATCGTGTCGCCGCCGGTGATGTCCTTGATCAGCGCTTCCGAGAGCCGCCGGCCCTCGTCGGTCTCGTTGGCGAAGACGAAGCGCGCCCCCTTTAGCCGCGCGATGTCGTTCGGGATCGACTCGCCGCGTCGCGCCATCAACGTCTCGGTCGGGACGCGCATCGCGTAGTCGCCGAGCAGGCCGCGGATCACGTCCAGGAGCGTGCTCTTGCCGTTGCGTCCGGTGCCGTAGAGGATGAAGATCACGCGCTCGCTCGTCAGGCCGGTCAGGCTGTAGCCGATCGCGCGTTGCAGGAACGTCACCAGCTCCGGCCGCGCTGCGCCGTCCGGGTCGCGCGTGATGCGCTCGAGGAACGCCAGGAACGTCGGGCAGGTCGCGTGCGGGTCCCAGGCGACCGGCACGGCGCGGGTGATCAGGTCGGCCCGGTCGTGCGGCGCGAGCTGGCCGGTCCGCAGGTCGAGCGTGCCGTTCTCGAGCGACATCCGCCACGGGTCGGTGTCGAGGAGCGTCGGCGGTGTCGGGATGCCCTCCTCCGCCTGCGCCAGGCGGATCATCGCCCGCTGGCGCGCTTCGCTCTCCGACCCGACCGCCCACTTCAGCGTCGCCGCGTACAGGTCGCGTTCGGCGATCCCCTCCGCCTCAGCCGGGATCGTCCGCACCGTCGCCTTGGCTCGCCGCTCGATCTCACCCGTCTCGTCGATCGCCCAGCAGCGCCCATCCCAGGCGAGCCACTTGCCCCACAGGTGGACGTAGCGCAGATCGTGCCCATGACGCGCCACAAGCCGCTCAGCGTTGCCGGTATCGGTCAGCGGGTAGCATCGCCGCCCCGATTGCGCCTCAGTGTGCGTCTCCGGGCCTCCTGGCGCGTCAGGCGGCACACCGCGGTTGCCCGAGCGCACCAGCCGGATCGACGTCGGCGTCGCCGGCTCGCCGTACCCCTCCGCCGCCAGCTGACGCGCCGCTGCCGAGAAGTCGCCGGCGTGCTCGAGGATCGCGTAGGCGCGCCACTTGGAATAGCCGCGTTCCGCCTCGAACGGCGTCGAGGTCGAGAAGACGTAGAGCAGGTCCGAGCCCTGCCAGTTCGTCGTCGCCGACACCCCGCGGTCCTTGTCTGGCCGACGCCAGAACGTCACCTCGCCGCGGGTGCGCACCGGCGTCCAGCCGTGCGGGCGAAGGACCTCGTCCCACGTCGCGCGCTGGTTGAAGTCGGCGCCGGGCTTGCCCGTGCCGGCCGCGCCGCTCGACTCAGCCGCCGGCCGGAACTCGTCCTCCGGCAGCTCGTTGAACGCCTGCGCCAACTGATGCAGCGAACGCTGCTCATCAGCGGTGATCTCGGCGATCGTCTCGACGCCGCCGGCGAGCTGCGCGTACGACAGCCCCGACGGATGAACGCGCCCCCAGGACGGCGCGAGCACGGCAAAGCCGCCCTCGCCGCGCGTCTCGATCAGTGGCACGATCGCGCCGTCCTCGCGCTTGCGCCGGGCCAGCTTGCGATTGCCGAACACCTCGGGGCAGCGGTACAACCAGTGGACGCCGCCGCCGGGCGTGCGTTCGCTGTAGCCGCGCGCGATCCGCTCGACGAGGCCACCGAGCCCGACCGACTCGGCGGTGTCGAGGAACACGCCGACGACGTCGGCGTCGTCGAACTCGAAGCAGGTCACGTCCCCGGACGCCGCGCCGGTGATGATGCCGACGCCGTGCCGTGGCCCGTACCAGGCGCGCAACTGCTCGCGACTCGGCGGCGCGCTCATCCAGTGCTTCCACGTCCAGTCACCGTCGACGAGCTCCGTCTCCGGGCGCTTGGTGCCGTCCTCCTTCGGCGGGATGACGCGCAGCCCAGCGCGAACCGCGCGTCGCGCGCGATCGCGGATCGCCTCCTGCGCGTCGTGGTCGTCCATGCTCGGTATCGCCGCCACTTACCCATCCTTCACGTCCACCCCATCCAGATCAGCGTGAAGGGCACCAGCCGCACCGCAGCTGCTGCCCTCTGGCGCTGGCTAGATCAGAATGGATCGTCCTCGTCATCCTCGACGTCGGCCGGCACGGCCACCGGCTCCGGCTCCGGCTCTGGTGTCGCGCTCGGCATCGCGGTCTGTGCCGGGTTGCCGTAGCCGGTCACCTGGATGACCTTGTGCTTGCCGGTCTGCGAGCGGCCGACGGTGATCGTCACCTTGCGGCCGATCAGGCTGTCGAGGTCGTAGTCCTCGTTGTCCTCGAGCTCGCGTCCCTCGATTGACTCGATCCACTGCCGGCACTTCGCCTTCTGCGTCAGCAGCGTCGAGGTGAACCCCCACAACTCCTTGCCGACCCAGTCGCCGGGCTGCGTCGGCTCCGGGTTCTGCTTCGTCGGCCGGACGGGGTTCGCGTGGACGACCTTCCCGATCTGGAAGATCCACAGGTACTGCGGGTCGTCGCCGTACTGGCTTCCCTCCGCCGGCAGCCAGTCCTTGATGTCGCCGATGCGCGCCGCATACACCCCCTCGGGGCACTGGTCGGTTGGAACGTTCTGCGCGGTCACGATGCGAGCCATCTGGTCAGGTCCTTTCATCTCATCGTCAGGTCGTGCGCGTCAGGTCAGGTCGGTTCAGGTCAGTCGATCGCTCCTCCTCTCAGAACGGCATGCCGGCCGCGGCCCAGACGTAGGCGGCGATCAGCAGCGCGACGGCGAGCACCAGCACCACGCTCTCGCGCGCGCTCGACGTGCTCGGCTCGTTGATGAATGTCTCGCCCGGCACGCCGCCTCGTGCCGGCGGCGGAGATGGCGGAGGAAGCGGCGCGCCGGCCATGTGCGCGTCGTAGCGCGTCCGTGTGCGCCGGAGGACGTGATGCACCATCTCGCGTCCGTCGAGGTCGCTGCCCTCAGCCAGCACGTACTCGATCGGCTGCATCGCCCCGCCCCGGTAGTCCGGATCGGGCAGGCCGGTCGCGGCGGGTCGCGGCGGTCCTGGTGGCATGTCACTCCCGCGCCCGGAGGCCGCCGCCGGCAGCGGCACGCTCATGCCGTGACCATCGTGGATGCGTGGTCGACGTGGTCGGCTGTACTCATCGGCCAGACCAGCGCGCACCTCGGCCAGCGTCGGTCGACGCGTCGGCTGCTCGCCGAGCAGGCGGTCGTCACTCATGACCGCGCTTCCAGCCATGCGGTGAGTCTGTCAACGTCGTCGGGGTAGGAGAATCCAGAGAGCTCGACCTCCCCCTCGGTCGTCAGGATCAGCGTGTACCCGACGTTGAGCGTGCCGGGCGTGCCGTTCGGCACGATGTACACGACGTGCGCCGGGTTGATCCACGTCCCGCTGCCCGGCAGATGGATCCAGGAGTGGCGGGTGTACGTGTAGCCGTCATCGAGCTTCCCTGCGCCGCCACACTCTGGACACTCGCCGTCATCCGTGATCCCCTCGCCACGACAGGTTGGACACTGCACCCACTTTCGCGCCATCAGCGCACCTCCCCGATCCCGCCGACCGGGATCATCTGGCGCGCGCCGTCCGGGTCGCGGGCGATGGCGCGCTGGATGAGCTGACGCGGCGTGATCGTCTCGCGCGTCATCGTGCGCCCTCATTCCACGCGGTCAGCATCTCCCGGCTGTCGTTGTCGATCTGGATAAGCTCTATGGTGCAGTCGGTACGCTCTGCTTCCAACCCGTCGGCCAGCGCGTCGAGGTCGTCGATCTCCAGCCGCAGCGACTCGATATCCCGCTGCATCGCGCTGGCCTGCCGGTCGATGTCAGCAACGCGTGTCAGCAGCTCCTCACGGCGCTCGGCGAGCGACTCAATCGACGTCATGACGCCACCCCCTCACGCTCCCGGCGCGCGGCCAGGTCGCGGGCGTAGTCGCGGGCGTAGTCGCGGGTGATGTCGACGTCACGCCGGCGCGGCCACGAGGCCGGGTAGTGCCAACGGACGATGCGCTCCGGCTCGACCAGCATCGCCAGCGCGTAGGAGTACGTCATCGCGTCGTGACCGACGTAGGGGTGTGGCCCGTCCCAGAGGTCCGGCACCACGACCACCGCGCACGCCTCGTCGCGGAGCGCCACCATCTTCTGCGCGAACGCGTCCGCGTCGGACTCACGGTGCAGCTCGTAGTGCGCTTTCGGCGTCTGCCAGAAGGTGTTCGTACTCATGTGCTAGAATCTCCTTGTCCCTTGAGTCGAGGTACATCTCCTGAGACCGGCTTCCGACCGGCTCTCAGGCTGCGTCACGCGGCTCGACCGCGTGGAAGTCGGGCACGATCAGCCCGGCGTCGATGGCGCGCTGCCGTGTGCTCTCGGCGACATCGCCGCGCAACACGTTGTCGGCGAGCCGCTGTGCGATCGCGACCGCCTCGGCCGCCTGCACAACCTCGCGCACCTCGCGACTGGCCCGCTGCCCGGCGGCGCGGATCGCCCCAAGCTCGTCACGACTCAGCCGCCCATCGGCCAGGCCTGCCGCGATCACCGCGACCAGCCGATCGACCGCCTCATCTGCCTCTTCGGCCTCGTCCATGACCACGTCCGTCAGATACGGTCGCGGTCCCCGCAAACCCATCTCTGCCTCCTTTCGGCAAAACGTTTTGGGCAGCCCCTCCTTCGGCGACGATGACCGCGACCCGCGGTTGGCACCCCAGGCATCGGCCCGGTCGGTCGCCCCGTCATCGTCGCCAGCGTCAGGAGTCACGCCTTGCCAGCACACGCCAGCGCTCAGCCCGATCGCGTCACTCAAGCGCACGGACATCGTCCATACCGCGTCGGGCTGGGCGCTGACGGCGAGACGTGTGGGTATCTCGCCGCCAGCCGGATAGGGGATGGAGTGGGGTACACACTGGACGGGGGTTATGCGCCCAGCACGCAGCGTCCGACGGTGTGTGTGCGAGCCACCGCCTGGCGCTGCGTGCTGAGCCGGACACAGCGTCCGACCCAGCTGAGGAAAGGAATGAGTGGTCATGCGACATCCCGATCGTCGCGCATGGTGTCGTGTGCCTCGTCCGATGTCGGGCGAGTTAGCCGCTCCACGAACCAGTCCCAGCCAGGTCGCATGCGGTGCTCAGGGAGAATCTCGAACGGTCGACCTTGCGTGGCTGTTGCGATCGCCGCCTGGTCACCATCGGTCATGCTGACACCTGATCCGCGATATTGCTCGATGGCTCTGTCACGTTGCGTGATGTAGACACTAGCATCTCGACCGGCACGCCAAGCACGTCGGCGGCCCGAGATAGATAGGATGCAGAGAGTGGTCGATGCCCTGTCTCTATCATCCAGTAGTAGGACCGATGGATTCCGACGTTCCGAC
>Ga0209476_10003325_pt1 | contig 10660 bp, 6 predicted proteins | sample KloWWTrecipitate_FD_187179 | JGI IMG/M metagenome (GOLD analysis project Ga0209476, IMG submission 187179) | Active sludge microbial communities from Klosterneuburg, Austria, studying microevolution and ecology of nitrifiers - Klosterneuburg... | ecosystem: Engineered > WWTP > Aerobic digester >...
CCCCACACGCCGCACGGCAACCACCTCGATCATGCCGGCCGACTCCAGCACGTTCAGATGGTGGTAGAGCCGCGTGACCGGCACGTCGAGTTCGGCCGCGAGTTCGGCCGCACTTCGCGGCGACCGAAGACGCCTCAGTAGTGGGCCACGCACTCGGTGTGCGAGCTCGTCGAGGAGTTCTGCGGATTCCAGTTCAGCCATCTCTGGCAACGCGGCACCGCCGGTGAGGTCCTGCCACTCAGGGGAAGCATCGGCGTCCATGCGGCCACCTTATGTTCAAACCACTTGAACATATTGATTCAATCTGTTTGAATGAACTCATGAGCGCTCCGAGCCGGCACACACGAACACCCCTCGGTACGGCGTTCTGGCGCATCTGGTCGGGTCAGACGGTGTCGACGCTCGGTAGCGCGACCGCAGGGGTCGGCGTGGCCGTGTACGTCTTCCTCGACACCGGCAATGCGTTGTGGCTCGGCGTGCTGACGGCGTGCGCCGGGGTACCGTTCGTGCTGCTCACCCCGCTCCTCGGGCGTATTGACCGGTTCGACCGGCGAGCCGTGATGATCATCGGCGACTGCCTTGCTGCACTGGGCACGGTCGGGGCCCTCGTCGCCGCACTGCTGGGGCGGTTGGACCCCTGGCATCTTGTGCTTGCGGCGTTCATCGGTGGTGTCGGCTCGGCCATCCAGGTGCCGGCCGCGCAAGCGGCCGTACCTGCGCTGGTCGCCGAGGACCAACTCGACCGGGCCAACGGTCTCGCCCAACTCGGCCCGGCGATGAGTCTCGTCATCGGCCCGGCACTCGCCACCGCGCTCGTCGCACGGTGGGGCATCGTGGCCGTTCTGCTGGTGGATGCGGTCACCTTCATGATCGCCGTGACGGCCACGGCCATCACACCGTTCGGCTCACGCGTCGCCCAGCCGGCCACCAGCAGATGCGCTCCCGATGGTGAGCGTGTCGAGGTCGGCTGGTCGCCGGTTCGAGCGTGGCTGCGCGGCCCCGGCACTGGAATCCTGTGGTTACTGGGGTTGATGGCGACGGTGAACCTCTGCTTGGGATTCTTCAACGTGGCCCTGGTGGCGACGGTGACCTCGATCGACGAGACGAGCGCGGGTCTGCCGCTCGCGGTGGGCGGACTCTCGATGCTGGCAGCAAGCCTCGCGCTCGGCCGATGGGGTCTGCCCGGCCGACGCGTGCCTGCGATCACCTCTGGCCTGCTCGCGCTCGCGATGGGTTGCGCCATCACCGGAGTACGTCCGTCGCTCGCCCTGGTTTCGCTCGGCATGGCGATCGCGCTGGCGGGCGTCCCGGTCGTCAGCGCGACATCGGTCACCCTGCTCCACGAGCGGGTCCCGGCGGACCTGCACGGACGGATGTTCGCGCTGAGCGGCGGTGTCAGCCGAGCGCTCGACCCGATCGGAGCGGTCGTCGCCGGCGTGCTGATCGCCGCGTTCACCGAACCGGCGATGGCAACCGACGGTGCCCTGGATCACTCGGTCGGCGTGGTGCTCGGCACCGGCCACGGCAGGGGTGCCGCGCTGGTTTGCGTGGTGGTCGGACTGGTGCTGGCAATCGTCGCCGGGTTGGTGCACTCGGCCCGATCGCTCCGACAGTTCGACGATCCTCCGGAACAGGAGGACGTCGAACTGTCAGCGAGCCGGTGCGCGGTCAGCTGACCGGTCGGCCGCGGGTCAGTTGAACGGGACGACGCGGACGTCGAACGCTTCTTGACCGTTGCGACCCTCGCGCACGTCGAAGTCGACGCGGGCACCGTTGTCGAGCGTCTTGAAGCCGTCGTTGAGAATGACGGAGAAATGGACGAACAGGTCCTTGCCACCATCGTCGGGCGTGATGAATCCGTACCCGCGACCGGAGTTGAAGAATTTCACCGAGCCCTTCGCGTCGGCCGGATCACCGGTGGGCACCGGGCGAGCGGTCGACGTGTCGTTCGCGGCGGTCTGCTGCTTCGGCGCGCGCGGCGCTGCCGGCTCGTCGTGGCGGGAGATGCGTGTGACGCGGTGCTCGGTGTCGACGGTCTCGGTACGAGCGGTGTGGGCCTTCTCGGGTACAGCATGGATCACCAGACCGCGCACGTTGGCCTTGGTGACCGGCTCGTCGATACCGATGCCGCGCTGCATCTTGAGCGCGTCCTTCTTCTGGCTCTGGTCGAGCAGCGACACGACGGTGCCCGTGGCACCGGCCCGGGCGGTACGGCCCGAACGGTGCAGGTAGGTCGAGTCCTCGGCGGGCGGGTCGAAGTGGACGACCGCGTTCACACCGTTGACGTGGATCCCGCGAGCGGCGACGTCGGTGGCGATCAGCGCAGATGCCTGGCCCTTCTTGAAGGCAGCGAGCGCTCGGTCGCGCTGGCCCTGGCTGCGGCCACCGTGGATCGGCTCGGCCTGCACGCCGTTGCGGCCGAGCTGTTTGGCGAGGCGGTCGGCGCCGTGACGGGTACGGGTGAACACGATCGTGGACCCGAGCCGCTGGATGACGTCCGCCGTGGTCGAGACGCGATCCTCGCGGTCGACGACCCAGAAGTGGTGCTTCGCAGCGTGTACGTCGGGGCCCGTCGGGCCGACCTCGTGACGCACGGGGTTGTGTTGGAAGTCGGCGACGAGCTTGGCGACCGGACCATCGAGCGTGGCCGAGAACAGCAGGACCTGGCGGTTGTTCCTGGTCTGCTCGACGATGCGACGCACGGCGGGCAGGAAGCCCATGTCGGCCATCTGGTCGGCTTCGTCGATGACGACGGTGGCAACGTCGCGCAGGTCGATCGCTCGCATCTGGATCAGGTCCTCGAGACGACCCGGGCAGGCGACGACCAGCTCGACGCCACGGTCGAGTGCCTTGCGCTGGCCGCCGTAGCCGACACCGCCGTAGATCGACGCGGCGTCGTGACCGGCTGCCTTCGCGAACGGTGTGAGCTCGGCCATGATCTGCTCGGCGAGTTCACGGGTGGGCGCGAGCACCAACGCCACGGGGCGCTTCGGTCGGGCGTCGGTGAGGCCCGCGACGAGCGGGAGCCCGAAGCCGAGTGTCTTGCCGGAACCCGTCGGGGCGCGGCCGGCGACGTCGCGGCCGGCGAGCGCGTCGGGAATGACGGCTGCTTGGATCGGGAAGGCGTTGTGCTTGCCCTGGCTCTCGAGGCGGTGCACGATCGCATCGGGCAGGCCGAGGTCGCGGAACGCGACGGTTTCGTCAGCAGTGTCGGGGGACGTGACGCGCGGGGCGTCGTCGATGATGGTCATGTGGGGGGACTCCTCTATGTAGCTCAACAGCGCAAGACCGGAGCAACAAAGAATCCGAATGCGCTCACCAGCCGGATTTCGACCAGTGCCAGTTGACGAGGATAGCGGGGCGAACGGCCAGTACCGCGTGACGGGCGTCGCACCTGGAGGGGCGTCGGCAAGGCGAGCCCGCACGACGCACTACTGTCGCACGGTGATGGCGCCGACCCCCGCCGACGAGGAAGGGTGCACCGGGGCGCCCAGCGTGATCCGCATCGGTGTGACCGGTCACCGAACGCTCGCTGACGTGGATCAGGTGCGTACTCGCGTGGTCACTGCGGTGAGCGACGCTCGCGACGTTGCGGGTGCCGACATCGTGGAGATCTGGTCGTCGCTCGCCGAAGGAGCGGACCGAATCGTCGCGGACCTCGTACCCGCCCGGGCCGACCGGCTGATCGTTGTCCTGCCACTCGATCCGGACGACTACCGCAGCGACTTCACCTCGGATGCTTCATGCATCGAGTTCGACCGGCTCCTCGCTCTCGCCACCGAAATCCGTGTCGCCAGACCCGATGACTCGGGAACACGCGAGTCGGCGTACGAAAGGGCCGGACTGGAGGTGCTGGCGAACTGCGATCTCCTGCTCGCGCTCTGGGACGGCGATGGTGCTCGGGGCCGCGGTGGTACGGCCGAGATCGTCGAGCGCGCGCGTCGTGATGGTGTGGCGGTCACGGTGATCGACGCCGAACGGCCGAATGACACGGCGCCGAACGGGGCGGCATCGTGACATGGTTGCGTACTCCCCGTGCCCGATGGTGGTTGCTCGCCGGCGCCTGGACTGCCCTGCTGGTGCTCGGTATCGGTGGGTTCCTGCAACAGGCGAGTGATCTCGGCACGACGCGTTCATTCCTCGACAGCCTGTACTTCACCTTGCAGCTCGCCGCCCTCGACTATCAGGGCGACAGCGAATCGGTGAACTGGCGACTGCAGATCGCGCGGTTCGTCGCGCCCGCAATTGCAGCCAGCACGCTCGTACAGTCGGCGAGCGTCGTATTCCGCGAGCAGTTCGCCAGGTTCCGGGCGCGACGCGCTCGCAACCACACCGTGCTGTGTGGTCTCGGACCGATCGGGACACGACTCGCGGCCGCTCTGGTGGCCGACGGCAGGACCGTCGTCGCCGTCGAAGCAGACCCCGTGGCACCGGGCGTCGCCACCGCGAACGACCTCGGCATCGCGGTGGTGATCGGTGACCCGACCGACGTCTCGGTGCTCGAAGCGGCCCGCGTCGATCGAGCCTCGCGGGTCATCGCCATCGCTGCGACGGACGCCCAGAACGCCGCGATCACCGCCGCTGTCCGCGCCGTCCAGAGACCATCGGAACTCGCGCCGCTTCGATGCGCCGTGCATCTCGTCGACGCCGAACTGGCGGGCCTGTTGCGCACCACGGAACTGAACGGGGCGACGGGGCCGCGCGTCGAGTTTTTCAACACGCACGAGCGGGCGGCGGCGGCACTGCTCGGTGAGTTCCCGTTGGACGCGGCACCCGACGCTGCGCAACCGCGTCTCCTCATCGCGGGCCTGGGACAGTTCGGCAGCAACGTCGTGGTCGCCGCCGCCCGGGCCCACGCACTCGGCCATGATCGACCCCTCGGCGTGACCCTGGTGGACCGTCGAGCGACGGCCCGATTCCATGCGCTGCGAATGCAACATCCCGCCCTCGTCGACGCCGTCGATGCGACGTGTCTCGACCTCGACTTCGGGGCCCCCGCTGCGGCAGCGGTCGACGGATTCGACGAGATCCTGCAAACGCACCCACCGTCGCTCGTGGTGGTGGCGTTCGAGGACGAGACGCTCGCATGGTCGACCGGGTTGTTCATTCGCCCGCGTCTCGCCGAGCCGTCGGCCACCATCGTCATCCGGACCGAGTCCGACGGCGGGCTCGCACGGCTGCTCGAGGGCGCAAGCACCGGCGCAACGAGCGCACCCCGCCTCGCCACGTTCCCGTTCCTCGACCGCGCCTGTTCGACCGACCTGATCGACGGCGGCGTTCGCGAACAGTTGGCGCAGTCGCTCCACGACGACCACGTCGCCCGCACCGGCACGGCCACGGGAGGTTCGTACCACGGGTCGTGGGACAGCCTCGACGACGCGCTGCGGGAATCGAGTCGTTCAGAAGCGGACGGCTTGATCATGCAACTTCGCTCGATCGGCTGCGAACCGGCACCCCTCCGGCACTGGGGTCGGTCCGATCGGGTACTGGACGACGACGAGATCGATCGCATCGCAGCCGGCGAGCACGCACGCTGGATGACCGAGCGGGAGGCGGCAGGTTGGACGTGGGCTGCACGACGTGACGACGATGCCCGACACAATCCGCTGCTGCGACCGTGGCAGGAACTCGACGAGGTCGACCGTGCCCGGAGCCGCGACGCGATCGCGGCCCTCCCTGCGATCCTCGCTCGCGCCGGCTTCGAGATCCAGCGCCGACACGTCGACACCGTGTGACGACGCGTGCCAGTCAGTTGTCGGCGTCGAGTGCGGCGATCATCGTGTCGAGCTGCTGCACCATCGGGACGAGTCCGTACGACGCTGCGGTGGCACGAGCCGCTTCGAGCGCAGCACGGCCCTCGGACACCCTGCCGAGCAGACCGAGCACCTCGCCGCGGTTCGCGGTGGCGAACAGAGCCCCCTGGGCATCTCCGATTCGCGTGGCGATCGCCAACTGCTCGTCGATACAGGCGAGCGACCCGTCGAGGTCGTCGCGATACCGCAGCACGATCGCCCGGTTGCCGAGGCATGCTCCGAGACCGACGTCGTCTACCGATCGCCGACACACCACCGCTTGTTCGTCGAGGAGCGCCATCGCCTCGTCGAGCAGTCGGTGGTCGACGTTGGTCGCATCGCCTGCCGCACCGACGGGTTGCGACCGGTTGATGAGCAGCAGGGCCTGCTCGCCGAGAGCGCGTTGGAGCGAGGCGTCGTCGCCGAGAGCGCGAGACGCGGGCACGATCTGGTTCCACAACGCCTCGGCGCGCACCACGTCGCCCGCCTGGTAGGCGAGGGCGACCGCGGCGTTGCCCCACTGGACGACCTGGCCGTGATTGCCGATGCGCGCCGCCATCTCCGCCGCGCCCGCCAGATCGGCGAGGGCTTCAGCGATGCGTCCGGTGGCCTGGTCGACCTGGCCGCGGTTGGCGAGCAACGGCAGGAGGAGTGCCGCGATGTCGAGGTCACGGAGGATCTCCTCCGCGGCAGCGAACCGCTCGTACATCTCGTCGAATCGTTGAGCGGCGATCGCCACGTTGCCCAGGTTGGTCTCGGCAATGGCGAGTGCCTGTCGATCGGCAGCCGCCTCAGCGGCCACGCGTTCGGCCAGATGCGCCGTCCGTGCGCCGTCGAGATCGCCGAGTTCGCGCCGCGCCGTGCCGACCACATTGAGCGCCAAGGCAACCTGAGCCGACAGCTGCGCCGACCGGGCGGTCAGTTCTGCCTCCGTGGCGATGCGCTCGGCACGCGACCAGTCGCCGAGCTGGCCGGCTGTGGCGGCCTGTGTGACCAGCACCCGCGCCAGGAGCTCTGGCTGTCCGAACTGGCGAGCCCCGAGCTCGGCGTCGGCGATCAGCGCGACACCGATGTCGGCCTCGCCGAGCTGATTGTGCATCGACGCGAGGTTCAGCTGCGCCTCGACGAGCCCGCGGCGATCGCCCTCGGCACGACACGATTCGGCGAACTCCTCCGTCAGCTCGATGGCGGCGCGGACGTCTCCCCTCGCCGACAACACTGTTGCCTGACCGGCTCGAGCGCGGGCGACACCCGCGGTGTCAGCGAGGTCACGGCAACACGACTCCTGCTCGCGCAGCAACTCCAACGCCTCGTCGTACCGATTGGTCATCAGACGCAGTTGGGCGCGATTGCCGAGACTTGCCTGCAGCCCGAAACGATCGTCGAGCCGCCGGCAGATCGCCGCTTCCTCAGCAAACCGGACGTCGGCATCCTCGAACTCCCCGAGGTCGCGTTCCACCATCGCCCGATTGCCGAGCACCGACGCCAACATCATCTCGTCGCCCGCATGTCGACATCGCACCTCGGCCTCCTCGAGCACGGAGCGGGCCGCAGCCAGATCTCCCGACGACCAGTTCGTGGCTCCCAGGTTGAGCAACGCTCCCCGCAGCGCCGCGTCTCCCCCGGGCACATCGACGAGACCCTCCGGACGTTCCCGCGCACGATCCACCAGGTAGCGCTGGAGCACGAGCGCCGCGCTGGTGTGGCCGTTGTCGGCGACGAGACGCGCCACGCCCCACACCAGCTGACGCCGTGGAGCGCCTCCACCAGCGTCGGTGTCGTAAGCAGCCGGGTCGTCGATCACCGCTCGGTAGGCGTCGAGCATCTCGCCGGGCACGGCGTCCGGCGACGCATCGAGGCGCCCCCACAACCGCCGGACGTCACCGGGTGATCGCCGGTAGGCGTGTTCGACGAAGGCGAGGTCGTACAGCGTTGCCCGCAGCGCGACCGTGTCGCCCGCGTCGGCCTGCTGCCAGCCGAGTTCGTCGACCACACGGTCCGACAGTGGTTGCGCCGCGAAGTATTCCGCGAGTACCGCGTGTGCAGCGCTGCGGTCGTCATCGCTGGCGAGGTACCGGTCTTCGACCGCAGAGCGGAACGACGCATCGGCGATGCGGAGCAACCCGCTGCCCACCACGAGCGCATCCTCGGCGGCGAGGTGGAGCGGAGCCCACACTGCCTGCGGGAGCCGGTCGGCATCTCCTCCGCCGACGATGGCCAGCAGCTCGGATTCGGCGAGCCCACGACGCGCCGCCCACAGCGCCGTGAACACCGATCGGGTCAGACCGGGGTGGTCGCGTTCGTAGTCCTGCTCGTAGCGCGCCAGCACCTGCTCGATGAGGTCATCGATCGTGGCAGCGCCACACAGCTGCGTGATGCGCTCACCCAAGGTGAAGTGGTCGCCGTGCTGGCGGAGCTCGTCGAGCACGACCCTCAGATACTTCGGGTTGCCGCTGTTCTCGGCTGCCGACAGTGACGCCAGATGATCCTCGTCGAGCCTCTTTGCGTAACGGGCGAGGAATCTGATCGCCACCGCCCGGCGTTCCTCGACGTCGAGTGGGGGCAACTCGATCACCGGCCAGCCCCGATGTGCTGCCGTGGCCCGCGGTCGATCGCCCGTCGAAACCACGACGATGCGGACCTGGTCGCCGAGGTCGTCCGGCAGCCAGCGCAAGTCGGGCGCTCCGTCGACATCATCGAGCCGGTCGACACCGTCGAACACGATCACCGCTCGACGCGATGTCCGCGCGAACGCCTGACGCAGCGCGCTGCGAATCGCCGTCGAATCGTCTGGCACCATCGGCTCGGGACCCGCTCCGACAGGCGCGAGGCTGGCGAGGAGGCGGGTGACCATCGCTCGGTGGTCGGTTGCGAGGTCGTCCGCCTCGACGTGATGCACGAACATCGCGTCAGCCGGATGTGTGGTCGCTCGTCGCGCTGCCCAGTCGGTGACCAACGACGACGTGCCCGATCCGGGTTCACCCGTGACGAGACAGACCGCCACGTCACCGTCGACGAATCGGTCGAGTTGCGCCGCCGCGGTCGGGCGCTCCACGAACCCCCGACGCAGTCGGCGGCCGAACGACTCGTGCACCGAATCGGCACGGGCGATCGGATCAGGTGGCGATGGATCGGGATAGCGCGACTGCACGAGTGCGGTGAGGTCGGCCAGCACCAGTTCGCCGAGCGCGACCGGATCGCCATAGTCGCGCACGGGCAACGCACTGTCGTGCAAGCGGCTGCGCAGCTCGTCGAGGCGACGCGTGCCGTCGGGTTGGTCCTCGACGAACATCGTCCGATCCGACGCGGCCATTCCCTCGAGCCAGTGTGGATCACGTAGGTAGAAGAACGCCTGACCAGCGGCGATGGGGTCGTTGAGGACGCCGTGGAGGATCTCCAACTCGGTGACCGATCGTCCAGGGTCGTCGGTCAGCCAACCCATCTCGGTCGCGAGGACCGCCGGAATCTCGTCGGGGACCCAGCCGTATCGCTGTCCGACGAGACCGATGAAGTACGGACGCGTCCGGTCGATCTCGGCGAGACAGATCGGCAGGACGTCGCCTTCGGACTTCTGCTCGTCGGTGACTCCCCACCGCAGATCCACCTCGCTCCAGGCCACGCCACGCTGTTCGCACAGATGCCGGATCTGTGGGAACACACGCTTGACCAGTTCGTCACGTTCGGCCTGCATGTCGCGAAACGTCGACGACACGAACACACGCATCACGCGGTCGTCGAGGTCATGACGGTCCGTCACGGTGCGAGTCTGCCAGAGCCGAAAGGGTCGATCGGACGACGTCGATCAGGTGCCCATGTGCGCTCAGTCGGCTGGACCAGGGGGTGCGATCTGGTCGCCGAAGACCATCTCCATCACCCCGTGGAGGTTCGGGCCGCGACGCAGGTGGTGGCCGCCGTCGGCACTGATGCACATGCCGGTGATCCACGAACTCTCCGGACCCGCGAGGAACCGTACGAGCGAGGCGATGTCGTCGGTCGTGCCGAGGCGGTGCAGCGGCATCTGTTCGAGGTAGTCGTCCACGATGTCGGGCACGCCGGTGAGCCCGGCGGAGATGTCGGTCGGCACGAGGCTCGGCCGTACCGCATTGGCGCGGATGCCGGACGACCCGAGTTCGTCGGCCACCTGCTGCACGAGCATTTCGAGGCCGGCCTTCGACACGTTGTACGGCGTCATGTAGCGATGCGTCGACACCGCGGCGATCGACGACATCGCCACGATCGAACCACCGCCGTTCGCGGCGAGATGCGGCACCGCGTGCTTCATCGTGAGGAACGCGCCCGTGAGGTTGGTGGCGAGCACGGAATTCCAGTCGTCGAGTGTGGTGAGGTGGAACGGACCAGCCGAGCCGGTTCCAGCGTTCGCCACCACGATCCGCAGCGGGCCGACGGCGGCCGCTCGAGCGCATGCGGCTTCGACGCTGGCCTCGTCGGTGACATCGCACGCGACCGTCGCGACCTCGACGTCGGGGAACTCGGCGCGGAGGTCGTCGGCCGACGCGACGAGCCGCTCGGCGTTGCGCGCTGCGAGCACCACCGATGCGCCATCGGCCGCGAGCGCTCGGGCGCAGGCGAGCCCGATCCCCGAACCACCTCCGGTGATCAGGGCGACCTGCCCCGCGAGAGGCAACGAGTTGGAGGATGCGGTGTTCGACATCCGAGCAGTGTGGTCGACGACCCCGGCCGACATCGGATCCGAGCACCCGATCAGGCACGATGGGGCTCGTGACCTCGCCGACTCCAGCCGCTCGACCGCTCTCGGGGATCCGGGTGCTCGATCTCAGCCGGGTGCTGTCGGGCCCGCACTGCACCCGCATGCTCGCCGACCTGGGCGCCGACGTGATCAAGATCGA